>Ga0214921_10001498_pt1 | contig 39712 bp, 56 predicted proteins | sample LL1505_MetaG_FD_177992 | JGI IMG/M metagenome (GOLD analysis project Ga0214921, IMG submission 177992) | Freshwater microbial communities from Lake Lanier, Atlanta, Georgia, United States - LL-1505 | ecosystem: Environmental > Aquatic > Freshwater > Lake | place: USA: Georgia | collected...
AAAAATTAACGCATTTAATCGTGATATGAATTATCACGGCCTTATTGATTACCTATTTGCGTTCTTCCCTGCAGTTGTAGAGCAGTACCGTGCCTATGGCCGTATTGCAATGGAGCGTCCAGAGTTCCCACAACAGATTTTCCAAATGAGTCAGATTCCCAACTATCTTGGTAATGTTCAACAAGACCAGTATGGCAACGAATATACAGAAGTAGTATTACCTATCTTGGGTATCAACGCTCGCTTATCAACTGACTGGTGGAATGCTATTAACCCTACGGGTGGAACAGTACTTTCTGCTAGCCCGTTTGCAACTGCTGCTTACAACGAAATCTCTAAGAGCAAGAAGTTGCCACAGCGCATTAATGACTTGATTCTTCCGTTTGGAACTCAGGCTAATTCAGCGGGCGCACTAACACCTAGCACAATTCGTCGTACGGTTCAGGCTATTCAAGCCACTATATTGCGAAATGGTGAACAATTCAACCGAGATGTTGATATGTTTATGGCTATGAAGCGCAAAGACTTCAAAGATGACTATGGTTTAGAACCATCAGGTACTGACTTAACTCAGATTCAGAATGAATCAAAGAATGATGCAGTTACACTATCAGTAGTTCGCGCTATCGGTGCAGGTGTATTACCATCTCAACCACGTTATGTTAGCCCACTTGAGAAGTATGCTGACTTGCTAGGCAAGTATACAAAGGAATTTGGCGCAGAAGGAACTGAAAAGTTTACTAACGACTATCCAGAACTATATATGCTTGCAGATAAGTTGACAGATACTACATCTGGTATCCGCAGCGATGAAACTGCAGTTGCTTTAGTTAAGAAGAATGGCAAAACTGTCGCTAAGATGGTTGCTAATATTGACAAGGGTAACTTGCGCGTACTTGGCGCTGTATTTAACGATGATGACTATGCATTCTCTAGTTCCGCTAGAGCATACCTAACAACTAACAACATCCCAGGAACTGGCAAACGATTCCAAACAGAAGCAGATGCACTAGACGTAGCAACTGGTTCTATCGTAAATCAAGGCTGGCGTGACTGGAACAAGATGATTAAGGTTGTTAAGCAAACTATCCTTGATGACGGCAAGAATCCAAATGTTGGATATGGTAAGAAGATTCTTGACTTGTATAAGAAGAACTTTGAAGACCAAATGAAAACAGATAACAATCTGTGGTGGAATGATAAGAACGGTAAGAATTTCTCAAGTACAAAGAACAACACTATTGATGTGTTAACTATTGCAGCAAACACACCAGAATTATGGAAAGACTTGGCTAAACAGCCACGTTGGCACAGCATCGTAGATTATCTAAACTTCCGTTACCACGTAAAGGAAGAACTAGAAAAGCGCGGTGCTGCTATTACTTCTGATAAAGCAGTAGATATACGAACACAGGTTGACCTTTATACAGCAAACCTAATGTCACAAGATATTAACTTTGAGAATTTCTATAATAGATATCTTGATGGAGATACATTTGATTATGTACACGAAGAAGTGGTTAAGGGGAAGATTAAATGAGTGACCCAAACGTAGTAGGGCCTAATAAGTTCAATGCAGCAACGCCTACTCCTCGACCAACTCCAACTCCAACACCTACGGGTGGTGGCTCCACATTAATTGATAGAATCAATAAGAGCCTTGCTGACAAGGGTATTAAGACCATAACTGGTACTGATGCTACAGCCATATCATTAATTGACACTATAGCGCAGGATAAGGCTAGAGCGGTTGTTATTGGCAAGATGCTCAAGGCTAGAGGTAAGTCTGTTGGTGCTTCTGCGGAAGCAATCAAGAATCTTTTTATCAGTGAGCCAGAATTGGCAACTATTGCTGCACAAGCAGGAGATGACTACAACAAGTTAATTTCACTTCTTAATGCAGACTTTATTCCAGAACTTGGTAAAAAACCAGCGGCTGAGGCATTTACTGGCCCATCTCGCAGCATCTATAAGTACACTGATGATGACCTTGATTTGCTTATCAAGAATGTGTACCAAGAGAAGGCTATGCGCCTTCCAAGTACAGAAGAACTTGCTAAAGAACGCGCTAAGATTCGTCCAGCACTTGAAAAGGGAACTGTTTCTACAACCAAGTTCGTTAAAAACGCTAAGGGTGTAATGGAGCAAGTTACTGTTCAAGAAGGTGGACCTACTAAGGAAGCCGTTGCTACAAGTATTGAAGAGCGACTAAAACAACAGAACCCAGATGATATTGACCGTGCAGCACGTATTGGTTTCTCTAACTGGCTATCACAGAATGCGTCAGGTGCGTAATGGCAGACGGTACAGAGACAGCGGCATCCTACGGCATCAGTGAAGCATTATTAGCATCACACCCAGAACTTAGAGCAGTCTATGAACTATTCAAGGCTGGTAATACTGGTAAAGCACTTGAAGAGTTATTCAAGACAGAATATTACAAGACAATGTCCTCGGTTGTCAAGACACGTGAAAAGCAAAAACTAGAACAGCCAGAAGTATATGCTGATAGCGTCCAGAAGTATAAACTTCTTGCTCGAAAGCGTCTTGTAAATACTGGTATTAAAATTGATACAGCAACATTTGATGCGCTTGTAAATGACGCGTTTGCTAAAGGAATGTCAGATGACCAACTCGACCAGGCTATTGCAGCATCTGGTAAGATTACTGGTTTTGGCGGTAATATTCTTGGAGATACAACTACCCTTAAAACTTATGCGGCTTCATTTGGTGTAAACAATCTTCTCAACGATGCATACTGGACAAGCAAGCAAAATGCATTGTTCCAGGGAACTGTTACAACAGAAGATATCCAAAAGGAAATCCGCGACCTATCCGCAAGTGCATTCCCAGCATATGCTGATGGAATTGCCAATGGTTTAAGTATTGCATCTCAGGCGTCAAATGTTATTACATCTTACGCAACATTCTTGGAACTTGACCCAGAGACAGTTGACTTTAACAACCCTACTGTTCGCAAGATTACACAGTACATTGACCCAGCAACTGGCAAGCCAGCAAGAATGCCACAGTGGATGGTTGAGAAGACCATTAAAAGCGACCCAGCGTGGGGATTTACGAAGAACGGCCAAAAGGCTATTGACGATTTAACACTTAAAGTTTCAAATGACTTCTTTGGAGGAGCGCGATAATGGCAATTGCAGACCCAAAGAGTCCTACGACCGCAGTACGCGTCGAAAAGGGTGATACACTTAGCGCTATTGCTAAGGCGAATGGTTTAACGCTTTCTGAAATTAAGGCACTCAACCCAGCGCTAACATCTGACCCTAAGTACAATGGTGGAAGCACAATCTTTAGTAACACTAAAATTAACATTGCTCCGCCAACGCCTGCAGCACCAGTATCATCTGGTGGATTTACTGATTCTCAAAATGCAGCACGTCTAGAAGCGCAAGCAAATGCCGCAGCAGAAGCCAAAAGATTAGCAGATGCAGAAGCAGCCGCAGATGCAAAAGCGGCGGCGGATGCTAAGGCAGCCGCAGATGCAAAGGCCGCAGCGGACGCTAAAGCCGCAGCCGATAAAGCGGAAGCAGATGCAGCAGCAAAAGCAGCAGCAGATAAAGCAGCAGCCGATAAGGCCGCAGCGGATGCGCTACTGGCAAATGCTAGAACAGAAGCCGAAAGACAAGCAGCGCTTCGCGCTCAAGCAGAAGCAGAAGCCGCAAGACTACGTGCTCAAGCCGCTGCAGATGCAGCAGCAAGAGCAGCAGCAGCATCGGGTACTGGTAACATTAATACTTCTACTACTCTTAAGACTCCAACAGCAGCAGAAACAGCGGCAGCAGTTGCTAAAGCAACAGAACTTAGCGTAGCAGATAAGCAAAGATTAGACGCTATTGAAGTAATGAAGGCGCGTTTTAAGCAATACGGACTTGAGACTTTAGTTGAGAAGATTCGTCAGTTGGCTATTGAAGGTGCAACTGAATCAACAATTACTTTACAATTACAAGAAACTCCAGAATACCAGACACGCTTTAAGGCTAACGCGGCCCGACTAAAGAGTAACCTAACGGTGCTTGCGCCAGCAGAGTATCTTGCAGTTGAAGACTCATACCGTCAGACACTTCGTGCCTACGGACTAAAGCAGTTTGATACAGATGAATATGTTAGCCAGTTTATTGCTAACGATGTTTCTCCAACAGAACTTTCCAATCGCGTTCAATTGGCTGTCCAACGCGTACAAAATGCAGACCCAGCAATTAGCAAGACTCTCCGTGATTACTACGGTATTGGTCAGGCTGACTTGGTTGCATACACATTGGACCCAGCAACACAGTTTAAGAAGATTGAACGTCAAGTACAAGCAGCAGAGATTGGCACAGCAGCACGTATCCAGGGTCTTGAAACTGGAGTTACTGTTGCAGAACAACTCGCCGCACAAGGCGTTACTCAAGCAGAAGCCCAAAAGGGTTATGCAACAATTGCAGATATTCTCCCAACTGCAGAGAAGTTAAGTGCCATTTATGGTACAACTCTTGAAGGTTATGGACAATCAAGTGCTGAGCAAGAAGTATTTAATAGCCTGGCATCTGCACAGCGAGCGCGTCAAAAGTTGACTGCTCGTGAAGTCGCACAATTTGGTGGAACTTCTGGTCTTGCAAAGACCGCACTTTCTACTGGAAGCGGACAAATATAGAATCCTGAACGGACCCATCGGCCCCGTCAGCGTATTAGACCGATAGCAAGAGCCAATCTGTTTCCCCGAATAGAATCTGTGGCTTGCGAACTACAACGAATAGAAGGGTGGGTTGCTATGAGCAACAACTACTGGGATGAAGAAGACGAAGACGATACAACAATCACTGGCAATGAAACTGAAAATGACTTGCAAAAGAAGTTAAGAAAGAAGATTCGTGCCGACGAAAAGCGTATCAAAGAACTCGAAGAAAAACTTGGTACTTTTACCAAGATTGACAAAGAGCGAACCGTCAAAGAAGTCCTAGAAAAACAAGGTGTAAATGCTAAGGCTGCACGACTAATCCTCAAAGATTTAGACGACGTTAACGAAGAGTCAGTTAATAACTGGCTTGAAGAAAACGGCGAACTCTTTGGTTATAGTCCAGCAGAGGCTTCACCTGCAAACAGTGAAGAAAACCGTGCTGCTATACGTAAGCAGGACAATCTCACTGCAGGTGCAATAACACCTGACCGAGCAGAAGATATGGAAATGAGAATCGACCAAGCGCAAAGCACGGAAGAACTCCAACGTATTCTTTACTCACAATAAATCATAGTTCCTAACATCACCTTGGAGGTGAGAAATGCCTACAAACTTTACATCGACGGACTCAGCGTCCCTCGGAGGTACAAGTAATAGCGCAGGTCTAGTACAGAAGGCGTACGATAAATTTATCGAATTCGCTCTTCGTGACGAACCACTTATTCGTTCAGTAGCAGACAAGCGCCCAGTATCCCCAACAACAAACGGTAACGTTGTTGTTCTACAACGCTATGCAGACCTTGCTAACGCTACAACAGCGCTTACCGAGACATCTGACATTGACGGCGTAACAATCGGAACACCTACATCTGTGACTATCACAATGCAGGAATTCGGTAACGCTACAACCAACACACGTGCTCTCAAGTTGTTCTCATTGAACAATGTTGACCCAGACATCGTGACACTTATGGCTCGTAACCAGGCAGATTCAATCGACGCACTTGCTATGACAGCACTTCGCGGCGGTACAAACGTAATCTACTCAGGTTCAACAGCAACATCAACAGCAACAGTTACAGCAGCAGCAACATTGTCTACAGCCAACATTGGCCGTGCAGTTGCTAAGTTGCGCGGTAACAAGGCATCAGGCAAGCGCGGTCAGGACTACTGGGCTGGAGTTCACCCAGACGTAGCACACGACCTAATGCTTGAAGCAACATCTGCTGGATGGGTTGTTCCTAACGCATACGGTATCTCACAAGACCGTATCTGGGCTGGAGAAATCGGCCGCTACAAGGGTGCTTACTTTGTAGAGTCACCACGTTTATACGTGGCAACTGATGGTGCATCATCTGCAAAGGTGTATCGCACAATCCTCTGCGGACAGCAAGCACTTGCAGAAGCAGTGGCAGAAGAGCCACACACAGTTATCGGTCCAGTTACCGATAAGTTGAACCGCTTCCGTCCAATCGGATGGTACGGCGTACTAGGTTTCGCACGTTTCCGTGAAGAAGCACTATTCCGCATCGAATCAGGTTCATCAATCGCTTAGTTGATTGACAGTAGAGCAGGGGTTTCGGCCCCTGCTTTACGGTAAGTTCATTAAGGAGAACAATGGCAACTTATATATTCAGGACTCCATACGTGGAGGAAGGCCCAACAGGGCATCACCGTCTGTTCTACTTTTTCAAATTAAGACAAGGTCTAACAGTAACCAGAGATGGCTCAACATTTAGAACTGGTCGCTTCTTTACACAAGACCAACTAAATGATGTAGATGAATATTGGCTAGGTGGCCACGAATCATCTGTATCAGAGGCAACAAAGGCAGCGTTAATCGCTGGCGGCATTGGCGTCACAGAGGCAAACTTTACAGTAGAGTAGGGACGAAATGGACTGCGACCACATTAGCAAAGTCGTTAAAGATGGATATAATTTAATAGATGGACAGATGCATTCTACAGTTCTTCTGTGGGGATGCACCAAATGTGATGCAACATCAACAAAACCTTTGTATGATATAACCATAGCATTTGCAAGTAAAGAATCTTGTGAAGAAAACTGCGACTGCTTTGGCTGCAAGGCTAGAGGATTGCAGATGAATACAGGAGATGCAGGCAGACCCGTTGGTAAGAAAGAATGGGAAGGCCGATTAAAGTTTTATAAAGATGCTAGAAACCAAGGCATCCAACCCGCAGGAACGCAGAGACTTCAAGTCGAAGCAGCATACAAAGCAAGTGAAACATTGGGTAAAGCATACGATGCTGGCACAATGGGTGTAAGAGCAGACAAAGTTACGAAATCCGTAGCGGCAGTAATGAAAGAAACTGGAGCAGCATAATGTCAGCAAAAGGTGAGAAGTACAAGTCAAAGTCAGCAATGAAAATGCACGAAAAGAAAGAACCAATGTCAGCGATGGTTATGGAATACGGCAAGAAGAAGGCTATGGCCAAGAAGGCTGTTGCTAAGAAGGCTATGCCAAAGAAAATGGGTAAGAAGAAGTAATATGGCAACCAACCCTAGAGAAGCAGCGTATCAAGCCTCTAAGAAGCCAACTCCAACACCTAAGAAAACACCAACAATTAAAACAGGCCCCACAGGTGCAGAGAAGTTACTTCAAAAGTATCTTAGAGAAGGTATGAGTCTTGATAAGGCACGTAAGAAGGTTTCCAACGAAACTGGTATTTGGCCAAACGGATATACAAATTAATGAAAAAAGCAACTGGAGCAAAGAAGGTCGGTAAAGTCCTTCACGAGTTTAAGGCTGGCACATTACACTCTGGTAAGGGTGGCAAAGTAGTTAAGTCTCGCAAGCAGGCTATTGCTATCGCTATGAGCGAAGCAAAGATGGGTAAAAAGAAAAAGAAATGAAAGATTCAAGACTAAGTCGTGCTGGTGTATCTGGCTTTAATAAGCCAAAGCGCACACCTTCTCATCCAAAGAAGTCACACGTTGTTGTGGCTAAAGTTGGCAGTGAAGTAAAGACGATTCGTTTTGGTCAGCAAGGCGTTTCTGGTTCACCTAAGAAAGCAGGAGAGTCAGCAGCCTATGCTGCACGACGCAAGTCTTTCAAGGCTCGTCACGCTAAGAACATTTCTAAAGGCAAGATGTCAGCAGCATACTGGGCTGATAAGGTTAAGTGGTAATTTAACTAAGGTAGGGGACAATGAGCGAAAAGTTAGCAATCGCCTGGTGCGATAATGGTATGGTTGATGGCAAGTTTATGCAAGGCGTTACAGACGTAATGCTCCATTCAGGAGTTGAAGTCGTGACTACTTTACGTAGCCAAGGCAATCAAATTGCAAGACAGCGTGACAAGGTGATTAATTACTGGTACGACAACAACAAATCCGACTGGCTACTATGGGTAGACTCAGATGTTGTTATCAGTCCAGACACTTTTAGGTTACTTTGGGATAATAAAGATGTGGAAGAACGCCCTATCCTTTCGGGGGTTTACTTCACAACTGACCAACCCGAAGAAACATTAATGACACCAATGCCAACATTGTTTGACTTCGTAGTTAACAATGACCAAATTGGTGTTAAGCGGATTCATCCTCTACCAAATAACAAACTTGTAAAAATTGGTGCAGCAGGTATGGGGTTTGTGTTGATGCACAGAACCGTAGTTGACAGAATTCGTAAGGCAATACCAGAAGGTCCTTTGTTCTCAGACATAGGACACGGAAAGAACTTTTTGGGTGAGGATATATACTTCTTCGCTCTTTGCGACAAGGCTGAAATACCAGTCTGGGCGCATACAGCAGCAACAGTTCCGCATATGAAGCGGTTCTCATTCGATGTTAATTACTACGATGCATTCGTGGGAGACAAGAGGAAATAATGACAACTACGCTGACCAATATGATTGATGAGGTTCAGGTCAATCTTGCTGGATATACATTCCAACAGGACCGCTCGACCTATATTACTGCCCCAGTCACTACTACAACTTCATCATCTGCGTCACCATTGGTCCTATCACTGGGTTCAACAGACTCAGTAGGTAAAGGTATAGTTGAAATTGACGAAGAACTTCTATGGATTGATTCATATGACCGCGTTGGTAATACAGCAACAGTAGCACCGTATGGCAGAGGGTACCTTGGTACAACCGCAGCCACACATAGTGCAGACGCTAAAGTATCCATTGCACCTACATTTCCTCGCTTTAACATTAAACGCGCAATCAATGACACTATTCGCTCACTTGGTTCAAATATCTTTGCTGTAAAAACAACAACATTCACGTTTAATGCTGCTCAATCAACCTATGCATTCAACAACTTAAATATTAAAAATATCATTAGTCTTACCTGGGAAGCCATTGGGCCTACAAAAGAATGGGTTCCAATTCGCCGTTGGGACTTTGATGCAATAGCAGATACAACTACATTTGGTGCAGGCGCACAAACTGTTACTCTTGGAGAGGCTCCAATTCCAGGACGTACAGTAAAAGTTATATATGCTACTGACCCAGATGCATTTACAACCAATACACAGGATTACGCAACTCAAACAGGACTTCCAGAATCAACTCGGGACGTAGTTATTCTTGGTGCAGCGTATCGTTTGCTAGCCTTTCTTGACCCAGCACGTGCGGCTCAAACAAGCCCACAGGCTGACGAGACAGATAGCAAGCGACCATACGGTTCATCACAGTCTGCTACAAAGCAACTATATGCGCTTTACACACAGCGTCTTAATGAAGAGACAAAAGCGCAACAACAAAACTACCCACCACGAGTTCATTTCTCACGCCGATAGGAACCTGAATGACAACTAGAAAATACTCATCCCGCTCACAGCAAACAACACTGTCTGCACCTATCACGTCTTCTGCAACAACGATGACTGTTGGTTCAGGCTCTTCTTTGGTAGTAGCAACAGTACCAAATGGTCAGACCTTTACAGTAGTAATTGACCCAGATACAGCGCTCGAAGAAATTGTAGATGTCACCAACTGGTCGTCTGGTAATACACTAACAATTGCCAGAGGCGTAGATGGTTCATCTGGTATCGCTCACTCAGCAGGTGCAGTAGTAAAGCATATGGCTATTGGCCGCGACTACACAGAAGCCAATCAGCACATTGAGAACGTAACATCCGCTCACGGTTTAACCACAGCAAACGTAGTATCAACTACTGATACTGGTACGGTTACTAGCACAATGATTGCTAACGGCACCATTGTTAATGCTGACATTAACGCTTCCGCTGCTATTGATAAGACTAAGATTTCAGGAACAGCGATTACCGCTGCCGATACAGGTACTGTCACAAATACAATGCTTGCTGGCTCCATAGCCCCTGCTAAGGTAACTGGAACTGCAATTACTGCAGCAGATACTGGAACAGTAACAAGCACTATGATTGCAGACGGAACAATTCTTAACGCAGACATTAATGCGTCTGCTGCTATTGCTGCAACAAAGATTTCAGGAACTGCAGTTACACAGGCAGATATTGGAACTGTTACAGGTACAATGATTGCAAGTGGAACCATTGTAGATGCTGATGTATCTAGCAGTGCAGCAATTGGCAAGACTAAAATTTCTGGTACAGCAGTAACCCTATCTGATACAGGCACAGTTACATCCACTATGATTGCTGATGGAACTATTGTCAATGCAGATATTAATGCAAGCGCTGCAATTGATTGGACAAAGATTGCTCCATCATCAACAGTATCTGCAACAGAACTTGGCTACCTTGATGGTGTAACTTCCGCTATCCAAACTCAAATTGATACTAAGTTGGCAACTGCAACAGCATCAAGCACGTATGCTCCGCTAGCAAGTCCAGCATTGACTGGAACACCAACGGCCCCAACTGCAACCGCTGGTACTAATACTACTCAGGTAGCAACCACAGCCTTCGTAAAGACTGCAGTAGATAACGTGGTAGCAGCAGCACCTGGTGCGCTTGATACTCTTGATGAACTTGCTGCAGCCCTTGGTGATGACGCCAACTTTGCAACAACAGTAACCAACTCAATTGCAACCAAACTTGCCACAGCAGGTGGCACTATGTCTGGTGCTCTTGCAATGGGAACAAATAAGATTACTGGTCTTGGAACCCCAACAACTTCTACAGATGCTGCTACAAAGGCATATGCAGATACTATGGTTCCTCTGGCTGGTGGAACAATGACAGGCGCCTTAACACTTTCTGGCGCTCCTACGGTTGGACTCCACGCAGCAACTAAGACTTATGTAGATGCAGTTGGTTCAGCCGTTAGTGCTGATGCCGCTGCCGCTGCAGCAAGTGCAGCCGCTGCTGCTGCTTCATATGATTCTTTTGATGACCGCTATCTTGGCGCTAAGTCAACTGCTCCATCTGTAGATAACGATGGAAATGCTCTGGCTGCTGGTGCTTTATATTGGAATACGACAAGCAGTGCAATGCAGGTTTGGAGTGGTACAGCGTGGGGTGGAATAACTTCTGCCGTATCATCTTCTCGTTGGAGTAAGACAGCATCTGGTGGTGAAACGACACTTACTGGAACAGATGATGCTAGCGTAAGTTTGAGTTATACTGCTGGTTACGAACAAGTTTACCTTAACGGTGTTTTGCTTGCACGTACAGCAGACTACACGGCATCTAGCGGAACATCTATTACTGGATTGTCACCAGCACTTGCTGCGGGTGATATCGTCGAAGTTCTTTCTTGGACACCATACAGCGTATCAACCGCTCTTGCAACTACAGTTGTAGATGCTAAAGGTGATTTGCTCGTAGCAACAGCAGACAATACTGTTGGCCGTCTTGCGGTAGGAACTAATGGATTTGTACTCACAGCAGATTCAACTCAAACTACAGGCGTTAAGTGGGCTGCTCCTTCTCTTGATTTAACAATCAATGCGCAGACAGGTACAACTTACACTCTAGTATCTACAGACTTAAATGATTTAGTTACACTTACAAACGCTTCTGCAATTACTTTGACATTGCCACCTTCTGTCTTTACGGTAGGTCAGCAAATTCACCTTGCTCAACTTGGTGCTGGTCAGGTAACTTTTGCTCAAGGTTCTGGTGTAACTATTAACTCAACTGGCGCAACAGCCACTGCTCCTAAGATAAGAGCACAGTATGGAACTGCAACAGCAATTTGTACAGCAAGTAATACTTTCTTAGTGATTGGAGATATAGCCTAATGAGTCGCGCTAGAACAAACGCAGATAACGTCGCTGGTGACATTTCGGGCGTAACAGCCTCGACAGGGTTAACAGGTGGTGGAACTTCTGGTACTGTATCTGTATCTATTGATACAGCAGTAACAACAGACCTTTCAACAGCACAGACACTAAGTAACAAGAACCTAACAAGTGGAACTAATACATTCCCAACTTCGCTTGCTACGCTCACTGGAACTCAGACACTTACAAATAAAACTTTAACTGACCCTAAGGTCGACCTAGCAATTAATGCTCAGACTGGAACAACTTACACATTCGTCTTAGCCGACGATTGCAAACTTGTTACAGCATCCAATGCATCTGCTCAAACATACACAATTCCTCCAGTGTCATCAGTAGCATACAATACTGGTACTCAACTTAACATTGTACAAAAGGGTGCAGGGCAAGTGACATTTGCTGCTGGCTCTGGAGTAACTATTAGAAGCACTGGGGCATCTGCCGCAGCACCTAAACTTCGTGCTCAATATTCATCTGCAACTGCTATTTATGAAGGTTCAGATGTGTGGTATGTGATTGGAGATATAGCCTAATGCCTATTATTGGAACAGTCGCATCTGCAATTTCAGGTCGTCTTGGTTTGCTTGTTGATTATCTTGTAGTCGCAGGTGGAGGCGGTGGAGGCCGCTCAGGAGGCGGTGGAGGCGCAGGTGGTATGCGCTCAACTGTAACCGCAACAGGCGGCGGTGGTAGTTTAGAATCCGCACTAACTCTTGCATTGAATACTTCCTATACAGTAACCGTCGGCGCTGGTGGCGCTGGAAATAACACAGACGGTTCTTTTGGTGATAACGGTTCTAACTCTGTTTTTTCTACTATTACTTCTACGGGCGGAGGCGGTGGTGGTTCTTATTCTTCTAATGGAACTGCTGGCGGTTCTGGCGGTGGCGGTGGAACACAAGATGGAACAGTAAGAACTGGTGGTGCAGCATCTCCAACTGGTCAAGGTTACGCTGGCGGTAGCGGTTCTGGTCAATCTGGTGCTGGTCGTTCATCTGGCGGTGGCGGAGGTGCTGGTGCCATTGGTGGCACAGCAACATCTGCTGTTGGTGGCAACGGTGGCAATGGAGTTGCAACTTCAATTTCAGGAACATCAACAACTTACGCTGGTGGTGGTGGTGGTTCTGGTAACACTATAGGAACTGGTGGCACTGGTGGTGGTGGAGCAGGTAATTCAACCGCAGGAACCGCAAACACTGGTGGTGGTGGTGGTGGTATTAAAGATACTCTTGGCGCTAATGGCGGCTCAGGTATTGTTATCACTCGTTACTCTGGTTCTGTACAAAAAGCAATTGGCGGAACTGTAACCACATCAGGTGGAAATACTATTCATACATTTTTATCATCAGGCACATTTAATACTACTGCTCCAAAAGCAACTGGTGGAACAATTACCATAAGTGGTGGATATATTATTCATACATTTACTTCTGATGGAACATTTACTCCTAGTCAAAACTTATCTTGTGACTATTTAGTTGTTGCAGGCGGTGGTGGTGGTGCTGGTGACGCTGGCGGTGGTGGCGGTGGTGGTGGTTTGCGCTCAACCGTAACCGCAACGGGTGGTGGTGGAAGTTTAGAAACACCATTATCTTTAACATCAGGAACTAATTACACGGTAACTATTGGTGCTGGTGGAACTGTGACTTCTGCAACAGCAGGAAACCAAGGTAATAATTCAGTATTTTCTACAATTACTTCTACAGGTGGAGGCGGCGGTGGTAGCGGTGCCGCTGGTCAAGGAACTACTGGTGGTTCAGGTGGCGGAAACCGCATTGGCGGCAAAGCGGGTACTACTAATCAAGGTTATGCTGGTGGTAGTGGAAATAACGCTAGTCCTTATTCTGCTGGTGGAGGTGGTGGAGCAGGTGCTGTTGGTCAAACAAACAGCGCTGGTAATGGTGGAAATGGTGGAGCGGGTGTAGCCACAAGCATTTCAGGTTCATCAGTTACTTATGCAGGCGGTGGTGCAGGTAATGGTGAAAATTCTAATGGTTCAGGTGGTAGTGGTGGTGGTGGTGGTGTTTCAACTCCTGGAACTGCCAACAGAGGTGGCGGTGGTGGTGGTCAATTTGCAAACACTAGCACAGGCACAGGTGGTTCAGGTATAGTTATAGTTCGATACGCAGTCTAACTAAGGGGACAAAATGACAAAAGAAAACAATGTAACTAAAATAAAAGAAACTAAATCAACTCAATGCTTTTCATATGAAGTTAATATGTTGGTACATATCATTGCAGATGATGAAACAACTGCAAAAGCACAACTAGATGAAAAAGGTGGCATCGTTACAAAGCGTGATGTCAAGTTGGTAAACACAGTAACGCTTTATGGCGAAGATAAGGATAAAAAATAATGGCACATTGGGCAAAAGTAGAAGATGGCATTGTTACTCAGGTTAATGTAGTTGAAGATGATTTCCTACAAGCAAACCCTGACCGTTATACAGGTACTTGGATTAAAACCTCGTACAACACACACGGTGGAGTTCACACTTTAGGTGGTACGCCATTGAATAAAAATTATGCAGGCATTGGATACACCTTTGATGGCGTTGGCTTTGCTCCGCCTAAACCATATACTTCTTGGACATTAAACCAAGATACCTATCTTTGGGAAGCACCAGTTGCTAAACCCGAGGGTCTATTTACGTGGGATGAAGAAACACTTTCTTGGGTTGAATTCCCAGTAGCGTAATAATATTTTTAACTATTTAATGGAGGTGTGCCTTGGCGGGTAGAGATATAACCGAAGAGATTGTCGTACCAATTGGTATCGGCTCTACTGGTTCAGTCTGGCAGAATACAGATATTGCATACGACGTTGCACTCGGTGGTATGCCATTTGTTTATGCAACTAACGATGCAAGGCCACACATCCGTCAGACAGCACCTTACAAAAAGGACCAGTTTGATAATGGGAAAGAACCAGGTGAGCAATCACTTACTGGTTGGTGGTTACGTTCTCAATCGTCATTCCACTCTGGTTCAGGTATTAGGTTCTATGACCCATCCGCTGGCGAAACTGTTGAACACAGATTTACGGATAGCAAGGGTGTTAATGTTTGGACTAAGGGACAAGTAACCCTACTTAAAGACACTGCTGCTACGCACTACACGTCTGGCTCAATCCAGACAGAAGGTAGACCATTTCAGATTGCTCGCTCAATCCAATATGGAACTACTAATGGCGTTTTATTGTGGGATGAGTACGACGTAGATAAAATTGCAGAAGATGGAACTGTTACGCATTTTATTGATTATGCAGCAGGAACTGATTATCCAGTTTATGCTATCTGCGATGACGGCACCTATGTTTACTGGATTACTAATATTCTAAATACTGGAACTCCAAGACTGCGTGTATATAAAAAACTATTAACTGGCGTTTCTGGTGCTGGTGATACACTTATGATTAGCGACAACGGAATTACTGTAACTAATGCAGTAATAGAGTATGTAAAAGACCGTATTGTTATGTGTATCAATAATAAGATATACGAAATATCATCTTCTGCATCTACCCTTCCTTCTCCTGTATACACACATAGCGACACTGATATTGTATTCTCAAGCATTACCGCTTCTGGTCCAGCCATCTATGTAGCAGGTTATAGCGGAACCCAATCAAGTATATTTAAGTTTACTCTTAATACCTCTGGTGTTATGCCAACTCTTACTACTGCTATCACTGCAGCAGAAATGCCAGTTGGAGAAATCATCCATAAGATTTATTACTATCTAGGTTATATGATGATAGGAACCAATAAAGGAATTCGTGCAGCCATTGTTTCAGACCAAGATGGTTCAATTAACTACGGTCCTCTTATTGTGGAAACCACTCAGCCTTGCTATGACTTTGCGGCACGAGACAGATTCGTCTGGTGTGCAACAGGTGTAGATGGAGCGCCAGGAGTTATCCGTATTGACCTCGGTAATCAGATAGAGACTTTGCGTTTTGCTTATGCTAATGACTTATACGTTAGTGGCACGACTGGTTACAGTACAACAACCTGTGCATTTGCTGGAACAACAGACCGATTAGTGTTTGCTACTACAGCACTTAATGCTGGCTCAGTAAACAATAAAGCACTCACATCTAATGTAGCAACCTTAACTACATCTGCAGCACACGGACTAGCCGCTGGCGACCAAGTGTGGGTAGAGGGTGTTGACGCTACGTTTAATGGCAAATACACGGTTATCAATGCACCAACTACTACAACATTTACTTACGCTAAGACTGCATCTAACGTAGCATCTACTGCGGTGTCTCCTGTTGGTAAAGTCAACAAAGTTGGCAGTATTAATATCGAATCAAGTGCAACATTAACTCCCAGCGGATACGTAACTACAGGTTATATCCGTTATGGAACTCTTGAGCCTAAAAACTTTAAGCGTCTTCTTGCACGTGGTAACTATACCTTTGGTTCAATGACTCTGGAAACAGTTGACAAGAATGGGGTTGAGTATGACCACATTACATATAGCGGAGAAATTGAACCAGTTGAGGTTACAACTAGCCAGCCAGAAATTGCGCAAGAATATGTAGCCTATAAGTTTATTATTTCTCGTGATGCAACTGATGCGACCAAGGGTCCAACATTCAAGGGATACCAAGCAAAGGCAACAATTGCTACCCCTAGACAGCGCCTAATGCAGTTCTATGTATATAATATGGATACTGAATCAGACCGATATAACGTCCAGTTTGGATATGCTGGCCGTGCAAATGACCGACTAAATACTTTAGAGGACATCGAAGAATCTGGTGATATTGTTACTTGGCAAGACCTAAACACAAAGGAGTCACGTCAAGTGCAAATCGAAAGCATTCAATACATTCGAGTAACACCTCCAGATAAAGAATCATCTGGTAACGGTGGAATTCTACAGATAACGGTTAGGACAGTATAATGACAACTTCCAATTGGGCTTCGCTTATCGTTGCCGTAATTGCTATCGTCACAGCGTTTGCTGGGTCGGTAAGATGGCTAGTTAAGCACTACTTGTATGAGTTGAAACCCAATTCAGGAAGTTCGCTAAAAGACTCAGTCATTAGACTAGAGGAAAAAGTAGAAATCCTTTATCAGATTTTAATAAAAGAGAAATGAGCAATAATGAAACCTGTAGTCAAGAAAGCCACTCCTGCTGCAATTGCTGTTCTCCGTCAAGCGACGGCATTAAGACCAAATCGCAAGAAAGCCTCAGATGGGCTTCTGCCTTCTGCTGCTCACCTAAAACAGAGTCCTAACTCAGACCACAACACAGGGTTTGGGGTAGACCTGACTCACGACCCTAAAAACGACATTGATGGCCGTGCTTTCTTTGAGAAACTCAAAGACGATAAGCGCGTCAAGTATCTAATTTTTAGTGGCAAGATTTGGTCAGAAGAGCAAGGCGAACGAAACTATACTGGCATCAATAAGCACGAACATCATTTGCATATCTCAATTGAGGATAAGTCAGGGAACGACACTTCCCCTTGGTTCCCTTGGTTAGGTACAGCAAGCACAGTCAACAAAGTAAAAGCAGCGGTAAAACCCCTGCCCAAGAAGAAGGAGACAAAATGAACAAAGATAAACTAAAGGCAATCGTAGCAACCTACCTACGTGCAGCAGTAGCATCAGTCATCGCACTCTATCTAGCAGGAGTTACAGACCCAAAGGCTCTACTATCTGCAGCAGTCGCTGCTGTGGCTGGCCCAGTCCTCAAGGCGCTTGACCCTAACGCAACAGAGTTTGGCAAGACTAACTAATTACCCCCATATAGGGCCTTAACGGCCCCATAGAGACAAGAAACCCCCTTACCTTAGTGATTATACTAGGGCGAGGGGGTCTTTTGTTGTTTCTAAAGGTTAATCGTCTTCGTCGAACTCATAGTCTTCTAAGTCTTGCAGTAGAAGTGACATATTCCTATGATGTCGTCTATGACGCCATTCTTCAATTGCTGCTGTAATAATATTAACTGAAAATAGACCCACTGATGAGCCAAAGAACACAGCCCAGAATGTATTTGACATAGTACTCCTTAGATATTATAATATATATAACATATCATATAAGGCCAAAGGCCTTTATATAATTACTTACATAATTAATTATACTCATAAATCTTGGAATGTCAAATAGTTATAACAAATTGACAGTAACCCAATTCGTACGTTATACTTCAATTATGTCTATCGAACTAGAAGAATACACATTACCTGAGCATATGTCCTATTCGGCATTCTCAACTTACCTAACCTGTGGCTACCAATACTACCTCGGACGTCTCCTGAACAAGCAGGAATCTCCTTCGGTGTGGTCTGTTGGTGGCTCTGCATTCCACCTTGCGTGTGAAAACTACGATAAGGAAACACTATGAGCGTAGATACTTTATGGCAAACGGCTTGGGATGAGTGCAAGGGAGACCTTGACCTAACCAACGCTCGTGTGGGTGGCCGTGCAACTAAGGCTAACCCTAACAAGGAAGACCAGACATTCTGGCAAACAGCAGGCCCACGATGGGTCGAAGGATATATCGCTTGGAGAGAAGCAAACCCTGACTGGAAGATTTGGCGAGCGCCAGATGGCAATCCAGGCATCGAACTTGCCCTGACCCCAGTAGTAGCGGATGTCCCAGTAAAAATGATTATTGACCGCGTGTTTGAGGTCAACGGACAGTTGGTTATCTGCGACCTTAAAACGTCACAGCAAACTCCATCTAGTAGTCTCCAACTTGGTTTCTATAAACTCGGGCTAGAACAGACCTTCGGGATAGAAGTTAAGTGGGGAAACTATTATATGGCGCGTGGTAACTCCACGTCAGAGATGGTAGACCTGTCAGAGTATACTTATGACAAAATGGAATACCTGATAAAACAATTTGACACAGCACGTAAGACTGGTATATTCTTACCCAACACAAACAACTGTCAGTATATGTGCGGGTTAACCGAATACTGTCAGTTCTCTACTAAGAAGGATAAATAAATGGCCGAAGACTGGAAGTTACAAGTCAACTATAAGTTGGCAACAGGCGACCTTATCAACATCCGTGCTAACAGCGCAGATGAACTAAGTGTCCTCCTTGAGGGCATTGGCGACTATGCTACTCAGATTCACGCAACTCAACGACTATTGTCTCAGGCGGCTACCTTAGCCCCCCTGTCGACTACAGATTCCACTACAAGCACAACGCCTCCGCCTTACTCAACTCCGCCCCAGGCGCAGACTCCATCAGGTATGGCAGCGGCGCCAGTACAGGGTGGACCGACGTGCCAGCACGGACCGCGCAAGTACAAGTCGGGAATCTCAAGCAAGACGGGAAATCCATACGCGATGTGGGTCTGTCCGATGCCTCAGGGCGCGGACCAATGCAAGCCAGTCAACTAAAACAAGAACTATTTCCATTTTAACTAACTAGAAAGGGAGGCCAATGCGTACTCTAGTACGTTCAGTAGGACGAGCATCCATTGGTGGGGAACCCCTTCCTAGTTGTTTTAAGGCATTTGAAACGAACAAGATTATCATTCGTCGTTCAGAAGTTTCTATGTTTGCGGGTGCTCCAGGGGCAGGCAAGTCAACGCTGGCTCTGGCACTCGCACTCAAAACCAATGTGCCAACATTGTACATATCTGCGGATACCAATGCACACACAATGGCTATGCGTTTAGCATCTATGATTTCGGGGAAGAGTCAGTCGGATGTTGAACAGAAACTTAATACTGATGTTGGTTGGACAAAGGCAGTCCTCCAAAAGGGAAGTCATATAGTCTGGTCGTTTGAATCATCGCCTACATTGGAAGATATCGTAGAAGAAGTACAAGCATTTGAAGAACTTTGGGGATGCTCCCCATCAATGATTGTACTTGATAACTTGATGGACGTGGCCACAGATGGTGGCGAAGAGTTCGCATCTATGCGAGCGATAATGAAGGAGTTGAAGTACCTTGCGAGAGCGACTAACGCAGCGATTGTGGTTTTACACCATACTTCGGAAGCAGTTCCTGGGAATCCTTGTCAACCAAGAAGCGCAATCCAAGGTAAGGTCTCTCAGTTACCTGCGCTTATATGTACGCTCGGCACGGTTGGCACATCGATGGGCGTGGCATCAGTCAAGAATCGCTATGGAAGAGCCGACCAAAACGGAACGCTTATGACGTGGCTGGCATTCAACCCTGAGTATATGTACATAGAAGATATCCCAGAGAACGCATAATGGAATATCCTAACTGGTTTGCTGGAGCACAGCATAATTTTGAAACTCATCTAACTCAATTCAAGGGCAAGCCCGACCTTAAATTTATTCAGGTTGGCGTGTTTACTGGAGATGCAACTGTATGGTTGCTAGATAACATCCTTACTAACAAATCTTCTGTCTTAATTGATGTTGATACTTGGCAAGGTTCAGATGAAGAAGAGCACAAGAAGATGGATTTTGAAGGTGTATTTTCTTATTACGAAACACGCACCCAAGGCTACCCTAACTTAGTCGTATTCAGATGTAAGTCGGAAGACTACCTGCCAACAGTCAAAGAAAACACAGTAGATTTTATTTACATAGATGGAAACCATACCGAAGAAGCAGTTCGTTTGGATATAGTAAACAGTTGGACACTACTAAAGAGTGGTGCTATACTAGCATTTGATGATTACCTGTGGCGTGGCGGACCAGATTCTCCCAAGCCAGCCATTGATTGGTTCTTGGAAGAATATAAAGATGCAGTAAACGTATTAGAGCACGGCTATCAGGTGTGGGTGCAGAAGAAATGACAACTAGAAAATCTCACAAGGCTAGAGGAGCAACCTTTGAATCCGATATTAGAGATTGGTTTCGTAATCACGGCTTCGACGCTGAGCGTCTTGCTAGGGCTGGTGCTAGGGACGAAGGCGACGTCGTGGTCAAGACGGACTTCCTCGGGAGCATCGGCATCATCGAGTGTAAAGCGCCAGGCGCAAGTGGCAAGATTACTCTCCCAGGTTGGACAGCGGAAGCGCAAGTAGAAGCAGACCATTATGCAGAGGCTCGCAACATAGATAGAAATGCAATTTTACCAGCAGTTATTATTAAAGCAAGAGGTAAGAGCATCGACGATGCTTACCTGGTACTAAGATTAGGGGATGTATTCGGTGATGACTGATGACCTACCAGATATTGTAGCGGTGTTACGTCACTACGGCGCCAACCTTAACCGCACTACTGGTCAAGTCAACGTCAAGTGTCCGTTCCACAATGACTCCCACGCAAGTGCGAGTTTCAATACAAGAGAAAACATTTTTAATTGCTTCGCGTGTGGTATGCAAGGCAATAGCATTCAAATAATTGCTAAACAAGAAAGGTGCGATATACGTGAAGCAAAGTCAATCGCAGAAGGAATTACTGGGCAGAGCAACGAGCAAGTACGCGGAGAATATACATCTGGCGGAAGATTACCTCGCAAGTCGGGGAATAACGCGAGAGGTGGCTCGGGCTTGTCGATTAGGCGTAGTCTCGGAACCTGATGTCGGACACGAAGCGTTCCAAAATCGTCTCTCGATTCCTTACATTACTAAAACTGGTGTTGTTGACCTACGTTTTAGGTCGCTTAATCCAGCGGTGGAACCGAAGTATATGGGAATGACAGGCGCAGAAACAAAGATGTTTAATGTGCTAGACATAGAGCGAGCAGGCGATTGGATTGCGGTATGCGAAGGTGAACTCGATACAGTTACTCTTAGTAAGTGCGTTGGCATCCCTTGCATTGGAGTTCCTGGTGCGAACTCGTGGAAGAAGCACTACACTAGACTCTTGGCAGACTTTGAGCGAGTGTTTGTGTTCGCTGACGGCGACCAACCAGGAAAAGAATTCGCCACTAGTCTTGCCAGAGAACTTCCAGTTACAATTGTTACAATGCCAGACGGAGAAGATGTCAATTCTGTCTACGTCAAGTACGGCGCAGATGCAGTTAGAGAAAAGATGGGACTGGGATTAGACGATGAATAAGATACCTGATTGCCCTGAGTGTGGGCAACCATTTGATAATATATTTGAGGCAACAGACCACCTCCTTGAGGATGATGAAGAAGAGTTTAACCCAGAATTACTGCTACCCAATGGGTTTAGTTTAATGATTGGTTCTTTACTCCGTACGATTTATAAGAGTGCTCAAAACCCTGACAAGGTTGAGGACATAGTCCAGGATACATACGCGACACTATACGCTGCGCAACACGACCCGACTCATATGAAAGGCTTTATAGAAGACCTTATCGTACGAGAACAGATGTATGATATCGAAGAAGAACTGGTCGAACTATTAGATAAGAAACCAAACAATGACAACGAAAGCGGAGCGTGAAGAGATATGGCAGATTATAACCCCACTGGTAGAACAAGGATACACGGTGGTATCCTACGAGAAGCAATCTCAGATGTTAAAGATAGTAATCGAGGTTCCTCTGTTGAGTTCAACAACGACGTAGCCGACGTAACCTCAGGTCTATTCGACCTGCTCATTAGCAAGCATAAAGACTACGGCCCAAAGAATATTTCACAAAGTCCTGGCGGTCCACTCAATGGACTGCGAGTACGTATGTGGGATAAACTGGCACGTATAAATAACTTAGTAGAGTCTGGTGCTAAGCCAGAGAACGAAAGCCTTGAAGATTCTTTCAAGGATATGGCGAACTATGCAATCATCGGGTTGCTAGTCTTACAAGGAAAGTGGCCTAACGAATGAAAATCTTCGGACCATACAAAGGAAGTAAACAAAACGGTGGCCGCCCTATCTACGTTATCAAGCGTAAGAAGAAGGATGGAAGCACCACAACCACATCTACCAACAAGGCTCGCAAAGATTACGAAGATGCGACTGGAAAGACCTTACCTAGAGGTTCAGAGGTAGACCACAAGAACAACAAAGGTCGTGCGGGTGATGACCGCCTCTCTAACCTTCGCGTTATCAGCAAGAAAAAGAATGTCGGAATTGAAAACAAGCGACGTGCTAAGAAAGCGACGAAGAAAAAATAATGAAAACCATAGTATGCGTGTCCGATTTACAGATTCCTTATCACGATAAGCGAGCGGTTGCTAATCTTACTGCTTTCATTAAGGCCTACAAGCCTACCGAAGTAGTATCAGTCGGCGACGAAATGGATATGCAGACTATTTCAAAATGGGCAAAGGGAACTCCGTTAGAATATGAACGTTCTATCGGGCGTGACAGGGACGAAACAACGAGGGTGCTCGAGCAACTTAAGGTCAAGCATATCATTCGGTCAAACCACACGGACCGACTGTTTAATACAGTTATGATGCGCTCGCCAGGCCTGCTCGGGCTACCTGAGTTGGACTTACCAGAGTTCCTGCGCCTCCCTCAAATCGGCGCTACATACCACGAGAAGCCCTATGAATTGGCTCCTAATTGGTTGCTAATGCACGGCGATGAGGGTTCTATGAACTCTACTGGCGGTCTTACCGCATTAAGTTTAGCAAAGCGCACAGGTAAATCAATTGTCTGTGGACATACACATCGAATGGGTCTTGCTCATCACACTACCGCTTACAGCGGTGGTCAAGCAAAGACTGTATGGGGTATGGAAGTTGGCAACCTTATGGATTACAAGAAGGCAAAATATATTAAGGGTGGCTTGTTTACGTGGCAGCAAGGCTTCGGTATGCTCTACGTTGACGGCAAGACTGTTATCCCAGTCACAATCCCAATCGCTAGAGATGGTTCGTTTATTGTAGAAGGCAAAGTGTGGGGTCGATGAACTGGGAACAGATTGAACCCTGGGACTACATTGTAGTCAGCGTAGCCGCTGAGTATCATAAGCGCTACGATATGGTTGAGTTAGAGGATATCAAACAGGAACTATATCAATGGTTTTTGGAGCATCCTAATAAGTTAACTGAGTGGGAATCAATCGGTAAGCGTGATGCGAAGAACCTTATCTATCGTTCGCTTCGCAATCAAGCATTAGATTATTGTCAAAAGTGGAAGGCTAAGTCTATTGGATACGAAGTATCTGACTTGTTCTACTACGAACCTGCTATGGTAGAAGCATTACTCCCGCCTGTGTTGCGCGGTGAGTTCGGTGTGATGCCAGTATTAAACCTTGGTAAAACAGGACGACCACCAGCACCATCAGAAGGTGGTAATATGATGGCGATGATGGTCGAGATTAACTCAGCCTATAATAAACTATCTAAAGAAGATAAGGTCGTTCTCTTCTTTAAGTATGCTGAGTCCCTGGATTATGCTGCTATTGCTGCCGAGATGGAACTAGGCTCAGAAGATGCAGCGCGTATGCGCCACAACAGAGCCATTAAGAAATTGATTACACGTATTGGTGGATTCAGACCACATCTAGATAAAGATTCTCCCGATAAAGTTACCGAGATGCCAGACGAGATTGTAAGCACCGACGATGATGCCACCGATAACGATGGGCATCAGGAAACCCACTAAGTATTTCAACTCGGTAGGTCACGCTCCGCTGGGTCGACCCACGTCTCGGCGTAATGTTCGTCCATAGATTGATTCTCTGCCTGTCTTGCTTGTCGTAAATGTTCTAGTATCTGCCCAATAGTTATCAGATAACCCCTTGAAGGGTTGGGTGGAATGTTACACGCTATCGGTCTTCCGACTTCCCATAACGCTTCTTTCAATCTCCACAATGGAACGATAACTGTGGAGTCTTCTAGCATAAATGCCCAATGCGTAGCCTTACTCACTCTAATACCTGATGGCTTCCAAGCACTATCGCTTACGTAAAAGCATTCTGTTTCAATGTAGACGTTGCCAGTTTCTATCCAACGCCTGTCAGTTTTGACTTCGACGGTGTCTAGGGAAAGCAGGTCTGCGACCCTGCTCTCACCTAGTTCACCTGCTCTAAGGTCTAAGTCCCAATTCGAATCTTTCAAACTATTCTGCCATTTCTTTTTCATACATCGCTAGACTAAGTTCGTCTAACTGCTCCTTGATTTGGTCGATGAGACCTTCTCGATACAGCAACTCTTCCTCTGTATAGACCACGCCGTCATCGTCTTCTTTATTGTATTCGTATTGCATTTATCCTCCTGTTGAGTAGAAACCAGTCCCATTAAACTTTACTGGTGCTGCATAGTATACACGCTTCATATCCTCTTTGCAAGTTTCGCAAATAGGTATGACCTCTGCTTCTGACATAGGACGTTGGACAGATACTTCTAGATTGTCCACATCGCATTTATACTCATACGTTGCCACGTATTACCTCCGCATAGTTTGTGTCGGACGGAGTGTATGATTATCATACAGCCTTTGGCGTTGCTGTGCCATAGCCTCCTGAATACCGACATAGTTATCTAGAGATTGGCAAATCTTCTTAGCCAGTTCTCTGCCTTCTAACCTATTATAACCAAAGGTGGCAAGTTTGTCTATTACTTTTTGCACACGAGGCTCTTGCTTATAAGCATCAGGCCTAAAGACTTGCAACTGGCCCTGTCTGACTCTTGTTATCATCAGTACCAACCTTTCCTATTGTGATGGTTCAACGCTTGGCAAGGTGAGCCATAGCGGTATAGAATATAAGCAAATCCACGCTCAATTTGCCGTGTTGCTGGTGTTTTCGGGTCCATTCCTAGTATCTGAGGTATACCCCCAGCATTCTTACCCATTACTTTGACTTTATTATACGCTTCGGGTCTCCAATTGGATTCCTTCTGCCATAACTTTTCCAAGCAGACGAATTGCTTGTCCGTCCACGCCAACATTACATCTCTTGCATATGCTTTACTATCTGCAACACCCCACTTATGCGGTTGCTTCGGGGGTTCGTGTCCTGTATGCGTAACTCCGAATAGCATAAATAATGCTATCAAGAGTATCAGTATTTTTCTCACGTGTTACCACCTTACTAGAGGTATCATCTTATCTGCGAAGTCCATAGCCCGCCCCATATCTGATTGCGGCCCATAGTTCTCTCTTGTCCTGTTTAGCATAGCGATTCGCTCGCCAGCAAGTAACCCACCCCAAATACCGTGAGGTAAGTTTTCTGATTTCATTCCTTCTTCGAGACATCGTTCCTTTGCAGGACACGTATTGCATTGTTCGATAGCATAGGTGATGCTCTGCACCAACTCTGCGCGTCTAGCCATAGAAGGTCGACCGTTCTCGTTCTCAGGGAACCAGTAATCTGCATTCGGGTCGTTCGTGCAGTTACCTACTAGCGGTTCACTCTTCATTCATCTCATCCCACATTCGGTCAGGGTCGTCTTCGAACTCTTCATCGTCGTCGTCCATTCCTAGTGCAAATGGGTCTCCGTCAAGCCACATTGGTTCACTCATCTTCTTCATCACCACCAATGAACTCATCATCTTCATCGTCTTCTTCTTCGAGTTCTTCAATCGTGATGTCGTCGACCTCGCCAAAGTGCGCATAGTCTTCATACATCCAGCCCTGCTTCTCTGCTTCTACGTCACTATCGGCTTCTACTTCGTAGAAATAAGTGACTTTCACCTTCACATTATATCTAGCCATTGTATTTATCCTCCAGTATTGAGTCTAGCACATATTCGAACTCGGGTCTACTTGCCATTTCAGGCTCATCTGTATCCCAAATGATTTCGTATCCGTAACTCTCATCCCATATAAGCCGTCCTGCATACAGCACACGAGCACCATTGACTAACTCAAAGTCCTTAGCCCAAGCAGTTTCTCGTCGCAGTCGTTGCTTCACATTGAATGACTCAAGCATCTCATCAACTGTTACTTCTCGTTCATCTTCTTGTCCTAGCAGTAATCGTGCATCTGCTATCTTTCTATCTGTATGATAATCATACGCGTTGCCTGATGTGAGTAGGTGGATGTAATCCAGCACTACTTCACGCACTTTTTCTGTATCCATCTCTACCCCCTGTTGTATGCTGGATAGTATACAGGAACTATCTCAGCGTTGTCAAGTTTTACAGCCCATTCAAGAGCCTCATCCAACGTCGGGAATGTGCCGTATCGCACAGTCCCTTCATCAGTATCAGTTTCAGTAATGTAGCCCATTACCCACATCCCCCACAAGGGTTCTGCTATCTTAATCTCCTTAGAAGTCGAAGTGCTTGTCATAATACCACGCATTCTGAGGTTTGTGTTGGTCGCGCATCCACTTGCTATCGGCTGGCACATAGCACAGGCAACTGTCGCCGTATGACCCTGTGCAGTCGAAGCAGGTGTAGCACATCTCGCAGTAGTAAGGGTTAGCATCCTCAAATGCTATCGTCCTACACGACGGACACTCGAAGTCTTCCAAAACTTCCGTATCTGTATGATTATCATACGCCAGCGCCGTCGCACTACTGGGCTTGATGTAACTCGACCACGTTGATGGCTTGTATGTATCGTTAGACCACCACATTCCTTCATTATCCCAGTAGCCACTAGACTCGTTGATAATGTAGCATTGGTCGCCAGCCTTCGGGTCAAGTGTAAGGATAGCAACCTTGCTACCACTAGCCCACTTGCTTACTATCTTCCATACATTGTCGTCGTCAAGGGCTTTGACGCCACCAATAGTCGGAAGGGTATCCTCTGCAAAGATACGCGTATCGCTACGCTTATCAGTTGCGTGGATTTCTATGTCGAGGATACCATTGTGTGCTAGATAGGTATCATCTCTACCACCAACCTTGAAGGGGTGGCAGTTCTCTTCATTCTTTACGCCGTGTGTTGCATATCTAGCGTGGAACATAGCGTAACTATTTGGGTATTCTTTGCGAACGTCTAAGAACTCCTTAATGATTTTCTTAGCGGACATACCCTTGCCTGTGATAATCTTATCACCAGCAATTACTGCATAGCCAAAGCCGTGTGGATTATTACACGAGGCACACTCTAAATCTTTTTTACGAGGAGTAGAGTTGGGAGAGCATACGACCAATAAGCACATAATCTATCCTATCTGTATGATTATCATACGTTTTGTAGTTGATTAGCAACCTTTGCTAACCTAGCATTGAGTTCGGGATACAGAGCAGCATTGTCCTGTATGTATGAGGTGAAGTTGTCCTGCGATAGTGAGCCTTGACGCACATCTCTGACCGACATACCTCTAGTATACTCAACGCTGGCGTGCGCTAAGTCGATGAATGATTTTACTGTTTCGCTATTCACGCTACTTCTAAAGATACGCATCTCTAGTGTGGCGTGGTTCTGTGTATTGACCGCAGAGTAGCGGTCGCTATTGCGTGAGTTATCTAACTTGTTTTTGAGGTTACGTCGCGACTTCCATTCTCGGTTGCCGTCTGCATCCTCTGATACATAGTCAGTATTAGCGTCGTCGAACTTAGCCCAACGGCTAGATGAGCGACCTGCTATTGCTTCGTATAGTGTCTGATTATCATACACTAATCGAAGGAAGCGGTGCATATGCGCACCACCATTGAAACCAGCACGTGAGATGTGAATGTGCAAGCCTGCGGTAGGCGCATCCCACGCTTTTACCTTGATGCCATTCCTGCTTCGTAAGGCTTCGAGGGTATTCCACAATTCGTAGGCTTCGTTCTTGTAAAAATCGTGGGTCATAGGGTGCGTAACTATCTCAAAGCCACAGTTCAGAGAGCCATCACTCTTGAGATACGCTAGGCTTAGTTGCTCTAGTCTGCTCGCATATTCTGCGGAGTCAGAGCGATTTTGTCGTGCTTCTACTTCGATTTCTAGCCCGAAGAATAAGCGTTCTTCCTTGTCGGTGGTGTGGAAGATAGGGTCAGGGCGGTAAGAGTAATCGTGGATTACCCGCGCATCATCTCCGTCGTGGTCGCTACATCCGTGAGCGTAATACGCATCACAGTCCTCGCACCAACTTGTATTGCCTACGCAGTCCTCACAGTAGGAATTGTTAGTGTCCTCTGTGTAGTAACTAGAGCCTGTGTGATACTCATTACAATCATCACAATAGTTAGCGTGGTTTTCCATACAAGTTTGGCACCACATCTCACTTTGGTCGACGTAATACCAGTCGTCATTTTCCCAACCAGTATCATCACAATGCTCACAGATACGCTTGCAATTTTCACAACTCACATCTCCTGAATAAGAGATGAGGTGCGCATCATCTTCGCTAACTTCGGTCATACAACCGCTACAAGTTAGGAGAACGATGTCTTCGTCTGCATCCATAATTTATCCTTTCGATACTCCGTATGATTATCATACGAGAGGCGTTGCTATTTAGTTATAGGTAGAACCTTACACTACGGCCTTGCGTAAGTCAAGTATCGCGTCAGAAATCTTTGAGCGTAGACTCTCCACCTCAATAACGAGAACCTTGAAATCGTTGCGGCTGTGGATGTCCTGTTGCGCTCGCAACGCCATTCTAATCACTTCCACTTCACGTGGCGTGAGGTCGAGCAGTAGGTTTGTGTCGGCGCTCATTCGTCGTCCTCTTCTGAACCATCCAGCCCGAAGTCTTCCATAACTGCCATTACGGCATCATCAAGGTCGGCTATGAGCAGTTCGATTTCGTCAGGGTTCATTGAGCGAACCATTCCAGCGGTGATACTAGACTCCCATACGTTCTTCATTTCTTCCCCTTCTTACGGATAATCTTAGCGATACGCAAAACAACAACGATACCAACTACCAACAGGATAGTGCGCCAAAAGACATACACATCACCGAAGTAGGTTGTAAGGCTGATGCCCCACTTGCTAGCCTCTAGGTTGAACAGTTCCATTTCATTTCCTTTCACTAAGTTGCTGTATGATTATCATACAACGTGCCTATCGTGAGAATCGAACTCACGACTATGCGCCAGCATAGGCTACCAGATGGTATTACTCAGCCCACTCCGAGTATTCGTCATCTTCGGTTTCCAGTAAGATTTCATCAAGGGAGATGTCTACGCCGTAAGCATCTTCCTCTAGTAGGATTTCTGCTAGTTCTTCATCTGTAAAGATGTCGTGGGCAATTTCTAACGCCTCTAAGTCTAGGTCGCTATCGTGCATTTTCTTACTCCATTCACTCATAGGTTTGCGCCCTGTCTAGGGCTTGGATACCGCGAAGGCGCATAGCCTCTTTGGCCTTTACTTCATCATCATTGTTCTTGATGATTTCTGCTCTGATAGCACCACGCGCTTCGGCGATAAGTGCTTCCATTTCGTCTAACTTCATTGTGCTATCCTTTCGTTTAGAGCCTGTATGATTATCATACAAGGCTTACTGCGTAGTGCAACCTTCATACTCTAAGAGTAGTCTAGCCCCACCTAGAAGTCAAGTTCTGCGGGAAACTATTTCCTGTATGATTATCATACACGCTTTCGGCTTCGCTTTCCTAACTTCATAAGACTAATCTACCCTATCGCCAGCCATAAGGCAAGTATCGCCAGCATTTATTTTCCGTATGATTATCATACAGAAGCCACGCGAGCGCCACAGGGTGCGCCTCAGATGCGCCACGCTGCGCAGCAAAAGTTTGTGTTGGTTTGTGTCGGCCGATTTTCGGGCGCGAAAAAACCCCCGCCGATTTCTCGGCGAGGGCTTTCGGTTCGGGTTAGTTCTTTACCATTGAGCGCTTAGCAACGGGAACCAAGACCTCAAGCAACGCGGTGAGCGTTTGCAGGTCTGATGTCTTGAGTTCTTTTAGGTTCTTGAGAGTGCGAACCTCAAGCAAGGCTTGAGATACGATAGACTCAATGGATTTTGTGGCTACCTTTTCGCTTTTCGCGTTGGTTCGGGATTTTGTTTGTGTTGGTGCGATTTTCTCAAGGTCTGCAACTGTCGCGCATTTTGCAACGGCCTCGGCGTATCCCTCGGCGCCGATTTCTCGGCCTACGCGCTCGGATAGTTTGAGCAGGTCTGAAACTGTTTTTGCCTCGGCGTCTGAAATCTTGCTAACGATTTCGGAGAAAATCGGGAACCATTGGACGTGTGATTTTCTAAGCGTTGGGGCATTTCCATTTTTAGATGCCTCGGCGATAGATGCCTGAACTGTGCGAATTGTGGTCTTGCCAGTTTTTAGCATTTCGGCGATTTCTAAGACGAACTCAATTTCGCCATTGTGATTTATGAGGTTTGAGTAAGCGGTAACGATTTCAGCCATTGGAACTATCTCGGTCTTTTCTACCTTGATTTTTGCAGGTGCTGAATTGTTAGTTGTTTTCACTGTTTTTTGAGCCATTTTTTATTTTCCATTTCTAGTGGGTTTTACCTGAACCAAGCGGTTTGGTTCATTGAGATAAAGATACCAGTTCGCCAAGCATTTTGGCACCATTTCGGGAAATTATTTTTTGGGGTTTGTATGATTATCATACGCTCAGGAAACTCTCAGGAAACTCTCAGGTCTATCGAACAGATGTTCGTGTGACGTGGCTCACATTGTTTGTGTTGGCGACACGCCCGACCGCGTTGTGAAGTATCCACAACTTTATACACAGCCTGTGGAAAAACCTGTGGATAACTCCCCCCTCAATTATCCTGTGAATTGTCTGGGAATTGTCTGGGAGATAGTCCCATCATAGATAAATCGGCATAACTATTTATAGATTTATCGACAATTAGAACACCCCAGAGTTGTTAAAAACGACCCCGCCCCCCACTTATAGTCTCTGAAAATAATTTTCTGTTATATTAAGGGGGGCTATATATAGGGATAGACTTACTGCGATTTTTATGTATTTTGAGCGTAAATAAAAAGATTATTACCGAACTGTGTTCGGTTTTACCTGTTTGAACAGGTTATCTATAGTATATAAATACTATTACGGAGTCGCTCCGTTTAAGACTCCGCTCCTCCTATATATGATATATTATAATAAAAATGCCATAATACTGCCCGTTTGGTGGGACCGTTAAATCGGCGTTATTAGGAGTTGAAATGGGACGCAAGCCAGGGGTACAATCGGTACCAAAAGAAGAGGCTCAGGCCAAAGTACTAGCCCTATTAGAACAAGGGTCTACTATTACAGCGGCTATGGCCGCCGTCGGTCGCAACGACACCACCTTCCGTCAATGGTCTATGGTGGATGAAGACTTCAAGGAAAAGGCAGATAAAGCCCGCCTTGCAGGCAAAGGCATTAAGGCTGACCTGGCAGACCTCAAGGACATCTCCTATGAGGACTTTTCAATCCAGTTCCTGGATACCAAACTTTTTGACCATCAGTTAAACTGGATTGACCTCATCGAAGGCCGTGAGCCTAGGTGGCAACCAGCGGCAATGACTTACGAACCTGGCGACCCAAAGCGCGTTCTAATTAACGTGCCGCCAGAGCACGCCAAGTCAACCACAATTACAACCAACTATGTTTTGCACCAAATCGTAACTAAGCCCAACACCCGCGTTATCGTAGTTTCTAAGACACAGGGTATGGCGCGTAAGTTTCTGGGGGCCATTAAAACTAGGCTCTCACATCCAGCCTATATGAAACTCCAGACGGCCTTTGGCCCTAACGGTGGATATAAAGCAGATTCCACACAATGGTCTGCCGATATGATTTACCTTGGCACTGGTCGAGACTCAGGCGAAAAAGACCCCACAGTCCAGGCCCTAGGTTTTGGCTCCCAGATTTACGGTGCTCGTGCAGACCTCATCATCCTTGATGACGTGGTTATGGGCAGCAATGCCCACGAGTGGGAAAAGCAAATTGAGTGGCTACAGAAGGAAGTTATCACGCGTCTTGGACGTCACGGTAAACTTGTCATCGTAGGCACCCGTGTGTCCCCAATTGACTTGTACAAGATGATACGTTCAGGCGAACAATGGACAGGTGGTAAATCTCCATTTACCTACTGTGCTATGCCAGCAGTATTAGAGTTCGACGAAGACCCTAAGAACTGGAAGACCCTTTGGCCTGCAACTAACATTCAAGAGAATGATATAGATGAGGTTTTAGAAAATGGACTTTTTCCGAAGTGGGATGGACCCTCGCTCTTTAAGCGTCGCTCTGAGGTCGCTCCGTCAGTATGGGCTATGGTCTACCAGCAAGAAGACGTCCAGTCCGACTCCATATTTTCGCCAACAACAGTTGCAGGATGTGTTAACGGTATGCGAAAGCGTGGACCGCTTAAACCAGGTACTCCAGGACACCCGCGAGCAGTCGAAGGCGCCTACACAGTAATTGGCTTTGACCCAGCAGTAGCAGGACGTTCTGCTTTTGTGGCAGTAACTTACAATCGTGCTGATGGGCATATCTATGTTTTAGATTGCGTCAATATGTCCGACCCTTCTCCACAGAAGGAGCGAGCGCTTATTGAAGAATGGGTCGAGAAGTATCGGCCACAAGAGTTCCGTGTAGAAATCAACGCCCACCAAAAGGCGTACTCGATGGATACAGACTTAAGAGATTTCCTTACTATGTGGGGATGCCGCTTAGAGCCGCACTTTACAGGTAAAAACAAATGGGACGTAGGTTTCGGTGTGGCTTCAATGTCGCCGCTATTTGGTAGTGCTAAAGATGGGCGCTTCTTGGATAACGGTATGATTGAGATTCCAAGCAACGAAGGTTCAGAAGGACTCAAGTCCTTGGTCCAGCAGTTGATTACCTGGAAGCCTGATACTAAAAACCCAACTGACTGTGTTATGGCTCTATGGTTTGCGGTTATCCGTGTACGTGAGTTAATGCAAATCTCAAGCAAAGTCGGACAATATCAAACCAATCGATGGGCTACACGCGCTCAACGAGCATCACGAAATTCACTCAATTTAGACGAGGCCTTTGCACAGCAATGGGCAGAGAACTACGGATAGGAAACCAATGGCATTATCAATGGACCAGGTAGTAGCAAGAGTCGAGGCTCTGCGCTACCGCAATATTGAACGTGATTCTCGCAACCAAGATGTTCTTGCTGTGCGCAAAGGTAAAATCTCAGATGTCTATCCTGACTTCTTTCCAGATGGTATCGATGCCAACGTAGTTGCCAACTTTATCGACATTGTGGCTCGTGACCTTTCTGAGGTTATGGCTCCACTTCCAGCGGTTAACTGTTCAGCAGTTAGCCAAACAAGCGACAAGGCGCGTCAGTTTGCTGACAAGCGTACACGTATCGCTTCAAATTATTTTGCCCATTCTGACCTATCTGTACAAATGTACTCTGGGGCAGATTGGTACATCACATATGGTTTCGTCCCTTTCGTAATCGAATTAGACGAAGAAAGCAAGTTGCCGCGTATCCGCGTAGAAAATCCTGTTGGGGCTTACCCAGAATTTGACCGCTACGGACGTTGCGTTGCATTTGCCAAACGATATGCTATGACACTAGGCGAACTCGTATCTCAGTTCCCTGATTATGAATCCCAACTTCTTGGCCGTCAAGGCTATGAGCAGGATTTAACTCATCAGTTAGAGATGATTCGTTACTATGACTCAGAGCAGTCTATCGTTTACATCCCAGAAAAGAAGAACTTAGTTCTATCTCGTGCGATGAATCCAGTCGGAAAGATGATGGTTGTAGTTGCACGTAAGCCATCTATCGACGGTGAAATGCGTGGTCAGTTTGACGACGTGCTTGGTATCCAATTGCTTCGCAATCGCTTTGCGTTGCTTGCAATGGAAGCGGCTGAAAAGTCAGTCCAGGCACCTATTGTCCTGCCACAAGATGTGCAAGAACTTCAACTTGGTGGAGACGCTGTTATTCGTACATCGAACCCAGCGGGAGTCCGTCGAGTTGAACTTAATATTCCAGCAGGAGCATTTACGGAGCAGAACTTGCTCAATGCTGAACTCCGAGTTGGCGCTCGTTACCCAGAAAGCCGTACAGGAAACATTGATGCTTCCGTAGTTACAGGCCAGGGTGTTCAAGCACTTATGGGTGCTTTTGATACACAGGTAAAATCAGCACAGGCTATCTTTGCTGCATCGCTTCGTGATGTTATCTCTATCTGTTTTGAAGTTGATGAGAAGATTTTCTCAGAAGAAAAGACTATTCGTGGCGTAGACTCTGGTTCTCCTTACGAAGTAAAGTATCGTCCAACCCGCGACATTAAGGGTGACTACTCTGCAGACGTTCGTTATGGAATGCTCGCTGGACTTAACCCAGCACAGGGTCTTATTTTTATGCTCCAAGCACTTGGTGGAGGTCTTATCTCTAAAGATATGGCTATGCGTGAACTTCCATTTACAGTTAACGTAACACAAGAACTTGAAAAGATTGAAATTGAAAAACTTCGTGATGGTTTACTATCGGCACTTAGCGCAACAGCACAGGCGATTCCGCAGATGGCGTCTCAAGGACAAGACCCATCATCGATTATCAAGAACATTGCTTCGGTGATTCAAGCACGTCAGAACGGTAAAGCATTAGAAGATGCTATTGCCGACACGTTCGCTCCCGAGCCACAAGTTCCTCCTGCTGGGGTACCAGGTACTCCTGTTGAGCAGCCGTCCCCTGTTCCAGGTGGCGCTCCAGTAGGAGGCGCTCCTTCCGCAGGACCACAAGCACCACCGCCAGACGTAATGAGTTTAATCTCAGGTCTTACTGGTACTGGCGCAGCACAATCGAGAGTTAGTACTTCACGTAGACGATAAATAAGTAGGGGACAATGACAACACTAGTAGCGATTCAAGGTGATGGCTGGTCCGTGTTGGGTTGTGACTCACGCTCTAGTGATGAGAGTGGCCGTCCAATAAATATGGCCACACATAAAATTATAGAAAACAACGGAATTCTTATTGCAGGTTCTGGTGCAGGTCGTGGTTCTAATATTTTGCAATTTGGTTGGAAAGCACCTAAGCCTACAGCCTCAGAAGATTTAGATGTATTTATAACTCAGAAATTTATTCCATTAATGCGACAAGCATTTGTTGATGCTGGTTATGATATGAAAGAGGACGGGGATGCAGCAGCGCACGATTCATCCTTTCTTGTCAGCGTTCGCGGAGTTATTTATCCTATCTTTGAAGATTATTCTTGGGATAGGGATATTCGTGGCATCTACTATTCTGGCAGTGGTGGTGATGTTGCCCTTGGTGCTCTTGCAGCAGCCAACGTTAAAGCGCTTACTAAACCCGAATCGGTAGAAAAAGCAGTACGTAAAGCAATTCAAATTGCTGCGCAATGGGATATCTACACAGCAGAACCAATTATAACTAAAATTCAGTATACTAAGTAGGAGGTTAAGATGGCGCTACCCGCAGAAAATAATTTCAAAGTGTCAGGCACAGGCGGTGCAGGAACCAACGGACAACCAACTACATACATTCCAGGTATGAAATCACTTGGCTCAACAGGTGAATCTACAATGGCACAACAGCAAGGCGCAATGATGTACAGTGCCGCTGCTGAGCGCCCTGCACAAGCAGAGTTAGTTCCCCTTACGGCACCAACTACTCTTCCAGGTCAGTCAGTTATGGACGGCGCACCTATTGGTCCTGGCGCAAATTCAGTAGAAGGCTTGCCAATGCAGCCATCTGGAGACCCAGACATTGATGAGATTCGCGCTTACTATCCTGTACTACAGTTTTATGCATCACAACCTGGTGCATCACAAGGAACTAAAGACTATGTAACCTACCTGGGGACAATTATTTAATGAGTATGCTTGATTATTTAGGTAACTTGCAGAATAAACTTAAAGGTAAACAGGTTGCTAGCGGTCCATACAACTCAGATGGACGTATTAATTTTGGTACGGCAATTGACGTTGCTTCCAGTCTGCCTAAAAACCCACAGTCATTTAATGACCGTGCAGAAGAAGCACGTTTAGCGTTTCTTAAATTTACTGGTGAGAACCTAGGAACTACTTCTGGAATTAAGAAGAGTCTTCCACTCGCTGTTATTCCAGGTATTAATGCTATTGGCGCTCCCTTACTTGCAATCAATACAGCAACATATGGGCTTGCAGAACTTGACAAGAAAACCGATGGCAAAATGTCTAAGGTTATGATGGCTGGAACTAAGGGCCTACGCTCTAACTATGCTTTTGTACAGGATGTTGCACGTCACAATGCTGGACTAGGTATGCTTGCTGGTCTTAATATGATTGCTGGCGGTGTTATTGGTGGAGTTGCTGGTTTTGCTGCTGGATTCTTTGGCGGTGCAGGCGTTGGCGCTATTCCTGGTGCTGTTGCTGGTTTTGGTATTGGTGCTCAACTTGCTGGTAAAGCAGGAAGAGACATTGCTGAAAGAGGAACTCTTGGAAAGTCTTTGCAGAAATCTGCAATTCTTTCAGAGTCTGAACAAGGACAAAAACTTTATAACTTTGGCACAGATGTAACACGTCTTGCTGGTGAAGTTGTTGGATTAATTCCAGGCGAAGCAGCAGAAAACAATGTTCTCAAGGATACCAATCGTGGTATTGGTGCTGCAGTTGCAGGTATCTTTAACTTTGGCTTTGAAGTAACGGCTGCTGCTGATATTAAAGCAACTAAACTTGCTGGTATTACGGCACGTGGCGCACTTACTGGTGCAGTTGCTCCAGGAAAATACGGTTTAACTTCTAGCCTACTTGCTCGCACAAAAACAGCAGACCTTCTTCGCGGAGACCGCATTGAAGGAACTGTAGATTTAATTAAAAAGACTGTAGATGGAGAAAAAACTCCTTTAACAGCAATTATGGAATTCAATCAGAAGAATGATGTCCCAACCGTTTTACAGCGTCCAGAATACAAGGATAATCCTGCAGGAGTTATTGCAGCCAACTTAGTTTCTGGTAAGTCTTTTGAACAACAGGGACTTATTATGCGTGTTGGACTCGGCGATGTTACTGCAATCAAGGAACTTGAGACAAAGCATCCAGCAACATTTGCAGAACTACTGCGTCAAGAAGGTATCTTCGATACACTTGAAGCACGTAACCCGTTTGCATCTACTAAACTTCCTCAGCACGATATGCTTAAAGGCCGCATTCTTGAAGCAGAAGATGTTATTAAGGCTGAAATTATTGACCTTCGTGGACAATACTCTTGGTTAAACAAGGCTCTTAAACTTGATAGCGCTCTACAGGATAGAGGCGTATCAAAATTTACTTGGGTTGAAAAATATCGTAACGATATGGCTATGCAGCGCTCTGCCAATAAACTCGAAGGCGGAATCGACGACGTAACAGTCCGTGAGACCAAAGTTGGCGAAGCAATTCAAAAGGTTTACCAACGAAATGGTTCATCTGTTGTTGTTCGTACAATTCAGCGTGGTATTGCTGGCATTGAGCGAGGCTTAGATGATGCTCCACACGCAACAGTTAACTTTAACGACAACCTACAGGGTGTAAGCCGCGTACGTACTACAATGCGAGCCGCTATTACCAACAAGGTTCTTCCTACTTTGGAAGCACGTGAAATTTACAATTCTTTTGTAACGGCAAAAACTGAAACAGCAAAACTTGAAGTCATTAAAAAGATTGAAGAACGAGTATTCGAGCAGGTAGCAAATAAGTATAATATACCTGCAAGTATCAAAGATATGGTTCTTAACGAATACATAACATTAACTCGCCAAAATCAAAGCAAGGCCAAGGAAGCAAACTCCCAAGGTAATGCCTTTATGATTGAAAATGGTGAAGTAATTCAGGACCCACAACTTATCTCACAGTTGGCTAACGGCTCCTACTTGCCAGATGTAGAACTTATCGATAAAGCATTTAAGCGTTATGCTAAAAAGCGTGGAGCAGAAGCAAGCCTTCCAGTCAATGCAGCGCTAATAGGCAAGACTGTTCTAGATGAGTTCCAATCAATTTGGCGTACATTTACTTTGGCTCGTACAGGTTTTCCTATTAACATTATTCGTGACTCAACTCTTCGTACTTGGGGAGATGGAGTACTACTGTACTCATTGATGAATCTATCAAAGTCTGGCGTTGATGCAATGCTTGGCGCTCCAGCAAAGGTTTCAGAAATTCGTCAGTGGTCCAATAAGATTACAAACCGCGAAAGCAACTTAAATAAGATTCGTAACGATATTAAACTTTACGACAACTCAATTAAAGATGCAGAACGCGGACTCAAGAGTTTTAAGTATGACCCGCTAAAGCCGCCTAAAGAAATGCCAGATGACTTGGTTCGCACACTTGCTTACTTAAAAGAGTCTAAAGAAATGGTTGCTGAACTACGCCGTCAAGAAAATGCTATTATTAAGAATATCCCTTCTAAGGTTGTCGGTCCAGACAAGATTACTATTGAAGGATATGATTTCCCAGCAGCCCTTTCGGGGCGCTTTGGTGAAATGGCTATGGCTAAACTTAGAGGCAAGGATGATATCCGTGCATTGACAGCATCTGTGCGTCAACTTGAAATGGCCGCAGTACGTCGTGACCGTAATGGTGGATATGCAGTCAAGGCTGTAGATAATGAAGATGTGCATTTGCGTTCTTGGGATAGTGTATTAAATAATACACTTCGTAACGATGAAGTAAGCCGTAAAATTATGGAACTTCGCCTTAAAGGTATGGATGCCGCTAAGATTGAGACAGAAGTAGCGACTTGGATTCGTAGCAGCGGTTCTACAGATTTGTTTGAGCGCTTTGGCTATGATGCTAATTTTAGAACACAGATGAAGTTGTCTGATGCAAAGGTTATCTATCAGAAAGCCAATGCAGCAATCAATCAATTTGCTCCAGACCTTAGACTACAAAAGATGATTATGGAAGATAGAGTCAACATTGTTGACTTGAAGAAGATGTATCCAGATATCGAAAAGCGTCCAGATGTAATTTCTGACTTAGCGCTTGACTTAACTGGACAGAGCAATCTTGTTCGTTCGTTTTCTGACTTAACCAAGAAAGCAGTTGCTTCACTTGCAACCTGGGCGCCTTCAAAACTATCTTACAACCCATACTACACAGCACAGTATGAACTTAAACTACAGAGTATGATTGCTGTTGCAAGCAGTCAAGGGCGCGTACTTAAACTTTCCGACAAGGCTCAGTTTGAATCAGTTGCTCGTGATTATGCAATGAGTCA
>Ga0214921_10001500_pt1 | contig 39669 bp, 37 predicted proteins | sample LL1505_MetaG_FD_177992 | JGI IMG/M metagenome (GOLD analysis project Ga0214921, IMG submission 177992) | Freshwater microbial communities from Lake Lanier, Atlanta, Georgia, United States - LL-1505 | ecosystem: Environmental > Aquatic > Freshwater > Lake | place: USA: Georgia | collected...
CAAGGTACCTCAAATAATCCTAAATCAACCCATGTTGCTGCAATGATTTACTATGGAAAAACTCTCTCAAGTAGTGGACCTAAATTGACAGCAGTTCAGCCTCAAAAAGGGTGGGGATGGCTATTGTTAGCTCAATTTTCATCTACACAAAAAAATTAGAATTTATAATCCTTAATAATGATCAGTTTACTTTCCGCCTTCTTTTCTTCATTTATTGCTAACCTGCTCATTATTCGTTTTAAACACTTGCATGGGCATTATTCAGGCGACAATGATTTATCAGGGCCGCAGAAGTTTCATGCAGGCTCAGTGCCCCGCATTGGGGGCATTAGCATTGTGATTGGCGTTTTAATAGCGACGTTAATGCATTTGCAAGCCACCCCCCCTGACCCCAACTTTGCAAGCACCATATTGCTATGCGCCATTCCGACTTTTGCGATTGGCCTAACAGAAGACCTTACTAAAACTGTGAGTATACGTACTCGCCTTTTATTTACCGCTCTTACTGCAGTTCTTGCCGTACATTACTTGGGGGCGCAAATACCTAGGCTGGATATTTCGGGCTTTGATTACTTATTGAGTATTCCACTTGTTGCTATTGTATTTACGGTCTTTGCGATTACTGGTTTATCGAATGCCTATAACATCATTGATGGTTTTAATGGCTTATCTAGTATGGTGGGTATCATTACCTTGCTGGGTCTAGCCTATGTCAGTTTTATAGTGGGCGACACTTTAATTACCCACTTAAGCCTAGTGATGGCCAGCAGCATTATGGGTTTCTTTTTTTGGAACTACCCTAGAGGCCTCATTTTTTTAGGTGATGGCGGCGCTTACCTGATTGGTTTTTGGATTGCACTGTTGAGTATTCTATTAGTTGTGCGCCACTCCGAAATATCGCCCTGGTTTGCGGTCTTAATCAATTCTTATCCTATTTTAGAAACTCTTTTTACCATCTACCGCAGAATTATTCACCAAGGCAAAAGTCCTGGACAAGCTGATGGCATTCATTTTCATACGCTGATTTACAGACGGATTTTAAAATCCTCCAGCGCCAAGAATATAAATAATTGGTTCTCAGCAAATGCAAAAACAGCCCCTTACCTTTGGGTACTTAGTAGCTTTGCTGTGGTGCCTGCAATACTTTGGTGGCAATCGACTCCAATCTTAATATTGTCCGAAGTGGTGTTTGCCATCACATATGTTTGGATATACAAGAGGGTGGTAAATTTCAGGACGCCAAAATGGTTGCGACCTTTGTAACTAAAAGATACCGATTAAAGAGAAAAACAAAGTATTGTAAATGCTGCCGAAGATAATGGAGGGGAATTCAGGCTTCAATAACTTCTTTTACTATACAATAGACAGCTAAAAACTGTATCTCTTTATACAACCGAACTAAGGCATGGTTTCTTTATAATAAAAACTAAAACTTAAGTAAAAATTTTATGAAAATATATTGTTATATACCGATATTATTTTGGAAAGACGCTCAAGTACAAAATCATTAACTTTCGCACTATTAAAATTCAGCGAAGCTAATTTCATTTATTAAGTAGATAAAATTTTTAGTACTGATTCTTAATTTAATTTTTTTGAAACTTTTACTTTAAGCACAAGAGAATCATAGGTGTTTTTAATAACAAATTTAGATTTTAAAAAATTCTAATCTATGATAATCTTAGCGGGTACGCCATAATACAATGAATTACTAGGCATATTGCGAATTAAATATGCCTGCCCACCAAGGACACATTTATCACCAACAGTTATGTTGTTCTTTATAGTTGCACCAATACCTATTTCTGTATGCGATCCAATTAAAACATTGCCACCAAGTACGGCACCCGGTGCGATAGAAGAGAAATTTTTAATAAAGCAATCATGATCAACCGAGGATTGCGTGTTTATTATTGTGAAATTGGAGATTTTTGTTCCAGCATTAACTATGGCACCAGGAAATACAACGTTACCGAAGCCAAGACTTACGTTTTCTGATAAAATTGAATCTCTTGAAATGATATTGGGAAATTGTTTGTCATCAATTCCATTATCTTTAAGTAAATCATATATTATTGATCTTTTATAATTATCCCCAATACCAATTAGAAAGTATAAATTTTTTACAGAAAATCTAGATTCTAAAATATTATTTAAATTTAATTGTCTAGTATTTTGTAATGATACATAATCAATACTTTTTTCAAGATAATAGCCTGCGTTATTAATAAATCCAACTATAGATCTAAAATGGCCTCCAACGCCAATGCAGATTAAGGGTTTAAGTTTGTGCTTGTTACTGTACATCACAATAATTTAGTTGAATCTTTAATACAAAATTCAGATTTAATAAATTTTATTAACGCGGTATCTAAAGAATTTTTGGCCGAAAAACCTGATTCTCTGATCCTACATTTAAATCTGGAATTAGAGCAAAATTTTTTAATCCTAATACTGCTAATAGAGAGAGATTTATTCATAAAAAAACTATAAATATCAAAGGCATATCCAACTAAAACTCCAAATAGATAAGGTATTCTTATGTTGGATTGTTTTTTATTTAAGCATTTATATATTAAACCTATTAGAGAGTTCATTGTATACTGTGGCTCATCAACATAGTTATATAAATGCACACCCGGCCTAAAATCTAATGAGAACAGAATAAAATCAGTAACATTTTCCACGTATGCTACTGATTTAATATTCGTTCCATTGCCAATCATAAGAAATTTATGATTACTAATTTGTGCTATTAAGTTATACAAATTACCCCTATTTTTTGGTCCGAATATAACTGTTGGCCTAATAATAACAAGCGTTCTATTCATAGCATCTTCTAGTTGCCATTCTCTATACACAACCTCTGCCAAGGCCTTTGAATGGCCATAATCGCTAATAGGATTTAAATTTTGCGATTCAGAAATATAATCGTCACCAAAACCATATACCGCAACACTGCTAATAAAGACAATAGTTTTAATATTCTTTTTAGATGCAACAGCGCAAATATTTTTTGCGCCATCTACATTTACCTCATAATATTTTCGCTTTGGTCTTACATTGTCCTTATGCTCTGCGGCCAAATTAATAATTACTTGATTTGAATCTAAACATTTTATTAGTTGATCTACCTTTGTCACATCCAAATATGTCCAATTATTTTGAAATTCAATACTAGGACGTATATCGTAAATAAAATTTCGCTCTGGATTAATTTTCTTTGAGAGTGAATTCCCTAGAAAACCACTTCCGCCTATAAGTGCAATTTTATAATCTTGTTGCATTTGAAACCATTCGATATGAATAAATAAATAAAAACGAAATCACAAATCTAATTAATAGTAGACTCTTTATATTTTGACTTTTCAAAACATAACACCTCTTAACTAGCATTTTAAATTTATTGCTAGATATGCCCCCTATATCTACTCTGTAACCGATCAAATTTGTATTAGCCTGCTTACTTGGACCATTTATTTTATGAAGATCTAGCCACATCTTATGATCTTCGACTCCAATGAATTTCTTATCTTCTTCAAATTTTAAATTAATAATTTTTGATTTACGAATTAATACGCTTGAGTTTGGTATACAATTTAATATTAGTAAATCTTTATATGATACTTCAGTTGTATCCATTTGTTTTCTTTCGTCAAAGATACAATCTTCATTTAAAAAATTTTTTATTATTATTTTTTTGCTAGAAACCATGTAAGTATTTTCATAGGCTAATATTTGTAGCTGTGAACATAACTTTATTGGAGACCAAATGTCATCGGCATCAATAAATGCAATATATTCACCCAAAGCTAACTGAACGCCTAAATTTCTACCTCTAGCGGGCCCACCAGAATTTTCTGATGAGGTAAATATTCTTACTCGTGAGTCTACAAACTCTTTGCATATCAGAAGAGTATTATCCGTTGAGCAATCATCAATAATAATTAACTCAAGATTTTTATAACTTTGTGCTAAAACAGAATTGATAGATTGTGAAATATAACGCTCACAATTATAAACTGGAAGTACAACACTAACTAAGCTTACAGAGTTCACTTTTTATATATCTGGATTGCAGAAACTTTATCCTTAGGGGCGACAACATTTTTGACCACAATATCACTTCCTGATACTAGATATTGAATTAGCTTTTTAAATCCCTTGAAGTTTCTGCGAAACTCTTCTTTAGACTTAAGAGACTGTTTGATTTTTTGATAAATGTATTTTGGCCTTAAGTAGAAAGCTCTTCTGGCATGATCGGAGAATTTTACTAACTCCTCATCAGTCAAGTTACCTAATTTAACTACTGAATTATGAAGGCCGTTGGGCGTAAGCCATTTATCAAAATTTTCAGAAACTAAAAGTCCTCTTTCTTTAGCCTCGGTATACGCTGATGTACCTGGATAAACCATTATGGGGAAAAATTGAGCCGTATCAAGTGGAAGAGATTTTGCAAATTTCAATGTATCTTTTAGCGTTTCTGTAGTCTCATTTAGATTGCCGAACATAAAGCATCCATGAACCATAATCCCGACTTCATTACACAATGACGTGAATTCTTTTGCCGTGTTGAGGTAAGGCGAATCTTTCTTAGAACTATTATTTTTTTTCATATGGGAAATAACATCAACGTTTCCACTTTCAAACCCAACGCAAAAAAGTCTTGCCCCAGCTTGATGCAACTTACCAAGAAATTTCTTATCCACCCCGATATCAACTCTGCAATTTGAATCAAATGGAATTTTATTTCCTCTTTTTATAAGCTCATCAGCCAAATCCTCAGTTCGGGATTTATTTACAATGAAAGTATCATCTTCCAACATGATGGTTTTTACCTGTGGAAGCTCTTTTTTGACATAATCAAATTCATCCGCCACATGACCAACGGATCTAAATCTTACCTTGTGCCCACTAAAAGTTTGCGGATAGACACAAAAAGAGCAATGATATGGGCATCCCCTCGTCGTATCAAATACAACTAATGGTTTTAAGGAATGGCCATAAAAATAATTTTCAACCCTTAGAAACTTTTTATATGTTTCTGTAACAAATGGCAATATATCAAGATCTTCAATAGGAGGTCTATTTTCATTTCTTATCTGAACTCCCCGGTACGAATTAAATGCTATACCTTTCACACTTTCCAAGGAAGCGCCACACTCTAGGGCAAATGCTAATTCTGAAACTGTAATCTCATATTCGCGAAGTGCTACTGCATCTAGTTGGTCGCACTCCACTAAAGTTTCTGTCGGAAGGGCTGAAACATGTCTCCCAACCATTAAGATAAACAGGTTTGGGATCTTTTCCTTAATTAACCTTACAATATTTAAATCGTTATTTATTGATGGGGTAGACGCATCGCAAACCAAGAGTTTTGATCCAAACTGTTGAATCCGTTGAATAACGTAATTTATCCCATGCCCATCAGCTGGGGCATCAATAACATCTACAGAATGTCCTGTTTTCTCTGAATACCCAGCTGCATGACATAACCACTTAGGATAATAAAGCGTATCACTCTTAGCTACAGCAGGAGATCTAGATTCCCTAGAAAATCGATAGTGAAATGGGGGATTTAAAAATGTTATTTTCATTATGAGTCCTTCAGAGTAATATTATTCTCGAATGCATTAGCTAATGAGTTTGAAAATTGATTTATGTTTTCAGGATTCAAATCATATAGCTCGCCTGGTAAAGACAATTTGTATAATCTTGACATAAATTGAGTAAACATTATTTTGCAAGGAGTAAATGTATCCTTGTTATTAAAAATCTTAACTAGGATCTCATTAATGTTGGATCCTGAAGGCAAATCTATTGTCAGCCCCTGATTTGAATACCCAGGCTGCCCCATAACTATTACTGGCTTGGAGTGGATTAAAGCCTCAAAACCAACCTTTGAGTTGATTGTAACAACTACGTCAGATTTTTTAATTAACTCATATGAATTTATTGCCGGATCAAATAAGCGGAAGTTTTGTTTTTTAATTAAATTTTGTAAATTTTTTTCTCCATACGCGCCTATTGCTGCTGGATGCTCTTTTACCCATAAGACAACATCTTTTGGAAGTTGATGTAAAAGGCTTTCTAAGAAATCAATTTGATCCAAATACTCAGGGGATCGTACAGTTAATTGAAAATCTAGTGGAACATGTAATGGGTAAAAAATAATTTTTCCTCCATAATCTAAATCTAAATTAGAAACATAATATTTTTTTATTGTTAGCCTGTTTAAAATGGATAAGATCGATCTTTTTATATGATTTAAGATCGCATCATACTCTTGATCTTTCCTTAATACGTACTTATTAAATATTTTTGTTATTAACTTCTCTAGATTTTTTAAATTAAATATTTTTTTGAAATTTGAATTTGTAAAGTGATGTAAATCTTTCCTAGGGATAATAATAAACTTATTATTTTTATAATCTTTAATATAACTCTCCACCTCTAAACACTTCACTAAATTATCTTCCGGTACTCGATAGGACAGACAATCCTCAATAAATGCAATACGGCCTTTGAACGGCATAGGTTCTATAAAAAAGTGTTTAATATGCAATATTTTACACACATTAAATATTGATAAAGGTGCAATAAATCCACCTAATTCCTGAACAACATATTCTGGTTTTAAGTCCCTAAGAAAATAGTAAATTAGAGCTGTATACTTTAAAAGCTTTCTAACATGATTTTCAGTATTTTTATCATTAAAGGTTAAGGCTTCATGCCTTATATTATTCTTTATTTCATCTTCACTATATTTAATCGGGCATTTATTTAATATCGAATTGTAATTAGCCGTTAAATCCCTAATTGTTATACTCTTAACATTATTTTTTTTAAATAATTTCTGTCCTGGCTCATACAAATTCAAAACTGTGAAATTATATTGCTTATCCAATTTTTGAATAATTTTTATGAAAAAAGGTGGATCTCTCCTAGCTATCGCAATTAACAATACTTTCTTCATTTAAGTTTCACACTTAATCTTATAGAAGCGCCAATTCCCCTATTATCCAAGCTGATTTCTTTTTCAGGGACGGTACATTCAATCAATTTCGACGACTTGATTTCTAAGCAATCATTAATTTTCTTTAACAAATTTTCAACTCTTGGTAATGAAAATAATTTATCACGTTTTTTATTTCTAAATGGATTTTTTACTAAATAATTAGTCCTAAGATAAATATAATTTTTGGCCCCTAAAAACTTCCTTATTAAAGCCTCAGTCATGTATAAAATACTTAAGTTAATGCCGTAAAGTAGATATTTCTTGCATATAAGTTCATTTGGAACTGAAGCTTTCTTTAGCAAGAGTAATATTTCGTCTGATATTCTTTTTGAATTTAATCCATCACACTTATAGAAGTTTCTTTCTATTTCAATTGGCAGTTTGAATTCCTGGTTAGTTACCTTACTATTTACTAAAGCAACCAAATCCTTATAACTGGAAATTTCTTTGCTAATTCTATTAGGAATAGAGCTAATGCCCTTAGTAATTTCTGTTGAAATCCACCCTAGATTATATGGATACTTTCCTAGTAAACAAGCATCTACGGCCACAGTACTATTTAAATGAAAAATTAATTTTGCATCTACCAATACATTCGCCACTACACCCTCTCTTTGTATACAAACATTTGAAAAGGAAGATAGTTTGCGCTGGTAATCTTTTTCATCTTCAAAAGGGTGGCACCTCAATAAAATTCTTTCTTGAGGAAAATCTATAGCTAGTTTAGTAATTATTTTTATAAAATTCTCATGCGACTCTACATCATGCTTGACCCTCTTCTTGCAATATTCTTCATCATAGCCGGAATTTATCATATTTTTAATTTCAACTTCTGGTGACCTGGCGTATCTTGGGTACCCCAGTCCAAAATTAGATATAAAGACTAAGCTATTTTTATGGCAGCTTTCATTGTCTAACAGTGTTTTTTGATATTTTGAATTGTATAAATCATATCTCTGGCATCCAGTTACTGCAACCTTGCATTTTGACCACTGTGTTGTGAATAAAAAAGCTTCCATTTGCGCTTCACCCCAAAACAGATACTTGCTGATGTATTTCTCATTACCTTTATGCTGAATGCTCTTGATAAATTGATCTTCACTTTCCCAAATCCCCCCTTCCGTATCGATTACTACCACTTGTATTCCAGCTTTTGAGTAAGACTTCACCAACTCAAGATTCTCCTTGCGAAGAAAATTTATCACAATCAAATCAGGGCAAATTGCGGGGATCTCCAAATTCTGAAAGTACATTGGAACTAAGTAGATATCGATATTGGGCCCTACCAGGTGATGGCTCAATAGAATCAATCCATCAAGATCCCTAGATGGATTATCTACAATAAGGCAAACTTTCTTTTTAAGATTTTTCAAGATATAAATTTTGATCCTTAAGAATTGGCCATAATTTTTTTGGGTCAGATAATTTATTTAACTTAAATGGCTCTGTGAATATAATTTCGCGCCTCTTAAGTTTGAATCCATAAGGCATAAATTCATCCGCTATGTCATCCCTAGGATATCCGCCAGGGTATTCATCATAAAGATCTTCAATATATATACCTACACTAGTTAATCTGCAAATCTCATTCACAAACGTTTTATATTGATTATTGTCTAATATCTCTAGCACTCCAGTACATAATCCATAATCACAATAACAATCTTCAAAAGGAAACCTTGAACCAACTAAGTCAGCAACGTGGAATTCAATCTCAATATTTTTATTAGTTGTTTTGACTAAATTTATGGCATTATTTACTCGAGAGGAATTTAAGTCTAATCCAATTATCTTAATTTTTCTAGGTGTAAGTTGATTTGATTTCCAATAGGAATCAATAAAGTCAGCAAGCCTTTGGACTGTATCACCGTCACCGCATCCAAAATCAATAATTACATTACCATTTTTTGCGATCTCATCCCATCCCAATGGCATAATAAACCAAGCTTTACGATTCATAAGATATCGCCACCTTATACGATCAATAGGCTTAGATTCTGATTTGTAATAATCATTAAAATCTTTACTTTTTATATATGCTAATCTCTTTTGAATGTAGTCATTGTGAGCTCTTAAGTGCTCCTCGTTGTTCCACCTCGTCTTTTCTTTTTCATGACTAAAATCATCAATGGCTGCAAATGGATTGTCTTCCAAGCCCCAACTCTTAATTTCATTAAAATCATTCTCTATAACAGTCCACATTTGCTTTCCACTCCAATCCATCAATTGTTCAATTCGTTTAATCGCTCGTATGTTTGCATTCGCAACAAAATACTTCCTTATTACATCTACATCACTATACAAAAGTCTATTCTCATCGGCTAGTAATTCTTGAATTGCTTGTTCAAGATCCATATTGTTATTTAGTCTTAATTTATAGTTACCGTATATTTTTTCTAGTAGCGGCCATCTTTTATGTACATATTTTTGTAAATCCGAATCCAATAAAACTACTGGCAATCCGAATGCTGAGATAATCGGCAAAGTTGTTGAAAATATTGATACAACAAAATTTACCCCACCCAATAAGGCATATATTGGTTCTGATGACAATTTCCAATTCTCACACCTACTTTCATGCATTAATTGATTTAATGAATGAAAGTTATTTGATGGATGTGGCTTAATAATCAACTCAATATTATGGTTTAATTTGAATAAAACATCTCCTAAAGTATTTATAAAACTAAGCATTTCGTCATAATTTAAAGTAAATTGATCCAGACCATCAGGCCGGGTAATTCCTTTATTTAAAAATTTTCTAGCAACAAATAAACAAGTCAGCTTATCGTTTTGCAAATTCTTAATTTCTAATGAGTCTAGCCACTCTTGATCAAGCCCAGGATGTCCAGAATGGAAGTACTGATTTAAATCTCCGCCAAGTTTGCGCCAAGGCTCCTCCTGCTCTAAGGTGTGCCAAAAATCATTAAAAGTAGAAATTTTCTCACCTAATTCATTAAATTCTATTGCATCTTCAAATGCATGAACTTCATGAGTACCGTGTGGCAACAATATTACAGGTTTTTGTTCGCTATAGAACTTTTTGAATAAAAGTTCTCTTCCTTGAAATCTAGTTTTGGTTCTATTGCCAAGAAAATATATATCGGCACTGGATGCGTCCAATACTTTTTTGAAATTACATATATATTCTATTTTTTTTTGCAAAAAAACTATTAAATTTTGATAGATGGCAGTGCAAAAAATTCTAATATTTTTAAAAAAAATGATTGCAAAAAAATAATCTTGCGAATTGATGACGAAGATTAAATCAGAAAGTTTTGTCCTATCCGAAGAACAAATGGTGAAACTTCTTATGAAATTTGATATAGGCTTACTAGTAATCAAAAAATCTAAGAAATCATACTCAACTATTTCATATTTGTGAAACAAATTAGAATAAAAGGTAGCGCCCCTCAATATTTGAGTTTTAGAAAAAGCGCAATAAATAACTTTGACTGTTGATTGTGGATATTTTTTCTTGATTGCTATAAGTAAAGGAGCAGAGAAATCTAATTCGCTAGAATTTTTTATCACAAATTGAGATATTTTCATATTTTAGAAGCCGTCTTCATTGACGCTGGTTGCCCACCAACTAATGCACCATTTGGAACAACTCTCACAACTATTGATCCAGATTGAATAATTACGTTATTTCCGATGTTCACGCCACCACATATAATAGAGCCTGATCCGATAAAGCATCCACTCCCGATGACGATATCATTGCCAAATCTGGGCAACTCCTGAATATCAGCTAGAGAATCTAGACTAGCCCTCACACCATTACTAAATTGATGTAAGCCGGTTAAGAGCATGCAATTATGACCGAAGATCGTATTGTCACCTATAATTATATTTCCAGAAGAAAGGTTGAAGAGTGCGTTCATTGTAGATACGCGCTTACCCAATGTTAAAGTTGTAGATACTCCTGGATGAATATAATAATAATTTATATTTATAAAACCCGTTTTAAGAAAGGGACGAATAAAAAATCTTATAAGATTAATAAAAGGATTTCTCCGCTTCCTGATAGGATTCAAATAAAATGGCATTTTAATGAAACTTCATAAGAAAATTTTAAAGAATATTAGTATTGTATCAATTTCCACGGGTGTAACGTCAATCATTGGTTTAGCAATGATTCCATTTCTCATCAATCATTTAGGTCCTGAAGAATACGCCTCCTATATGATCTTCAATTTATTTTTAGTGACTGGTTATGCCGGTTTATTATTTTTCGGATTACCAGTTACGATTATAAAATGTACGGCTGAATATTATGAAAAAGACTTAATTAAGTGCAATAATTTTTTCTCAACAATATTAATTTTTACAGTTTTTTACGGGCTACTAATTAGTATTATCTCATTAATTATTTATCCCACTATTCTTGATTTACTTTTATTAAAAATTAGTTATTCCAAACAAAATATAGATTTTATTTTAATTTCGATATTTGCATCATATCCAATATTTTTCTTACAGTTATTTTTAGACGCGACACTAGAGGGATTGCAAAAATATAGTTTTTTAAAGACGTACAAAATATTTCTTACTATATTAAATTCTTTAGGAATTTTTTTTCTATTAGAAAACGAGTATTCACTTTTAGAGATATACTTATTACAAGCTTTTCTATCAATAATTTCAAATATATTTGTACTATGTTATCTAAATAAAGTAGGTGTAAATTTTAACAAATGCAAAATTGATAAATCCCTATTAAATGAAACCATCAGGCTATCATCCGCAAATTTTTTATCCCACATTAGCAGTACAATATTTCATGAATCTGATCGCCTACTAATTGCGATGTGGCTGCCTACTATTTATTTTACCTACTATGAAATAGCCACAAAAATACCGAGAGCGCTTAAATTAATTATTGGTTTTGCAAACATTCTTCTTCCATTATCTAGTCAACTAAACTCAAAATCTGATTCAAAAAAATTACAAGTCTTATTCTGTAGTGGCTCTAAATTAACTTACTGTATTGTTTTTCCATTTTTAGGTGCGGCTATATACTTAAGCGAGGATATATTGAGCCTCTGGGTTGGAAAAGAATTTGCATTTCTAGCGGGGCCCTTTAATGATATGATTATTTGGTCACTTCTGACCATTATTATTACCATGGGCACTAATGTTTTATTAGGGTCAATAAAATATTTGAAGCCAGTCATGTACTATTCATGGTCTATAACAATATTAAAGATTTTAATATCAATTTCACTATTTAATTATTTGGAATTAAGGGCAATAACTTATGCATATCTTTATTCAAATTTAATAACACTCCCTCTATTAATTTTTCTTCTTAATAATTTTCTTAAGATTGAACTTAAATTCTATTTTTCTTTTATTAAAATTCCTATTATATTCTTCGCATCAAATATATTATCTAATTTCTTTACTTTTTATGTAATTACAACAGATCTTTTGTATTTTTTCATTAAATCTTTAATTTTTATTATTCTAAGTTTTTTACTGATGTTTTACTTTTTTTTAAATAATTTTGAGAGAGATTTTTTAAAAAACATTATTAGGAAAAACGTGGCTAATTAGTTTTCTTACTTCTATAATATTCTGGCCTATTAATAAAGCCTTGATTTTTTTTCTTCATGTATTTTATTGCAACCTCGGCCAGTTCAAAATCTTCTTCATTATCAATATCAATAGATGTGAGTCCTGACAATTTAAAATATCCCGTTTTTCCGTTAGAGCCATGATATGCAAACCCAAAATTTCTCATGCTATCCAAGAATTTAGCGTACTTCCAGCCCATCAGAACGGTTGCGTAAGATGAAACTGGCTTCATATCTTGCGATGATATATGTGGCTCAAGTTTTGAAAAGTTGATAGGGTTTGTATCAAATACACACGCAATTTGGTGCTCAATTGTAGAGACGAGTGTATCCCATTTTTTTTCTATCATTTCGCCTACAAAACCTCTTATCTCTTCTGGAGTAATGAGGGGCGAGGTGGGTAAAATCTGAATTAATACATCCCCTTCGACTGACTTCATAAAATCTAGGGTAAATTCATCATTGATTGTAGAATTTGAAGCTAGATTTTCTGGGCGCTTATAAAACAGTATTGAGGTATCAGTAGCGATCTCTGAAAAAATTTCTGCTTCTGAGTTTATGTATATTTCATCAAAACATTCGGCCCTTTTTGCCGCTTCAATGCTATATTGGATTAGCGGTATTCCATCTATAAGCCTTAAGTTCTTCATCGGGACTCTTTGACTACCCAGTCTCGCCGGTATCATTGCTATTATTTTCATTTCAAACCTTTTAAAAAACAGTTAAACAATCGTTCTGCCACCGTCTATACACCAATATTGTCCTGTTACATAACTATTTGAATCTGAGCATAAAAATATCACAATATTTGCTACCTCATGTGGCTCTGCCAACCTACTTAAAGGGATAGTTTGCAGCAACTTTTCTTGAGCCTCGCCAGTCAACAGCCTATCAACCATGCTTGTTTTTGTAGGTCCAGGGCAGATCGCGTTAACCAAAATTTTATATTCCGCAAGATCCACTGCAGCTGCTCTTGTAAGTCCCAACAGTGCTTGCTTAGAAGATGCATAGGCTCCTGAATTTTTCTTTGTAACGATTCCTGCTATAGATGATATATTTATAATTTTTCCACCACCTAACTTTATCATACCTTTTGCAATGTGCCTTATCATCATCATTGGCCCGTATACATTTACTTCAAAGGTTTTTTTCCATATTTCATCATTTATATCCAATATATTTTCTGGCATGTATATGCCCGCATTATTTATTAAAATATTAAAGGGTCCTTTATCTTCAAGTCTATTTAATGCATCTTTAACTGATTCTTTATCAAAAAAATCTAGTTTTATACACTCTAATTGTCTTGTGATTTCCTCGTCATCTATTTTTCCAGCAGTAGAGGTAACAATAACATCACAACCAGATTTTTTGAGCGCCAATGCAATTTCAAGACCTATGCCTTTGGCCCCCCCTGTAACTAAAGCCTTCTTACCGAAGAATGTTGAACTGTACATTTTTTTGAGGAAAATTTACTAGAATTTTGTTGCTTGCCATGAATAAAATTTCCAGCCATTTCCATTACGCACCCAAATACTATGGAAATGCACTCGAACCTCTAGAAATTCTCCATTCAGCATAGTTTCAAAAAACCCAATTCCTGTAATTATTCCAGAAGAACCAATCGTCCTAATCGCCTCATCTTCTCTTCTCATGTTAATATAGCGATATTTTTTTGAAATAATATTTCTTATAAACTCATTTTTATTTTCTTTCACGCCATTAGAATGAATATAAATTAAACTGTCATGAATCAAATCCTCAAGTAGTTTATGATCGGCTGTAATAAGAGCCCCATATCTCTTATTTTCACTTTCGGATATTTCAATACTTTTCGTTTCACTCATAAACATGCACTACATCGTATCTACTTACAGCTAATCTTATAGAAGCGCTATTCCCAGTAGCGATTATTTGATGTTTTTTATTCCTTTCAATAAATACAATGTCACCCTGGGAAACATTTTTCTTCATGCCCTCAAGCTCCCATTGCCACTGGCCCTTGATGATAAACCACCATTCATTCCAATCGGGATGATGATGCCTTCTATTGCCTTGTCCTGGCATTTGGCATATTAGCGTAGCTGAGTTAGATTCTGTATTTATTAGAGTATGAGCCCAAGAGGTTTCAGTGCCATACTTTTCAATCAAACTAGGCACATTTACGATAAACTGATTTGCAAGATCTAAATTGAATTTTGATACCCCATCTTGCTTAAGAATATTTGGCACATTACTATCGTTTATCATGTTTAATTATTCCTCTCTTTAAAATACTCACACAAAAGATCTACTGCACTTTCTCCCATTGCTTTAGTTGCCTCATACGAGTTTCCGGCAATATGCGGAGTGGGTATTAAATTGTCAAGCCTAAGTAACTCATAATCTGTGGGCGGTTCCACATCATAAACATCTAGAGCTGCTCCTGCAATTTTGTTATTTAATAAGGCCTCCCTTAGAGCTATTAAATCCACAACTTCTCCACGTGCTGTATTTATTAGATATCCACTTTCTTTCATGGCATCTAAAAATGAATGGTTTACCATACCTACAGTTTCAATCGTTAGTGGTACGTGAATTGAGATTAAATCAGATGCTTTGAGTAAGTCCTCTAGATTAACCTGCTCCGCTTTATATTTTTTTAATTCTAATTTCTTATCTAAAATATCAACCACCTTTAAATTACAATCAAATGGGGCCAGCAAATCAGCAAAAGCCATTCCAGCATTTCCAAAGCCAATAATTCCAATTGTCTTCCCAAAAAGCCCCCGGCCTCCATTCTTTATCCAATTACCAGTGGATAATTTTGAAGCGGTATAGAAAACATTACGAAACAAGCTTATAGTTAGACATAGAGTTAACTCAGCTACTGCAAATCTATTAACTCCAGGTCGATGAAGAACTTTAACCCCATATTTCTGACATGCAGCAAAGTCAATATTATCAAGACCAACACCGAATTTACTTATTACCTGCAAGTTCGGCAAGGCGCGTAAAACACGCTCATTTATTTCTTCGAGAGCAAGTATCACGGCATCAGAATCTTTTAAAAAAACTATTAACTCATCATCACTTAATTTATGTAATGAGTTATTTAGATTAATATCTAAAAAATTTTCAGATAGGTATCTAATAAGATAATCATTCTTGGAAAATGCTTTAGATGTAACACTTACTCTCATATTTAACAACGCTCCCATTTAACATCCGAAAGTGTCTGAATAACCTCTGCTTCAGTTATGTCATCTGCTTTTATCGCATTTAACTGGTCATTCCTCATCAATATAATAGTCAAAAAATTTCCAACTCTTTTCTTATCATTTTTAAGACACTCAATTATTTTTGATGGCTCAAAGTATGACTGTTTAATTTTTCCAATTAGATTTGGCAAAAGAAGTTCATAATTTATAGTTTCACATAGATGTCTTGATAACCATTTTCTCCTAAGACTCAAGTTATTGGCTAAAACCATTCCCATAGTTATTGCAATTCCGTGTGGCACTTCGTAATTAGAGGTTGCCTCAATTGCGTGGCCAAAACAATGCCCGTAATTAAATAGATTTCTTATTCCAGTGTCAAATTCATCATCCTTGATATAGCTTATCTTAATTAAATGTGTTGAATGAATTGCATCTAAATACTTGCCCATGCGAATATCTTGTACCATGCTTTCAATGGTATCAATTGATTCTGGTAGCGGTCTTTTTAAAAGGTGGAATTTTATTATTTCACCGATACCGCTTTGTAACTCAATCTCTTCTAATGATTCTAGGAACTTTGTGCAAATTTGAATTTTTGTTGGCGGATAAAAAGTGCCGATAATATTTTTAAAGCCATCGACATTTAAAGATGTTTTTCCTCCAATGCAGCTATCAGCTTGTGCTAACAGAGTTGTAGGGAAAAAAGTCCACTGAACACCTCTGTATATTGTTGAAGCTAAAAAACCCGTTAAATCCTGTACTATGCCACCGCCAATGCTTACTATATGTATGTCTCGTTTAGTGGAAAACTTCAATAAATAGCTATACAAAATTTTGATGGTTTCAAGATTTTTATTTTCTTCAATTGCATCTAGTTTATAAATTCTTTCGAATTGAATACCCTCAAAATTGTCTGCATATTTAGCATAGACATTACTATCAACAATAAATATCGCATTTTTATCATACTTTAGGGCGGTCAAGGGGTGTAATTCACTCTGAAAACACACTTCATAATCGTGTATCTTTGATTTAATAATTAACTTTTTCATGCCAGAAAACCACCGTCAATTGTGATTGCTTGACCGGTAAGGTATGTGTTTTTTTCAGATACTAAAAATGCTGCATAGTGAGCGACCTCATCTACTGAAGCCATTCTTTTAATAGGAACTTGATTAAGTATTGCGCTCAAGGCTTCGTTTTCTAGACTATTCTTTGTCATTTCTGTGTCAGTAAAGCCAGGACATAATGAATTTATAAGTATATTGCTATCAGCAACCTCCCTAGCTAAAGCCTTTGTGTAGCCAATAATTCCAAATTTACTTCCGGAGTAGAGTGTGCGATTTTCAAACCCCCTCAAACCCCATATGGAACTGATATTCAATATTCGCCCATATGCATTAACCTTCATGTATTTAATAGCAGCCTGCATTAACAAAAGAGGTGATTCTAAATTAATTTGATTTAAAATGCGAATATCTTCAATGTTAATATCATCAATTTTTTTTATTATATTAATGCCTGCATTATTTATTAATATATCAAATTCAAAATTGTACTGTGTATACTTATAAACAGAATCTAAGGATGACAGATCTAGCTCACTCCTTGTTGGTGCAACCACTTCAAATTCTTTTTCAAGGGCTAATTTAATCGCCTTACCAATTCCACGAGAGCCGCCTGTAATTAACACCTTTTTTTTATTCATTGTAGAAACCACTTTTACTATAAATATTTTCAATCAGCTGCATAACCTTCAAAGCATCAGAACTGCTGGATAATTTTTTGGTATTTCCACTTTTAATTGCATTAAAAAAAAACTCAATCTCCCTTTTCCAACTATCATCGTACTCATACCAAGTCTTGGTTTCGGCGGGCTTACCCATTGCAAATGAGATATCTTCAAATTCCCTTTTACCAATTACTAAAGTTTCGGGGGCATAAGATCTAGACTCAGACAATATCCCATCAAGCACTAAATACCCCTCCTGAAAATGCATTTCTAAAAGAAATTTATGCCTCCACTGATTTGCACTTGAGTGTAAAGTAGCTACTATTTCTCCAGATCTAAGAGTAATAAATGCATTGTCTTCAACCTCAGTTTGCCAATAGCTTTTAGTTAGCAATCCATCAACAACTTCAAATTCCAAGCCCGTGAGATGGCGATAAAGATCAAGCATATGAATTCCTTGGTCTATAAGAATACCGCCGCCGGCGTACTTTTTAAAATTTCTCCAATTACTGTCATAGTCAATGCTTCCTGCTTTTCCATAGATTCCACGAATCCATAATAATTTACCAAGATCCCCAGAAGTAATAATTTTTTTCGCCTCGATTATGCTGTAGTGCTCCCTATGATTAAATCCATATTGCAATACGAGGTTTGTTTTCTTTTCTACCTGAATGACAGATAAAAGCTCTATAGAATTTCTGGCTGGAGGTTTTTCACAAAATACATGTATTCCAGAATTTAAAGATTCAATAGAGTATTTTGCATTAACATCATTAAATGAACAGATAAAAATTGCGTCAAGCTTTAAGCTTAAAAGTTCTTTGAAAGATTTCACAAAGTAGAAATCCCCTACATGTGGATTATGAGAAACATCATCTAGGTCATAAACACCAACTAATTCAACATCACTTCTTTGACTAATATAATGGGCCCTTAGTCTTCCCATCTTTCCAAAACCTGCTATTCCACATCTTAGTTTTTCTTGTTTCATCTTAATACATATTTGTTTTTTACTTCAGGATTCATGGAAATAAAGCATGAATACATTATGTGATCAAGAATCATATGAAGATCTTCAACTAAACCATATTCGCCCGACTCGGTCTGAATATGATAATTTACATTGGAAATCTCTTTCAATTCACCGCCATCAAACCCCGTCAATCCAATAACGACTGCGCCTATTGAATTAGCGTATCTTGCAGCTTTAATAATATTGGGCGAATTTCCACTACAACTTATTGCAACTAATTTATCCGAAGGTTTGATCTTCTCAAATATTTGAGCATAAAAAATATTTTCATAGCCGACATCATTTGCTATAGCAGTAAGAAGAGGTACATTAGCAGCGAGGCTAACGACGTTAAAGTTTTCTATACCCCTTAATTTCAGCCCGCCAGAAAAATCATTGGCAATATGTGATGCAGTTGCCGCACTCCCACCATTACCTACAACATATACAGTTGATCCACTTCTTGAAGCCTCAATAAAATGACTAATAATGGCGTCAACAACCTCAATATCAATTTCATTTATCTTTAAAATAAGCTTTTTTAGGTAGCTAGTAATAAATTCTTTCACATAAGACTTTCTTTTAATTAGGGTTGATTGACTGTAAACGTTGAATAATTATTATACTAAAGTGCATGTAATGTTGATACGAGAATTCAACTAGTTCCTCAACGCTAATTTTGATAATTTAAAAAGAAGAAAATTACTATCAACACCTGACACTTGACTTAAGTATTTTTTGCACTCATTGAAATCTAGTTCTGAATTATTTGGAATATAAGAAGAATTACCATGTATCCACTCTATTGTCCTGGGCGTGACGATGATAAGTAATGATCCGAAAAAACTTGAATCAAATTTTCCAGGCTCAATATTCGGGTACTGATTTCTTGTAATTCCCTCAGATACTTCAGAATGATTTAAAGATGAATCTTTCATAAAAAAAACAAGACTTTTTTTAAAATTATCGAGGTTTTGATTGTTGCAATTACTTATCAAGATATATTTTAGAATTAAACGTATATGTTTCTTATTTGTATCACTCATTTCCTCAATATTACTAGTCGAATAAAAACCATTAAAACCAGTAAGACCCTTTGTAACAGAAAGTGTATATGGATCAGTAACTAAAATAATATCAGAATATCGGTATTTATTTTTTAAATATTTAGCGGACTTTATTTCAATTTCACTATAACTACTTACAATATTAGGTTTAGAAAATTTTGGATTATAAGTATATTTAAAGAAGTAATTATAAAACAGAATTCTTTCTATTAAAATAGCAACAACCAATATTAAAGTAAAAATTATTTTTTTATATGATTTATAATAATAAAATATAACCGATAAAAAGTATAATAATAATATAAGTATAATTATAAAATATTTGATTTTGAAAAAATAACCCCCGACGGAGTAGTAGGAATATAGATACATTAGAAATAATATAGATATATATATAACTGATAATATACTAGTCATTCTAACTAGCCAATTATCCATCGTTGACGATAAAATATCTGATATACCTAGAATTATTATAATATAGGTTATAAGTTGGCACCACTTATAAAAAAATGGAATTTGCAATGCTGACATCATTAAAAAAAATGATATTAGAATTAAATTTAACTTATTATTTATTCGTATTTCTTCCCTATAATTAATAAAAAAACTTTTTATTACTACTGTTATAATTAAAAATAAAGGTGTACTTCTTATTATTTCAAGTAATTGCTGGCTTGAATTTCTTCCAATAAGGTATTCATTTGATATGTTAAATATATTCAATAAGTAAATTTGTATAATTTCCGCATAATTATAAGCAGATTTATCTATATACTTTGTATAAACTCCATTAATTATTATGTATGTGATAATAAATATTAAAAATGCATTTATATATTTTAATAATTTAAATGGCATTATTATTTTTTTTATTAAAAAATATGTACAAGGTCGTTATTCCAACAGCCGCAAGAATAAATACAATGGAAGCTCTGTGTAATTGCAAAACAAGTAGTCCTACAACTGATAATAGCGTAATCGGAGTTGAACTTAGATAATAAATAATAATCAAAGAAAAAAGGGCAACTGCTAAAGCGCCTAAATCCATAAAGAACATTGATTTATAAAGTATCACTATCAAAATAAATATGCTTATTACTCTTAAAAGCTGGCTTGTACTTATAATTGTATTCTTATTAAAATATATTGCCATAGAGAGCAAGAGCATGCTTCCATAAAAAGCTATGTTATTGTTTACTAAAAAATATTTATCGTATTGACTTGCACACAAAAGAATTAAAATTAATTTTTTATTTTTATCAATACCGAGTAATTCCATTGTGGACAACATCATTATGGAGAATAATAAAATTGGAAATACTCTTAATAATAACCCTGCCTCTAATACGTCAAAGAACCCTGTTACTATAATTTTGGAAACAATAATTGTAATTACTGGAAAATATGTGTCCGCTCCTGAAAACTGATTATAAAAATCGTGCGAAACTAGTTCATTTGCTCCCTTATAGAATATTAACTCCTGAAATGGCCTATAGAAAATCCCTTCAGTTAGCATGTTCACAGAATTATCCATTAACATGCATGATATTAATATGACTAAAATTATATATGCATAATATTTTAAAAAATACTCTATTAATTTTTTACCATTTAATTTATATAATCCATATAGACTTATAAAAATTAATATTAGCTGAATTCTTTCATAATATAATCCTCCAAATTTTTTAAAGTAAAAGCTTTCAAAAATTGTTGATAACCCTAAACCTAAATAGATATAAATTGATAAATTTATAGTGTAACTTTTAAAGTATTCCATTCTATTACTTACAGCCGATCCAATACCAATGTAATAAAAAACTAATAAAAATCCCATTAATAGCGATCCGATCAGCATATTTTCACCATATCGTATAACCTCCATCAATAACTATATTTTGTCCAGTTATCCAATTTGACATATTACTTCCTAAAAAAATAGCTGCACCCTTGATATCCTCCTCTCTCCCCATTCTTTGCATTGGCGTTTTTTTTACATACTTGATTATGAATTCTTTCGACTGCCCCCTTAACAATCCCCCTGGAGATATTGAGTTCACCCTAATATTTGGCCCTAGAGTTGTAGCCAACCACCTTGTTAATTGCAAAAGGCCTGCTTTACTAACAGAATATGCAGCGGGATTGCCCATTTTAGTCCCCTCGTAGAGGGACCAGTCAGGTCCCACTAAACCATATATTGATCCAATATTTATGATTGAAGTTCCATTTCTCTTATCGAATATATTGGTTAACAATTGAACCAACTGAAATGCAGCTCCTAAATTTACCCTTAGTGCTCGCTCCCAAACCTCTATTGATTGATTTTCAAAATTTTCTACCCATCCAGATAATTGAGAGTCCCCAACAAATGCAGCATTATTTACTAATATATTTATTTTTCCTATTTTTTTCTTTGCATAATTAACAAATTTATATAGTTCATTTTTATTTTCAATGTCGACTGTATAAATCAGTACTTCCTTTTTATATTTTTTTTCTAATAACCTTTTTACTATTTTTAATTCTTTTTCATTTTTATCTATTAAGCATATCCTGCAGCCTTTTTCCATATATGCGTCTGCAATTACCCGCCCTAAATTTCCAGATCCTCCGGTTATAACTGCATTTTTTTTGTTCAAGCTAATTAATCTATCTATACTCTTATTCATATAATCTCACAGTAATGGAATTTTTTAAGAAGTGAATTCATCTAGCAGCACTAGTATAATGAATATATAATATTACTTTTTAGGTTGTACCTCTCCCCCATAATTAGGCGTCTTAATAAGGATAATCAACTATGAATATTGTCGCTCTAATCCCTTTAAGAGGTGGCTCTGTCAGCATACCCAATAAAAATATTAAAACTATCTGCGGTAAGCCTCTCTGTTTTTGGGCTATTGATGCTGCATTTAAAGCTAATAAAATTCATGAAGTTTATGTTTCAACTGATAGCCAAGAGATTGCCACAATTACTAAGGATTACTTTCCTGAATTAAGAATTATCGACCGGCCATCAGAGCTTGCTACAAATAATGCTTCTACCGAATCGGTTATGCTTCATTTTATGAATAGAGTAGATTTTGATATTTTAGTCACCATACAAGCTACTTCACCCTTGATAAGTCCATTTGACATTGATGCTGCTATCGGCACCTTCAAAGAGAAAAACTTTGATTCGATGCTAACTGCCGTACGTTGTAAACGTTTTTTTTGGTCAGATAACAATACCCCATTGAATTACGATCCCTCTACCCGTCCTCGCAGGCAAGATTTTAATGGCACACTAATGGAGAACGGAGCTTTCTACTTAACTAAACGTTCGATTCTTTTAAGTCACTCTTGCCGACTTGGCGGCCTAGTCGGAATTCATGAAATGAGCGAATTAACATCAGTTGAAATAGATGAACCAGACGATTGGGATCGTGTTGAGAAGATTATTCAAAATCAAATATCTACCAACACAACCTTATACATTTAATAGTTAATCATGTATAAATTATGCTTATAGAAAAAAAAATTAAAAGCTACTTAATATTTTCTGGGGAGCCCATAGTATCTGCGTTAAGACAAATAAATGATAATCGCTCAAGAATTGTTTTTGTTGTTGAAGAAAATGGTGTTTTGATTGGATCTCTCAGCGATGGTGATATTAGAAGATGGATGGTGCAATTTTCTCATCCTGATTTAAACTCACCAATAGACAATGCAATGAACGTTGATTTTACATCATGTAAAATAAATTCTAATCATAATGATCTAAATTCATTCTTCGACCATAAGCGCGAAATAATACCCTTAATTGATGATAGTGGTAGATTTGTCGCTATCGCTCGACGTACCGATTCTGGTTTTCAACTAGGTGATTTTTTAATCACAGACAATAGCAAAACATTCATAATTGCTGAGGTTGGCAATAATCACAATGGTGATGTTGGACTCGCTAAGCACCTTGTTGATTTAGCGATAGAAGCAAGGGCTGATTGTGTTAAATTTCAAATGCGTGATTTGAGCTCACTTTATTCAAATAATGGCAAAAATGCTGAAGCTAGTTATGATCTCGGATCTCAATATACTTTAGATCTATTAAATAAGTTTCAATTATCAAATGATGCGTTATGTGATCTCTTTGATTATTGCAAACAACAAGGAATCATGCCTCTTTGCACACCATGGGATATTGAAAGTGCAAAAGTTTTACTTGATTACGGTATGCATGGCTTTAAAGTTGCATCGGCAGATCTGACCAACAATCAGATGTTGGAATTCTTGGGCAACTCAGGGCGACCTCTCATTTGCTCAACTGGCATGAGCACCGAATCTGAGATTAAAGGGGCTGTCACACTATTAAATCATTTGGGAGTACCTTTTGCACTATTGCACTGTAATTCGACTTATCCTACACCATATAAAGATGTAAATTTAAATTATTTACCTAGGCTAAAAGATCTTTCGGGTAGTGTAATTGGATACTCTGGGCATGAACGTGGTTTTTCCATACCGCTAGCAGCTGTTGCAATGGGCGCTAGAGTCATTGAAAAGCATTTTTCTATCGATAAGGAGATGGAAGGTAATGATCATAAAGTCAGCTTACTACCATCTGAATTTTCTGAGATGGTAAAGCAGATCAGGATTATCGAAGAATCACTGGGGGGCCATGATGAGCGATACCTATCTCAAGGCGAGCTCATTAATAGAGAAAATCTTGCTAAAAGTTTAATTATTAACTGTGACCTTTCAAAGGGAGAAGTCATACGAAAAGAAATGCTTGAAGTGCGTAGCCCAGGACAAGGATTGCAACCAAATAGGCTATCCGAGCTTGTAGGCAAAATTGCTTTTAAAAACTTCAAAAAGGGTGATTTTTTTTATGAATCTGATCTTTCTCCTCGCGCCCCAAAGAAACTTCGATACTCATTCTCTCGTCCTTATGGTATTCCAGTTAGATATCATGATTTTGAATCTCTAACTAATAACATAGAATTAGATTTTGTTGAATTTCATTTAAGCTATCACGACCTTGATATCCATCCCTCTGATTTCATTGGCAGTACTCAATCAATTGGTTTTGCGGTTCATTCCCCAGAGTTATTCTCCGGCGACCACATTTTAAATTTGGCCAGCAGTGAAATTTCGTACCAAAGTCAATCGATCTTTGAGTTGCAAAGAGTTTTAAAGGTATGTGACTCCCTTAAGCAGCTATTTCCAAAAACAAAAAAACCCATTTTAGTCCTCAATGCTGGCGGGTGGTCTACAAACGAGTTTATTCCGAAACACTCTAGACTGGAACATTACGAAAGAATTGTAACGGCACTTAATAAAATTGATTTGCACTCTGTACAACTAGCCATTCAAACAATGCCTCCATTTCCATGGCATTTCGGGGGACAAAGCTTTCATAATTTATTTGTAGATCCGGATGAAATCGATAATTTTTGTAAATTAACAGGTTATAAGATTTGTCTTGATGTCTCTCATTCAATGATGGCTTGTAATTTCTACAAATGGAGTTTTAGTGACTTCCTAACTAAGGTACTCCCCCACACAATTCACATGCACATAGTTGATGCAAAGGACATTGATGGAGAAGGCGTACAAATTGGAGAGGGCGACGTTGACTTTTCATTACTGAAGTCAAAAATGAATCAACATGCAAAACAAGTTCAATTCATACCAGAAGTATGGCAGGGACATAAAAATCATGGCGAAGGATTTTGGTCTGCATTATCATTTTTGGAAAACCTCAAAATCTGATCTTTGCATCATTAAATATTCAGCAATTTCAAAGTCAAATGCTGTATCTATATCAATAGCTCTTTCTCTGGGGATAACAACACCCCCAATCCTTCCCAAGAAAATATAATCTTTTGCAATTATAAATTTTGGATTCATTACATAAGCAACTGTTGTTACATCCCAAACCTCCTTAGAATCCTGCCTTCTTGCAGGCCCTCTCGGACTCTGAATTACCAAATTTAATAATCCGTTCTTTTCATAGGTAACCATATTGAAATATGGGTTGCGTGCTGCCTCTGTTATTGTGATTACTCCATCTAAATCCTTTAATTCATACAGATCTAGGCAATCATTTATATCAGCTTGTGACCTCAAGGGTGATGTTGTTGGTATCGAAACAAAGCCATAGGGTAATTTCTTGTATGTATTTCTATAATATTCGAGCGCATGTCTCCAAGAAAGAATTTCAGGTGAGTTGTCAAGTGCTAGATTTTTTGGCCTCATAAAAGGCACTTCAGCGCCGTATATTTTTGCTATTTCCGCTATCTCATCAGAATCAGTTGAAACGATAACTCGGCCTATTCGTTCATTTTTAATTGCTGCCAAGATTGACCATGCAATCAGTGGCTTACCATTCATCAGCTTTATATTTTTATTTGGCAAGCCCTTTGAGCCACCCCTAGCAAAAATAAATGCAGCATACTCTTTAATCATTTAAACCTTTATAAAAATATCTTTTTCCCATTCGCCGATGATTCTTTTATAGAGTCCACTACTCTCATAACCTCATAACCTTCAGCTATGGAAATAGGCGAAGGTTTATTACCTGCCACCGCATCTATCAATGTCATCCACTCATACATATAAGGTGCATCAACTTCTTCATTGTTTATATAAAGAGTGTTCCATGAATTTTTCTCATAGATATCTACCGCCTTTCTTACGCCATCCCACTTTAAGGTACCATTTTCACCCACCACCACAAACTCTCTCACAGTCTCTTTTCTTATAAAGTCTAGACTAATTATTCCGCGAATTTCTTTTTGGTTATTTTTTAAGCTTAACCCCGCAATAATCATTGCAGTATCTTCCACATCGATCTCAAGCTGACTTTGCTTTTTTATATCTGCCATGACCCATATAATTTTTCCCAGAATCCAACTAACGTAATCGATCTCATGGCTTAGCTCCAAACAAACCCCGCCACCAAGAGAATTTTTTCCTGAAACGGAGTCTCTATAATCAATGTTATTTCGCCATGTCGGTAGAAATTGACCTACTCTACATTCAAAGAACAAGGGTTTCCCTATTACTTCTTTCTCGATTAATTTCCTATAAAACTCTAATGATTTCTCGAATCTTAAGTTATATCCAATCATAACTTTATTACACTGATCACCAAATTTATTGATCAACCTCTCTGATTCTTTGACGTTTATTGATAAAGGCTTTTCTATTAAGATTACTTTACATTTATCGATAAAATTTAACCCAGTATCTATGTGCATAGATGCTGGGTTAGTTATCGCTAAGATATCTGGTTTAAATTCCAGTGCATCTTTAGCATTATCAAAAAAAAGGGTTTTATCTTCCAGCTTCTCTGCCGACTTTCTTGTTAACACTCGTATATTTGCATTCGGATAAAGACGCCTCAATACGCGATGATGACGATTACCGATACTTCCATATCCAATAATTAAGATATTAGGATTTTTCACAAAAATTCTTAATAATTTTTAATCCTGATTTCCCACTTTTTTCAGGATGAAATTGGCATCCCATGATATTTCCATGTGCTACAACTGCCGGAATTTCTTTGCCTCCATAGGCACAATGTGCCGCTTGAATAGATTTATCCTCAATATCAGCAATATACGAATGTACAAAATAAAAATTATCACTAGAGTTTATGCCACTAAGAATTGATGGTTTATGGGAGCCAAATTCCTTGCTCATCTGTAGTTCCTGCCATCCAATATGTGGGACTTTGATGCCCTCCCTTAAATAATCTTTAATCGGCAAGACTTTTCCAGAAATCAGCCCCAAACCCTTAGTATTTCCATTTTCCTCGCTACTATCAAATAGAAGTTGCATCCCCAAGCAAATGCCCAAAATTGGTCTCTTCATTTTTGCAAACTCTTGGATATGATCCGTTAAATTTAGAGATAGCATAGCTTTCATAGCTTTATTAAAGGCTCCCACTCCTGGGAGCACTAATTTGTCGGCTTGCATTATTAAGATTGGATCACTTGTTATCTCAATTTGGTATCCAACTTGTTCAAAGGCTCGTTGAACACTTAACAAATTCCCTATGCCATAATCAATCAATATTATCTTGGTGCTTTTCATATTTTCTTACAGATAAACCCGCATTAAGTGCAGCCAACCTAATGTCGCCCACACTACATCGCCCCCAGTGTAGAATATCAGCCATAGCTATCGCATCAGCCGATGCATTAACGGCTTCTAACATATGGGACACTTGCCCCATACCCCCACTAGCTATTAACGGAACCTCAATCAACTCTGCTACTTGTTGAATTAGTTCAAGTTCAAATCCTTTTCTTGTGCCCTCCCTATCAACAGATGTGAGAAGAATTTCACCGACGCCCAAAGAAACTGCTTCCTGCGCCCAATCCAATACATCCAATCCAGTATCTTCACGCCCATTATGAGTGTAAGCGTACCATTTTCCATCATCTTGTTTTTTTGCTTCAATCGATAACATGATACTTTGACTTCCAAAGGTATCGCTTAATTCATGTAAAAAACTAGGCCTTAATACTGCTTGCGTATTCACTGCTATTTTATCCGCACCAGCTCTAAAGATATTTTTTGCATCATCTAAACTTCTTATTCCGCCACCAACAGTTATTGGTATAAAAATATTTTTTACAGTATTTTTAATCAGATCACCTAAATGATTCCTTCCATAAAGACTTGCGACAGAATCCATATAAATCAACTCATCAATACCCTCTTCATAATATTTGAGTGCATAGTCTGCAGGTTTTCCAACGACCCTTAATCCCTCAAGATGCACGCCTTTAATTAAGCTAGAACCCTTTATATCCAGCCGTCCAATCAATCTAACATTTGACATGGCCATACCTCATACAATTTCATGTCTTAGGCACCATCTATCTCCGTCTCTAAACCAGAGATGAGGTGATCTGAAGCTATTTGTCAGTATTTGAAAATAGTTTTCATCCATTAATGGCATCTCAAACATCTTGGCAGCAATTGGAAATTCATTCTCTGGAAGGCTTAAATAGGCCATCAATTCAGCTATAAATCTTACGGGGTATTCGTGATCGTATCTTTTAACTAAGGCAACCCCCTCATCTCGAGTTATGTCTCCAGACCTAATTTCCTGAGCAGCATCATAACTTGCTCTGCCTATACCAAACTTAATTCCAGTTGTGTAATAGTGCAAGTCATCAATCCGATCATCAATACTATTATATTTAGAGTATGTTCCTGGAGTTCTGATAGGGGACGCCTGGAATCCTCCATTTTCAACAGCATAGTAATAACATGATTGCGGATGCCACTTTTTGTAATAGCCTAAATAATGTACTTCAATACCGGACTCTTCAATCCGATTAGGGTCTGCTGGTAAATATGGTTGCAAATCATTTTGATCTACGCCAAATTGCCCCTTAAGATCATCTACCGAAACTCCGCCAAGGAATATCTTCGACTGATCAGTGGCAGAAAAGTATGACCAGTCTCTTTTGGAGGACTCTGTATCAGAAATTGGGTTACCGTATTCAGCCTCATTTTCACCATAAAAAACAAGTGGAATATTAAACAGAAGGGCCATCTTTGGAGCAAGAGATTTTTGACCAAACATAAAAGGCTGAAAAGGGTGGAATAAAAGCTCTGTCGAGAGTCGAGTCAGCAACCTATGAACCCTTCCATTTGGGGTCATTAAGTAATTGTCATGTCCAGCATGTATCCATGACTGAAAGTTCTTAAATCCCCATTCGGTATATATATGGGGAGACCAAGTTACTGTTAATGGATGCATCCCATATTTCTTTTTTAGAATATGGGATGCATAAAAACTATCCTTACCACCAGAACCCGGGACTATGCAGTCATAGGATCCGTCAGTTTTCCTATACTTATTACATAGTTCAAGTAGCTGCCTTTCTCTTTCGGACCAGTCGATGGAATTTAACTTTTTTTCAGCATAATTACATGCATCGCAAATACCATTTTTATCAAAATTTATAGTCTTTTTATTCGCCCCAGGAACATTGTTGTATTCAACAGCAGAGTTAGGCCTCTGATTGGAAATTACACATTTTTTACAATACCGAACTTCACTTGGAAGTCCATACAGGACTCTAGGGTTTAATTTTTCTCTCTTAAACTCATCCCCATTAAATGTGCTTGGATAAAGTATTTTTTCAATCACGTTCAATCTCCGTTAGCAATTCTATAGTCTTCGTGTCGGCCAATATCAGCCCATTTTTCATGCAATGGATAAGCAATTATCTTCCTTTGATTTCTTCTCAAACTCTCAAATAAGTCAGGCATATCAAACTTTTCAGCAGGGGGGAGATAATTCCATATCTCAGGGGTAAGAACGTATACACCTGCATTTACAAAATCAATATAAGTTGGTTTTTCCTCAAACCCCACTATATTAGCTCCGCTCATTTTAACTACGCCAAATGGGTTTTGAATTTCATTAGCTTTGACAGCCATCGTCGCATGAGCATTATGGATGTTATGGTAGTTAATAATCTGAGAAAAGTCTAAATCAACGAGAACATCGCCATTACACACAATAAATGGATGGTTAGTAAAGTCTTTAATTAACCTCAAGACGCCGCCAGTACCTAGTGGACTAGGCTCATTAATATAACTTATTTCTACGCCCAATCTTTGGCCGTCACCGAGATGCTCTTTTATAAGATGTCCAAGATAGTGTAAAGATACTAGCACTTTATTAATACCAGACCTTTTAGCATTTAGAATTATCAATTCAATTATAGGAATATTTTTGATTTTTAAAAGTGGTTTTGGACAGGCCTCAGTCAGTGGCATCAGTCTCTTTCCAAAGCCACCGGCCATGATCAACATATGATTAATTGATTTATTTCTGATAGAACGTGACAACTCATCCCAAAGATGAAGGCCAATTACTTTTCCTTGTTCAACTATAGGAATTTGCTGTAACTTGCTCGCATACATCTTTTCTAGGATCAAATCAAAATCTGTTGCGGAAGAAGCTACGACAGGATGACGATTTATCCATTCTTTAATTGAGCTATCTAAAAACTTACCGCCCAAAAGAGCTCGCCTAATATCTCCATCCGTCAACACTCCATAGAGCGTATCGTGCTTATCAATAACCATAGCAACCTTATACCCTGAGTCATTGATGATCTTTATAGCGTCTCCAAGACTTGCATCAATTCCAATGGTGCAACATCGCCAATTACTTAATTCACCCATAATATATTTATCAATGTAAATCTAAAAATCTTTTGTTACTAACTAAACTCTTTAAATCAGCATTTTTTAATATTTCAACTATATTCTTTGAGGTAAATTCTTTTTGATATGGATTGTGAATATTTTTCAATGAATCTTTAAAGTCTCTTGTGTATATTTTATTAATTGCAGATATGATTTCATTCTTTTTTCCCTTAATATTCAAAACACTACAAGCACAAATTCTACCCCCTTGCCGTTCACCAATATTAATAGTTGGAATCGCAAATGAAGGCGCCTCCAAAATACCACTTGATGAATTTCCAATAACTGCATCCACATACTTCATGCAGGAAAAATATCTTAATTGGCCAAATGAATTAATCAATACAGAGTTTTCATTTTTCTCAGTGAATTCTTTTATTTTTTCATTAAAAACTTTTGATCCCATGTCTGCATTAGCTTTAGTAAAAATAATTTTTACTTCTTTTAAGCAAGCCAATGCATCCAATAATTCGCACAAATCTTCTAGAGATTTTTGATAATTTAAGGTCTCAGGATGCATGGTAACTAAAATGTTTTTGTTGGCAAACTTTATACCTAAACTTTCCTCTAATTCTCTTTTGTTTAATAAGTTCATGCTTTGTATTGCTTCAACACTTAAACTTCCAACATTAAAAACATTCTCAGGATTTTCTCCGAGTTGCAATACTCTCTTTTGATATACTGAAGTAGCTACGAAATGCAAGCTAGCCATTTTTGTTATTGCATGCCGTATTGAATCGTCAATCGCACCAATTGTCACTTCGCCGCCATGAATGTGCGCAATTGGGATGCATGACATCATTGCGGCTATTGCTGCAGGAATGATTTCATACCTATCACCCAAAATTACTACAACGTCTGGGTCAAGCTCTTTAAAACAATCGCTAAGACTAATCAACCCCAATCCAATCGATTTACTGATTGCGCTTGGCTCATCTGAATCCATCAATGATTCGATCTTTGCGCTGAGTTTAAACCCATCTCCCTCGATCTCTTTGTAGGTTGATCCAAGCGCATATGAAAAGTGTGACCCAGTGGCAACTAATTGAAGTTGCAACTCATTATCAGCTTTTATTGCAAATAAAAGACCCTTCAGAATTCCATAATCTGATCTACCTCCAGTTACAACGCATACTTTTTTTTTATTCATAACAATATCTGCTGATCTTTTAAATAGCGCTGATTAGCACGACGACCAATAATTAGATCCCAGTACATTGGGGAAATGCCATCACCAGGTCTTTTTGTTGTCAAATTATCCTCAGTAAACAATTCCCCCTCATTAATAAAAGATGCGGCAACTATTGATTTCCTTACACAATCTCTATTTTTGATTTCGCATTCAGCGGCAACCTTTACACCATTGCCCATTGCAAGGTCAATATTTCGAATCGCTGATATCATAGCTTCAAGTTCTTTTGGCTCAAGGCTGGCAGAATGATCGGGGCCATTCATTAATCTACTTAAGGTGAAATGTTTTTCAATTACATTCGCTCCAATTGCCACTGCTGCAATAGAAGCCTCAATACCTAAGGTATGATCTGAATAGCCAACTTTTGTACCAAACTCAACAGCTAAAGTTTTTATGCAGCTCAGATTTAATTCAGAAAATGGTGCGGGATATTGAGAAGTGCAATGCATAAGTGTGATATCCGAATGCTTCGCCCCACTGCTTGTTAAGGCATCTAACGCCAAATTTACATCTCTTAAATCACACATTCCAGTAGACATGATTATCTTGCAACCCATCGAGCCAATAAATCTTAAATATGGCAAGTTCGTTACCTCGCCCGATGGAATCTTAAAAAGATCCTGCCCCATTTGCCTTAAAAATTTAACGCTCTTGATATCAAATGCCGTAGAAATAAATGTAATATCTCTTAAATCACAATAGCGCTTTATTTCCCAATGCATATCTTCAGATAACTCTAATCTCTTCAATAACTCATATTGTGTTTCAAGATCATTTTTTCCGGCTATTTGATATTCTGCTTTTGTGGCATCTTTAAGTACTAGTAGATCTGCATTAAATGTTTGAAACTTTACAAAATCTGCTCCCGACTCTTTTGCTATATCTACCATCTCTTTAGCGCACTCTAGAGATCCATTGTGGTTTACCCCTGCTTCAGCTATTACTAAAACACTCATCCCAATATTTCCCCAACTCTAATTTTAAATTCAGTCAATGACTCATAGGTACATACTTGAATACTACTATCGCCTGTTTTTACAAAAAAAGATTTATCAGGGCAAATGTGAATGATTGAACCAGGCACCCCAATATAATTAGATGCCTCTTTTATCTCTTTTGCCTTTTTTATTAAAATAATTTCGCCCTTATAATAAGTTATTGCATATAGATTTGGGGCATGCAAAGCCCTTATATGATTGAAAACATTTTTACTGCTATTACTCCAATTAATTATCTGATCCTTTACGCCTCTTCTAATGCAATAAAACCCATAAGGATGTATTTCAACTTGCTTGGTAAGGCAGTAACTGTTTTCGGAAATCTTTTTTATAGCTTCTAAAGTAAGTTGCGCCGCCATATCAACACATACTTTCAAAATTTCGTCGTAATACGCGGTCTCTGAAACTTCAATCAACTCCTGAAGAATAATATCTCCAGTATCAATATTCTCATCAATGCAATGAACCGTCATACCTATAAATTTTTCATTATTAATGATCGCCCAATTTATGGGGTTTCTTCCCCTATAAAATGGTAGCATTCCGGCATGGGTATTGATTGATATCAATTTTGGAATATTTAGAATGCTTCTACTGAAAATTTGATTGTACGAAATGGATACAAATAAATCTACACTATATTTTGACAGTACCTCGGATACCTCATTAGAATTTATCTTTTCAAACTCATAAATATCAATAGATTTTTTGATGACTATATCCCGGATTTCAGAATTATCTACCCCATATCTAAGAACGATAAACTTTATATTTATATAATCAAGATCTAAAGCATAGCCGATAAATTTTTTAGCCCACTCTCCATCGCCAAAGAATCCAATATTCATTAGGTTAGCCTTGAAGATAAATTAGGGCTACTTGGAATATTAATAATTCTTTTTTCAAGTGAATTCGCTACTGTAAGATCCATTTTGGGCATGATGACATAGGGTCGTAGCTTGTGCAAAGGCGTCCAAACTGGGCGGGACATATAGCCCGCGTCGTTAAGCTTTATCAAAATTGAACCTAGATCGCTGCTTAATTCATCAGATAGCACTAAGGTTTCTAACCAATAATTTGGCATTGTCCCTGATTTTGCTGTAACCAGCCTTGCCCCAAGAACTGATTCGAACTGTTGACGATAACTCTCATGCAATTTCTTTTTTTTCTCTAACTTTTCAGTCAAGCGAGCTAACTGAGCGCAACCTAAGGAAGCATTTAAATTTGGCATTCTGTAATTAAAACCAACCTCATCATGTCTATACTCCCACACATGTTTAATCTTGGCTGTTGTAGTTATATGCTTTAACTTGGCAGCAATTTCTTCATTATTTGTAAGAATTGCTCCTCCCCCACCAGTGGTAATTATTTTATTTCCATTAAAACTTAATACGCCCATTACTCCAAATGTTCCAACATGCGCACCTTGGTAGTGACTACCCAGCGCCTCAGCAGCATCCTCTACTATTAAAATATTGAATTCTTCACAAATTTTGCCGAGCTCGAACATGTCGACAGGGTGGCCAAATGCATGCATTGGGATAATTGCACGGATGATTTTTTTTGTTAATTTGTTGATGCAAACCTTATTTGCTTGAATTGTGTATTCCTGCAAATATTTCCTCAATTTAGGAATGTTGATTCCTAAAGCCTCTTCTTCGGCATCAATAAAATGTGGGATTGCACCGCAATACATAACAGCATTTGCAGTGGCCACAAAACTTAATGTAGGTACTAAAACCTCATCCATAGGACCAACGCCTGCTATCTTAAGTGCAGCGTGGAGTGCTGACGTCCCATTAACAACAGCAATAGCATATTTTGCCCCTGTATAGCCCTCAATACTCTTTTCGAATTTTTCTACATATTCGCCAACCGAAGATACATAACCAGTATCAAGACAAGAAATTAAATTTTTATAATCTAACTCGCCAAACTCTGGCTCATGCAATGCGGCTGGCTTTTCTCCAATTACATTACGAATTGCAGTAGTAATTTGATTTGATATATGTTCAGTCATGAACTATAAGTTATAAATATCAGCTTTATACTTTACTAAATTTTGGGGCCGATTGAACCATTCAATAGTTTTCTGTAGGCCAACCTTTAATCCATCTAACCCAGCATACTGTGGCGACCATTTTAATATTTTTTTTGCTTTTTGATTGTTACTCCATAGCCTCTCAACCTCAGAGCCAGCAGGCCGAAATCTTACATCATCAGAAACGATCTCAATTTTTTTTCCATATAAATCATTTATCATTTTTACAACTTCGCCCACTGACACTTCAAATCCACTTCCAAGATTTATTACCTGGCCACAACTACTATTAGATGAAAGTGCTGCAATAAACCCGTCGACTGTATCATCAATATAGCTGAAATCACGAGTGGGGCTAGCAGAGCCCAACTTAACAACCTTATTCCCTACTGCAATTTGTATTATGGTTGAAGGTATTACTGCTCTCGCTGATTGTCTTGGGCCGTATGTATTAAATGGCCTAATTATTACAACTGGGGTATTAAATGAACTATAAAAAGAGTAGGCCAATTGATCCGCGCCTATCTTAGATGCTGAATATGGTGATTGGGCCTGCAATGGGTGCGCTTCATCAATTGGTACATAACGAGCTGTACCATAGACTTCACTTGTCGATGTATGCACTACTTTTTGAACCTCTAAATCTCTTGCTGCTTGCAGTATATTAAGGGTACCTTTGATATTGGTCTCTACATAAGATGCGGGTGATGAATAAGAGAAAGGAATTGCAATTAATGCAGCTAAATGGCAGACTGCATCGCAATTCAACATAGCTTTCCTAACGCAACTTTCGTCTCTTATATCCCCCATAACGACTTCAAATTTGCCCAATATATCTGTGGATAAAGAATCAAGCCACCCCCATGAGCCAAAAGAATTGTAATACGTGAATGCTCGAACGTCATGTCCAGCCCGCACCAAAGACTCAGTTAAATGCGACCCTATAAATCCATCAGCGCCTGTTATCAGTATTTTCATATTAATTTTTTATAAAATATATAAGTATTTTTTAGGGATTAGACAATTAAAAATTTCAATCAATTTACTACTCATAAACATAAACCTTTTTAATTCCAATATTTAAGGCGTAATTGCTTTCTAGGTTGCTTATTTCATTTCGCATGACATATTTTATTCTACTTGTAAGTTCTGGTGGATTAAACCCTTTTAGGTATTTATTAATACAGGAGTCCATTCAATTTCTTGGTTAGCGATTTTGTCAAGGCTTTATTCTTACTCAAGGCGTGCGACGATTTAAGCTCATTGGATGTAAGGATTGGAGGGAGTATTGCGAAAGTCTAATCAGCGCTCTTTTGCCAAGAGCAATTTTCTTAAATTTATTATCTAAAATGAATCTGTCAAATCTGTTTATTTGATTCCCAACTTGATTTAACTATATCGTAAAGCGTTCTTTTTGAATTCCAATTAAGAATTTTATTCGCACGAGCAGCATTTGCATAGTAAGCCGCAAGATCTCCTTTTCTTCGAGCGGCATATCGGTATTTAATCTTTATGCCACACACCTTTTCGAATGCTAGAACCAGCTCCAGGACACTGGTACCCATTCCGGTGCCTAGATTAAATACATCGTAACCTTTAAATTTTTTCAAATATTCAAGGGAAGCAACATGCCCCTCTGCTAAATCCATCACGTGGATGTAATCCCGAATTCCTGTGCCGTCTGGAGTCGGATAGTCATTGCCAAAAATTTTCAATTCAGGAAGATCGCCTTGCGCAACTTTCACAATATATGGCATTAAATTATTGGGAATACCACATGGATTTTCCCCGATTAAGCCAGCTGTATGGGCGCCAACGGGATTGAAGTACCTTAAAGAAATAATACGCCAATCTTCATCGCTATTTGCGACATCTTGTAACATTTTTTCTATTTGTAATTTAGTTCTTCCATAGGGATTAATTGGGTTTAATGAGTGATTTTCATCATAGGGCAAATATTGAGGGATTCCATATACAGTCGCACTACTACTAAAAATAAGTTTTTTTAAATTAACATTTTTCATGGCCTGTAAAAGACTTACTGTGCCACAGACATTATTTTTGTAATATTTTATTGGATTTTTTTCTGAATCACCCACCGCCTTTAATCCCGCAAAATGAATTACTGCATCAATTTTGAAATCTTTCAAAGTATTTTGTATTAACTGGGTATCAAGAATATCGCCCTCAATGCAATTGATTGGTTGATTTGTAAGCCTCTTAAGAGCTCCAAGGACTGATTTACTGCTATTGGAGAAATTATCGAAAATCGTAACAGAGTATCCTGCCTTATCTAAAACAGTAGCAGTGTGGCTACCAATGTATCCAGCGCCACCGGTTAGGCAGATATTCATTTGGTAACCTCGGTTTCATTTTTGGCAGAAAAAGAAAGGGATAATCCACTCATCAATAAAATTAAGAAAATATATGCATTTACCGTAATTTCATATGACAACTCTTTAAGGAGCATTACCAAAAGTAGCACCCCAAATCCCCAAAAAAGCACATTCCAGTTTGCTGGAAAAAAATAGCTTTTTTGCAAAACTGCAAAACTTGAAATTAGTAGCAATCCGATACCTAGGTATCCGTAGCCCAGTGCGAAATCCAGAAATCCACTATGAGTCATACTTAAAATCGAGTCAGGCCATTTATTTTTAGTTAAGTGATCAAATGAAAGCGTTAACAGTCCATAACCGAAAGGGTTCTCATGGAGAAGTCTAATACCTGCCACGAACCAAGCAATTCGCGTGTAGTTTGATGAATTAACATCCTCTCCGTCATTATTTTTTGGTAAACCACTGTAGCCGTGGTATTTCCAATAATTATACTTTTCAAGATCAGCCGAAATTACTGTATTACTAACGATTGAGTCCCACTGATTGAAGTGTTTGGTAAATGCCAGGAAAATACTGCCAAATAAAACGCAAGCAATAGTAATAACTAAAATTTTTAGCTTAATTTTTCTATAGTTTTTTAGTAATGAAAAAACTATTATGATCAAAATAAATATAGCACTCAAAAATAGGCCGGTCTTATCTCCTTCCAAAAAAAATAATAACGGCGTCAAAAAAATTGAACTTAAATATACTGGTATTAAATTGATAGATATCAGTGAAAAATTTATTATCAAATAAAGTGCTATGACAAAGCTTGGTAGGCAATAAAAAGGATAGAGGGCGCGCGAGATCCCAAAAGGGGTTGAATAATTAGAATTCAATAATAGATAGGGGGACTGTATATTCCATTCAATTGCATTATGGGTTAAGACCCATTTACTAAAATAAATGAGGGTAGGGAGTGTTAAACCTAAGCAAAGCAGATTCCAGCACAACTTTTTTTGCTTGGACTGGCCAATTGCAATCCCCATCCCGACAGCAAATGGAATGCAGACTAAAACCTTCTTCCAAACTCTTAGAAGCTCTTGAAGTTGTAAAGCATGATTAGCGCCTATAAACAAGTAATGAAAAGTAATCCAGCCCATTAGAAGCAAAATTACATAAATGGGAATCGCTTCTCTTTTAAAAAAAATATCTTTATAAATGACGCATACATAGAGACCAATCATGGCCCCTAAAATCATAGCGGTATGGCGAACAAAAACGGTTTTGGGCAACAACCAAACCCCCCATAAAATAGCAAAAAGAATGCATAGAGTCGGGGCAATCCAAGCTTGGATTGGTTTATGAGTATGCATCTATTTTCAAGATCGATGAATTTTAAATGATTATAGATATAAGTAGGAAAAGTAAATCTATTTTTACTGTGATTTAAAAAATTTTACCTGTACGAATCTAGCTTGCCATAAACTGAAGTCGATATAAATGGGCATAAAGACCATAATTTAATAGCAAATCATTGTGGGATCCAATCTCCACAATTCTGCCTTTATCCATCACCGCAATCCGATGAACTCGCTCGATCGTAGAAAGTCGATGCGCAATTATAACTGTTGTTCTGCCCACCATTAAGCGCTCCAATGCCTCCTGGATCTTGCGTTCAGACTCAGAGTCCAAAGCGGAGGTTGCTTCATCAAGTATTAAGATGGGGGCGTTTTTATAGATTGCTCGAGCAATGGCTAAGCGTTGGCGCTGCCCTCCTGAAAATTGATTGCCATTATCCCCAACCTCAGTATCAATACCCTTTGGTAATTCATGAATCATCTCAGTAAGATTGGCCGCATCCAGGGCCTCAACCACGCGTGTGCGATCAACCCCGTCCTGCTCACACCCATAGGCAACGTTCATCACAATGCTGTCATTAAACAGCGTAACCTCTTGGCCCACAAAGGCAATTTGTCTGCGAAGATCGGTAAGCGCTAGTTGATCTATAGGGATTCCGTCTAACGTAATCGTTCCAGCAGTGGGCCGCAAAAATCGAGGGATTAAATGAATCAGTGTGGTTTTCCCCGCACCAGACGGGCCTACCAGGGCAATTACCTCACCAGGCTCAATCGTTAAGTCAATATTATCCAAAGCAGGCTCACGCCCTTCCTCCTGGGAATAGACAAAAGAGACGTTTTTGAATTCGATTCGACCCAAGGCATGCTCCATAGGTATTTCATTGCCTTTGGTAACGGAGCTTGACTCTAGCTCCTG
>Ga0214921_10001501_pt1 | contig 39659 bp, 33 predicted proteins | sample LL1505_MetaG_FD_177992 | JGI IMG/M metagenome (GOLD analysis project Ga0214921, IMG submission 177992) | Freshwater microbial communities from Lake Lanier, Atlanta, Georgia, United States - LL-1505 | ecosystem: Environmental > Aquatic > Freshwater > Lake | place: USA: Georgia | collected...
ACGTCTGGCAGTTCATGCGCGACAACTGGCTATCCAACCGGGTGTTCACTGGCCACGACGACATCGTCGGTCTCAGCTGCTTCTACTGGAACCGGCTGATCGAGATGCCTTGGCGCATCATGTCGATAGGCCTGCGAGACTGGGCGCACCGGTTTTGATCAGCGGAATTTGGTATTAGTCAAACAGCAGGTTCGGCGCACGCGGTAGGCCCAGGTGATCCCGCAACGTGGTGCCCGTGTAGTCGCGCCGGTACAGCCCGCGCGCCTGCAGAATGGGCACCACCTCATCGACGAATTCGTCGAAGGCCTGCGGGAAATAGGCGGGTAGAATGTTGAAGCCATCCGCGGCATCGCCCTCGAACCATTCCTGCAGTGTGTCGGCAATATGGGCGGGAGTGCCGCAGATGACCCAGTGTCCTCGTGCTGCACCGGTCAGGTTGCTCAGGTCACGCCAGGTCATCCGCTCCCTCCGCGCCTTGGAGAGCATGGCACGGGCGAAGCCGTGCGAGGTGTCCGGCAGCGGCAGGTCGGGCACCAGGTCATCGGGGTCGAAGCCAGAGACATCCATGCCCAACCGCCCGGAGAGCATGGTCAGCGCGCTGGTCGGCCCCAGGAAGGATTGCAGGGTGTTGAGCTTATCCCGCGCCTCGGCATCCGTACGGCCGATGATCGGCATCACGCCCGGTAGAAGTGCCACATCGGACGGCGTTCGGGCGAAGCGGTGCAGCCGGGATTTCAGCGCCTGGTAGGCGGCCTGTGCCTCGGCGAAATCCTGCACGACCGAGAACACGACCTCTGCCGTCCGGGCCGCCAATTCCAGGCCGGGTTCGGAGGATCCGGCCTGGATAATCACGGGCCGCCCTTGCGGGCAGCGCGCCGTGGTCATGGGCCCCTTCACCTGGAAGAAACGGCCGACATGATCGAGCGCGCGGACGCGGCTTTCATCCACATATCGCCCGGTCTCGCGGTTCGCGACCACGGCGCCGTCATCCCAACAATCCCACAAGCCGCGCACGACATCGACAAACTCATCGGCGACCTCGTAGCGCGCGTCATGGGCGGGGTGGATGCGGCCAAAATTGGAGCCCGCGGCGGGGCCGGAGCTGGTCACCGCATTCCACGCCGCGCGGCCCGAACTGAGATGATCGAGCGAGGCGAAGAGGCGCGCGACATTGTAGGGCTCGTTGTAGGTGGTGGATGCGGTGGCACCCAGGCCCAGATGCGTGGTGGTGGCGGCCAGCGCGGCCAGCATCGTGATGGGCTCGAAGCGCACCAGGAAGGAGGGGTGGTCGCCCATCTTTGCCGCCAGCCCGTCGCCCAGAAAGAGCAGGTCGAACTTGCCGCGCTCGGCCGTCGCCGCAATGGTCTGGATGCCCTTGAGGCTGAGGAAACTGTCGGCGGCGCCGGGGTAGCGCCAACCGGCGTGGTGATTGCCGGTGCCGAGGACGAAAACGCCGAGATGCATCTGCCGGTGGGAATTGGACAAGCCGCGCTGACCTTCTTCTGAACGAGTGGCACGGCAGCATGGGCGCAATCGCGGTGTGCTGGAAGCCGTACTGCCCGCATCGGTGGCACCTCAGCCCATCGACGGGGCAGCCGGCGGCCGCGATTGATCATCCCTCGCGACAGGGGTGGTTGCGCTCGACGCCCTGCCGTTATCATATGATCCAACAATGCGAGGGCGACACCGTGAAGATGCATCTCCTGCGTTCAGCGTTTCTGGCTTTGGTCATGCTGGCGGCGCAGCCCGCCCAGGCTCAGGCCCCCCGCCCCTTGGTCTGGGGCGACACGCTGCCGGCCACGCTGGACCCGCATGCCATTTTTGACGTCCCGAGCCAGTTTGTGCTGCTGAATGTCTATGACGGTCTCTACCGCTACCAGGGCAATCCGCCGCGCCTGGAAGCTTGGCTGGCGGAAAGCCACACCGTCTCGGCCGACGGGCTTACCTGGGATTTCACGCTGCGGGCCGGCGTGAAGTTCCATGACGGCAGCGCGATGACAGCCGAGGATGTTGTCTATTCCTTCCGCCGCCTGTTGACGATGAACCGTGGGCCCTCGGCTGCCTTCACCCCTGTGCTTACGCCTGACCGGGTGACGGCCACCGGGCCGCTGACGGTGCGCTTTGTGCTCAGCTCGCCTTATTCGCCCTTCCTCACCGCCATGCCGCTGGTTGCCATCGTCAACCCCCGGGCCATCGCACCGAACGTGGTCAATAATGACTGGGGTGCGGCCTGGCTGGCGGTGAACAGTGCGGGGTCGGGCGCCTATTCGGTGCTGCCAGGCAATTACCAGCCGCGCATCTCGCTCGACATCCAGCGCTTCCCGGATTTCTTCCGCGGCTGGGCCGGCAACCCGCGCCCGGTGGAAACCGTGCGCGCGCGCCCGGTCATGGAAACCTCCACCCGCGTCCTCGCCCTGCTGCGTGGCGAGATAGACGCCACCGACAGCTACCTGCCGACCGACCAGGTTGAGCGGGTGGAGCGCAACCCCCGTACTCGGGTTGCACGTGACGAGAGCATGCGCGTCTTCGTCATCCGCATGAACAACATGCGCTCGCCCTTCAACAACCGGGACGCGCGGCTCTGCCTGACGCATGCCTTCAACTATGAGGGCTTCAACAATGTGATCCTGCGCGGCTTCGTGGTGCGCAATGGCGGGCCGAACCCGAACAACCTCTGGGGCAACCCGCCCGACCTCGTGCCCTATGCCTTCGACCTGACACGGGCCCGGGCGCATTGTGACGCCGCCCGCGCCGCCGGTGTGGACCTGTCCCGCCCGCTGGAAATCCATGTCCAGAACGAACTGGAGCAGACCGTCCAGGCTGCACAGATGTATCAGGCTGACCTGCGCCGCCTGGGGATCACGCTGCGCATCGTCCCCAATACCTGGCCCGGCATCACCAGCTCCACCACCCGCTCGGAGACGACGCCGGACATGTGGATCCACTGGGTCTCGACCTATTTCGTCGATCCGGAAAACTGGGTGGGCCAGATGTATGACAGCCAGTTCCATGGCACCTGGAAGGCCTCGTCGTGGTACTCCAACCCCGAGGTTGACCGCCTGCTGCGCGCCGCCCGCACCAGCCTGAACCGGGAGGAGCGCCAGCGCCTCTATGCCGATGCAACACGTCGCGTGGTGGCCGATGCGCCCGATATCTGGGTGTACAACACGGTCAACCTGCGAGGCCTGTCGCGCAGGATCGAAGGCTATACCTTCTCGCCCGTCGGGTCGGGCGGTGAAATCCGGCTGATGTCGCTGGCGGAGTGATGCTGGCCTACATCGCCCGCCGCATCGCCCTGGCGCTGCCGGCCCTGTTCGGGCTGGTGGTGCTAACCTTCATCCTTTCCAGGGTCATTCCCGGCGACCCGGCGGCGACGCTGGCGGGGGATGCGGCCACCCCGGCGCAAATCGCCGATATCCGTGCCCGCTACGGCCTGGATCGTCCGATCATGGAGCAGGCGTGGGTGCATATGCGTCAGGTGCTGTCGGGCGACCTGGGCAATTCCATCTTCTCCGGCCGACCTGTCTCGGAGGACATCGCTCGCCGCCTGCCGGCAACTCTGGAACTCACCTTCGTGGCGTTGCTGCTGGCGACCTGCCTGGGCATCCCGCTCGGGCTGCTGGCGGCGCTGAACCACAATGGGCCGATTGACCATCTGGTGCGGGTTTTGAGCGTGGGCGGGCTGGCCATGGCCTCCTTCTGGCTAGCCATCATGCTGCAGCTGCAATTCTCCATGGAGTGGGACCTGCTCCCCCTGCGCGGGCGAATGGATGTTCCGTTGGGCCTGCCGCCCCGCGTCACGGGCTTCCTGCTGATCGACAGCCTTCTGGCCGGCCGCGGCGACATGTTCGTTGATGCGGCGCGGCACCTCGTGCTGCCAGCGGTGACGCTGGCGCTGCCGGGGCTGGCCACCATCGCCCGCTTCACCCGCTCGGGTGTGCTGGAGGCGTTGCAGAAGGATTACGTGCTGTATGCCCGTGCCGCCGGCTACGGCCGGTTCCGCCTCGCCACCGTCTATGTGCTGCGCAACGCCATCACAGTGACCGTCACTCAGATCGGCCTGCTGTTCGGCGCACTGATCTCGGGTGCCGTGGCCATTGAGGCGGTGTTCGACTGGCCCGGCTTGGGGACCTATGCGGTACAGGCCATCCTCTCGGCCGACTACAAGGCACTGCTGGCGGTCACACTCGTGGTCGGCGTGATCTATGCCGCGGTCAATGTGCTGGTGGATGTGGCGCAGGCGCTGATCGACCCGCGGGTGGCTCTGCAATGACCGCGCTGCGGCACCTGATGCGTGATCCGGTGGCAGCGTTTGGGCTCCTCATCGTGGTGTTCGCCGTCTTTGTGGCGACCTTCGCGCACTGGTTGGCGCCGTTTCCCGACGACGCCTTTGAAAGCAACATCATGCAGCGGTTGCGGCCGCCCTCGGCCGAGTTCCTTTTCGGCACCGACAATCTGGGCCGCGACATCTTCTCCCGCGTCATCCTGGGCACGCGCAGCGCTTTGCTGGTTGCGCTGGCCGTGGTGCTGGCGGCCATGCTGATCGGCGTGCCTGTCGGCCTGATCGCGGGCTGGCGCGATGGCTGGCTGTCGGAGGGGCTGATGCGCTTCACCGACGTCTTCCTGGCGGTGCCGCAGCTGATACTGGCGCTGGCTTTGGGGCAGCTTCTGGCGCCGGGCATCTTCACCGCCATGGTGGCCCTCGCCCTCACCTATTGGCCCTTTTTTGCCCGTACTGTCTTTGCCGAGACGCGGCGGCTGCGCGGCGCGCTGTTCGTGGATGCACTGGCGGGCATCGGCGCCCATCCCGCACGGATCCTGGTCCTGCATGTTCTACCCAATGCCGCGCCGGCGGTGCTGGTGCGGGCCACCATTGGCATGGGGTTCACCATCCTGACCGCCGCCATCCTCGGTTTCCTCGGCGTTGGCGCCACTCCGCCCACGCCCGATTGGGGGCTGGCGGTATCCGAGGCGCGGCAGCATCTGCCCGATGCGTGGTGGTTCGCCACCTTCCCGGGCCTTGCCATCCTGTTGCTGGTGCTGGGCTTCAACCTGCTTGGCGATGGTCTGCGCGATGCTGCGGACCCACGTCTCAGGCGGAGCCGGCATTGACCGCCCTGCTCGATATCGAGGGGCTGCGGGTGGATATGCGCGGGGGCGCACAAATCCTCGATGGTGTGTCCATCACGGTCGCACCCGGTCAGATCATGGGCGTGGTGGGGGAAAGCGGCTGCGGCAAATCCACCCTGCTGCGCGCGATGCTGGGGATATTGCCGCGCGGCGCCACCGCGCGGGGGCGGGTGATGTTCGAGGGCCGCGACATCTTGCCTGACCAGGCGGCGCAGGCGCGCGGCCGCATCGGATTCGTGCCGCAGGACCCCTATCTTTCGCTCAACCCCACCTTCCGCGCCGGCGACCAGATTTTTGAGATCATGCGCCGCCACGCGACGGGCACGCGCGCCGACCATCGTGCCAAGCTGCTGGACCTGCTCCGCGCCGTACAATTGCCGGACCCTGAGGCGGCGCTACGAAAATACCCGCATGAATTCTCGGGCGGCCAGCGCCAGCGATTGCTCATTGCCGCCGCCCTGAGCTGCGACCCCAGCCTGGTCGTCGCCGATGAGCCGACAACCGCGCTGGATGTGACGACGCAGCGCGAAATCCTTGGCCTGCTGCGGGAAATCGCACGGGCGCGGGGGCTGTCCATGCTGTTCGTCACGCATGATTTCGGCGTCCTGGCCAGCCTTTGCGATGCGGTGACCGTGCTCTACGCCGGCCGGGTGGCGGAGGCCGGGCCGACGCGTGCCATTCTGGACGCCCCCACCCACCCCTACACACGCCTGCTGCTAGCCTGCCACCCCGACCGGGCGGTGGAGCTGGCGGGCATTCCCGGCACCGTGCCGCCGGCCACAGCGCAGCCCTCGGGCTGCCGCTTTCATCCCCGTTGCCCGCAGGCGGAAGCACATTGCGCCGACGCCGTGCCGCCCTTGCTGGCCATCACCGAGGGCCGCAGCCTGGCCTGTGCACATCCGGAGCCTGCCCTTGTCTGAGCTTCTGGCGGCGCGTGGGCTCATGACCGATCTCGGCCGGCCCGCCCGACTGTTCCGCGCGGCGCAGCCGCTGCGCGCGGTGGATGGGGTCAATCTCTCGATCCGGGCCGGCGAGGCCTATGGCGTGGTGGGGGAGAGCGGCTGCGGCAAGACCACCCTGGCGCGCACCCTGCTCGGGCTGCAGCGCGAAGCCGCGGGCGAAATTCTGCTTGATGGCGCGCGGGTGTCCGGCCTCGCCCCGCCCGCCGCCCGCGCGGCGCGGCGCGACATCCAGTATGTCCATCAGGACCCCGGTGCGGCGCTGGACCCCTGGTGGCGGGTGGGCGCAACCCTGGCAGAAGGGATGGCCATCCACGGCGTGGCGCCGGCGGAACGGACGAGCCGCATCGCCGCGATGCTCGACGCCGTGGGCCTCAGTCCCGCCATGGCCGATCGCTACCCCCATGAGCTCTCCGGCGGTCAGCAACGCCGCATCGGCCTTGCGCGTATTCTGCTGCTGCGCCCCCGGCTGGTGGTTCTGGACGAGCCCACGGCGGGGCTGGATCTCTCCGTCCAGGCCTCGGTGCTACAGCTGCTGGATGACCTGCGCGGGCGGTTCGGGCTGACCTACCTGTTCATCTCGCATGACCTGACGGTGGTGCGCCGGGTGTGTGATCGTGTAGGCGTGATGTATCTCGGCCGCATCGTCGAGGAAGCTCCAGCCGATGCACTGTTCTCCAACCCCCGCCACCCCTACACCCGCGCCTTGCTGGCCGCCGCCCCGCATCTGGACGGGCGCGCCGCCGGCCCCTCGCTGCCGGGCGAGCCGCCTTCGCTGAAGCGCGTCCCCGACGGCTGCCGCTTCCATCCCCGCTGTGCCCTGGCCAGCGCGGAATGCGCCCGCACCGACCCGGCACCTGAGGCCGTGGAGACTGGTCACAGCGTTGCCTGCCACCACTGGGAAGCCGCCGCATGAGCTGTGACGCCGTCACGCTGGAAATCATCCGCGGCGCCGCACGCGCCGCGCAGGCCGAGATGGAGGCGTTGCTGGAACGCACCGCCATGTCAGCGTTCATCCGCGAGAAGAAGGACTTTTATACCGCCCTGTTCGACGCGGATGGTGCGATGGCGGTGGGCAGCGATTTACCGATCTTCGGCGATATCGTGGGCCCGGTGGCCGCGAAATTCCCGCTCGAATCCATGCTCCCCGGCGATCTCTACTGGTACAATGACTGCTATGGCAGTCGCGGTGCCGTCTCTCATTCCAACGACCAGGTGTTCCTGGCCCCCGCCTTCGTAGACGGCCAGCGCATCGGCTTCGTCATGGGCTGGGCGCATTTTTCCGATATTGGCGGGCTGCGGCCCGGCTCGCTCAGCCCCGATGCCACGGATCATTTTCAGGAGGGCATCATCATCCCCCCCGTGCGGCTTATGCGCGGCGGCGAGACGAATGAGGCGCTGCTGGAAGTCTTCTGGCGCAACGGCCGCTACCCCATGCAATCGCAGGGCGACACCCGCGCGTTGATGGCCGCCGTCCGCCTGGGCGAGAAGCGGCTGGAGGAAATCGCCCAGCGCTTCGGCCCCGATGTGCTGGCCGATGCGCTGGCGCAGTTGCTCTCCCGTACCGAGACCGTGGTGCGCGACAAGCTGCGCGCGACGTTTCCGGTGGGTGTTACCCGCTTCACCGACGCGATCGATTCAGACGGTCAGGGGAACGGCCCCTTCCGGCTGCGTCTGGCTCTGACCCGCACTGAGGATGACCGCTTCATCCTCGACACCACCGAAACGGACGACCAGGCGGCGGGACCGGTCAACCTGCTGATGCACCCCGACGTGCCGGGCATGGCGCTGGGGCTCTATTTCCTCCAGGGCGAACAAGGCCAGGTGCTGAATGCCGGCGGCCCGCGCGCGTTGGATGAGGTGCGGCTGCGCCCCGGTTCGCTGCTGGCGCCGCGGGCGCCGGCGCCCCTCGGCCTGCGCGGCATCACCATGATGCGGCTGCTGGCGGCCTTCCATGGCCTGGTCGCCACCGCCCGCGCCGGAGAAGCGCCCGCCGCCCATTCCGCCTACGTCGTGCTAACATTGCGCGGCGAGGGCTTTCTGATGAGCGATGGCGTAGGGGTGGGCTATGGCGCGCGGCCCTTCGCCGATGGCACCGACGCCGTCTATTTCGTCGCCCAGGAAAACTACCCGGTGGAGTTCATGGAACTCTCCTACCCGATCCGGCTGCTGCGTTACGCGCTTCACCGCGACTCCGGCGGGCCCGGGCGCTATCGCGGCGGCTGCGGGGTGGAGCGGGACTACGAGATCGTCGCCGAGAGCGCCACGCTCGCCGTGCGGATCGACACCGTGCTGAACCCGCCCTGGGGCGTGGCGGGCGGCATGAACGGCGGCGTGGGCAGTGCCGTGGTCAATCCAGGCCGGCCAGATGAGCGGCGTTTGCCCTCACTCTCGGACGGCACGCGGCTGAAGCGGGGCGACATCGTGCGGCTGTTCACCGGCGGCGGCGGTGGTTGGGGCCACCCGCATGATCGCCCGGTAGAGGCCGTGCTGGCCGATATCCGCGGCGGCTTCGTCAGTGCCGAGGCGGCGGCGCGCGATTACGGCGTTCTGCGCGATGGCACTCGCAACGGCCCTCGCCCAGCCACCAAAGCCTTCCACCGTGGGGAATACGCCGATGTCCTCGGCTGAGCGCCCGCTTCTCGTTGCTGTGGATATCGGCGGCACGTTTTCTGATGTCACCTTGCAGGATGTCGCCACCGGCGAGTCCTGGACGGCCAAGACCCCATCGACCCCGCATGACCCCTCCGAGGGGTTTCTGACCGGCGTGCTGATGGCGCTGGCCGAGGCCAGGCGGGACCCCGCCCAGGTCGGCCGGGTGCTGCATGGCACCACGGTAGCGACCAACATGATTCTGGAAGGCCGCACCGCCCGCACGGCGCTGATCACCACCCAGGGCTTCCGCCATGTGCTGGAAATCGGCCGCGCCGACCTGCCCCGGCGAGACAATCTCTGGGCCTGGGTGAAGCCGCGCCGCCCCGTGCCGCCTGAGCATGTATTTGAAGTCGCCGGACGTATCGGCGCCGATGGCCAGGAAATCACACCGCTCGACGAAGCGGCCCTGCCGGGCGTGGCCGAGGCCATTCGTGCGATGGCGGCGGAGGCCTTGGCCATCTGCTTCCTGCACAGCTTTTCCAACGCCGCGCATGAAGCGCGCGCCGCCACCCTCCTGCGCGGGCTTCTGCCCGGCCTGGCCATCACCGCCTCGCACGAGGTCCTGCCGGTGGTGCGCGAATATGAGCGTTCGATGGCGACCGTTCTGAACGCTGCCGTGATGCCCGCCGTCTCGACCTACATCGCGCGGCTGGAGGCGCGGCTGGCCGAGGCCGGGGTCTCAGCCCCCCTGCTGCTGATGAAATCCAATGGCGGCGTCGCCGGTGCCGCCGCCATCCGCCGCGCGCCGGCGCAGACCGCACTCTCCGGCCCCGCCGCCGGCGTGGTAGGCGCGCGGGCGGACGGCGCGGCGGCGGGTTTCGACAACCTCATCACCGTGGATATCGGCGGCACCTCAGCTGATATCTGCGTGATCACGGGGGGGCGGATAGGCCTGACGCAATCCGGTCGGGTCGGCCCCTGGCCACTGCCACTGCCAATGTTGGACATGGTGACGATCGGTGCCGGCGGTGGCTCCATCGCCCGGGTTTCGCCCGGTGGCGCCTTGACGGTGGGCCCGAAAAGCGCGGGCGCCGCGCCCGGCCCCGCCTGTTATGGGAAGGGTAGCGAGGAGCCGACCGTCACCGACGCGCATCTCTACCTCGGCCATCTGCCGGCCAGCCTGCTGGGCGGGCGCATGGCGCTGGATGCGGCGCGGGCAGAGGCGGCGCTGGCACGCATCGCCGGCCCGCTCGGCCTGTCCGTGGAGGCGGCGGCGCGCGGCGTCCTAGCCATTGCCGACAACAACATGGTCGGCGCCATCCGCGTGGTCTCCGTGGAGCGCGGGCATGATCCGCGCGATTTTGCCCTGGTACCCTTCGGCGGGGCCGGGCCGCTGCATGGCGCAGCGCTGGCCACGCTTCTGGGCATCCGCACCGTGCTGGTGCCGCGCGCCCCCGGCGTGCTATGCGCCCAGGGGCTGGTGGCGGCGGATCTGCGGGCCGAGTTTTCGCGCAGCGTGACCATGCCCCTGGCGGCAGCCGCCGCGGCCAAGCTGGAAGCCGGCTTTGCCGCGCTGGACGCTGACGCCGCGACTTGGTTCGCCGATGAAGCCGTGCCCCCGGCCGACCGGAATAGTGCCCTCAGCGTGCTGATGCGCTATGCGGAGCAGGGCTTCGAACTGCCCATCCCCTGGTCCGGCCTGAGCGGGCTGGGCGAGGCCTTCGCGGAGGCCCATCGTGCGCTCTACGGCTTCGATTTGCCCGGCATCGGCATCGAGATCGTCACCCTGCGGATCACCGCCACCGGTCGACTGCATGGCGCGGCCGCGGACCGCCCGGCGCCGGGCACTGCCCGGCCCATCGGCGACCAGCGCATGCGGCTGCCGGGGGGCCAGGCCCGGGCCGCCATCTATGACCGTTCGGGCATGGGGGCAGGCGCTTGCATTTCCGGCCCCGCCATCATTACGCAATTGGACGCCACCACTCTGGTGCCGCCGGGCTGGACGGCCGAGGTCGAACCCTCCGGCGCCATCATCATGAGGGGATAAAGCCGGGAACCCTGCTGCCCGTTCTGGTTCACCCCGCCCAATCCGCCGCTCAACCCTCGCGCCGTCGTGGCCGCAGCCGCGGCCACCGTGAAGGAAGGCGCGCCCGCCGCCACCGTCGAGGTGATCAATTTGGCAGAAGGCGTCACCAACGTGGTCGCGGTGTTGGGTCGCCGGCCCGAAGTGCGCGACCGTCGCGCAGAACGCCTAGGCGACGGGCTGGGCGCAGCACACGATAGGCGGATTCGTTGCGGGCCTGAATAAGAGGGGCCACGAGGTAGAGGTACTGGTGTGGAGCGGCACCGTAGCGGGACGCCGGCCGCAACTTCTTCTAACCTATTGAAAGTGATTATAAATATGGCGTTCAAATGGGGTCCTGATCGGCACCTCACCCCAAATAAAATTCCGCAATCGCTTACAAGAGCTTATGCAGAATTCGTAGGGGGGGCCACTTCGGTGCTTATTCACACGCTGCGCCAGCAGGCGCGCCAGCATGGCCTGGGCGTAGCGGGTCAGGTTCGTGGCATCGCTCCAGACGGCGGTCCGATAGGGCTTCGCCAGCCGCTCACGTTCAGTGGCGCTGACGGTGGGTTTGGGCGTGGTGGTGGTGCTGTGGGTGCGGGCATAGCCCACCGACCAGAATGCGGCCGGCGGCGTCAGTGGCCCGCCCATCGGAACCGCAGCCATGCTGACCGCCGTGGATGGATCCAGGCTGGCGAGGCGGGCGCTGGTGGGGATTGACCTGGTGGTGGCGCCGGGTTCAGCGCAGCTCAGCGGTCGCGCTACCCAGGCCTGTCCAGCGCGCGGTGACCGGCCCGGGCGCGCCCAGCGCCTGGCCGCTTCGGTCGAAAAGCAGTACGAACACGGCGCCCGGCGGCAGGCCGCCCGCCTCCCGCGCTACACTGACGGCGGTCTCGAATAGCGCCGCAACATCCACCCGCCCCGCGCGCTGCGGCGCCAGGGCGCAGGAGGACGGAAAGCCCGTGCGCTTGCCCTTGCCGATGACGACCTGGCCGAGCCCGGCGAGGTCGGCAGACGCCTCGAACAGATTGGCCGGGCCATTCCGCCAACGCGAGGCGCTGAGGTCGAGCGCGGGATGCAGCCGCTCCAACGCCGGCAGCCCGGTTCCATCGGGAGTGATAGCCTCGGCCAATACGGTCAGTAGCGCCGGTGCCGCGCGGCCATGAGGCAGCACCGAGAGGGGCAGGGTCTGGCCCGCGGCCGCGATCCGCCCGGGCAACATCGCACCCACCAATCCCGTTTCGCTCACGCGGATGCCGCAAGGCGGCAGCGCCAGGCGCTCCAGCACATCGCCCGCGACCTCCTCCGCAGCCTCAAGGCAGGAGAGCGCTAGATCCGCCGTGAGTGGTGCCACCGGCTTTCCGGATTCCCAGGCCTCCGCCAGCGCCGAGGCGACGGAGCCTATCATCGCATAGGCGGCAGTTCGGGGATTTCCTCCTCAACGAAGCCACCGACAGGCGGGGCTTCCATACTCACCGCGGGAGGCCCGCCGTCGCCGCCATAGAGGTATTCCGGCAGCCAGGTGACGGCGCCGGGAAAGACATAGATCAGAACCATCGTCATGATCACGATGTAGATGTAAGGCATGCAACCCGCGAAAATATCCTCGAGCTTCACCGAGGGTGGCGCCACACCCTTCAGATAGAACGCCGCCATGGCAACTGGCGGGGAGAGGAAGGACGTCTGCAGGTTCAGGCCGATCAGCACGCCGAAGAAAATCGGGTCGATACCAAAATTATCCAGCAGCGGTAGGAATATGGGCACAAAGATCACGATGATCTCCGTCCATTCCAGCGGCCAACCCAGAATGAAGATGATGATCTGGGTGAGGATAAGGAAGGTGGTGGCGTTCAGCCCCAGGCTCATCACCAGGTTCTCGATCACCTGCTGGCCGCCGAGATAGCCGAAGACAGAGGAGAACAGCGCCGAGCCGACGAAGAGCCAGCACACCATGGCTGTCGTTCGCGCGGTGAGGAACACGCTCTCCCGCAGCGACGCCCAGGTGAAGGAGCGGTAGAGCAGAGCCAGCAGCAGCGCGCCGACCACGCCGGCCGCGGCGGATTCCGTGGGCGTCATGATGCCGAGCAAAATCACTGCCAGGACCACCACCGTGAGCAGGGTGAGTGGCACAAAGCCCACCATCAGCTCCCAGAGCACAGTGCCGATGGGCACGTTGCGCTCCTCGGGTGGTAGTTTTGGCGCGCGGTGCGGCTGCAGGATACCAACGCCGATGAGATAGACGAGATAGGCCGCCGTCAGCACGAAGCCGGGGATAAAGGCAGCGGCGTAGAGCTGCACCACCGAGGTGCCGGTCGTCGCACCATAGAGGATGAGCATGACCGATGGTGGGATGAGGATGCCCAGCGTGCCGCCGGCCGCAATACAGCCACAGGCCAGCTTCGGATCATATCCCGCGCGCAGCATGGGCGGCAGCGCCAGCAGCCCCATCAGCGTCACCACCGCGCCCACAATGCCAGAGGCTATGCCAAACAATGAGCATGTCACCATGGTCGCGATGGCCAGCGAAGCCGGCAGGAAGCCTGAGGCCAATTGCAGCGAGCGGAAGAGCCGGTCCAAGATATTTGACCGCTCGATGATGTAACCCATGAAGACGAAGAGCGGCACCGAGATCAGCACGTCATTGGACATAACCGCGTAGGCGCGCTGGACCAGCAGGTCGAACACCCTGTCCTGCATCGCGAAATAGCCGAAGAACAGCCCCATCGCCATCAGCGTGAAGGCGATGGGAAAGCCCAGCATGATGAAGAAGATGAAGAGGACGAGCTGAAGGATGCCGATCGTTGCGTCGCTGAGCACGGGGCTGGGCCTTGTCGAGAGAGGTTAGCGGCTTTCGCCCTGGGTTGTCACAATCGCGGCCTGCGCGCCGCCCTGCGCGACGCGGGCGGTCAGCGCATCCAGCCCCTGGCTTTGGGCGGCGGCGATGAGGGCCACGTCGAGTTCCTCGACATCGGCCAGGCGCTGCGGCCATTCGTTGTTCTTGATGCACTGCACACAGCGAACAACCTCGACCAAGCCCTGCAAGAGCAGCAGCAGCCCGGCAGCGGGGATGATAGCCTTGAAAGGCCAGAGTATCGGCCCGTTCGGGCTCAGCGATGAATGCTCGTTGGTCAGGAATGACTGCTCGAAGAAGAAATACCCCTGCACCATCAACGCGAAGATCCCGGGGAAAAAGAACAGGATGTAAAGTGTTAGGTCGAACTTGCCCTGCAGGCTGGGCTTGAAGCCACGATAGACGAAATCGCCGCGTACATGGCCGTTCCGTGACAGGGCATAGGCGCCGGCGAGCATGAACATGGCACCATAGAGCATATAGGAGGCATCGAAGGCCCAGGTCGTCGGCGCCCGGAAGACGTAGCGCATCGTTACGTCATAGCTGATCACCGCCGTCAGCAAGACGATGCACCAGCCGCCGAGCTTGCCCACCCAGGTGCTGAGCTTGTCCACCGTTAACAACAGCGCGCGCGTTGCTGGCCGGTCGGCGAAGGCGATCGCGGCCATAATGGTCGCCACCACCAACCCTGCAAGCCCCGCGACGACGATGCTGCCTGACACGCTGCTCAGCCGCGGGCGAAGAAATGGTTGAAGCTGCGCACGGGGCTGACCTCGTAGCGCAGGAAGAAATTGCCGACGCGGCGGCACCAAGCGCGCTGGCTGTCGCAGATCTTCTTGAACAGCGGCCCATTGTTGGGGTTGGAATTGTCACCCTCGATGCGGGCAATCACACGGTCCCAGGCCTGCAATTGGGCGTCCAGGATCGGCGTGGGGGTGGGGCGCACATTGACCTGCTGGGTCTGCGACATGCCGAGCAGGTCGGCCGAATAGCGCTCCTGCAGCTTCCAGCTCATATCGGCGCTGCTGGCTTCGGCCGAATGGCGCAGCAGTGCCTTGTGCTCATCCGGCAGTGCATCGAACTTGCTCTTGTTGAACAGGATCTCGAAGCACTCCACCGCCTGATGGTAGGACTGAATGTAGAGGTTCTTCGCCACGTCCGGGAAGCCGAGGACACGGTCGGAGGAGGGGTTGTTGAACTCCGCCGCGTCGATCACGCCGCGCTCCAGCGCGGGCACGATCTCGCCGCCCGGCACGGCCACGACGGCGGCACCCAGCTCCTGCATCAGGTCGCCGGCGAGGCCCACAGTGCGGTAGCGCAGGCCGCGAATCTGCTCGGCGCGTTCGATGGGCGTACGGAACCAACCCAGCGGCTGGGTGGGCATCGGGCCGGTGAGGAAGCCCACGGCGTTGAGGCGCAGCACGTCATTGACCAGTTCCTTATACAGCGCCTCGCCGCCGCCGTAGTAGAACCAGCCCAGAAGTTGGTGTGCATTGCCAAACCAGGGTGGGGTGGTGCCGAACAGGCTGAACGCCTTGTTGCGGCCGAACCAATAGGCAGACACGCCATGGCCGCCATCGAGCGTGCCGGCATGCACGGCGTCCATCACCTGGAAGGCGCCAACCACGGCGCCGGCGGCGAGAAGTTCGAGCCGGACGCGCCCGCCGCCCATGGCATTTACCCGGTTGACATAGTCCTGCGCGAATTCATGGAAGATGTCGCGCTGCGGCCAGGTGGACTGGAAGCGCAGGGTGACGGTCTGTGCGCGGCTCACGCCCGGCGTGGCCAGGATCGCCGTCGCGGTCGCTGCGGCTGCGCCCGTCTTGAGGAAGCCGCGACGCGGCGCGGGGCTGCTTTTGTTGTCGGACATGAACTTCTCCCTTCGAGGCGCTTTGCCGCGCCTTCATCTCTCGCACTTAGCCAAGGCGTTGAAGCCATGCAATGGGCTGCAAGCTTGACTACGCCACCCCGAACGAAAGCTTCAACAGCCTATTTGCAAAGCTGGCCAGCGGGGGCGATGCACAGGCCGCCGACGGTGTTAGCTGAAATTCTTAAATCTATTTTCCCTCACAGTCACGTCGCCGGCATGCGCCATAGCGCCGCACGCCAGTGCCACGCTATGGCCAGGGTCGCCAGCAGCCCAAAGCCGGCGAAGAGTGTCGCGGTCCCAGCAAAGCCGATATTCGCTATGCCAAGCCCGGTCAGCAGAAGCCCCACCGGCAGCCCGTAAATGGCGAGCATGCGCAGGCCCATGACGCGGCCGCGAAACGCAGCAGCAGTGATGCGCAGAATCAGCACCGACATTGGCACCATGCAAAGGCTTTGCAGGAAGCCCGTGATCAGCAGCAGCAGCATCCCGACCATGACGCTTTCCACCTGTGCGAAGACCATCAGCAAGGCGAACCACAGAGCGGCAGAGGCCAGCATCAGCCTGGCCGGCTGCAGCCCTACGCCGCGCAGACTGACGAGTAGAGAGCCGAGGACAGCGCCCCCCGAAAAGCAGGCGAACAGCGTGCCCAGGCCGGTCTGATCAATCTGATACACCTCTCGCGCGACATGGGGCAGCAAGCCGCCTGTCAGGGGATAGGCGGCGAAATTGGCGAGGCAGGCCAGAAACAACGCCGCCATCAGTGCGGGCGTCTGCCTCGCATAGGCGACGCCCGCGCCCAGCTCGCGCCAGATCGAGACGACCGAGGCCGGCACGCGGGCGCGCGCATCCTGGGATGGCTCCCGAATTCCGAAGGTGAACGCGAAGCCGAGGAGATAGAGCATCGCCAACATCAAATAAGCCTGGCCCATCCCCAGCACGGCCACGATGCCCGCGCCGGTCAGCGCGCCCACGACGCGCGCGCCGTCCATGCTGACCCGCTCGATGCCGATGGCTTTGGCCAGCAAGGACGCGGGCATGGTTGCGGCAATCAGCGCGTTGCGCACACCGATATCGGAGGGCCGCACCAGCCCCATGAAGAAAGCCATGGTGAACACCGCCACCACGCTCAACTGGTCACTAAGCGCCATAGCGGCGATACAGGCTGCTTGCAGCACATAGGCCGCCCGCATGAATGACAGCACGCGCCGCTGCCCCAGCCTGTCTCCGGCCACGCCATAAAGCGGTGAGATCAGTGTTCCGACGAATTGCAGCGCGCCGAAGGCGGTGAGCCAAATGACCGAGCCTGTCTCGACCAGCACGAACCAGGCCAGCAGCAGCGTCTCCGTCTCGAAAGCCCATGACACCGCGAGATCCGAGGGCCATTGGAAGCGGAAGCTGTGCTGGCTGAAGGGCGAGGTGATGGCACGGAAATGCCGCGGTGACGCGGAGCTAGGTTCGGGCGGAGGCGCGTTCATGGGCGCACGCGGCAATACGACATCGGTTTCCTCCGCGGCGCCGACTGGCCCGGGGCCTCTCCCGGCACGACGCCTTGCATCCACTATGCGGCACAGCCTTGCGCCTAGCTACGCCCGGAGAGATGGTTAGCATCACCGTTGCGCACCATCACCCCTTCTGAATCAATGGGCAACCATGATCCAGGAGATTATGGATGTCTGGCGCATCAATCGAGACGACTTTGGGCCTCTGGGCGGCATCGCTGCGCGACATAAAGGCGCGGATGCGGCCCTTGTTAACGCAAACTCAGGTGGCGGCCTCACCTGTGCTGCGATCTTCAGCAGCCGCAATCGCAGCGTGTCGAATTGCGCGACCCGCCAGGACGATCGCGCCGGCATCAAGCGACGCAGCGACCACATCAGCCAATAAGCGCCGGTATCCAGCATCAGGCGCAACTGGTTGGCTGGGCCTCGTCGCTGTGCTTACGCTTATTCGTGCTGAGCCCCGCGGCCTGGCGTGCTGCGGTGCTGTGCTCCAGCGTCTCGACGCGGCGGCGCAGCGTGCGGGTGGTGGCGACGCCGAGAATGAAGTCGAGCCGCTCGGCGCGGCAGAAATCCAGCACTTCGGGCGCGCAGTAATGGCTCTCGGCGCGGAGCAGGATGTCCACACGCGGCCAGTGGCCCCGGATGGCGCGGACCGGGCGGCGCAGAAAGACGCGCACCTCGCGCCCGTTGGGCCGGCGGGCTGGGCGCAGCAGAGCGGTGACGAGGCGTGCCCTACTTTTGCACCGCCATACTGGCGTGGAATGCGTCCGCCCTTGATAATTCCACTTGGCATGCTCTCGCGATGTGCCATGTTATTACTTGGCGGTTATGAACCGTCAATTAATAACATAACATAAAAATACGGAGGAATACCCAATGAAAGGTCTCACGCAAAAGGGTCTGTCCCGTCGCGCGCTGTTTAACGCGTGTCTCGCCTGCGGGTCTGCGCATTTCGGCCTCCAGGCCAATTCCGTCCAAGCGCAAGGCTGGGCGCCGCCCGCCGCCGCCCAGCGCTGCCCCTCCCGCTGGGGTCCGAATGACCGCCGCGGCTCGATGAACCTACTGACACCCGAGCGCATCCGCAGCGCCGCCGGCATGATTCGCGAGGGCCGCAAGATCGAGATGGGCCATGTGCTGGCCCAAAACATGCCCTTCTTCGGCACCCGCCGCTTCGACGTGCACCAGAAGCAGGTGTTTATGAACCCGCAGTCGAACCGCCGCGGCTCTAACGAAGAAGTCGTCGTCGGTGAGATCGGCCAGGTCGGAACGCAATTCGACGGCTTCCCGCACCAGACCATCGGCAACGAGGTCTACAACTGCGTGGACTTGCCCTCGATCATGTCGCGCACCGGCTTCACCGAGATGGGTATCGAGACTGTCGGCACCATCATGACCCGCGGCGTATTGATCGACGTCGCCGCCCAGAAGGGCGTGCAGACGCTGCCCGACACCTATGAGATCACGCCGGCCGACCTTGAAGCCGCGCTCGCCCGGCAGCGAGTGGAGCTACGCGAGGGCGATGCGATGCTAATTAACACTGGTTGGGGGCATCTCTGGGCGGTGGACAATGCGCGCTATGTTCGCAGTTGCCCGGGTATCGGCGTGGCGGCGGCCGAATGGTTGATCGCGCGCAATCCTATGCTGCTCGGCGCCGACAACTGGCCGGTGGAGCAGTCACCCTCGGCCACCATGCCGGGCGCCTCGCTGCCGGTGCACCAGATCGCGCTGGTGGTGCATGGCGTGCATCTGCTGGAGAACATGAACCTGGCCGAGATCGTTGCCTCGGGCCGCAGCGAGTTCTGCTTCATGATGCAACCACTGCGCGCGCAAGGGTTTTCGGGTAGCACGGTGTCGCCTGCGGCGTTGTTCTAACGCCTGCAGGCAACGGGCGGCGGTACTCTATAACTGCCGCTCGTTGCCGGTGGGGACGCGGGGGTTTCGGGCGAAGTTGGCCTGGGACTTACCCTCGCTGGCGAGCGGCGCGACGGCGCTCACCGATGTGATTGCGACCGGGTCCCGGCAGGGGGATATGGCGCAGGCGTCGCCGGTCAGCTCGACGCGGTTCATCGACCTTACGGCTTTCGTCTGTTCCAACAAGACCGCGCGGGTGATGGTGCGGAACATCTCGGGCACGACGTAAGAGCTGGCTCGGTTTCTCGCTACAGCGTTTCGCTTCCGATAACTGCATTCCCTGCCCGTTGATACGCACCTCGCGCCGGTGCCGCGGTCTCACTTAGGGAGGGCGTAGCCCGGCCGGAGTGAGGCCGCGGCGCCGGCTAACGACCCATGCTGCCAGCACCTGCGGCAAGTGGTCCAGATCCGCCCTGGCTTCCTGTCCCCCGAGCAGCGTGTATCGCTGGAGAAGGTGGTGCGCCGGACCAGCAACTCGCATGGTGTGGCGCGGCGGGCGAATGCGGTTCTGCTGCTGGATGACGGGCTGAGCTGCGAGGCGGTGGCCAAGGTGCTCTACCTCGATGATGGACACGGTGCGGGGCTGGCACGCGCGCTGGGCCGCGGGCGGCCTGGCCGAGCTGGAGAGCTTTGATTTCAAGGGCGCCAGCCGGTCCGGCGCGTCCCAGAGAAGGTTGGAATCCGGTTCCCACCCCTGCTCCAGTTGGCTTTCCAACCTCACATTTCCCTTGCCATGATAGCGCCATGGACTACAGGTTTCCTGGGGTTTTGCCGCGGGGACTTGAGGGTTAGAGAACGCAACGAGCCCGAAAATCTCTCTCCGGAACCCAGAAAGTCTCCGAAGCTTGGGGGTGGTCCGATTTAACCCTCAAGCTTTATCTCATTGGTCTCGAAGAAATTTGTTCGCGCTGATCTTGGGGAGATTACAAAAGCTGACCGCCAGGCAGACGCCACTGGAGCGTGAAGATCCGACCCTGACCCCCAAGCCCATCGCCACGGTGATTCTCTCATGATCAATGAAGGGAAACATTGGGCCCCCGACCCTCGATCATCGCGGTCTTCCCGGAGGGGACCAGGGTACCGACCACTCCGAGAATCCATCCCTCCACCTGCGCGGCAGTCCAATCAGGGGGGCTCAGGCTGGGCTGCAGGAATGCGGCTAGGCTGCCATCCCTGTCCGCCATAGCCAGCCAGGTGGCGATGCTGAAGGCGTCGTGCTGGTCGCCCGTGCGACCATCACGCGCGAAGCCGCGGCCCCAGAGGGAAGGATAAACTTCCGCGATTGCCGAGCCGCCGGTAGGCACCTCCCATCCATCGAAGGGCCAGAAGTGCACGCGCGCGCCCAACCACTGGCGCAGGAAGCGCAACCAGGGGATGCCCGCGTGGGTGGCCGATCATGTTCTCGATCGCGATGCCGGGCTGCCAGATCGCCGCGAGCCTCCGCTCCGCCTCGGCCGCCACAAGGTCCAGCCGTTCGGTGCCGGCGGCGATCCGGTCGAAGCGCAGTGCGGGGTCGGTCCAGCGCTGGGTGAACTCCACGGCGGCCGAGACCTCGCGCTGCACCTCCTGGATGCGGTTGATGTTCAGCACCCGCACGGCGAGGCGCACGTCAAGCGGCAGTTCCACGCCGGCGGGCATGGCCTGAGCCGCGGCCGGCCCCGGCAATGAGCAGGCCAGCAGCAGCACAAGCAGACAGCGCATCATGGCCGCTTCGCTGCCTGCGCCAGCTTCTGCACGGCAGCCTGGGCGCGGTGCAGCAGCCGCGCACCGCCGATCGGCGGCAGCGTGGCGGCGCCATCGCCGGCGGCGAGCTTCTCGGCATGCGTGGTCAGGGTCTCGATGGGTTGCACAAGGAAGGCCATAATCACCACCCGCAGCAGCGAGAAGGCAACGATGATGCCGGCGATGCCGGCGAAGAGCAGCACGAGCATCTCGCGGTTGAAGGCCCGGGCGGCGCCGTCGACACTCAGCGCAGCAGCACAGCACGAGACCGGACACATCAAGGGCCCGCCACCCAGTGGTAGCGGGCCCGCGCTCCTGACGGCCATCACCTGCGGCGGGAGGTCGCCGCCATGCCCGAACTGACCAACTCAACCCGCGAGGCCGCCCGCCGCATCGGTGTCAGCGACACCGCCATCCACAAGGCCGAGCGCGCGGGCCGCATCGCCCGCGAACCGAATGGCCAATGGGACATCGAGAAGACCCGTCGCCGACTGACCGAGACGGCCGATCCCACTCGCTCGCCCCTGGCCGCGAGGGACAGCGCCGATGGCACGCCCTTCGCCCGGCTGAAGGTTGCGCAACTCGCGCTGAAGGTGGAGGCGCAGCGGCTTTCGCTCGACGAGACCAAGCGCCGCTTGCTCGACGTCACTGAGGCCAATGCCGCGCTCGATGAGATCGGCAGCACGATGCGCGACGCGTTGCTCAACTGGCCGGCTCGCGTCTCCGGCCTGATCGCCGCCGAAATCAGCGTCGATCCGCATTTGCTGCAGACCATCCTGCAGAGCCACATCAACGACCTGCTGACGGAGGCCGCCGATCGCTTCGACCCAGCAGGCCTTGGAGGGGATCGGTCCGCGGACCCGTAGCCATGTCTGCAGCCGCGTGGGCGCCATGCTGCGGCCGCCGCCGCAACTCACCGTCTCGGAATGGGCCGAGCGGCATCGCATGCTTGGCAGCCGGGCATCAGCTGAGCCCGGCCCCTGGCGGACCAACCGCACGCCCTACCTCAAGGAGGTGATGGACGCGCTGTCCGCGGTGCATCCGGCCAGGCGCGTCGTTTTCATGAAGGGCGCGCAGGTGGGCGCCACGGAAAGCGGCAATAATTGGCTCGGCTACATAATGCATCATGTGCCGGCACCGGCGCTGGCGGTGCAGCCGACGGTGGAACTGGCCAAACGTTTCTCGCGGCAGCGCATTGACCCGTTGCTGGAGGAGACGCCCGCGCTGCGGGATCGCGTAGCGCCAGCCCGCGCGCGCGACATCGGCAACACCATGCTGTCGAAGGAATTCCCCGGCGGCATTCTGGTGCTGACCGGGGCCAATAGTGCGGCCGCGCTGTGCTCCATGACGGCGCGGTTCCTGTTTCTGGACGAGGTGGACGCCTATCCCGGCGATGTGGCCGGCGAGGGTGACCCCATTGCCCTGGCCGACCGGCCTCGAGGAACTGCTTCCTGCGTCGGAGCTTGTGGCGGCAGTCACCCGCAGCTGCCTCGATAGGGGTGGTTCATGCCTGCACAGTCACAACGGTGACATTGTCGCGCCCACCGGCTTCCACCGCTCGGCGCACCATCTCGGCGGCGTCCGCGCCATCGGCGAGGAGGGCTGCGATATCGACCTCTGGCAGTTCCTTGAACAGCCCATCACTGCAGAGAAGGAAGCGGTCCCGAGGCAGCAACCGGCCATGCGTCTTGTCCAGTTCGAGGTCGCCATGGGCACCCACGGCGCGGGTGATGACATTGGCCTGTGGGTGGCTTTCCGCCTCGGCCTCGCTCAGGATACCGGCATCGACCAGTTCCTGAACCAAGCTGTGGTCATGGGTCACGCGCGAGAGCACGCCATCGCGCAGCAGATAGATCCGGCTGTCACCGGCCCAGAGAGCCGCGTAATCTTCGCCGCGCAGCAGCAATATGGCGACGGTCGAGGCGCTGATGCCGCCACTGCCTTCCATGCGGGCTTGCAGCCTGCTGTGCACATCGGCCAAGCGCCGGCGCAGCTGGGCCAAGATCTCCGCGCCGGACAGGCCGGGCGGAATGCTCTCCAATGCCTCCGCGATCGCCTGGCTGGCGACATCGCCCGCGCCATGGCCGCCAGCACCATCGGCCACCGCCCAGAGACCGAGATCGGGCCGGTTGACTAGGCTGTCTTCGTTGCGCTGACGCACCACGCCGGGATGGCTGGCGGCTGAGCAGTGGGTGCTCATCATGGCTGCGGGTGTCTCCAGTAGCCGGGCGAAGCCCTCGGGCGAAGGCATGCCGCAGGTGGCGCCATCGGCTGTCCAAAACTGGCTGAGGCCAGCCAGCGTGGCGTCCAGGTCATCAGGTGGCAGCGGCGGCAGCATGGCCGCCAGAGCATCAGCATCCAGCCCGCCTGTCCGCGCCGCGAGGGCAGCCTGTTCCAGCGCCGCGAACCAATCCTCGGGCGGCGGCGTAGCCGCCATCGGCAATGTGGCGGCGAGGGTGATGGGGAATTGCCGCCCCATCATATCGGCCGAGGTGGCCAGCACGCCCACCGCCGCCTCCGGCCCGCAAATGCCTGGGGCGAGGCAGAAGCGCCAGACCGGCGCGCGCTCCCATGCTGCGTTCCAGCCATCGCCCAGCATGGCACGGGCGGTGGCCAACCCGCGGCACAGCCATTCATCCCATGGCCGGGCGAAGCTGAGCGGCAAGGCCCGGCGAACGAAGTCGCCATGCGCTGGGATTTTCCCGAACAGGCCGGTGCGGGGCTGGCTCTCCATTCAGCTAGGCTGCGGCAGGAAGGCGGGGCAGCGGAATTCCAGCATCTCACGCAGTCCGAAGGGATTAATGCTGCTGCCGGCCTGTAGGAGGAATTCTACGCTTCGCTCGCCCCGTTGCACCATCAGGCGGAAGCGGTCCGGCGCCGCCGTCGCCGTGAGCCTGTGCAGGAAGACCAGTTTCAGCGTGGACCAGGCGCCATCATAGGCCAAATCGCCCTGGCCAGAGGGCGGGTCGAAGGTCAGCGTCACGGGATGCAGGGCTGGGAAGGACAGGTCTATTGGCCGCCCGCTGCCATCGGGCGTCAGCGCGTGGCGGGAGCCTGATGCGTCGAGGCTGCCCGCCGTCACCCCAGCCTGCAGCCCCTGCGGAAGGAGTTGGAAGCGGAAGCCGCTGGCCACCCCGGTGGGGAAGAAGGCATCACGTATCGCCGCCGCGCGCTGGAACTGCGCGAGGTCGGCGGCTGAGATCGCCGGTGGCAGCCCCTCCACCGCCACTGGCCGCCAAGGCCGCTGGGTCGTGTCGGCATAGGGCCGGATATGCTGCGTGAAGAACTGGTCAAACATGCCGCCGGGGGCAAAGAGGCGGATGAAGTCATCGGCCGGCATGTCCGGTGCATTGGCCATGCGCCGGAAGGGGAAGCGCTGCTCGATACCACGGCAGACTTGGTTGAGGCTGGCGCCACCTCCGCCGCCACCGCCACCGCTGGCCGCTGCTGCAATGGCGGCCTGTGCGCCACCGGCTCGCGCGCGGCCGGTGGATTGCGCAATGGCGCTCAGCCATGAGCGGATGGGCTGAGGTTGGCGCTGGGTTTCGGCCAGCAAACGCTGCCCGGCATCGAGCCCCATCATCTGCGGCGGCACCGTCCCTGGTGCTGAATTGGCCAGCCGTGCCACCTGCACATAGAGGTCGTTAAGAATGGCCAATACGCCATCCAATGGCTGACCGCTCGCCTCGCGCAGGGGCTGGAAGTGGGGTTCTACCACCGCCGCCACCGCCGTGGCACCGCCGGAAGTGAGAGCCCCCACCGCTGCGGCCAGACGGCTGGCAGTTGCCCCCGCCGCGCCAGCAGCAGCAGCGGCGGGCGTGGCCGGCGCATCGGGGGCGGTGCCGGGGGCAAGCTGGCGGGCGATGCTTCGGAGTAGGTCCTTCATCGGGCTATTGGGCGCGCCTAGCAGGTTCAGCGCTTCGGCCGCCGCATTCAGGCTGGCAAAGGGCGGCAAAGCCAGGTCACCGATCATGGCCTCCCAGGCCTGTACGTAATTGGCGGCGTAGAGCGCGAGTACATCGGCCTCCAGCCGGCGCGGGTCGGAGGCGATGGCGGCGGCCTGCGGGCCGAGCACCCAAGCTTCGCTGGCCGCTTCCAGCACCGCCTGCGGCAGGCGGGGCAGCACGGCGCGGTGCAGCCCCTCCACGGTGAAAAAGCCGGGCACGCCCTCGCTCAATGGCCGGCCTGATGGGCGGGTGAAAAGGCGCTGGCCAGCCGCGCCCAGAGGCTGCGCTGGCACCCAGGCTGGCGTGTTCTCAGCCAGCGGCCGCAATCGGGCATAAACCCGCTGCGCCATGGGCAGGCGGGAGAAGACGCGCCTTGCCTCATCAACCAGCGCCCCATCCAGCGGATAGGTGGCCAAGGTGCCGGTCAGCATGGTTTCGAGATGCCGCCGCAGCGCATCGCGCCCTGGCTGGTTGACCGCGCCGGGAAAGCTCTGGCTCCAATCCAGCGCGAACCATTCCGTCACCACGCCGCGGTCCATCGGCCCCTGCTTGCCCAGCATGAGGTAAACCCGCACGGCCTCGTAGAGGAAATCCGGGCGCTGTATGCCCTCGCGGATTTGCTGCTCCAGCCGCGCGAGAAGACGCGGCAGCAGCACACGATCCAAGACACGATGATAAGCGCTTTCGGCGCCCGAACCCAGCATCTCCTGCTGACTGAGGCGGAAGGCGGGGCCCTCGCCGGCGGCAGCGGGCGGCAGGGCACGGCTTGCTTCGATATAGCCCAACACGCGGGTCAGATCGGGGCTTTGCACCTGGTCAAGCGGCTGTGCGCGAGCCGCCTGCTCGGCGGCGGTGACGGCCTCTGCCACTTTTTGGCTGCGCACGCCCTCGGCATTTATGGCCGACCAGCCCCAGCCGATACCAGCCAGCACCAAGAGCAGCGAGGCCGCCCAAGAGCCGATCTGCAGCAGCCGCCCGCGGGCTTCCAGCCGATGATCATTGGCCGCCAGCATGGCTTCATTGAACACGACATCCCTCAGCGGCCGACCGAGGAAATAGGCCCGGCCCTTCTGCCCCATCGCGGCGGCAGGGCGGGAGGGGTCGAGACCGAAGCTGCGCGACAGCGCGCCGGCCAACCGGTCGAGCGGCGAGCCCTCTTGCGTTCCGGAGGTGAAGTAAACGCCACGCAGGAAGGGCGCCGGATCGAGCTTTGAACCACCGAAAGCGGCCTGGGCAAATTCCTTCAGCGGCGTTTCGACTGAAGCGAATTGCGCCGGGAAGCCCGCGATGGCGGCGCGCTGCGAGGGGCCGCGTTCATTCTGCAAGCGCTCGATGAGGCGGAGCATCAGCCGTTCGGACAGGGTCGCGAATTCTGTCGAGAACTTCTCCACCCCCTCCTTCACGCCAAAGGTGAAGCCCCAGACCTGTTCGCGGCCCGGCTTGTCGAGGTCGTCGAAGAACTCGGTGAAGCCGGGCAACAAATCCGATTTGGTGATGAGGAAGTAGACTGGCAGCCGCTGGCCGAGCTTGGTTTCCAACTCCTTGATCCGGCGGCGGACAGAACGTGCATGCGCCTCGCGCTGAGCGGCATCGAGGCGGGAGAGCATATCCATGCCAAAGGCCACCAGCACGCCGTTCAGCGGCTGCTTGGGGCGGTTCTTTTTCAGCAGGTCGAGAAAACGCTCCCAGCCGGCCTTGTCGGCTTCGGCATCGCTGTCCTGGCTTGTGTAGCGGCCGGCGGTGTCGATCAGCACGGCGCGTTCGGTCAGCCACCAGTCGCAGAAGCGGGTGCCGCCCACGCCGGCGATACGCCCTTCGGCCAGCGGGAATTCGAGGCCGGAATTCAGCAGCGCCGTGGTCTTGCCTGAGGCAGGCGGGCCGATGATGGCATACCAGGGCAAGTCATAGAGATAGGCACCCTTGCCGCCGGCCGCATTCTTGAGTTTGGCCAAGGCCTCGGTGAGTTTTTCGCGCAGAGCGGCTTCTTCCTCGGCCGCTGCTTCGTCCCCCTTGGCCTGCGGATCGGCGGCGGTTGCGGCTTTGAGCAGGCCAGCATCAAGGCTTTCGCGTTTGCGGCCAAGCAGAAAGCAGGTCAGTGCCCAAACCAGGAGCGGGATGATGACCAGCCCGCAGCGCAGCCAGATCGCATCAAAGACCTCGCCCAGAAGCGGCGAAAACAGCCAAACCACGACATCCAGCAAGCCCACACCCAGCAGAGCGCCGAGGGCGGTGATGGAAAAGAAGCTGCGCATCAGCGTGCCCCCCTGAGCAGAATAACCTCGATGCGCCGGTTCTCTTCCCGCCCATTGGCGGTGGCATTGGACGCCAGCGGTTCGGCGTCGGCGCGGCCCTCGGCGGTGAAGCGGGCGGGGCTGCCATTGGCGGCGACGATAAGGGCCATCGCCTCCTGCGCCCGGGCCAGGGATAGGGCAAAATTAGAGGGAAAGCGGAGGGTGCGGATGGGCTGATTGTCGGAATGGCCCTGCACCTGCACCTGACCAGGCTCGTCGCGCAGCCCCTCGCCTATGCGGCGCAGAATGTCCTGGAAGGCCGGCTCCACCGTCGCGGCGCCGGACCGGAACATGCCGCTGTTGCGGATGCGCACGAGCAGACGCTGCGCATCGCCATCGATGGTGACCAGCCCCTGGCGAATTTCGGGCTCAAGGAAACGGCGCAGCGTGACGACGGCATCGGGGCGCGGCGCTTGGTTGGGTGGCGGCGGCGGAGGCGGCGCGGGCGGCTGTGGCGGCACGGTGCGATTGATGGAAGGCAGGCTGCCAGGCGGCAGCGCCGCCATGCGGGCATAGAGATCATCGGCCGATGCCCCGAGTTTTTCCGACAGCCAGTACCAGCCGCCCGCCAGCAATGCTGCGGCGAGAGCAAAGGACACCCAGAAGGGCACCGAACGGCCCTTGGCGCGATACGGCGCATCGGCCCCGCGCCAATGCGGCGATAACTCGCGCTCCCAATTGCCGCGCAAGGTCTGCAGCAGCTGGTAGAGACCTTCCCGCACGCGATCCAGTTCCGCCGTGCCGCGCGGCATCAGGCGATATTTGCCTTGCAGGCCCAGTGACAGCGCCAGGTAATTCACCTCCAGCGCGCCCTTGTATCGGCCGGGGTCCTTCATCATGCCCGTCAGCAGGTCGAAGACACGTTCACCCGATCGCGTCTCCTGATGGAAGGTTGAGACCAGCGATTTTTGTGCCCAGATGCTTTGTGCACCCCAGGGCATGCTCAGCACCACATCATCCAGCGCAGCGCAGAGGACGTAATGGGCGGCGCGGATTTCCTCAGCTGTGCTGCCCGCGTTGCGCGCATCGGCCTCGAAGGTCCGGAGATTTCGCAGCGCATGTTCGCGCAATTCATCCACCGGTGGCTGGCTGGCGATGCCGGCATTGGCTAGGCGGGCCAGGATGGCGAGCAGTGGCGAGGCGGCGGCTGCAAGTGGACCCAGGCCGACCTTGGGGAAGGCCTCGGCTTCTCCGGCGAGGCGCGGGGCGGCAGCGCCGGGCTGGTGTGGGGGCATGGCACCTTGCGCCACCTGCGCCACCGGCCGCAGGGCCGGGCGCCCCACCACTGTGCGCTCGGCATCATCGGGTTCGCCAAAAGGATTGTCGCTCATGCACGGATTGCCCAGAGGGAGAGACGCAGATTGGGGAAGTCACCGGAGACGTGGATGGCAAAGCCGCCGCTGGTCTGCATCTGCTGCCAATGCGGCGAGCCGCGATCCAGCTCGAAATAGGTCGCCCCGGCGTGGAAGGGGATTTGCCGCGGCGCCACCGGCAGCGGGCGGATGATGATGCCCGGCAGCGCCACATTCACCAGTTCGCGGATATGTTCCACCGCGCCGATCTTCACCTGATTGGGGAATTGCCGGCGGATGGTCTCGCCCGGCATATCGGCCATGACGGTCAGCACGAATTGGCCGGCGCGCAGCAGATTGCGGTCCAGAATGGGGCCCACCCGCACGCCGTGGCTGCGATCCTGCAGGGGGATTTCGACGGCATTGGTCTCCAGCACGGCCGAGAGGCTGCGGCGCAAATCGGCCACCACCGGGCCAAAGCTGCGCTGCAGGTCGTCATGGCGGTAAGCCGGATAGACCGTGGCCTTCTTGTCCGGCGCTGTGAAGGTTGCGAGTTCGCCGGCCAGTTGGATCAATATGCTGTAGAGCGTCTCCGGATGGACATTGCCGGCATCGGCGTAGTGGCCCAGCAGCGGCAGGTTGCGATTGACGGCCTGCAGCAGCAGGAAATCGGCTACCTCGGCCACGCCGCGCGCGCCTGGCTGGCCGAGGCGCGCGCCCAGCGCCTCGGCCCGCTGGCCCAGCATGCCAACCAGTTCGGCCAGGATATTGGCCAGCACCGGGACCGCAGAGACACGCAGGCAGGGGGCGATGAAACGATCATCCACCACCACACGGCGATCCGCCTGCACCTCCACAATGCGGGCAAGGCCGAGGCAGGTGAAACCTGCGCGTTCCTCGCTTTCCAGCATGTAGCGCAGACGGGGGCGGCCCACCGCCAATTCGGCCGGCAGGGTGGCATCGGAATGGGTGTCGTAAGCCTCAAAGGCGCGCAGCGCGTAACGCGCGGCAGCCCCCTCCGGCCCATCGCTGGCCGAGACTTCCGGGCTGCCGGGCTGGCGCACGGGCAGGGCGAGATAGACGATCTGGTTGCGTGTGCCCTCGATCAGGTCGAGCGGGCGGGGATGATCTGCGGTGCCGGGAATGGCAAAGGGGGTGCCATCCTCCAGCACGCCGGCGATGTTGGAGAGGGCGAATTTGCCAGCGGCGAGCAGGTCTCTGTCCAGGGCGAGTTCCGTCACGCCCCAGGGATGCGCCACCAGCGGTGCGGCACGGGCCTGGAGCAGATGCTCGAAATAGCGATCCTGCTGCTGGTAATGCTGTGCGCGGAGGAACATGCCCTCCTGCCAGACAACCTTATCATTCCAAGCCATGATGCCCCCATATCCACGAAGAACAACTCTAAGACACCGCTATCAACCGCCCCGGGAGGCCTCCTCATAGGCACGGGCGAAAGCCTTGCCAAAGGCAGAATCGAAGTCGTCGTCGAACTGGTCGATCATCTGCCGGTGAAGCTTTTTGTAAGATTCCCAGAGCCTTCTCTCGCGCGCTCCAGGGATGATGCCGCCGGAGGAGGTTTCGGCTTCGAGGGGTTCGGGTGCCAGACGGCCCAGTAGGGCGCGGGCGGCGGCCTGGGTGGCGGAGAGTGTGGCGATCTGGTGGAGGTTGAGATCATCCACCGTTTCGCGCAGCGCGGCGGCGTTGCCGATGCCGGAGGCGGCGCCTGGGCCGGCGAGCAGGGCGAGCATGGCGGCCTCGACCGTCGCGGCAAATTTCACCGGATTGTTGCCTGCAGCCCGCAGCATGGTTTGTTCGATGCGGAATTCGCGTTTGACGTCGGCACGGGCGATCAGCAATTGGCGCATTCCTTCCACTGCGGCGCGCAGCGATGCGCCGGCGGCGGTCAGCGCCGCAGCAGGGTCCAGCCCCGGCGGCGGGGTACCCAGGCCGGCCCCCTGGAACAGCAGGGCCAGCGCGGCCTGCTGGGCATCCATGGCAGCGTGCGCGGCCGTGGCGTCTCGCTGAGGTGCCGCCGCAACCGGCGGCGCCATGGGCTGAACTGGCAGGGCGCCGAAAGGGGCGGATGCGAAGGGATCGGCGCCGCGCGGATCGCCTCCTGCTGGCGCGGGTGCGGGTGCGCCGGGCGGCGCATCGGCGAAGGGGTCGGCCAGGGGCGCCGCCTTTGCGGCAGGCGGTGGAAGTGGGGTTGCGTTCCAATCGTCTGGCAGAATGTCCGGCACATGGGCACGCGGCGGGGTAAAGACATCATTCGTGCTGGGTCGATGGTCGGGCATCACCGGGCCAGGATCTGCCGGCGCAAAGGGGTCGAAATCGACCGGCAGAAAGGGGGCGTGGCCATCAGCAGCGCCGGCATCGGGCGGCGACAGCCCTGGAAGCGGCACTGAAAATATATCCCCATGCGGCCGGGGCGGCGCCATCGGATCCGGGATCGCATTGGCGAAATGCCCGCGGCCGGAGGCGTATTGCGCCTCATCCTCCACCCGGCATTCAATTTCATACACACCGAGCCGCACCCGGTCACCATTGCGCAGCGGCAGCACCTGGTCCCGCCCGATTGGCTCGACGGCGGAATTGAGGAATGTGCCATTGGTCGAGAGGTCGCGCAGTTGCCAGTCACCATGCAAGAATTCCACCGCGCAATGGCGCTTGGACAGCACGCGCTCAGGGTCGAGCAAGGTCCAGTCGCATTCGGGACCACGGCCGAGCGTGTACTCGCCGCCCTGGATCAACCGCTGCTCCGGCACTGCTGCATCAGGGCAGCGCAAAATGGTGAGCATCAGGACCATGTCGCGTCCCTCATCCCTCTCGCATATTCGTGATAATATATGCCGGGCCGGGCGTATGCGGCAACAAACTCATGACCCGAGCATCCGCCCGGGCAGGCTAACGGGGACGATGCCGCCATGCGTCGCGAGGCTACCATCCGCATGGCCGGCATATAGCATGGTGGAGCCGCCAGAATGATCGGCCCACCGGCATGATGGATCGGCAGCGGCGCCGAGCTGGTATCTGATCGCAAGCAGCCGCATGGTTTGCGCACGATACAGCCGGAAGTTGCGTTTCATCGCGCCACCGCGCCCAGCGGGAAGGAGCGCAGGTCGCGCTGCGCGGTGCGGAAGACGGCGTCCTGCCGGTGCTGCTTTTCGGCGGCGAGCTGCGGCACGCGCCGCGTCACCCATTCGCCGAGTGAAAGGGCAGAGACCCGCCCCTCGCCGTCGGTGGCTGCGCGGCCGCCCATGCCCTCGCGCACCGCATAGGCAAAGACGCCGTTGCGTTCATCGTATGAATCCAGCGCCTCCTGCACCGATGTGCTGGCGGCCAGCAGAAAGCGCCCGGTTTCGTTGCCGAGCGCGGCCAGGCTGTCGATGGTCACCTGGCCGGCATGGCACGTGTCGATGAAGAGAAAGCCGTCACGGGCCCGGATGCGCGCCAGGGCGGCCACCATGGTGTTCTCATTGAGTGCCGAATTGCGCATGGAGCCGGCATCGGTGATGCTCGCCGTCTCGTGCGGAAGAAAGAGGAAGTGCCGGTCGGGTTCGCTGCGCACGCCGTGACCAGCGAGGTAGAGGACGAAAGTGTCCTCCGGCCGGGCGATCTGCGCTGCGGCCGAGAGCGCGGCGAGGATGTTGCTGCGGGTGGCGTCGCGGTTCAGCAATGTGGTTGCCAGGACCTCACGGAAGACACCGGCGGCGCGGGCGCGCAGCACCTCCACCACGGTGCGAGCATCGGCCACCGCGAAGCGCAGATTGAGGCCGCCGATGCGATACTCATCCACACCCACGGCCACGATGATGAGACGTCCGGCGCCGGGCGGCGGCGGTGGCTCGCCAGCACGGCGCAATTCCATGGCCGTGCCCTCAGCGAAGAGGCTGCGGTCCTCAGCATAGAGCCTGGCGGAAACGCGGTTGGGCCCGGGGTCGAGCGGGACTTCGACTATATTCACCCCGGCCGTGGCCACGCCGCGCGCTGCGATACGGTCGTTCACCATCACATCGAGCGGCCCCAGCCCCATGCCGCGATCAGTGACGGAAAAGCCCAGGCGCAGCGCCGTTGCGCCGCCCGGCAATTCGCCGCCGGCCCAGGCGACGGGTTGGCAGGCCTCGCCCACGATGGCACAGGCCTCGCCAGGGGCCAGGGTCGGCAGACGGCCGATGCGGCTGCGCACCTCGCCCAGGTCATTCATCCGGGCCATGGTCAGAGCCGTATTGCCCAATAGCCGGGCGCGTACAGCGCTGGGCGCGAAGAGCGCGCGATAGGCCTGCTGGAAGCTGGCCCATTCCGGCGCCTGGGCGCGGCCATTATTGAGGTGGACGCCCACGAGGTCCTGGCCACCTTGGGCCGCGTGGTCAAACAATCCCTCGGGCGTCCAAAGCACCCAGCGTTGGGCATCGGCATGGACGAAGAGCGCGCCGCGTTCGGCCAGCCGGCCATTGGTTTCGTACCAGCGGATGGTGCCGTCACCGAGCGCTGCCACCGCCAATCCATCCACTGCCACCACCCCCCATACGGTGCCAGATGTGGCGATCTGGTCGAGCAACCGGCCAGATCGGTCGTAAAGGCGGAGATAGGTGTCGGTGCCGAGGAGGAAGCCCTCGTCGTTCGGCGTGATGGCCAGGCTGCGGCTGTATTCGCCTTCATTGAGACGCAGTGGCTGGCCGTTAAGCCGCGGCCGGTCGCGATTTTGCCAATCCGTCACCGTGATCCCGGCGGCCTGGGTGCGGGCGGTGACAAGCCCTTCGCCCGGGCCGCGGGCAAGTTGGCTGGCCTGGGCGTTGAATAGAAGCGTCGGGCCACCGCTGCGCAGCACCAGTCGCAGCAATTGGCCATCAGCGCTGGCCGCGAGGCTGGCCGCTGTGTTGCGGAAATCGCCGCCTGGAGGTCTGGGCGAATGGGCCAGGCTGCCATCCGGGGCAAGGCGGCCCCAGCCCGGATCGGCGGCAGCGAAGGCCAGCCCGCCGCCCGGCAGCGGCAGAAGCTGGGCGATGGCGTCGCGCGCGGCGGGAATGTCGCGGAACGGTCCATGGCCGAAATCGGCCCAGCGGCGGATCAGAAAATTGGCCGTGCCCGGCGCTGCATTGGCCGCCCTGGCATAGCCCGCCGCATGCAGTTGCACCCCGCCTCTGCCATCGCTGGCCCAGGCCACGGCGGGCAACCCCTCGCCAGTGAGGCCCGTGACGTCTGGGGTGAGGATGGTGCGCAGGTCACTCGCCATCAACACATCGACGCGCAAGCGGTTCTCATAGCCCACGGCGATCAGCGCCCCATCGGGCGAGAAGGCGATGCCATAAGGTCTGGCATCCGGGATGGGCTTACGTTCGGCGATGCGCCGGCCGGCGCTGTCATAAAGTCTGATCTTGCCATCGGCCGAACTCGCAGCGAGCCGCCCCGCCACATCGAAGACCACCATGCGCGCGGCGCCCTGCCAGTCCTGGCTATCCTCGGCCAGCAGCCGGCCATTTGTCGTGTCCCAGATTCTGATGCCAGAGCGGCCGCCCAGCGCTGCCGCCACCCTTGCCCCATCGGGCGAGATGGCAAAGTGCTGGAAGGGGGCCGGCTGGCCGGGCAGCCGCGCCAGCATTCTTCCGCTGGCGGTATCGAAAAGATAAGCCGAGAAGGTGCCATCCCAAGCAGCACCAGTCTGGCCGCCGACGATCACGCGGGTGCCATCGGGGCTCAGCGCGACGGCATAAAGCTCACCCTCATCCAATGGACCAATGGGCGGCCGCAGCACCCCAAGCGGTGTCCCCTCGGGCAGTGACCATAGCCGCAGCGTCTTATCATCGGACACCGAGGCGAGGATGCGTCCTGCCGCATCGGTGGCCAGGCGCGAGACGGGTGCAGTATGAGCGCCGGCCTCGACCCGCAGGATCGGCGCCTGTGGCGGCATTGCCTCAGCTTGGCGCGCGGGGGCGGTGGCTGGCGCGGGTGCTGCCGGCTGCTGCTGCGCCGGGGGCATGATCACCCCACGCCCTGATGCTGCCGGCGGAAGCCCCGAGCGTGGCGCCGTCTGCCCCAGCACAAAGGCTGGGGTGAACAAGGCAATGGCCACCCCGAGGCGATAAGCCCAGACCCTCATCGCCCGGCCTGCCCCGTGGCTTGGTTCAGGACGTCAACTCGAAACCACCGCTCTGCGTCAGCCGCTCGGCATTGCTGACGGAGGCGGTGAATGTCTCACGGCGCGAGAGGTTGGTGGCGGCCAGTGAGCGCACATCGCTGCCCTCTGCCGGCTGCTGAACCGATGCGCGGGGCGCCGGAAAGGCAGCGGATGCGGCATAGCCACGCACGCCGTTTGCGGTTTCCACCTGCACGAAGCCGGGCGGGCCAGGGCGCACAGCCACCGCTTCCCGCGGCCGGATTTCGGCGATCTTCGGACTATCTGGTTGTGGCGAGAAGACGACATCGACGCTGCGCCGCGGCGTCACGCGGGTCGGCTGCGGGGTACCGGCGGTGGCGAGCCCCACCTTGCCGCCCGGCACAACGGCGTCGATCGCACCGTCGATTTCGGCGCCGCGGGTGGAGATACGCCCATTGATGGCTTGGGCGAGGGCAATGTCGCCATTGGCACGCTGGCGGATTTCGGCCAATTGCTGGGTCGCAACCTCACGGTTCAGGCGCCCATCTCGCACGGCTTGGCGGATGTGTTGGGCCGAGCGCAGGCGGCAGTCGAAGAGTTGGTCGAAGGCGATCTGGGTGCGATTAAGCTCCGCATTCTCGCGTTGCAGGTCATTGGCGATCTGGGCGTTGACGCCAGCTTGGTCGCGCTGTTGGCGCTGCAGCGCGGAGTAATAGCCTATTGCCGCACCCGTTGGGGCACCGATCAACGCGCCGGTGAGTGCGCCTTGCCAGGTCCCAGTTGCAAGGCCGCTGATCAGCGCGCCCGAGGCGGCGCCGATGGCCGCACCCTGCACGATGTCCTCACCGAAGAAATTGCCCGTGCTGTCAAGCTGGACGACGAGCGCCCGACAGGCGTCGCGCCCGTCATCATAACCGATGCGTTGTACCTGCGTTGAGCAGGCGGCAAGAACGATACCAGCGGTCAGGGCGGCCGTGATGCGGTAAGAGCCGGAGCGTGCCATGTAAAATGCAATCCCCAAAGTTGGTTGACGGTAACCCGATCTGGGCAGGCTGCCTAGGGTCGTTGAACCTTGCTATAGTTTTGTAACAATATCAATCACAATGGATTAACATGTATTTCATATATATAATTCTCATACACTGCGGCTCTGCAAGGCGACGCGGAAAATGCGGTAAAACAACTGCCAGAGCCGTTTCAGCCTCTTTTCTTAAAGTGAAACGGCTCTAGCCATCCTGTAAGCGTGACCGACACTGGGCAGGTGTTGTTGGATGCAGCAAGAGCGGGCACGGTTTGCGCGAAGACCGCGTTCAATCCCTGAAAATATATTATTTTTTATGCAATACAACCTTGAGTGATGTATTCGCAAGGCGCTCATGGAAAAGGGAATTTGCGAAAGCGCGATTGCCCCTATCGCGCCGCCGTTTCGACCACAAAGGGGCGGATCAGCACCCGCCGGCCTGCGCGCTTGGCCTCGCCGATGGCGGCATTCAGCGCAAAGACGTAGCTGGATTGCGGCTCAACCTCAGGCCGGGGGGCGCCGAAGAGAGCGCCTTCGCTGACCACGGCCACCAGGAGATCTGTACCGAAGGGCTCGCTGACCTCCCAGCCAGGGAAGCCAGCGCGTGGTTCGCCCAGCCGCACCGTGCTGCCGGGCGGATGGGCAGCGGAGGGAAGCAGATTGGCCACCTCACCGGATTGCATAAAATAGGCGATGTGGAGCTGAGCGGGCCATTCCGGCATGGTGACGTCCAGCCGCAGCAATTGCCCCGCCAGCAGCGGCATGGTGTCGACCAGCGAGATGCGGGGCGATTGGCCAATGGCAGCCAGCACCGGCCGCAGCGCCTCCAGCGCCGGGCAATAGGGGCCATCGAAGCCCTGCAACGACAGGCGCGCGGCATTGGGGGGGATGTCTCGCGCCGCCAATAGGCGTCGCAGCGCGTCATGATCGGCATGGCGGAGCACGCCATCCACAGCCAGGCCATTGGGCAGCGCGGTGGCGTTGAACAAACCACACAGCGGTGCAGTGGCGAGTGTGGCGGCCGCGGCTGTGAAGTCAGGCAGGGGAAGGGCGGTTGAAAGCTGGATGGGCGGCGTTTGAGGTGGTTCGGCTGAGGGCCTGCCGGGCGGCGGGGCCAGCACCGGCTGAGGGGGCCGCGCGTCAGATTGCGTCGGCGGTGTTGAGGCGGTGTTCAGCGAGGGGGTTAATGACACGCTCGGCGGGTTGCCGGGGGGCGGCGTGTTCACCGCCGCATCGCGCGGCGGAATTGCCATGGGCGGGGTGGGCTGGCCACCGAAGAAAAAGAAGGCAGCGCCAGCGGCGGCCAGCAGCGTGACGCCGCCGCCGATCAGCACCATGGGCGCGCCTTTGCGCGCCGGCACAGGCGATTTGGCTGGCGCGGCGGGCTTTGGACCCGAGGCGGCGGCCACGATCGTGGCGTCACCATCGGCCATGGGCAGGGCGGCCATGGGCAGGGCGGCGGTGGGCGCGGCCATGGCGCCCTGGAGCGCCTTGGCGAATTCGCCCGCGGTGGCGAAGCGTCCATCCGGCCGCTTGGCCATGGCCCGAGCCACCACAGCATCGATCCCCAATGGCGCGGTGACTGACAGCGTCGAAGGCGGCGTTGGCTCAGTGTTGATCGCCTTGTGCTGCACCGAGGAATAGCCACCCGAGAAGGGCTTCTCGCCAGTCACCAACTGATAGAGCACGACGCCCGCAGCCCAGATATCGGCCCGGCTGTCCACCGTCTCGCCGCGCAATTGCTCGGGCGCCATATAGCTGGGTGTGCCCATAATGGTGCCGATTTGGGTCATCGAGGAATTCTCGATCCGGGCGATGCCGAAATCGGCGATCTTCACCTCACCCTCGGCGCCCAACATGATATTGGCGGGCTTGATATCCCGGTGCACCACGCCGCGCTTGTGGCTGTAGTCCAGGGCGGAGAGCATCTGCTCCATGATCTTGAGGATGGCGGGCATGGCAAGGCGCTCGCCACGCTCCAACATCTCCTTCAGGGAGCCGCCCGGCACATGCTCCATGGCGATCCAGGCGTGGCGGTCATCCTCGCCATAATCATAGACCGCGACGATATGGGGGTGGTTCAATCGGCCCGCGGCCTGGGCTTCACGCCGGAAACGGGCCATTGCCTCGGCGCCATCGGCATCGCCAGCCGCGGGGCAACGAACGATCTTCAGCGCCGCGCGCCGTTCGATCACCGGGTCGAATGCGTCAAGCACGCGGCCCATCGCGCCCTCACCCAGGGTGCCGCGTATTTCGTACTTGCCAAATTTTTCGTTGCTCATGACAGGGGCCGCTCTCCCGCAGAGGTTTTACTTTACAACCGAATTGGTTACATGCCAGCCCGCAAGATGACGCCTGCGAGCACATGATGAATGTTCCGACCCTCGGTATGGCCCGGCGGCACATGCTGGTGGGGCTGAGGATCTTGGGCTGCAAGCCCATTCCAGATGCGGAACTTGGCAAAGCTGCGCAGCAGCCGGTGCACGAAGGGCTTCTTTAAGGTTCGGGTGGGGCGCCGGCGCGAAGCATGGACCGCAACCGCAGGGCCTGGCTCTCGCTCCAGCCCAGGTCACGTAGCGGGTCAAAGAAGCGCCGGTCGGGGGTGTAAAGCAAATAGGCCATGGCCTCATTGGCCATGAGGTCCTCCTGCCGCGTGTCATAGCCATCCCTGGCCAGGAAGTGGCGCATCGCTTGGCGCTCGGCCTCCGAAAACCCCTCGGCCCAAACGCGCAAGACATGGGCGGTGAAAAGCGGTTGGGTCATGAACTGGCCATGCCCCAGTTCATGCAGCAGGATCGAGGCGCGGGCATGGGCATCCACCTCCGGGCCTGTGGCGGGCAAGGTCAGGAACGCCGCCTCGCGAGAGGGGTCGATGCGACGGGCGGCCGCCACCTGCTCCTGCACCCAGCGCTCCATCGGGTTGAGGGTGATACCGGCCTCCGTCGCCAGCCGCGCCATGCGCGCAAGCCCGGAAGCCAGGTAGTTGTGGCCGAAATACCAATTGGAGGGCAGCTTGCCATCGGCGGCGATGGCGGCCGCCAATGCGTCGTCATCCAGCACCCTGTCGCGCGGGGTGGCCAGCTTTTCCAGCAGCGCTGCAGCACGGTTCATCGCCTGGCCCTGCGCTTCCAGGCCTGGGAAATCCAATACCCAGACCAGAGGGTTGGCCGACCAGCGAAGAGCTGTCGGCTCGCCTGCCTGGTGCGCCAGGATGGCGGCGTGGCTCAGCAGTGGCGGTGGCGGTAGCAAAATAACAGCGGGCTGGGGGGGCTTGGGCGCTGGCGCCGCAGGTGGCTGCGGCCAGAGCCAGAAGCCGCCGAGCCCAGCAGCCCCTAAGGCCGCTGCACCGCCGGCGAGGCCCAGCCAGCGGCCCAGGCTGCGCCGTGGTGACGCTCGCGCCACCGCGTGCGGCGACAGCCGGACCGTCGTTTCATCATCGACCTCCATTGCCCTGCATTCCCTGCGGTGGGGTGTTCAACCGCCCAGGTTTAGCACCTGCACGCGGCGATTGCTGGGCTCGGGCATATTGTCCGGGGTCGAGACCAGAAGCTGGCTCTCGCCCATGCCGATAGCCATCAGCCGGGCAGGTTGCACGCCGAAATTCTTCGCCAGAAAGTCGCGGACCGCCTCGGCCCGGCGCTGAGAGAGCAGCATGTTGAGCCCAGCATCGCCCACCGTATCGGTATGGCCTTCGATGCGGAAACGGTAGGGTGCGAGTTCGGGTGAGCTCAACGCCCGGCCCAATGCGGCCAGTGAGGCCGCTGCCTGAGGCGTGAGGCTGGCCGAACCGGAGGCAAAATTCACCGTGATGGACACCGCGGCCACGCCAATGGGCGCCGTGGTCTGGCGCGGCGGGGGGGCGGCAGGCTCCATCGGCGCTGTGGTGAGCGGCTGCGGCGCGAATGTCTGGTTTGGCGGCGAAGCCAGGCCCCCGGTACTGGAGAGGGCGGGGCTGGCCTCGGGCGCCGCGGGCGTCAAGCTCGGCGACGATACGGCGGAGCCGGGGTCGGCCGAGGGCATCCGGATTCCCCGCGTCGGGCTCAGCTGTTGGATCAGCCGCTGCGCCTCCTGGTCCTGCTGCGCATGGCCTTGGGTGGCCAGCGCCATTGCTAGGATGGCCGAGGCAAGGGGAAGACGTGGCATAGTGAGCGTCCCTTTTTGAAAAGTGATCCTGCGATCCTAGGCCCTGTGGACGGATTTGACCAAGAGGAAGACACAAGCGAGAGCGATGAAAGCGGCATAGTGTCGCTGTGTTTTCTCACATCGCATGGCCACGCGTTTGAAACGGCGGATTCAACATTCGTAGCGAACACCATCGCCGTTCTGTGTCTCGCTCCCGCCGGCCAATGTTGCAAGTAGGCTGTTGAATGCCTCGTTCGGCGTGGCGTAGTCGAGTGTCTTCCTGGGGCGAT
>Ga0214921_10001502_pt1 | contig 39652 bp, 42 predicted proteins | sample LL1505_MetaG_FD_177992 | JGI IMG/M metagenome (GOLD analysis project Ga0214921, IMG submission 177992) | Freshwater microbial communities from Lake Lanier, Atlanta, Georgia, United States - LL-1505 | ecosystem: Environmental > Aquatic > Freshwater > Lake | place: USA: Georgia | collected...
CACAAAATCAATGTGATTCAGGCGCAAGGTCACCGCAATGGCCTCACGCAAATCTTCATCGTCTTCAACCAAAATGACAGGAAAGTCAGTGTTAATCGGAGTCATCATGGGGCTTGTGTGCTCATCCTATAAAGAGTTCATGCAGGGTAAGGTAATCGTGAAGCGCGCACCCTGGGCATAGTTCTCGGCATGGATAGAACCACGATGCGCCTCCAGCGCATTTTTGGCAATCGCCAATCCAAGACCGGTGCCATTGGAGTGACCCGTTGAGAAGGGTTCGAATAAAGAATCAATCATAGTCTGCGGAATGCCAGGACCTTGATCTTCAATCGTAATGGTGACGCGTTGCGATTGACTAGTGCCTGAAATCGTAATTTGTTTACCGGATTCAGAAACCGCCAGTGCATTTTCGAGGATCGCCAAGAGAGCATTCACAATCGCTTGCTGCTCAACATTGACGAGTAGATCTTTGGCAATATTGACGTGGGAAAGCAGTTGCACCCCCTTTTTTTCACAGAGAGGACGAATGCCTTGCTCTGCAGTTTGCACAATACTGGCAATCGGAACGAGTTCAGATTTACGCGGCCGATTGGTAATAAAGCGCAACATATCCTGCGAGAGTTTTTCTAAGCCAAGCAGCTGCTTACGCAGACGCTCAGCAAATTCTTTGGATTGATCGGCCGCAATACGTTCATCGCACAAATGAGAGGAGTACAAGAGAGCGGTCGCTAAGGGAGTACGAAATTGATGCGCAATGCTCGCTGCCATCTTGCCCATGGCGGCTAGACGATTTTCTTGCTGTGATTGTTGATGCAAATGAATATTGGCACTGATGTCCTGAATTTGCACAATGCTGCGGCTACCTTCATCAATGCGCACTAATTGCACGGTGCGCCGCCCGCTAGGACTCTCAATTAAGTACTCACCGGGGGCAATTGATGCTTGCCAGTCGGTAGGTAGTGTTAGCGCTTGCCCAATCACAATCTGAGGCAAAAAATTAAGTACTGACGGGTTGTGCAATGAGACTATATTGTTTTCGAGGAGAACAACCCCAGCCGGGATCGCATTGAGCAAAATACCCAAGCGGTGGTTAGAGTCATACAGCTCTTGGGTGAGCTGATTAATCTTCTCTTGCAAGTTAGCTTGTTGCGACTCCAGTTTCTTGGATTCTTCGTAAAAAAGGGCAAATGCCTCCGCCAGTTGATTGGGCATCAACTGCAACGTGGGATCCTCGGCTTCCGAGGCAGGCGACTTGGACATTGTTGAGGGTAAATGGGGAGGTGAAATCGGCAAAATTTTCCTAAAAATCGGCAATATTTGTTATAGAATATCAACATTTAGTGGTTTAATGATAAAAATATTCTGTATATAGTTGTTTTGCCTTATTTTTGATCGTTTTGTGCAATAAAACAGAAGCCCTTTGAGACAAACCGATTTGATTCGCTGGTATTTTTGTAACTGTTTGATTTAATTAGGAATCTGCCATTGAGCGATGAAGCCGTACCCGGAATGCAGGGAGATGGTAAAGATGCTGCTGTAGTCAATATTGGCTCCAACAGTGCGGCTTCTGCACCCCCTTCCCCCGGTATGGCTGCAATTGCCGCCCGAGCAGCAAGTGCACCAGCCAAATCTTCGGCTCCTCCTAAGCTGCGAGAGTTGATCTTTCGGTTCTCGGCACTCAATCTGCAGCAACGCCTTATTGTTGGGGCCGCCGGCATTCTCTTTCTTGCGGCAGTCATCTTTGTTTCATTGTCAGGACGCAAAGACGATTACCGCATTTTGTTCTCGAGCATTAATGAGCGTGATGGCGCTGCCATCGTAGCGGCCTTGCAGCAGATGAATGTGCCGTATAAATTTACCGAGGGCGGCGCAGCTATTTTGGTTCCAGAATCTTCTGTCTATGAAACGCGTCTTAAGTTAGCGGGTCAAGGACTTCCAAAGGCAGGCAACGTTGGCTTTGAGCTTCTCGAAAACCAAAAGATGGGGACTAGCCAATTTGTGGAGCAAGTCAACTACCAGCGTGGACTTGAGGGTGAGTTAGCCAGAAGTATTAGCTCATTGTCGCAAGTGAAGTCGGCGCGGGTGATGTTAGCGATTCCCAAACAAACTGCCTTTATGCGCGAGCAAGAGAAACCCACTGCATCGGTGGTGGTCACCATGCATCCTGGACGATTCTTAGATAACCAGCAAGTTGCTGCAATTACAAATCTTGTAGGCTCTTCAGTACCCAACCTAGGGCCCGCCAACGTCACGATTGTGGATTCTGAGGGGAGCTTATTGGCACCCAATCCACAACGTTCAGTGGGCTTAGATAGTACGCAACTTAAATACGTGGCCGAACTTGAAGGCGCTCTATCCAAACGAGTACAAGCTATTTTGGAGCCCGTTGCAGGTAAAGAAAATGTCCGTGCCCAAGTGACTGTCGATATGGATTTTGGTGAGCTAGAACGCATGGAAGAAACCTTTGGGCGCAATACACCCCCCAATCAAGCGTCGGTTCGCAGTCAGCAAAGCAATCAGGGCTCTACTGGTAGCTCTGCAGCAGGCGGAGTGCCGGGCGCTTTAACGAATCAACCTCCCGGCGGCGGTCAGGCACCACTTAATACGCAGGCAGCAGGTAATAATAACCCTCAAAATTTGAATGCCCCACCGGGTAATACGGGAAGTGGCATTACGAATAATCGCAATGACAATGTGATTAATTACGAGCTTGATCGTGCGATCCAGCGCATTAAAGCTGAAAAAGGTAAGGTCAAACGGGTTTCTGCAGGTGTGGTTGTTAATTTCAAACCAGGCGGGGTCGATAAGGATGGTAAGCCTCTCAAGCCAGTGGCGTATAACGCCAAAGAACTCGAGCAGATCAATAATTTAGTAAAAGACGCTATTGGCTTTAATGACAAAAGAGGCGATAGTGTGAGTGTTGCCAATATTTTATTTAAGGCCGAAGCCAGCGATGAGCTACCTCTTTATAAACAACCCGGGGTTATTGAGCTCTTTAAGGAGTTTTTCAAGTTCGCCATTATTTTGGGCTCTTTGGGTATCCTATTCTTTGGTGTAGTTCGCCCACTCCTATTCCCACCGAAAGTCGATCAAGCCTTGGAAGAACAGCGCATCGAAGAGGAGTTTGATGAAAAGATCAAAGCCGAAATGGAGACCATGTCACCTGCGGCTAGAGAGAAGCGTCGCATGGAGGTGGAGCTAGAGCGTGAGCGTCGCCGTATTCAGGAAGAGGAAGAGCGCGCGCACGCTGAGGCAGAGAAGAAAGCCGAAGAAGAAAATCGCAAGCGCCTTGAGGATGAGAAAAAAGCAGAGTACGACGAGCTTTTGGCTTATGCCGTTGAGTTTGTAGAGAGCAACCCCAAGGTGGTCTCTGGTATCTTTAAGGAATGGCTTGCAAATGATGCTGCTAAAACCAATGAAGCCAATGTAGCGGCAAGTGGAGCTGCTTAATGATAAAGAGAGCGATTGGTCATGCCTGACGAACAAGCCGCCCCGAAGACTCTGTCGATTGCCGACGCTCTAAAAGAAGGTGTTAAGGGTGCTCAGCAAACTGGCACGGTCACCTTTGATGATCTTGACGGGGCCTCTAAGGCCGCGGTGATTTTGTTGGCAGTGGGCGCTGAGTCTGCGGCCAATGTCTTGCGTCAGATGACCCCCTTTGAGGTGCAACGTCTGTCGGGCAAGATGGCAGTGGTGCGATCGCTCAGTCGTGATCTTGTCTTGCAGGTTCTGCGCGAGTTTAAAGAGGTTACTGGCAATAATGCACAGGTATCGTTTGATACCGATTCTTTCATGCAAAATATGTTGACTAAGGCGATGGGTGCCGAAGGTGCATCAGACCTCTTGGGACGTTTGGAGTCCACCCTCGACATGTCTGGAATTGAGACCTTAAAGAGAATGGAGTCGGATGTTCTTTATGAGATGATCAAGAATGAGCATCCCCAGATTGTTGCTACCGTGATGGTTTTCTTGGAGTCTGCACAGGCAGCAGCCGTTTTAAAATTATTCCCCGATGAACTCAGAAATGAACTGATCTTGCGAGTAGCACTCTTGGAAAAAGTACAACCGGCTGCACTGAAGGAGTTAAACGAAGTCATGTCACGTTCTGCTGGACCGGATTCTGATTTCCGTCGCAGTACCGTGGGGGGTATTGTGCCAACGGCCGAGATTCTCAATATGCTCTCTGGAGGATTGGACAAATCGGCTCTGGACAATATTCGTGGCTACGATGCTGAGTTGGCAGACGCCATTCAAGAGAAGATGTTTGTCTTTGAGGACTTCTTGGAGATCGAGGATCGTTCCTTGCAAACTATGTTGTTGGAGGTGCCCAATGACACCTTGGTGGTCGCTCTGAAGGGCGCAAGTCCTAAACTGCGTGAGAAGCTCTTTAAGAATATGGCCAAGCGGGCTGCCGATGGTGTGCGTGAGGATCTAGAAACGCGACCACCGGTCAAGATTCAGGAAGTTGAAGAGATGCAAAAAGAAATTATTCGTGTGGCGCGTGCCTTGGCTGAAGAGGGCCGCATGATTATGGAACGAGGCAAGTCGGCCGATGCCTTCCTCTGATCAGGACTCTTTACCACTTCGTTGGGAGATCCCCTCATTCGATCCTCCCAAGCCCCCAAAGCCCCCTAAAAATCCTCCCATTCAATACCCCACGGTCGAAGAGGTCGAGGCGATTCGTGCGAATGCCTACCATGAGGCTTACGAACTCGGATCCAATCAAGGATTTATCGAGGGCCGTGAGAGTGGTTACAAAGAAGGTCAAGAAAAAGGTTATGAAGAGGGCTATCAGAAAGGTTATCTTGATGCCCATACCGAGACCAATCGCTTACACGATGCCCTAAAAGAATTATTGCTAACACTCGATGGTTTGCCACAGGCCATTTCAGAGCCTTTAACGCAACTTGCTTTTGAGATCGGCATCCGACTTTCTGCTAACGAGTCGATGGAGCGCGGACCTTTTGTGGCTGCAGTGCAAGAAGCATTGATGCGCTTACCCCGACCGGGTGAGAGTTTGTATTTGCGGATTCGGTCTGACGAAGTGGAGGCCTGGAAAAAAATTGTGGAAGATCCAGGCCTGCCATTTACATGTTCCGTTTTGGTGGATGCGGATGTCCAACCGGGTCATGCGTATGTGGAAGTAGGTGGCGCGCGGATTGATGTGGGTACGGAAGCACGCAAGGCTTTGGTATTTTCTGCACTAGGCCTTATTCCTGGCAATTCTCCTACAGCATCTTTACCGAGTGCGGCGCTTGCAATCGATCCTCCTTTACTTGAGGACAAGGTCAATGAGCCCCCTGCTTACTGAGTTTCAGTCTCGACTGCATCTTCAAAGTGAGATGCTAAAAGAGACTCCGCGCTCGATTCGGGAAGGTAAATTAAAACGCGTCTCCGGAATTGTGTTGGAGGTTGAAGGCTTACCGATGAGCATTGGCTCTGGCGCAACCATCGTGTCGCAAGCAGGGGATTTAAGTTTTGATGCCGAGTGCATTGGTTTTAATGGCGGCATTACGTATCTAATGCCGATTGATACGGTGGAGGGCATTGCGCCTGGAGCACTTGTCTATCCTGCAAAAACACCCGTTGATTATGGCAAGGGCTACATCACCAAATCGGTGATTGAACCCTTACCGATTGGCGAGGAGTTATTGGGCCGAGTGGTGGATGGCTTGGGTCGCCCGATTGATGGCAAGGGCTCGGGCAGTAGTCATCTTGCTACGCAAATCCAACGCAGTATTAATCCCTTAGATCGCACCCCGATTCATGAACCTTTGGATACCGGAATACGAGCCATTAACGGTTTGCTGACGGTTGGCCGTGGACAACGCGTTGGCATCTTTGCTGGCTCAGGGGTTGGTAAAAGCGTCTTATTAGGAATGCTTGCCCGCAATTGCGTAGCGGACGTGATTGTGATTGGTCTTGTGGGCGAGCGTGGTCGTGAAGTACGGGAGTTTTGTGAGGACACTCTGGGCCCTGAATCATTTGAGCGCGCAGTGGTCGTTGCTGCCCCAGCGGATGCCTCCCCATTGGCCCGCTCTAAAGGCGCATCGTATGCAACCGATGTGGCCACGTGGTTTCGGGATCAAGGTAAACATGTTGTCTTGATTGTGGATTCATTAACACGTTACGCAATGGCTTTACGCGAAATTGGTCTAAGCCTGGGTGAAGCCCCAGTAGCACGTGGTTATCCACCCAGTGTGTTTGCGCGTATGCCTGAGCTCGTTGAGCGGGTTGGTAACGGCATTAATCCGAATGGATCCATCACCGCTTTCTATACCGTCTTACTAGAGGGCGACGATAGTAATGATCCAGTCGCCGACACTGCCCGCGGAATATTAGATGGCCATTTCTTTTTAGCCAGAGAGTTGGCCGATAGCGGACACTATCCTGCCGTTGATATTGAAAAATCCATCTCACGGGTGATGCCTAAGGTTGCGAGTCGAGAGCATTTATTAAGCGCACGGCGTGTGAAGCAACTTTATAGTCGCTACATGCGTGGTCGTGATTTGGTCTCGATGGGCGCTTACGTTGCCGGCAGTGACCCCGACCTGGATGCGGCATTGCAGTCGTGGCCAAAGATCAAAGAGTTTTTGCAACAAGACTCGGAGTTTAGTGTGGGCCTTGAGAATACCTTGCAAGAACTTTTTAGCATTGCTCCCAGTGAGATAAACCCTGCCACCCCTAGCCCTGCATTACAAAACATTCGGCGCGTATGAAACCCATTGAGCTCTTATTGCGCTTGGCGAAGATTCGGGAGGATCAGGCGATGGCCAATGCACGCCGAGCCACTGGTCAGGTCAATCAAGCCCAGGGCTTTCAAAAACAAGTCTTGGACTATGCCAAGGATTATGAGAATCAGATTATGGAGGGGGCTAAAACCGGCACCACAGTGGCATTTATTCAGGATGCTAATGCCTTTCGGGAGAAGTTATTGCTTAGCTCAGCTGAAATTACCAATCAAATCAAGGGTTTATCCATGAACTCGGAGCAAGCCCTGAAAATTGCCATGCAAGCCAAAATGCGCTCCCAAGGCTTAGGTAAATTGGTGGCCAAGGCCCACCTAGAGGCCCGCAGGAAACAGGCTCGCTCAGAGATCAATCAAATGGAAGATAACTACATTGCCCGTCTTCATGCTCATTCTGGCACGGAAAATGCTTAGTTATGGATGTCCTTTATGGAGATCGTATGTCAATTGCAAGTGCAGTACACCCAAAGCACCACCTAAGCCAGATCCAAGCTGGCCAGGAGACGCTTGCATCCAAAAAAGGGCAGACAGCCAATGTGGGTGGGCTTGAAGACTTTCTGAATGAGCTTAATCAGGCCACCAATCTTCGCCTACAAGCCCAAGAAGAGTTGGCCACTGAAGGTCGTCTAAAGAGTAAGAAAACCCCAGAAACTAAACACAACAAGACCGATCCTGAGCTGCAAATAGTGCAAAAACAGGATGTTGACCCTCAAAATCCGGCAAATATTGCCGTTGTACACGCTCAGTCCAATCCTGAGATTGCCAAGATCATGGCAGCCTTGGAGCAACTCAATCAACAGAACCAAACAAAATCAACCTCTTTATTAAGTAACTGGGGCGAGGCGGGTCTGGGTAGTAAATCAATCACAGATCAGCCGATTGATTTGGAGATGCTACGCGCCAATTTCAAGAATTTAGGCCTTGAGAACATGCTGGGTGATCTTGAGAAAGCCAAGGCTTCCGGAAATCTAGAGCAAATCGCCAGCATGGAAGCCAAGTTAGCCCAGGCACTATTGGCTCAATTAGCCAATCTAAAGGCTCAAACGAATGAGGCACAGGCTGATTCATTCAGTGCCAAACAGACGATCGATGCGAGGACCTTACAAGCATTAGAGTTGCAACGAAATCAGATTGCCGCTAATCAAACCATCAACCAGGCATTGCAAAAGCAGTTACTGGCCCAGCAGCAAATTAATGGTTCTGTTGGATCGGATACCGTACGCGTGATCAGCGTTGAGCCAAGTTTGGCCCAAGAGCTAAAGATGAAGCAAGCTGCTGATTTAGATACACAATTTACCCTGGCACAGGGAGCCCTCTTAGGCACTAAAGTGGGCAACGCGGTTGTGGCGGAAGATGGTGTTGTGGCACTCGAAAATAAAGAGGCATTGGTGGGCGATAACCTTCTATTGGCAAAACCTTTGTTAGATAGCCAGTCCTTACTTAAAACCGAGCAGTCTTTTGGTGAAATGATTGACAGCGATTTCAGCGGCAACTTACTGAGTGCATCCCAAGTGGCACAGAGCAGCGCAAATATCAGCAGCACCCCAACACAGATAGCAATGAGCCTTCAGGAGGCCTCTGTGACATCAGGACCTCTTCATAGTGAAATCTTGAATGCTGCAAGATCAGGTGGCGGCAGAATACAGTTGGAGTTAACTCCACCTGAGCAGGGCACCATTCGAATCGATTTGCGGATTGATCAATCAGGTAGAGCGTATTTGATTGTGGAAGGTGCCAACGATGCGGCTAAAGCACGCTTAGACCAGGGTGGCCAGCAGCTCAAAAATGAGTTTGCCCAAATGGGTCTTCAGTTATCCCTCGATCTCAGACAAGGCGATAGTCGTTTTAACCAAAATCAGCAATTTGGGTCTGAACAATCCCGTTTTGCCCAGCCTAGTTCTTCTACCGATAGATCCTCCATGGGGATTGGTTTATCATCTGAAAGACTCGCAACTACAAGATTCTTAAGTGATCATGCGAGTGGTGTTTCAGGTATTCACCTGTATGCTTAATACAGTTATCTATGAGGATCGGCAATGGCTGAAGAAGAACGAGTTGAACCCACGCTAGAAGCGGGTGCAGCCCCAGCGGCAGCGGCCTCTGCATCGACAGAATCGGCTGAGCCTCTACCCAAAAAAAGCAATAAAAAGCTCTTCATCATCTTAGGTGTTGTAGTTGTTGTGCTCGCCGGTGGTGTTGGTGGCTATATGTATACACAAAAGACAGAGGCTGAGAAAAAAGCAGCGGAAGCCGAGGCGAATAAGCCTGAGAATATTCTTAAAAAGCAACTGACTGATCGTAAGCAAAATGCACCCCCCATCTATATCGCCTTAGATGAGATGATTGTGAATTTGCCAGGGCGTGGCGGTGAGCATTATTTACAAACAAAAATTGTATTGCGCACTGCTGATTCTTCAACCGAAAGCAAAGTAAAGCAATTTATGCCTGTGGTCCGCGATAAGATCATTACGGTTTTATCCTCTCGCCAAATGCAGGAGCTCGCAACGGTAGAAGGTAAAACTATGATGGCTCGCGAGATCGCTTTGGTGATTAATTCGATTATTGCTCCGCAACTAACGGCCATTTACATCTTGCAACAACAACCAGCAACCGCCGACTTACAAAATCTAGAGCGCATTGGTGCTATTCCAAAAGAGACCTCGACTGGTAAGAAGATTACCAATGAGGCCGCACGAGCAGCAGCAGAGTTTTGGAACGTCACCGAAATGGATTTACCGGTCCAAGCAGTTCTCTTTAGCTCCTTCGTAATGCAGTAATGATCTTAATCTGCTGGAGAACTCCACAGGAAAATAATGGCAGATCAGGATATTAATTTTGAAATGAACATCAACGCTGTTGATCAGCGTGAGATGTTCGATAAATCCAAGATCATCGCGCGTCGGCGCATGCCGACTCTGGAGTTAATTCATGAACGGTTTAGCCGCGCTGTTCGTCTCACACTGTTTAATATGATCCGTGCACCGATTGAGGTGCAAATGCATTTACCGGTGGTCAAAAGCTATGATAACTTTGTAAATGAGTTCCCAGAGAGAACTAATATCAATATCGTGGGCATCCGCCCCTTACGGGGGGTGGGCTGTTGGATTGTCGATCCTGGCGTGGTTTACATCGCGATTGATAATATGTTTGGAGGCGAAGGGCGCCTTCCCCCTAAATTAGGATTACGCGAATACACCGCTACTGAGTTGCGGATTATTCGGCGCTTGGTTGACGCGCTGTTGAGTGAATACGAGAAGGCTTGGAAAGCAGTCTATGAGATTAAGTTTGACTTCATGCGCCAAGAAACAAATTTTGGATTTGCCAAGATAACCTCACCAAGCGAGATGGTCTTGCACTCTAAATTTACTATTGAGATTAATGGCCGACCGGGCGATGTCGATTTATGTATTCCGTTTTGGGTGCTTGAGCCGGTTAAGTCGATCTTGTATAACAATATGCAGGGTTTTGCGAGTGAGCCCGATGAGCATTGGGCCAATCTCCTGTCGGATCAAGTGCACGAAGCGCCTGTGACAGCGGTCGCAGTGCTTGCTAGAAAACAAATGCTTTTGGGGGAGGTGGCATCTCTTTCTGTGGGTGAGATTATCCCCATCGAGATTATGGATCCCATCACAGTCTATGTGGATGGCTTACCCGTGATTCGGGGCCAGTATGGGGTAAAAAATGGACGGTATTCGGTCAAGATCCAGACCATTCAGCATCCTGCCGAGTTCCTTAAGAGCCCACTCGAAAGTGCCCGTTTGGGCCCCAGTATGATGCGCGGTGCTGAACAGGGCGAGCTCTACGAGCAGTTCTCCGATGTCGCCCCTAATATCAGCGATGGTGCCAGCGCCCAATCGCTCAGCCCAGAAAATCTGGCCAAACCAGCGGTAAGCGATACAATTAATTCACTTGCCGATACTTTAGTGGCTAAAGACGAAACAGGTTCAACGGACGTAAATCAAACAGGGGATACAAATGGCTGAAAACGACAATGATTTAGCTAAGTCCCTCTCCAGCAAAGATTTGGCTGGCTCTCTGCGGAAAGCTAACTTTTCTAATCTCGAAGATGGTGCAAAAGCAGGTGCCGACTTTAATGAAATCGACCTCGTTATGGATGTTCCCGTTCAGGTCACGGTAGAACTGGGACGCGCGAAGATGCAAATTCGGAATCTACTGAACCTGACCTATGGCTCCGTGATTGAGCTTGATATTTTGGCTGGCGAACCCCTTGAGGTGGTTGTGAACGGTTGTTTGGTTGCTCAGGGAGAGGTGGTGATCGTGAACGATCGTTACGGTATCCGCTTAACGGATATTGTTACACCGGCCGAGCGCTTGCGCAAAATTAATCGCTGAGTCGCGCATGAATCCTTCGATTGGGGGCATGCTGTGGTTCTCCTTCTTTTGGCTAGCCCTAGCCGCCGCTCTAATTTGGGTGGTTGCTTATTTGGTGAAGCGCGATGCTGCCACCAAGGCATCCAACCCGAATGTCAAAATCTTAGCGCAGCAATCGATCGGCCCACGTGAACGGATTTTAGTGGTCAATGTATTAGGTCGGATTTTGGTCTTGGGCCACTCACCGAATCAAATTAATCTCTTGACTGAATTAGCTCCAGAAGATCTGGCTAATCTTGCCCCACAGGCGAACCCTCTTGATTTTTCTATCAACCTGAAACGATTTGTTAAAAGGAAAGTTCGTTGAGGAATAAGGTATTTTGGCTCTTGGCGAGCTTTTCCTTTCTGCTCGCTCTACCCGATCTCGTGTGGGCGCAGACCTTACCGCTAGTCACCACGAAGGGAGCTGGGGCTAATACGACTTACTCGGTCCCAGTTGAAACCTTACTAGCATTAACCGCCCTTAGTTTTCTTCCAGCTGCCCTGATCTTGTTAACGAGCTTCACGCGAATTCTGATTGTGTTCTCGCTCTTGAGGCAGGCCTTGGGTTTAACCACCATGCCACCCAATATTGTTTTAATCGGGCTGTCATTTTTTCTGACCCTGTTCATCATGAATCCAGTTTTCGAGAACATCTATCAAAAGGCGTATCAACCATATACCGCTGGCAAGATGAACTTTTCTCAAGCGGTGGATGTGGGTTCAGTTCCTCTTAAAGAATTTATGCTCAAGCAAACTCGTCGCGATGATTTGAATTTATTTGCCAAAATGTATGGCAAACCAATCAATGACCGTGAGGATGTGCCAATGACGGTCTTAATTCCTGCATTTGCAATCTCAGAAATTAAAACTGGTTTTCTGATCGGCTTTGTTATCTACCTTCCGTTTTTAGCAATTGATTTTGCGGTTGCCAGCATCTTAACCTCTCTAGGGATGGTGATGGTTTCGCCAATGATGTTCTCCTTACCCCTAAAGCTGATAGTCTTTGCTCTGGCTGATGGTTGGACGCTACTTTCTTTATCCCTCGTTCAAAGTTATTTTAATTAGCGATGGAAAGCGGACTCATTATTGAATTGGTATACCAGGCTTTGCGCATGGCAGCTTTATTAGCTGGCCCAACCCTATTGGCATTATTGGTTGTTGGACTCGTTTTGGGCATTTTGCAAGCTGCTACCTCTGTGAACGAGTCTACTGTTGCCTTTGTACCTAAATTAGTCATCTTTGGTTTGGTGATTCTTTTGGCAGGGCCGGTAACACTTGCACTCTTTGTGGATTACATTCAAGAGTTATTAGGCCGCATTCCTAGCCTCATTAGCTAGAAAGCCTCGCGATCATGATCACGATTACTGGATTGCAGATTGAGCAGTACATGTTAGTTTTAATGTTGTCGGCGGTACGGATCTTTGGAGTATTTTTGACCGCCCCGGTGTTTGCGTTTCGGGCATTACCCATGCAGTTTCGGGTTATGCTCACCTTGCTCTTAGCCTTTTACGTGTTCCCGATGGTTGGTACCGCTAACTTTCCGACACCCGGCGGTAATATCAATTTCTTCTTTGTTGTGATCGAGTTAGCCATCGGCGCTTTCATCGGTTTTATGATCCGTCTTGGATTAATGGCGGTCGACGTAGCAGCTGAAGTTTTGTCGTTTCAGGCCGGATTTAGTTTTGCCTCTACTTTCTTTAATGATCCAATGCTCAATTCTGGTTTGGTGGGACAGTTTTTAAGCTTGGTCATGATTGCATTGTGCTTTGCACTCAATATCCATTTATTAGTGATCGATCTAGTGCTCTCGAGTTTTAAAACATTACCCTTTGGAGTCTGGCCCTCGCAGTGGGGTATTCAGGCCTTCATTGATATCTTGACTAGCTCTTTTCGTTTGGGTTTAATACTAGCTATGCCAATTCTCTTGGTATACATCATGTTTAATATGACCCAAGCCTTTTTAGGTCGAACAAGCCCGCAAATGAATCTCTTCTCAGTAGGATTTGCAATTAGTATTCCATTGGCATTCTTGGTATTGGTTATTATTCTTCCAGATTTACCAGACGTATTAAAGCGCTCCCTGGAGGAGCCTCTGGGTTTAATCCGGCAGGGATTGGGAGTTAAAAATGGACCATAGTATGGCAATACGACAAACTTCTTATTCCAAACTGTGTTTAGTCCTAGTCTTGACTGGCATCGCAGTTTGCATTAAGGCGCAGACTCCAAACTCAGATGCCGATAAATCGAGAGTAATTATTCGTGTTGAGACTATTATTCCTGAAAAAGAAGACGTTAGTCCAGCAAATCCTACAACTACTGAGGTTCGCTCAGAACTTGTTGATTGTGAGCAAAAATATCCAATGCCTGAAAATATGAAATCGAGGCAGGCTGGCCAAGAAGCGGGCGAAAAAGTCTGTGCTCGCTTAGTACTTCAAGGACAACGCCTTCAGTGCGAGGTTGATAAATTGGTTAGCGAGCAACCAAATACAAATGTATCGGGGTTGGGCAAAACCGAAATTATGAATTGGGTGCGTTGTAATGAAAAAGTTACCAACTTATTAATTAATGGCTACTATTTACCTGCCAGTGAGATTGAAAGACGTTTACAAATTTGCAGATCAAATTTCTATGCGGATCCTGGAAATCCACAAAAGTTAGGTGATGGATTTTTCGATCGCCTAGTCGATTTAGTAAAAGGCCAATTTAAACAGTTGGCAAAGAAGATTCATCCAAGTTTAGTTGGTAGATTAGAATCCGATCCAATAGTTCAGCCTTCGAGCTTGCTGCAAAGTCAAGAGAGTGCCGCTGGCCTAATGCAATGCGAGTGGATGTTTGCGACTAGTAAGACCCCTCAAATCGATCCCTTGCCTAATTTGACTCCAACGACAGTGAAAACACCATCAAGTCCTGCAAAAGCCCCTGTCAAGAAGACTCCGTAACTAAAGTGCTTGCTAACTTACTTAACAGTCTATTGATTAAATCCGTATAAACCATATGTATACATTTTCTAAGTCTCGACTAATCCTTTCTTTTGGCCTCATAGGCGCTGCGATGCCATCGATTGCTGCCGATGAGAAGGCAAAAGAACCGTCTCCAGCGGCGGCACAAACCGCGAAGCCAGTAAGTCCCGCTGCTACTGCTTCACCTGCGGTGCCTCCAGTAGCTAAGGCCTCTGCAGCTCCAGTGGCCGCAAAGCCAGTTAACAATCCAGATCAGGATATGTCTGAAGCCTTGGTTAAGAAAATTAATAAAGGCTCGGGGGATATTGTCTTAAGAAGTAGCGATCTACCACCCCCATTCCCTGTGCAAAAAGCCGAGGCTAAGCCCGAGGTTAAGGCCGATGTGAAAGTGGAAAAAAAGGCTGAGGCAAAACCAAAAGAGCCACCCAAGGCAGAAACTCCGGTGATTAAGGTGAAGGAAGAATTAATTCCTGAGACTCCGTGGACCTACGCCGATGGACCTGCTGGCCCTGAAAATTGGGGGAACCTTAATAAAGAGAATCAGCTTTGTGCAAAAGGAAAAATACAGTCTCCTATTAATATTAATTTTGATAATACGGTTAAAGGAAATTTAAGCCCCATCATTTTTGAGTATCGACCATTTTTCTTATCCCTCATGGATAACGGCCGAACTGTGGAGGTCATTGGTGCGGAGGGCAACAACATCACCCTTAATGAGAAGCAGTACCGCTTGCTTGGGTTAAATATCCACAAGCCAAGTAAAACTGCTTTTAATGGCGAACGCGCCGAGATGTCGATTCAGTTGGCGCATCAGCATTTTGATGGTAGTAAGGTCATTATCGAGGTGATACTCAGTTCCTCACCAAAATTATTTGAGGCAGCAAAAAAGTCCTGGCGGGATAGCGCGCCCAAAGAAAACCCATTGTTTCAGGTTCTTTTAAATCATGTTCCCCTGGTTAAAAATCAGGTAGCATCACCTCGCGACGTTACGATTAACCCACTACAACTCTTGCCAGCAGATCGAACTTATTTTACGTACATGGGTTCCCTGACTGAGCCTCCCTGTGCGGAGGGAGTTACATGGATTGTTATGAAAACCCCTGTTTTCGTCTCGGCCCAGCAGGTACATAGCTTTGGCCAGATTTATAACAATAATGTTAGGCCCCTACAAATTAAGGGTGATCGAATCATTAAAGAATCTCGCTAAAGAGTAAGGCTGGATCTAAACCGGCAAAAATTACCGATTTTTCTTGGTATCCATTTGAGATGCCAAGCAAATCTGTCTCAGGGGGTGGAATCATAACCATCTTCTTACTTAAATACTTATTAAAAACAATAACTTACTGATGTTGGCATAGCTTTTGCTTATTACTAACTAACAAATAGACTTTGAGCCTTTTGCTCTTAGTGGATTTTGGGGAAAGTAATTATGAACGCTGTACCAAAATATGACTCATTGATTTTTAACGAAGCTGCGCTCAAAGTTCGCACGCGTCGTCAAGAAATCTTGAGCAATAATTTGGCAAATTCCGATACCCCCGGGTTCAAAGCGCGTGATATTGACTTTGCCAAGACCTTAGAAAATGAGCTCTCTGGTAAAAATCGCTTTTCTAACTCAGTCCCCTTAACAACAACGCATCAAGCGCACATCGCAATTAAGCCGATTGATGAAGATCCAGGGCTGCTCTATCGCGTTCCCAACCAACCGTCGATGGATGGTAATACGGTCGATAGCGATATAGAACTCAGCCAATTTACGAAGAACTCCGTCTTTACGGAAGCTGCTCTGACCTTCTTGGGCGGCAACATTAAGAGTCGGATGTCAGCCATCACCGGACAAGCCTCATGAGTCTCTTATCATCTTTTGATATCGGTGCTTCTGGTTTGACCGCTCAAGCCATGCGCTTGAACGTAATCTCATCCAATATTGCCAACGTGGAGAGCGTTTCAGGTCCAGATGGTCGTGCATATCGTGCAAGACAAGTTATCTTTTCAGCAATACCAGCCCCCAATAAAGCAGGTGCTGGTGTGGCAGTGACCGAAATCGTAGAGAGTAAGGAGCCGTTCCGAAGAGAGTACCGTCCAGGACATCCAAAAGCCGATCCAGCAGGTTATGTGGATATGCCTAATGTGAATCCCGTTGAAGAGATGGTCAACATGATCTCAGCGCAACGCTCCTATCAAATGAACATTGAAGCAATGAATGTTTCACGACAGTTGATGCTAAAGACATTGGATTTAGGTAAGTAAGGTAAATCGAGGACATTATGACAACTTCAGGAATGAGTGGAATTCGGATATACGATCCAGCGTTAGCGAATAAGCCAAAGGATACAAATCCCAATACCGGTATGAGCGCCGCAGATCAGACTCAGAACTTTTTAACGCTTCTAATTGCTCAGATTAAAAACCAAGATCCGATGAGTCCAATGGATGCTTCAACCATGACTGCGCAAATGTCACAACTTAATATGGTGAGTAGCATGGGTACCATGAATACCTCTATGCAAGCGATGTTGGCCCAGATGCAAAGTACAAATTTCATGAACCAAGCCAGCCTAATTGGCCAAAGTCCTATGGTTGCAGGTAGCTCGATTAATTACACTGGAGGCAAAGTTGTTTTAGGAGCTAACTTAGCAAACCCTTTACAGGATGTTTTTGCAACGATTAAAGACTCTAGTGGGAATGTTGTGGGTACAGCTCAACTGGGTAGTCTCAATAGTGGCATGGCTAATTTTGCATTTGACGGAGTCGATGCCAACGGCACTTCAATGGCAAATGGTATTTACCGGGTTGAGATTAGTGGAAAAAATAGTACGGGCATAAATGAGAATCCTACGGTTTACATAGGATCACCAGTTGTATCCATTTTAAAGGATGGTAGCTCTGGAGAGGCAATACTTAAGCTAGCAGATGGACGAAGTATTAAAACATCTGAAGTTAAGCAATGGGTTAAATAAAAATTACTGAAGAAAAAGGAATATAAAATGGCACAGTACGGAATAGGTGTATCAGGTTTAAATGCGTTTTCGGAAGCAATTGACGTCACCAGTAATAATATCTCCAATAGCCAAACTATTGGATACAAGGCAGCCGAATTTGTTTTTTCCGATCAGTTTTTTAAAGCACAAAATCCTCAAAGTATGGATCGCGCTGGCATGGGCACATCCCGAATGATCATTCGCCGTGCTAATACTTACGGTACGATATCTGGTACACAAAACCCACTTGATTTAGCAATTGCTGGTCCAGGAATGTTTATTCTTGCAAAGCAAGCTGATGGCTCTGTACCAACCGAGAATCCGCAAAAGTTTCAGTACACTCGAAATGGCCAGTTCGCAGTTGATAGCCAACAACGCATTGTGAATGAAAATGGATTATTTTTGGTTGGTCATGCAGCCGATGCCACTGGAACAATCATTACGAGCACAAAATCAGTTTTAAAAATGGATGACACTCCGTTATCACAAGTGCCTTCAAGAAAATCAACACTCGAAATAAATTTAGATAATCGAGCTAGCTCACTTTCTGGACGATTATTTGATAGATTAGAGCCAAGTAGCTATTCTCAAGCAACATCACAAACTGTTTATGATGACAAGGGAACTCCGCACACATTATCAATTTTTAGCAAGAAAGTAAATTCTGCAGATTTAGTTTTAACTAGAGATAGTACTACTGGTACTACCTTTACATTTGGAGTGGATCAATCAATAGGAACCACATTAAATGGAGAACAAACTAATAAAATTGCAACAACAGCAGTTGCAAATACGGTTACAGGTTCAACGCAAACTCTTGCAAGCACTACACTGACATATTTAAGTGGTGGCTCAGAGAGCAGTAACGGAGTAAAATCCGCAACAATCTCACCTGCTGTCACTAGTTATATCGATGGCATATATAAGAATGTGGCTCTTACAGGAGGCACCTCAGGGGCAACAGGTGCGCTTGGAACGGTCACCGTAGCAGATGGTGTCGTTACTTCGCTCATTATTACTGAAACAGGTTCGGGTTATACAAGTACTGAGGCATTAACAGGTACTTTTGGAAATTCTTATTCGATAACAGCAACTAATGCTCAATTAACAAGCATACCGCCAACTAGCGTAATTACCAATTTTGTAAATACTACAATAGCTACAACTTACACAGCGAATGGATCTGGAACAGGGTCAACAAATGCGTATGATCTCTCAGGTACAACCCTGTCCAGAGGTGAGGCCATTACGATTGCTGGAATTACATTCACCGCAGCAGCAACTACAACGGGTGCAAGTCTAGCCACGCAGTTTGCAGCACAATTAACAAGTGCTACAGCCGGGACCACTGGAACTTTTACAGGAACAAAAACAACTGGCTGGGCAGGTGGTGCTGTTAGTGGTGGCACGACATTAACTGTAACTGCAACAGCAACTGGTGCCGCAACCACAAGCTTAGGAAATGTAACAAGAAATGATAATGAAAAAGCAGCAATTACTTTTACAGCTTTAGCAGCTGGAAGAACAGTAAATGTTGCCGGAGTTAGTTTTACGGCAGGAACTAATGGTGCAACTGCTGCAGAAGTTGCTGCAGTATTTCAAAACTTAGCTAATGGAGCAACAGGAAATTCATCGTCAGTCGGAACAGTTAGTGGAAATTTAATTGGTTATTCAACTGGTGCGCTGAGTACAGCAACTGTAACTTTTACAAGTACAGCTACATCAACTAATGTTACAAACCTTAGTGCGACTGTTATTGGTGATGGAATGCTTGGAGCTGTATCTAATCTTAAATTAAGTGATGGAACAATCTTAACTGTAAAAAGAAGAGATATCAGTGAAGCTAGCGTAACCACACCAAGATATACAGCAGAGGTAGATCGTTATGCAATGTTCGCAACGATTGATACGATTCCCGTCGGAATTAACTCAACTGGGACAGGAACAACTGCAATCAAATTATCAGGTCTAACGAATTATGAACAAACCTCAATAGGAACAATGGCATTTATAGCAGGTAAGAATTTAGATTCCTTGTCAAGGGATGCAAATAAAAAGCCACAATTCAACTCAAAGTTTACCGTGAGTGCAACGGGGGGTACTGGAAATACGTGGGGTAAGACAACAAATGGTGGAGTAATGAGCTTTGATGTAACAAGTACAGAAACAACTGCATACTCCTCAAGTGCACAGACATACGCCAATACCCAAGATGGGTCACCTACTGCACAACTTACAGCATATTCATTTGATGCATATGGTAAGTTAGTAGCACAATACGATAATGGTAAGTCCATTACAAAAGGCCAACTAATACTTGCAACCTTTAATAATTTTGAAGGCTTAATTCCAGTTGGGGGTAATGGTTTTCAAGCATCCTCAGCATCCGGTGATCCAAGAGAGGATACCCCGAACGGTTCACAAATGGGGGCCGTTCGTGCGCAGGCACTTGAGCAGTCTAATGTAGATTTAACACAGCAATTAGTAAGACTAATGGTATTGCAACGTGCATATTCAGCAGCTTCACAGGCTACTAAAACGCAAGTTGCTACGCTCATTGATGATACTTTACGAATTGGTGCGTAAGAAAATTTAGGATTGACTAGACTATATGATTAATCGTTATGCATATATTTCTATGACTGGTGCTAAGGCATCGACCGAGCAATTGGCGGTCACGAGTAATAATTTGGCAAATGGCCTGACACCTGGATTTAAAGAGGTCATTAGTGCATTTCGTGCGGTGCCACTTCGCGGTGATGGTGAGCCATTCAAGGGTAATGGAGCAGACTCCCGGGTATTTGCGATTGATACAACCCCAGGGAGTAATTTCACAGCAGGGTCTGTGCAGACTACCGGTAATCCACTCGATGTAGTGATTAAGGGCGATGGATTTTTTGCTGTGCGTCGACCTGATGGACAAGAAACCTACACCAGAGCTGGTAAGTTCATGGTGGATGAAAACGGAACACTCAAGATTGGTAAAGATATACCAGTAGTGGGTACCGGGGGCTTAATTACGATCCCGCCGAATTCCACTGTACAAATTGCAGAAGATGGTGCGGTATTTACACAACTGCCAGGATCCCAGTTTTTAAATCAAGCAGGTAAGTTGAAATTAGTAAATCCCAATCCGAACAGTCTGCAACGCATGGAAGATGGTTTTTATGACATTCCAGGAGAGCAAGCACCACCCGATGGTTCAGTGCGTGTTGCTCAAGGCGCATTTGAGATGAGTAACGTCAATCCAACCCTGGCTATGGTCCAAATGATTGACCAGAGCCGTTTATTTGATTTGAACTTTAGGGCAGTACAAACTGCTGATCAAAATGCTCGATCTGCGACTAGTTTACTTTCCTTGTCACGTGGTTAATTAAAAGAAAGAGAAGAGCATGCTACGTTCATTATGGATATCAAAGACTGGGATGGATGCCCAGCAAATGAATTTGGATGTTATTACCAATAACCTCTCAAACTCATCAACTACCGCTTTTAAACGTGTACAACCAATGTTTCAGGATTTGTTGTACACCACCTTACGTGCAGCTGGCTCTTCGAGCAATGCTCAAAACCTATTACCAACAGGATTACAAATTGGCGCGGGATCGGCAGTAACGTCGACCGAGCGGATCATGATTCAGGGACCCATGTTACAAACTGGCAATCAAATCGATGTAGCGATCAACGGCAATGGATTCTTTCAAATTCAGTTAGCCGATGGAACTTTAGCGTATACAAGGCAGGGCCAATTTAGCTTAAGCTCAACAGGGCAAATCGTTACGCAAGCGGGAAATACAGTTGCTGGAGCGGGTGTGATACCAAGCACATCTACTGGAATTACTATTAGTACTGCTGGGTTAGTTCAGTATTCCACGCAAGGGTCAACCAATTTGACACAAGCTGGACAATTCACCATGGCTAATTTTGCCAACCCAGCAGGTTTGGTAGCTATTGGCGGAAACAACTTTATCCCGTCTCCAGCATCTGGAACAGCACAAAACCAAATTGCAGGTACAAATGGTATGGGAACGATTCAGCAATACTACGTAGAGCAATCCAACGTCAACGTTGCTGAAGAATTAGTAAATCTAATTGCTGCGCAACGTGCCTATGAAATTAATACTAGAGCTGTAACTGCCTCAGATCAAATCTTGCAACGTGTCAGTAATTTAGGGACATAACGATGGATATTTTTAAAAGAACAATTTCGCACCTTACATTAGCAAGCGTCTGTGCCGGTCTACTGGGAGCCTGTGCGAGTGCAGATCGCCCATCATTATTGCAGACTCCAGCAACTGCACGACCAAAGCCTATCCAAGAAACATCAGCCAATATGGGAAGTTTATACCCCGCGGTTTCAGGTGGGATTTTATCTACCGTTAGTCATCGCCCCTTATTTGAAGATCGCCGTGCCAGAAATGTGGGAGATACGCTTACCGTTATCTTGAATGAAACAACTAGTGCTGCAAAAAACTCATCGATGTCAGCAGCACGAAAGGGATCTATCACAAGCTCATTTGCGCCGGGAACGACAAGTACTCGAAAAGGTTGGTATCAAGGCATTACAGATATCGGAAACTTTACTGGCACAGGCGAAGTGAAGAATGAGGGTGCGGGCGGAAGTGCTGCTAACAATACCTTTGCTGGAACGATTACGGTGACGGTGATTGAGATCTTGGCAAATGGCAATCTAGTTGTAGCAGGTGAGAAGCAAGTAGCAATTAGTAATGAGGAAGAAATCATTCGCTTTGGTGGAATTGTTAATCCTAATAGTTTAGTTGCTAATCGTATTTCTTCTCAGGAAGTGGCGGATGCTCGAATTGAGTACCGCGGTCGTGGTGCAACTGATGACACCCAAGGAGTTGGGTGGTTTACACGAATCTTGTTGAAGATGGCACCGTTCTAATCTATATGACATTCAAATCTAAAACTATTAAAAAGATCATTTTGATACTAAGTATCAGTGTCTTTTCAAATACGGTCTTCGCAGATCGAATTAAAGACTTTACCGACATTGCCGGACAAAGACCAAACCAATTAGTCGGTTATGGATTAGTGGTTGGTTTAGATGGCACTGGAGACCAAACTACTCAAACCCCATTTACTTTGCAAAGTGTATTGCAGATGATTGGCGTCCTTGGTGTAACTTTGCCATCGACTGGTACCCAGGCTCAGTTACGTAATACGGCAGCTGTAATGGTGACTGCTGAGTTCCCAGCCTTAGCAAAGCCAGGCCAACAAATTGATGTAACCGTTTCTTCATTGGGCAACGCAACTAGTTTAAAGGGTGGTACCTTAATAATGACCCCATTAAAGGCTGCGGATGGTCAAGTCTATGCTCAAGCTCAAGGTAACTTACTAATTGGCGGAGCTAGGGCGGCAGCGGGCGGTGCCCAGACATCAGTGAACCATTTATCTGCTGGCCGGATACCCTCGGGCGGAATAATTGAACGAGCTGTGCCAGCATTATTAGTCGATGAATTTGTACAGCTGGATCTTCGCCGCGCAGATTTTGGATTGATGCAAAGAACGGCTGAGGCCATTGGGAGACGTTTTGGATTAGGTACTGCAATTCCTATTGATGCCAGAGCACTTAATGTGCGCGTACCAACAGAACCATTACGAAGAACTGCTTTTATGGCTGCTTTGCAAGATTTAGATGTATCCCCGGTTAGTGGGCCAGCTAAAGTAATATTAAATTCAAGGACTGGATCTGTGGTGATGAACCAAGCTGTTCAATTATCACCATCGGCAGTTGCACACGGAAGCTTGACAGTCAAAATAGAACAAACTCCAACGACAAGTCAGCCTTTACCGTTTAGCCGGGGGCAAACTGCAGTTACTACACAAGATACCGCAACAATTACAGATAACGGTAAAGAAAATAGCTTAATCAGTGTCTCTAGCGGTGCAAACTTAGATCAGGTCGTAAAAGCGCTCAATATGCTTGGAGCAACACCACAAGATCTGATATCGATCTTGCAGGCGTTACGAGCTTCCGGTGCTTTACGAGCCGAGTTAGAGGTGATCTAATGATCCCAGCGCTCATGATGACAACGGTTGATTCATCAACCGCTCGTTTAATTAATAAGTCTGAAGCGGCTAAGAAGCCTGAAGACATTACAAAATCCGAAAAGAAGATTCGGGAAGCCGCGCAAGGCTTTGAAAGAACTCTATTACGCCAAATGTTGAGTGTTGTCCGCAGTAGCAATATCAGTGGAATTGAGACCAAAAGCAGTATGTCAATGGCTTATCTGCAAATGATGGATGATCAATTGGCAGATCTCTTATCAAAGACCAATAAAATTGGGTTTGGGGAAAAAATGGCCGAGCAATTACTCGAGCAAGCCAATATTAAGCAATTAATCAATAGTGAGAAAAAAGCCGTAAATAATAAAGATGAAGTGGTTTCGCCTGCTCTGAATAAATACATGCGGCCCAATCCACTTCCCATTAAGAATTAAGAGCTTAGAAAGAATACATGGGCATTTATTCCATTAACGAATCGGCTAGCGCGGCGCTCCAGATTGCCCAAGCAGGAATCTTGGTAACTTCACAAAACGTAGCAGGCACGTCAGTTGAGGGATTCTCACGGCGCACCGCAAACACCGTGATGAACGCCCTTGCTCCCAATTCGTTAATGCTCAATGGTAGCAGTTTCGCTGTAGAGGGATTTACCCGACAATATTCCTCTTTGCTTGGGGCTCAGTTACTCAATCAACAGGCTAAATCTACAAATTCCGAAACCTTAACACAGTATGTATCTATGATTGACAGCGTAATTGCTGATAAATCTGCTGGGCTAAGTTCTGCAATTACCGATTTCTTCAATACGATGGGGAAATATGCTGCTGAACCAACAAATAAAGCGTTAGCATCTGCCATTACCGCGTCAGCCAATGTAGTTGCGCAACGGCTATCTGGAATTTCAAACATAGTTGAAAGACTCAAAAATGATAGTAGTACGGGCCTTAATGACGCAGTAAGGCAAATTAATACGCATTTACCTGCGTTGGGTACGATTAATCAAAAAATTATAGAAGCCAATAGACCTGGAAATAGTGCACCATCGGCAGATTTGTTAGATCAACGAGACCGCATTTTGACTAACCTGCAAAAATTAATTGGTGGTCAATCACTCATTAATCAGGATGGTACAGCTACCCACCTAGTCAATGGTCTACCATTAGTTGAGAGAGGTTTAGCAAATAGTATTTCCATCAACAGTAATGGAAAAAGCCTAGCAGTTAACTTTCAACAACCAAACAGTAGTAGTAGTTACTCACAAACTATTCAGAAGGTTGATAGCGGACAAATGGGAGCTCTACTCACTCTCGGTAATGAGTTCATACCGTTAATAGAACAAAGATTAAATACTACTGCGATTTCCTTGGTTAAAGTAGCAAATGAAGCAGTGGTAGATAACTCTGTATCACCAATAGCGATATTTGGATTTAAAGTTGGTTCAAATACGTTTAAGAATTTTAATGAAAGTAACCTTACAGTAGCAGTTCCGTCATTTAGTCTTAATTCTGAAATAGATGTAAAAAATCTCTATGAAAGCCTTGGTTCAATAGCGAAGAATGAAAGTACTTCGGTAGACTTTAAGCCGTTGTCTGCTGGACAAACCCTTACCATTGCAGGATTGACATTTACCGCAGGAAGTAGTGGCGCAACAGCTGCACAGGTTAGCAGTGCTTTTGCAAATATATCTGAAACGAACACCCATTCAGCTTTAAATACTTCCAAAAGTTTAAGTTCTACAGCAGGTGCATCATATACGGGGGGAACCTTTACCAGTGGAACTGTTTCCGGATGGAACTCAGGCGCCGCAACAAATAATTTAGCTACCTTTACCAGTTCAACATCAAGTCTAAATGTATCTAACTTAACAGCAAGTGGTCCATCATCTGCAAGAGTATCTTTCCGATCGATGGCAAGTGGTGAGACCCTCACTATTGCAGGTTTGACATTTACCGCAGGAAGTAGTGGCGCAACAGCTGCACAGGTTAGTAGTGCTTTTGCAAATATAGCTGATACGAACACCCATTCAGCTTTAAATACTTCCAAAAATTTAAGTTCTACAGCTGGTGGTTCGTATACGGGCGGAACCTTTACCAGTGGAACTGTTTCCGGATGGAACTCAGGCGCCGCAGCAAATGAATCAGTGACATTTTTAACCTCAACAGTAAGCCAAAACGTATCTAACTTAACTGCAAGTGGATCACTAGCAACTAATTTACCAACCATCACAATGAATTTATTTCCTGCAATCATAACTTCAACAGAGGGTTATTCAGGAAATTCATTATTTTTAGTAAATAAACTCACAGCCGCGAATTTTATTTCTGTCGCTCCAACAGATCCACTTTTATATTACAGCAACAGTAATTTACAGACTCCTAAAATTAGTTCAGAAAATGCGAATACCGCACAACTAAAAAGTTCATTATTTGGAAACTTAGTAGCAGATTTAGTTACAGATGTAGGTGTTCAGGTTGCTACGTGGAATAATTCAAAAAAAGCAGACGATGCCGTACTCTCAAATTTAAAAGAACAACGCGAGCAATTATCAGGTGTAAATTTAGACGAAGAGGCAGCTAACTTATTAAAGTATCAACAGCTTTATAGTGCTTCAACTAAGATATTACAAACAGGGAATCAAATGTTCAACACGCTCTTAGCGATCATGAACTAGAAATGGATCAATTATGAGAGTCTCATCCAATCAAATTTTAGAAGCCGGCGTACAGTCGATGGACAATAGCCTTGCTGATGCTATGGCTTGGCAAAAAAAGATCAGCACGGGAAAGAACTACAGCAAAGCATCCGATAATCCATATGCAGTATCTAGGGGTGTGCGCTTAGATTTTGACGTAGCACGCTTGGAGATGTACAAAACGAATCAGAACTACGTGGCTAGTACGCATGCTATTGCCCAGTCTCAAATGGGGACCATGATTGATGAGCTAATCGTGCTTAAACAAGCTTTTGTGCAGTCTCAAAATGGAGTATTAAATAGTACAAACTTTAAGGCCCTAAAGATTCAGGCAGAACAAATTAGGGATACGATTAAATCGCAAATGACTGCTAAAGATGCTACAGGAAATGCAATCTTCCCAGAGACTGTCAATAATGTGCAAATTGAGCCAAATGTCACCGTAAAGTCAGGAGTTCAGTTTACAGATGCATTTAATGGTGGAACCCTTGCAGACCCTACCCAGTCAGATTTCTATACAAAGATTAATAATTTTGTGACCTACCTAGATCAGCGCTCCACAGGCTCGGCCCTTACAAACAGCGCTAGTACGATCGAAACCGGCTTGAATGACATATTTGATAGAATGACTACAGCACAACAAAAAAGTGGCGGTATAGCGGCACAAGTTGATATATCCAAAGAGGCGATGTCTACAATTGGCACTGAAATGGCGGCTTCGGCCTCCGCTTTATTGGATACCGATTTGGCTGCAGCAACTGCTGCGTACACCCGATCACAAACTTTATTAAATGCTGCCCAGGCAATGTTTGCACGTTTGCAACAGAGCTCTTTGTTTTCAAAACTGTAGTTTTTGGTGAAATAAACGTATGAATATTCCGATTGGTTGGATCATTGCAATGAGTTGCGCCTTGGGGGGTTACGCCCTCCATGGTGGAAACATCGCGGTGTTATGGCAACCCACTGAAGTGTTGACCATCGTAGGCGCTGCTGTTGGGACCATGATTGCCTCAAACAGCATGATTAACCTGAAGAAGACCTTTGCGGCACTCGGTAGTGCCTTTAAAACTAAATCTGCAGTGAAGCAAATGCACTTAGATTTACTGTGTCTAATGTTTGAGATTTTGCAAAAGATTAAGCGGGATGGATTGATGTCGCTAGAGGGTGACATTGAAGAGCCAGAGGCAAGCCCAATGTTTGAGAAATATCCGTCAGTCACCAAAGACCACCATCTAGTCGATTTCATTACCGATTACTTAAGAATGATGCTCGGCGGCTCTTTGGATGTGATTCAAATTGAGAGCTTGATGGAGCAGGAGTTAGACGTTCATCATCAAGAAGGGCATATTCCAGTTGCATCCGTAACAAACGTGGGTGATGGTTTACCGGCGTTCGGAATTGTTGCTGCGGTGATGGGCGTAGTGCATACCATGGGTTCTATTGGACTTCCTCCCGCTGAACTCGGAAAGCTGATTGGCGCAGCGCTGGTAGGTACCTTCTTGGGAATTTTATTGGCCTACGCCTTCGTATCACCGGTTGCTAAAGTGTTAGAGCAAAACCTCGAGGCAGATACACGTTCTTACATGGCTGTAAAGGCCATTTTGATAGCTAGCTTGAATAATTTCCCACCTGCAGCAGCTGTTGAATTTGGACGCAAGGTATTGTTCACCTATCAACGTCCAACGTTTGCAGAGTTGGATGAGGGTACCAAAGCAGTTAAAGGAAAATAGTCATGGCCAAAAATGACGCGCCGCCAATTGTTATTAAGCGCGTTAAAAAAGGCGGTCATGGACATCACGGAGGCGCTTGGAAGATTGCATATGCTGACTTCGTGACAGCGATGATGGCTTTCTTCTTGCTCATGTGGGTTTTAGGTTCCACCACGGCCGGTGACCTTGCAGGTATTTCTTCCTACTTTCAGAATCCATTACGGGTCTCATTATCTGGCGGCCAAGGTTCGGGAGATGCAACCCGAATTATTAAAGGTGGCGGTGACAATATCTCAAAAAATGTTGGTGAAGAAAGTCGTGCCGATGCGGATACTGAGCAACGCCGGATTAGTGATTCTTCGGTAACTGAAATTGAGAATGCTCGCAAAGATCGCACCAAGAATGAGATGGTTCGAGACGATATCAATAAACAGGTCGATTCTGATCCCGAGTTAAAAAATGCCAAGGGACAGATTTTCATGGATATCTCAGCCGAGGGTTTGAGAATTCAGGTGGTCGATGAGAAAAATAAACCACTCTTTGCCTCTGGGAGTGCAAATCCCACACCCGCTGCAAAGCGTCTCCTGCGTATTATTGGGAATGCACTAAAAAGCTCACCGAACACGATTCGTATCGAGGGGCATACAGACAATACTCGCTACAGTGCAAATGCTAGTTATAGTAATTGGGAGTTATCGACAGAACGAGCGCTTGCAGCACGACGTGAAATGGTCGCTGGCGGCTTAAATGAGTCAAAAGTATCTCAGGTGATTGGTTTTGCCGATACGATTCCATTAAATGCGCAAGACCCAAAAGATCCCTTAAACCGCCGGATCTCCATAACGATTCTAAATAAGAAGCCCATTAATAATGCTGATAAAACAGCTTATGAAAAAGCAAGAGTTGAAAAGCTCCCAGATAACGTCAAACCTGGTACACAAGAGATACCCCCAAATTTAAAAGCGCCAGCGCAATTTATGCCTAAGGAAGAGCCAAAGAAAGCGCCCCCAGCACCACCTAAGGAAGAGGCTAAGAAAGCCCCACCAGCACCTAAGGAAGAGGCTAAGAAAACTCCACCTCCACCACCAAAACCAGCATCTGAGAATGTCAAGCCTGGAGCGCAAGAGATACCACCAAACTTAAGGGCTCCAGCACCATTAGTGCCTAAAGAAGAGGAAAAGAAATCACCGCGTAATCCGCAACTGGAGTTGCCAGCAAAACCAGCTCAAAAAAGCGATAGCTTGGGTAAATAAGCCATGAACATCAAGATTGTTCTGTTTGCTCTCGCAACTTTAATCAATAGTCCCACTTGGTCTGTTGAAAAGAAGTCATCGCCCCCTGAAGAGCAAGCTTACTCTGAAGCCGTAAAACCAAAAACAAAGCCTCAAAGTGAAGCTGAAAAACTCTTCCATCGATATCAACGTCTGTATGGAAAGATGATTCTGGCTATTGCTTGCGTACAAAATCCCAAATGCATTCAGCCTGAAGATGAAGTCATTAAATACAATATGGCTATCATTCGAGTTACTGATCGCCTTGATGACTTGGTAAAACAAAAAGATCTTGATGCAAGTTATTACCGCGGTTTGATAGCCTATGAGCGCGGTAAATACTATGTTGGTAGAGCGACCTTAATTACAGACCCCGACTTTATATTGTCTGCTACAGTGTTTCGTCGTTATGCTCTGGACCAATTTAGGCTGGCTGAAAAGAATTTAATGATCAATGCTTCCAGTAAGAACCCTGATGCTTGCAAATACTTGGGCGAAATTGCTGATCTTGGCTATGTTGGGGTAAAGAATAAAGATAAGGCAACCGATTTTTATTACTGTGCTGCAATGAGCTATCTGGATATTGGCAAGAAGAACGCTGCGGCAGATATGTACAATGCCATGAGAAACTCAGCTATTCATAATGACCCGCGCACCATTGAGGTGTATGCCCGTCTTCATAATAATGAATCCATGTCTAATACGCGTAAATCAATTAGCCAAACTAGTCGCTTAGATTCAGAAACAAGTAAAATTTCTCGCCAATAAGGAGAGCATCAAGATGAATCCAAAAGTCGATATGTTGATTGGCTATCTCAAAAAGCTACTGATCTGGCTTGTAGCTCCTTTGGGATTCATCGTATTCATTTTTTTCCTTGGTGAGCAATACGAGGTTGGTCGTCTTTCAGCAGTAGCGAGCTGTGAGGGAAGTATTAATACGCAATCGTGTATTCGTAGCAAAGGTTATTTGGCAAGTGAGCCGTATTACCCAGATCTAGGTCGCCGTTATATTGGTGGGTTTGCTCGCTCAGTGGGTAGTGATCTCGGCGCCAGTTATCGTGTTGAGCCCAAAGCAGCCCCCTTAGTCAATGCTAAACCAGCTGGCGATAATGCCGAGGAAGATGAAGATCTAAAGGATTTGCCACCTAAGGCAGCCGATGCAGTAGCCCCCAAAACACCAGCTAAGAAGTAATGAACCTGTAGATTTCAGCTTAATCAATATGCGAGTTTTTTTGATTCTAGTCTTCAGTCTTTTTGTGGTCGCCTGTTCGGATTATCAACGTGCACGATCTGCCTATGAGGGTGGCGACTACCAAAAAGCATTTGCACTATTTAAAAAGCTATCCGAGTTAGGTGATACCCGAGCTGAATACGATTTATCAAAAATGTATTTACAAGGAATCGGTACTGAGCAAGATGTTAGCCAAGGCTGGTTTTGGATGATTAAATCTGCCGACCATGGCAATACCATGGCGATGGTGGAGTTGGGTGGCCGCTATGAGTATGGGGTCAATTTGGAGAGGGACGAGACCCAAGCTGCCTTTTGGTTTAAAAAAGCAGCACTTGCAGGTAGCTCGGTTGGAAGCTACAACCTCGCAAAAATGTACATGGATGGCAGGGGAGTCAAGCAAGACCCAGCTCGAGGCTATGCCTGGATGGTTATATCTGCTCAAAAGGGTGGTAATCCAATTGCCAAGGCTGAAGCAGATGCGTATAAAACTAAATTAAGCCCTGAGCTGCAGGTGAAATCTGATCAAATGGTCAAACAGCTAGAGGCTGACCCGAATTCCTAAAAATTAATATAAATCAATGCCTTATTATTGTTATTCAGATTAAATTTTACAAATCAGCCTTGAATTGCACTACTTTGGGTAGCCAAATGGTAGAGGGCTCTACATTTTTTTGATATAAAGAGTGTCCTATCAAAAATTTTGGGTTTTGAGCAATGAATGAAGTACAGTTTTCTGAAACAAACTTTCTACGCTTAGTAAGTGTCATATGCCTTGGCATCGCCGATATTCTATTGGTAGCCGACCACTGGTGGATGTTTTTCAACCTATTTATTATCGTACTGCTTTCAGAGCTTTTACGTAAGCGCTTATATGAGGCAATGCTGTATAACTATGAGGTTGAGAATCGAAATCGTAAGCTTCAGCAAATGAAAGAGCATGCTGAACGATTGATGCAGTTGAATAAAAACAATAAATAAAATTAGCGCATTGCACTTTTTGATCAGAAAGTATTCTTTTGGGACTCTTTAATACTGTATTAGGCGGTAAATCTGGTGCAGATGTAATGTGTCAAGCCTTATTTAATGTGGTTACTTATTTGCCTTATTGTTCACGTGCTAACTACCAGGACTTTAATGAATTTTGGCACGCTAAGGTCAAGAACTCGAATGGGGCAGAGGAGCGCCTCAACCAAATCTTCTTTAATTACAGCGCCCACTTTACAAAAGACGAGCAACTCTTAAAACAGCTCTCTCAAGCCACTCTTGAGATTGAAAAATACTGGATTAGCAAATATGGCTTATCGAATCGATCAATTGCTTTGTTTTCAGTCCTTAAAAAGTTAGCTGATCAATATCTTCCAGATGGAACAAAAGCGCTGGAATCCGATTTCATGCATGGCGCATCACATCCCAATCCTGAGACAAGGGTAGCGCAATGTATGCTTGATTTAAAGGCCTTTGAGGCTTTATTGCCCGCCCTAGCACCCACTGAGATCTCACCAGAAGAGCGTACTCACTTTTTTGTAGCTGATTTATATGAAAACGCGGTATCGCATTACAAATACAGCGGTAGTGATTTAAAGGTTTACGAAGAGGACTCCTATTTCATTGATAGCCAAACCTGTTGGGGCCGATGGGGCTTATTTCGAAACAGCATGCTTTTAACGGATACGTGGATTGTCTTAATCAAGAACGATGTTCCTACCGTTCAAAAGATCGTGATTGCTAAAGCGAATGGTGATTTTGATTTGGACGAGGAGCCTAAAAAAATTGAGATCGACCCAGAAATACTAGCCGCAATCTCAAAAACCAAGACTACCGGAGTAGAGAACGCAGCCTCTTTTGGGATGCCGCCTAAGTACCTGCAAATGATTGCAATGCTTGAAACGATTCATCCAAGTACAAACTAGCGATCAATGATCGGGTTTGTCTTTATTCTTTTTTAGGAAGTGGGGTATAAAAATGGTAGTCATTTCACCCACTTTCTTGGAGATGGACTCTCTTGCCTCCTGATCGCCAGCCTCGCCTTTGCGAGCCCGAATTCGTCCCAAGCGGTAATCGTCCAGGATACTTAGTTTTTTTCCTACCAGACCAGTGAACTGGTTAAGGTTGGGGGCTTGGGATTTTTGGGCTGCCCGCGCAACAATCTTGTCATGCACAAAACGACCAAATTCCATAAAGTTATTGGAAACTCCCTCATCAGTCGATAAAAATAAGAAGTCATGATAGACATACTCATCGATATTGGGTGCAACGAAGATGGGCGGCGCAATTAAACAATTATTTAAAAACTCTAAATTGGTAAACGAGGTGGCAGGGGAGAAGGTTTTATCCACTCTACTGGGGGCTACCAGAATTAGCTGTTTGTTGTTTGAGAACTTGGAAAGGTAGAGTTGAGCATATTCAAGGATAAATATTTCTGTGCTGGCCATTTCAAACTTGGCGGTCGAACTGGGTACTAAAATGATGTCAAAATCTAAGAGAAACTCATAGGGAATGGCGTGTGTCCACGTTAGATCAGCAATACAAATATCAGCATTCTGCGAAAAGTTTCGCAACATAGCGCGGGCATCTAGAAGAGTTAAGCCACTATTTTTGTACTCAAGGTTAGCTTGATGAATTTCAAGACCGATATTTGGTGCCTTACTGGCCCAGCGCGAGGCAGATGATTGCTTGTCAAAGTCAATTAAAGAAACCTTTTTGCTTTCTTGGATCGCCAAATACGCAGCCAAATTAGCAGAAATCGTGCTTTTGCCGACTCCGCCTTTTTGATTGGTGATGAGTACCTTAATCGTGTCCATGTCTATCAATCCAGTTTTAACGCATAGCTTAAGAGCTAATACTATATAAATAATTGATTTAAAACAAGTATTTCTAGGCAATTGCTTATAACTGGCCCCAGGAAATAACTTATTGTCTTCACGCATTACGGTTAATTACCCCAATCTGCTTAGGCATTGGGGATAATGGAAACTAAACTAAGCCGCAAAATAGAGCCTTGGAGCCCAATTGGCCGAAAATCAAAACGATTCGCAAGAACGAGAACTAGAACCGACCGAGCGACGGATTCAACGCGCTCGGGAGCAGGGCCAGCTTCCGCAATCGCGTGATATCACCACGTTTGCTTTGCTCTTGGGGTTTATTATTTTCATCCTGACGGCTGGCCCCTTATTAATGCGTCAGCTTGTCATCATGATGCAATCTGGCCTGCAGTTTTCTAAGCCAATTACCTTGGTAGACCATATTTCGGAATGGACCTCTGGGGCATTTCTCATTGTGTTATTCGTAACGGGAGTAATCCTGCTGATCATTTGGATCATATCGATCTTCGCATCTTTATTTTTGGTTAACTTCAAAGCGTATTTTGCATTCCGATTTAATTTAGAGCGCTTAGATATCTTTGCAGGACTAGCCAGAATGTTCTCAGCCAATGTTTTGCTAGAGGTAGTAAAAAATATTTTTAAGACAATTTTGATTTTAGGTGTTAGTGCAGCCTATCTCTATGGATTATTTACTTTTTTGCGATCGATTATTAATCTTGATTTCAATTTGGCACTAGAAAACACTAGCTCATTTATTGTCAGTGGATTTATTTTATTAATGGCACCATTACTAGCAATTGCAATTGGTGATGCGTTCTTGCAATTATTTAATTTTCGCAAGCAAATTAAAATGAGTCCTGAAGAGATGAAACAGGAATTAAAGGAGTCTGAGGGCTCTCCGGAGATTAAGGCACGTATGCGCCAACGGCAGCGGCAGATTGCGTCTTCGCGCATGATGTCTGCGATTGAAAGAGCGGATGTTGTTTTGGCTAACCCAGAGCATTATGCCGTTGCTATTCGCTATGATCCTGAGCGTATGAGTGCCCCGATGATCTTGGCCAAGGGTGCCGATGCACTTGCTCTCCGAATTAGGGAGGTTGCAACCGAGCATAATGTACCAATTGCTCAAATACCGCCATTAGCTCGCTATCTTTTTAATCAATTAGATATCGGAGAGTCGATACCTGCACCTTTGTTTGAGGCGATCGCAATTGTTTTAGCTTGGGCCTATGAGGTTAAAGATGGTGGTTTTACTAAGGATTTGCCAGATGTTCAATTTACCCCTGAACTTTTAAAGCCTGGGAGAGCGCTTATCTAGTTCTGAATGCTCTTTGCAAAGGTGGCACCAACATCTTCAGGGAAGTAATAAATCAACATCAGTTCATTACGGTTGTTAAGACTGCGTCCAATCTGAAAAGCAACTTGGCCCTTCCCAAATACATAGGTTTTTGTTTTTCGTAGACCGGCCTTAAATGCGCTTTCTTGACCCTCCGTAGGCTCATAATCAAGTCCATATTTAAGGGTAAACCGCTCAATAATCTGTTGTGCTTGTTCTGCATTGAAATAACCTAGTTCCCGCTTGATCACAATGAGTCTATTGGCCTCGTTAAACATAATCCAGACGTGATCTTCTTTGTCATCCACTTTTATTTTGCAACTTAAGGTGGATTCATACTCAGTACATTTGTATTGGTTCTTAATTTGATCCTTGGAACCAGTGAAGCTAATACCGTTATGCGCTACCAAGGGTAGCTGTTCTTCTTTGGTATCGGGTAGCCAATAGCCTTGCTTAGTTTTTTCAGAATCATTTTTACTACACCCACTTAAAACCACTACAGCAATGAAGACCATCGTAGCCCATAGGTATGAATTGGGGACTAATTTTCTGGTCATGGGCTAATTTTAGGGTATCCCCATCGTTTCTTGAGATTTCATATGTAAACCCTAGCCAAGATTAGTATTTACCCTAATCTAACGCGTATTCGTAATCAATTTGACCTACCTTTAGGCTTAGAATGAATCTCATAATAAAACTACGGAGACCTCTATGTTTAATGTTCCAGCTAAGCATCCATCCACCCCAACCAATTTGGTATTCAATAACATTATTGGCGCAGGCTCGCTCATTCAGGGTGATCAGGCTATCAAAGGGCACCTGCTCATTTCTGGGGAATGTGTTGGCAATGTAAAACTGGATTCCCTATCAGAAGATACCGCTATTATCGATACAACAGGTATTTTGCGAGGTGATATCGTTTGTAAAAATGCCATTGTGATTGGCCGAGTGGATGGAAATTTAAGAGTAGAGAATCGTCTCGAGATTTATCCAACGGCAGTGGTTAATGGTGATATCAATTATGGCCAGATCTATATTCATGCAGATGCGAGGGTAAACGGGCAACTGACTTGTCTTTTAGAGGAAGCAGTTCCCGAGGTACTGAATGTGGCACTCGAACCGGTTGTGAAAAAATTGAAAGCGGTTTAAGTGTTTCTAAGGTTTGATTGCCTATGTTAAGAATATTGATCTAATATGCCCTTGCGATTTATACCCTGGGCCCTAACACTGTTATTGCAGTTCTCACCGGGTTTTACTGTTTTATTGGCCTTGGCGGTCATCTTATTTGGTTGCTGTTTGCTTTATTTCTGTTCTTTTCTTGGGTTGGATTTCGAGATCTGATGCAAAACCAGCACGCCATTTTGCACAATTACCCATTAACTGGGCACCTACGCTTTTTATTTGAATTCATTCGCCCAGAAATTCGGCAGTACTTCCTGGAGTCGGATAACGAAGAAATTACATTTTCTCGGGCACAAAGGGCCTTGGTCTATCAGCGTGCCAAGGGTGATTCGGACAAGCGGCCATTTGGAACCCTCACTAATATGTATCAACCCAATGTAGAGATACTCTTGCAAAAAGGGAGCCCTACTGCTTCGCCGGATCTTCATTCCTTGCGAGTGACCGTTGGGGGTAGTTCTTGCACTCAGCCCTATGCCATATCCTTATTTAATATCTCCGCGATGAGCTTTGGTTCTTTATCTGCAAATGCAATCATGGCGTTAAACCGAGGTGCTCAAAAAGGTGGTTTTGCGCACGATACTGGCGAGGGTTCGGTATCGAGTTATCACCGTAAGTACGGAGGTGATTTAATTTGGGAAATTGGCTCAGGCTACTTTGGGTGCAGAACGCAGGATGGGCGCTTTGATCCCGAGCGTTTCAAAACAGTGGCCCTTGAACCCCAAGTCAAAATGATTGAAATCAAGTTATCCCAAGGGGCCAAACCAGGGCACGGAGGAGTGTTGCCGGCCTCAAAAGTAACTCCTGAGATTGCGGTAACACGCGGAGTTCCTTTAGGGGAAGATTGCGTATCTCCAGCTAGCCACTCTGCCTTCAAGTCTCCTTTGGAGTTATGTTCTTTCATTCAAGAACTTCGCACATTGTCGAATGGCAAGCCGGTAGGCTTTAAGCTTTGCATTGGGAACATTGCCGATTGGTTTGCCATTGTGAAGGCAATGCTTGAGAGTAAAGTCTACCCCGACTTTATTGTGGTGGATGGCAGTGAGGGTGGAACCGGTGCAGCCCCGGTGGAGTTTGTGGATAATATTGGCATGCCAATGCGCGATGGCTTGCGTTTGGTTCATACATCGCTCGTTGGTGTAGGCTTGCGAGATCAGATCCGAATTGGAGTTGCTGGAAAAATTGTGAGCGCATTTGATATGATGCGCGCTCTTGTGATTGGTGCGGATTGGTGTAATTCTGCTCGAGGCTTTATGTTTGCGATCGGTTGCATCCAATCTAGATCATGTCACACCGATCATTGCCCTACCGGCGTTGCGACACAAGATCGTTTAAGACAGTCGGCTTTAAATCCAATGGATAAGAGCGAACGCGTTTATCGTTTTCACCATGAGACCTTACTAGCTTTTGCGGACATGTGTGCGGCCGCTGGAATTAAGTCGCATCAAGAGATCGATGAGGATTTAATTCTGCGCCGCAATCCACAAGGAAAGTTACAGGCTTTGGTAGAGCAACTAATCAAAATCCCACCCGGAGCCCTTCTGGGTGATGAGGCTAAACAGATTCTTGATGAGCAAATGTCCGGATTAGGCAAGCAGTGGCAAGATGCTAATCCTAATGCTTGGTAATAATGCGGCACTATTCTGCTAATTGAATTACCATTCCACCATCATGGTAAAGAAAAAATCCTCCGCAATTCGTTTTTTAGATCCAACTGTAGAATCATTTGAAACGATCGTTGGCCCAAGAACAGTATTTCGGGGAAATATTGCGGCGTTTGAAAGTATCCGCATCGACGGTAAAGTCATTGGCAATATCGAATCTCCGCCAGGTAGCAATATTACGGTTGCTTTAGGTAGAACTGCCATGGTAGAGGGTGATATCAATACCTATCGAGCGCTCATCGCTGGCAAAGTGAACGGCACTATTTATGCCTCTGAGCGGGCGGAGCTTCATGATGGCGCTGACATTCATGGAGAGGTCATTTACGGTCAAATTGGGGTTGAGCAAGGCGCCAAGTTGACGGGGACGATGTCTAGGATTGACCCAGACGAACTACAAGAGGTATCTGCTGAGGCAATGGAAGTCTTCGAGGCATTTGCCCGTGAAGATGAAGCAAACGAAGAAAAAAAGGGGAAGTAAGCGAATTTAAATTACTGGCTAGCAACAGCAGTAGTCGGCTTGGTATTTGGCGGTAAATTAGCTTGCCGTGGCATCAATAGAACTTGCGCAGGATTTAAATGACTGCCATTGCGGATAATTTCATAGTGAAGATGGGGCCCAGTGGAGCGCCCCGTTGATCCAACCTCCGCAATAAGTTGACCCTTAGAAACTTGCTCACCAGGCTTAACAAATACTTTTTGAGCATGGGCATACCTACTGATGAAGCCATCAGCATGGCTAATTTCAACGTATTTACCATAAATTGAGTCAGTGGAAACTTTGCTAATCGTGCCGTAACCACTGGCCACAATACCTGTCCCTGGACTTGCCTGGAAATCAATACCAGAATGATGCGCTAAGTTTTTGGTAAAGGGGTCAATGCGCATTCCATAATTACTGCTCATTGAGCCAAATTGCGATGCCACTGGAATACCGATTGGTAGTTGATTGAGCCAGTCATATTGCTGTGACCAATCACTCTTAAATTTTGTAAGTATTAAATTTAATTCTTTTGAACTTACTACAGTCTCATTGAAGTTTTTATCAATCGACTTATTTGGATCAATCTTGAGCGTAAACGGCTTAAAAGGTCCGCCGCGAGCACCACTAGCATTTTCAGCTAATTTACTTTTTACAGGGGCAGGGGTAGCAAGATCTGCAAAGCGATCTTTAAGTGTTTTAAGCTCTGAGATTTTTTCAATCGATTTGGAGAGTTGAGTCTGAAGCCGCTCCAATTCCTCTTTATAGGCAGCATCCAAGGCATCAAGTTCCTCGAAGGTTACCACCCCACCCATTGCCCGGGCTAGGTCAGGTCGGACTTGGAGGGCCATCTTAAATCCAATGAAATGGATTCCAATACCGCAAAGGACAAAAAAGGTAGCAATTGCAAAGCCAATTTTCATCAAACCTCGAGGAGTGATGTTGAATTTTTGAACCTTAGAGGTGGCTCCAGAAACCCAAATCAGTTGCATGAATTAAGCCTTTTGTTGGAATAGGCCATATTTTATATGAAAAAATGCTCTTAAATGGTCATAAATTGATCAATATTTTGCCTAAGTCATTGAAAATTAATTAAAAAAATCTCCTTTATGCTTCATCAACATATTGATATCATTCGGTAGAAATAGGCCTAATTTGCTATAAATGACAAATCAAAACGATATCCCTGAAATTTTAGGCGCAGAATTTACTCGAGCACGAGAGCGGGCGGGTTTATCAACGATCGATTTAGCAAAGATGGCGTCATTAACGACAAGTCATGTCGAGCAAATTGAGAATGGTGAGTTGAGTAGTTTTTATTCTCCCGCTATTAAGTTTGTTGCAGCTAAGAAGCTTGCCTCATTTCTGGGTTTGACTGAGACTGAATGTTTTGTGTATCCAGAGGGGGTTGTTACTAAAAGCACAAAAACCCAGGCCGCAGAGGGTGATGGCGAACTCACCAATAAAGTACACGTTAGCATCGCAAAAGAGAATTTTGATAAGTTATTGCTTGCTACACAGGAACTAGATAATAAAAAATCAAAATTCTACAAAAAACCATCTTTTTATTTCTTGGCGATCCTTTTATTGGCCGGTGTATTTGCCTCCGTATTTGCGCGTGCAGATATTGTGGGCGTGATGCCCGCATACGGTGAGCGGCTTGTGATTACTTCAGAGACGTGTAAATGGGAGAACGGTCGAGAAGAGCCCAATTGGCTCTTTGCTTATTTTGAGACAGCATTTGGAGTGGTCAATCGAGCCTGTTACATTCGCTATAACAACCAAATCTGGCTTAGAAGAGCAACGGGGGTGGAGATGGTTTTTCCTGCAGAGTATTTTAAGCAACCCAATGCCATTGTAGATACAGTAAAAAATTAATCTTTTTTACAAAAAAAATTAAAGCGTAATTCGCTCATCGTATCGGGTATGACCCTCTCCCACTGCGAGTTGCTAGTGCCCACACGTTGAACCGCAACACCGCCGCCATCAATACCAGAGTAATAACCAATATAAAACTGTTTGAAACTTTCATAACCAGGGCGGCAAAAATAGGAGGTATCTTGTAAAACAGAATAAATTGACTCACCGTTAGGCGCATTCATTCTATCTACATAGCTAATCATCTGCCACGTGCTTACTTCCTCAGCACTGAGATCTTTTACTACCTTAGTATCTTCATA
>Ga0214921_10001504_pt1 | contig 39643 bp, 39 predicted proteins | sample LL1505_MetaG_FD_177992 | JGI IMG/M metagenome (GOLD analysis project Ga0214921, IMG submission 177992) | Freshwater microbial communities from Lake Lanier, Atlanta, Georgia, United States - LL-1505 | ecosystem: Environmental > Aquatic > Freshwater > Lake | place: USA: Georgia | collected...
CTTGGCGATTTGGATCTGCCCAAGAAGATCGTTTTGCATGACGAAATTTCGCTGGCATGGACATGAATGGTTCAGCTTTAATTAATTCTACTTGTTGAAAGGGGTTAAACACGAGTATGGCTCCTTACTTGTACGAACAGGTTAAATAAAAATAACTAGCTATATAATAATATTGAAATAATCGAATAATTTATTGGTTACAATAAAATATATGCAACTAATTAAAAGTATACATAAATTACTTGTACGTACAAGTTTGTTTTGAGTTGTGAGGAGACCTATGAAAAAAGTTGTCATTTTGGGTACAGGAATCATGGCAGTTGGAATTGCGTCCGGATTTTTGGCCAGTGCGCATGCTGTTATTTTGTTAGGCCGAAATACGGAACGAGCTAAGAGTCAAGAAGATGAGATTGTCCAGTTAACAAAGGATATGAACCCCTTATGGAATGCTCAAGAAACACCCTTAATTTTTGGATCAATTGATGATTGGACTGATTGGTCAGATGTGATTTGGGTATTAGAAACGATCAAAGAAGATATGGCATTAAAGCAAGCTTTGTTTGCTCAATTAGATCAAAGAGTACCATCGCATATTCCTATCGGCAGTAATAGTTCTGGATTTCCGATATCAAAAATAGCAGAGAATTTACCTACAGCTAACCGTATGTTTAATGCGCATTACTTTATGCCAGCGCATATTGTTCCATTAGTTGAAGTAGTATTGGGAGAGAAATCAGACCCACAAATGGGTGAAGAAGTTTGTAAGTTATATCGGGCGGCTGGTAAAAAGCCAGTTTTGGTAAGAAAAGATATCCCTGGGTTTTTAGCCAATCGTATACAACATGCGCTCATGCGAGAGGCTTTGTCACTGGTTGATGCTGGTATTGCAACACCTGATGACGTCGATACTGCAGTGCGTTATAGCTTTGGTTTTCGTTATGCTGCGGTTGGTCCGATGACGCAAAAAGAAATTAGCGGCTGGGAAGGGATGGCTGGAGCTTCTGTAGAAATTTGGCCATCTTTATATAATGTAACTGGTTTGCAGCCGGTGATTGCGAATCTCATTGCCAATGGTAAATATGGTATGAAATCGAAAGAAGGTTTCAGAACTTGGAGTGATGAGGAAATGAAAGAAATGCGTCGTAAATACAATGCTCGACTTAAAGGGGCTTTTGATGTATTACAAATTGAACCAGATTAATTTGTATATTATTACAATAGGCGGTGTGTAGTTGTTATTCGAGTGGTATTTAAAAACATTTAATTGGAGTAGTTATGGAAAATCAAAAAAATTATAAAGACATCATTTTTGAAGTAAAAGATCAAGTTGCTTGGATTACGATTAATCGTCCTCGAGTGCTCAATGCTTTCAGAGAGCAAACACTTGATGAAATGATTGATGCGGTGAAATCGACTCGTGAAGATCCTTCAATTGCATGTATCGTTTTTAGAGGTGCAGGAGATAGAGCTTTCTCAGCTGGTGGTGATTTTTACGCTATGAAGAGATTAACATTCACGAATGGTTCTATGTGGAATGATCGCATGTTAGGTCTTGCAATGGCTATTCGTGGCGTTCCGATTCCTGCAATAGCGATGGTGAATGGCTGGTGCGTTGGCGGTGGTCATGAACTCGCATTGTGGTGTGATTTGGTCATCGCATCTGAAAAATCGATGTTGGGTCAAACAGGTGCAAAAGTAGGTGCATGCCCAACTGTTGGAGCAACTCAGTACTTGCCAAGAATTGTTGGTGAACGTATTGCTCGTGAAATGATTTTCTTGGCTAAGCGCTTTGATGCTAAAGAAGCTGAGCGAATTGGTTTGATCAATAAATGTGTTCCCGAAGCAAAACTCATGGAAGAGACACTGGCTTGGTGTGAAAGTATCAAGAGCCATAGTTCACAAACGATTCGTATGACAAAGAAGAGTTTGAATTTCGAATCAGATCAACTGTACGCATCATGGCAGCATGGTATGGAGTTGTTGGCCTATGTTTGGGGATCAGAAGAAAGCTTAGAGGGCATGAATGCATTCCTCGAAGATCGTAAGCCAGATTTCCAAAAATTCCGACTGCAAAACAAAGCAGCTCTTGCAGATTATATGGATGGCTTTCATAAAAATTTGAATGCACCACCAGATATGCGCGATCTCTAAAATGTCTGAAGTAAGTCAATCGTCTGAAGGTGCTTTAACTGGCTTTAAAGTTTTAGATCTCAGTCGTGTTCTCGCAGGTCCTTGGTGTGGAATGCTTCTGGGAGATATGGGTGCTGAAGTCGTTAAAGTAGAATCCCCTAAGTCCGGTGATGACACCCGGGCATGGGGTCCTCCTTTTTTGGAAGGTGAATCCTCGTATTATTTGGGGTGTAATCGTAATAAAAGAGGAATTACTATCGACTTTTCTCAACCGGAAGGGAAAGACTTACTAGCCACATTAATTCCTCACTTTGACGTAGTACTAGAAAATTTTAAGAATGGTACCTTAGAAAAATGGGGATTTGATCAAGCATGGTTTGAGAAAAATGCCCCACGTGTTGTTCGTTGCTCAATCACAGGATACGGCACACAAGGACCCCTTTCTCAATTACCGGGATATGATTTTATATTGCAGGCTGAGTCTGGCTTGATGAGTATTTGTGGCGAAGAAGATGGTGTCCCAAGTAAATACGGTGTTGCGATTGTGGATTTAGCAACTGGCATGATGGCTGCTAATGTGATTCAAGGTGCACTTTTGGCAAGATATCGGACCGGACTCGGTCAACATGTTGAAGTCGCTTTATTTGATACTTCGCTTGCTTTATTAGCCAATGTAGGATCAAGTCATTTAGCCACTGGTAAAGATGCAAGACGCTTTGGGAATGGTCATCCGACGATTGTTCCCTATACAACCTTTGATGCATCAGATAAATTAATTGCACTTGCAGTTGGTAATGATGGGCAGTTTGCAAAATTAGCCGAAATTTTAGGTCACCCTGAGTGGGCGACTAATGAAAAATATCAAACTAACACAGCGCGTATCAAAAATCGGGAAGAAGTGGATACGATGGTTGGGGTAGAGCTGAAAAAAATACATTCTGCTGAATTAATACCATTACTACGCAAACATGGAATACCAGTAGGGCCAGTGAATAGTGTTGCTGAAGCACTTGCGACAGAGCATACTTTAGCAAGACAAATGATCCTAAAGAGTCAACATCCGAGTATTGGTGAATTAAAAACGCTCGGTACTCCGCTTAAAATGCATCAAACTCCAACTGCTGTTCGTTATCCACCACCCCGTCTTGGCGAGCATACTCAAGAAGTTTTATCTGAGTATCTTGACCAGACAAAAATTGATCAACTTCGAGAAAAGAAGATCATTGTCTAGGCTGGAACTTGGATGATCTTTCCAGTCTCAACCGATTGCACAATGGATTCAAACATAGCGATTGTTTGACCCATTTGTAATGGCGAAATCGGATAGTCAGTCTGCTTAAATTGACTCACATCACCCTGATGAAATTCTTTTGGTATGGCCCTTGCAAAAGCCTCTAACTCAGCTCTTACAGAGTCAAGTGGGGGAAGTACATGGCGATCGATGCGACCACCTTTATAGCGAACAACCACTTCATTTTCGCCAATTGCCTCAATTGACGCTTGATCACCAAAGAGATGAACACGATAAAAGATAGGTGTAGCTCTGACCATCGCAAAGTAACCACTTAAGCCGTTTGCAAACTGTACGCTAACTGAAGTTGAGTCACGAGGGTCTGGGCCAATTCTTTGTGAGCTAACAACGGCACTTACCTGAGAGGCAGGTCCCATAAGATTTACAAATGCTTCAATCAAATGAATCCCGGTACCTGTTAAACCGCCTGCGGGTGATTCAGCAGGAGATTCACGCCAGTCAGAAAAAAACCTTGTGGAATGATCGTTACTATAGTGACCTTCAATATGTAAGATCTGACCTAAAATATTACTTTTAACGAGCTCACGTAATTTTTGCATTGAGGGCCAAAAATGTTTATTTTGACCTACCGCAAGAACTACTTGATGACTTGCGCATGCATCGATTGCTTGAAGAGCTTGTCCGTAATGGAGTGTTAACGGCTTTTCGCAAAACACATGTTTACCGGCTTTTGCTGCAGCAATAATTTGTTCAGCATGCAGGGAGTGGGGTGTAGCTAAGACAATGGCTTTAATATCAGGTTGTTGTAGGGCAAATTCAAAGCTATCAGATAATTCCATTGACATACTGTTAGCAAATGCTCTTGTTTCATTGACTTCTTTGGTCACGCCAAGAGTAAACTGAATTTCTTTACTTTTATGTTGGATGGACTGAGCTATATTTTTACCCCACCATCCCATACCAATGAGTGCTGCATTAATCATTTTTTTACTTTCTTATTACACAATATGTTGATCGATAACTGCTTGATTGACTTCAATACCTAAACCAGGCAAAGATGAAATCGTGAAGAAGCCATTGATGGGTTGTTCTTGATGGCTGACCACATCATTGGTGAGATACAGATGGGTTGGGCTAACCCCCCAGTTAACGTTGGGTAAAGCTGCGCTCAGATGAAGAAGTGCGGCCGCTCCAATACCCGTTTCTGCCATTTTGCTAGCAAGATTAATATGTAGCTTGAATGCCTGACAAATATGTCCAGCACTCATGACCCCAGATAAACCACCTAATTTTAGAGTTTTTAAGGAAACACCTTGGACACCATCTCTTGCCGCGGCAAGAATATCGTCAGTAGAAGTTACAGACTCATCAAGACCGATTGGAATAGGACTTGTTTTAGCTAGTGTTTGTATACCTGTAATATCTTTTTTATGTAACGGTTGTTCTAAATATGCGAGTTGCGTGTGTTTAACCGCTTGAACATAGCGAGTTGCTTGTTCTAAAGTCATACCCATATTGGCATCAGCACAAATTTGAAGAGCTTCACCAAATTTTTCACGAATGGCAATGGTTAAGGCAATATCATCGTCGAGTGATTTGACACCAAGTTTCAGTTTGAAAAAGCGATAACCTTGGGCCCATTTTTTTTGAGCCTCAGCTAAATCCTGCTCAACACGACTATTACCGATCAACCAAAGAGGTGGGACTTGATGGCGCTGTTGACCACCGAGAAGAACATGCACTGGCACACTTAAATATTTTCCGAGCAAATCATATAAAGCAATGTCAACTGCAGCGACTGTACTCGTAGCATCTTTGGTGATGCGATTGAGTTGTTGTGTGATACCAGATAATTCGAAAACATTTTTACCAATTAAAAAATCATGGATCTCTTCATGAAAACTAGTCAACATATCTTTTAACGAAGCACCACCATGACTGGGAGCAGAAGACGCCTCCCCCCAACCCACAAGACCATGATCAGTTTCAATTCGAATCAAAAGACTTTCTACCATACTTAATTCCACACCCGCCATAAGGACTACTTTATTCAGTGGAAGATTTAAGCCAAATGCATCAACACGTGTGATGATCAGTGGCTCGGTAGCATGCTTACTCATATTCATCAGCAATCCTTAATGAGGTTTATCTTTTAAACGATTGTGATAGATGGACTCATAAATCATGGCATTATCCATATCGCCGTGACCATCTTGCAGTTGCGACTCTAATAACTTGATGTAAACCTCGGTCAGAGGAAGCATCAGTCCTGCATGATCTGCTAAATCAGCAATCAGTCCAAAGTCTTTAAAGCTTTGACTAATTTTACTTTGAGGTTTTTCATATGATCTTGCAACCATAAGTGGCCCTTTGATTTTCATCACACTTGAAGCTGCTGCAGAATTTTGCAGCGTCTGCAGTAATTTTTCTGGATCTAGACCCAGTTTGACCCCAAAATTTAAGCCCTCTGCAAGCGCTGCTCGGTGCAGTCCTAAAACTAAGTTAATTGCCAGCTTTGCTTTACTGGCATCACCTGCTGGACCAATATATTGTCGATGCGGTGTAATCACATCTAAAAAGTCAGACAACTGTTCACATAATAAAGACGATCCACCCATGAGGCCTAGGCAATCTCCTCTGGCAAGTTGCATACTTGTTCCAGAAATAGGTAATTCAAAAAAATGATGGCCAGCCTGTTCAACATCCTTTGCAATTTGTTTGATTTCACCAGGATCACAAGTACTCGTACAAATAATAACAATCGGTTCTTGCGCATGCGCAAATAAACCTTCTTTAGCAAAGAGAGTTTCCTGAACTTGAGCAGTATTAAAAACAGCCAATAAAACTTTGTCACAACTATTAGCAATCTTTGCTAGGGAAGCTGTGCGATGTTGACCTAATTTTTCAGTTTGTTCAGGATTAACATCAAATCCAAGAACGGGAAGGGTGGCATCATCGAGACGTTTTACTAAACTTTGCCCCATGAGTCCAAGGCCAACAACTCCGATAGGTTTTGTAAGATTTTTTGGAAATAAAGTCATTTTAAGGGCTTGGGGGAATAATATTGGTTAAAGGCTGGACGATGGTTGACTGCATTAAATCATTCGCGCTCCAAGTTTGAAGCTCCTGAGTTGTTCTTAATACATCGGCCATCATATTTTTAGATGGGTAACCTTTACTTTCCAAATGATGGAGTAATTGCTCTTCCACGGGCTTAACTTTGTTACGCCAAATTTGTTGTTCTGCGGTGCTTAGGGTAATAAATTCGATACCTGCTTCTTCAAAAACCGAGCAGGCTTTAGCCCCAGCTAGGCCATAAAATATTTGTGCACCTGCTTGGGCTAAAGATCGTAACCATTGATTAAAGATGATTTGCAGGTTTGGCGGTAGTTGATGCCAAAATGTCTTTGATAAACCATACTCTAGATTGACACGGACCAAATTGGCACTAGTTCTATATTTGGCAAATTTATATAGACCAACCGTATGAGCAGCACTATCAGAGATTGACACCGCAAATACTTGATTTGATTCAAACTGCTTTTTAGCTTCTGGAGTACTGCACCCAATCGGAATAGCTCCTAAAGCGCGAAAAATATCAGATTCAATGCCATTACTACAAGCAATTTTTTGATTGGCTAAGTCACTGAGCGTACGAATAGGAGATCGACTAAATAAGTTATATTCGCTAGTGGCTACCATTCTTCCCATATAGATGTTATGTTTTTCAACATCTTGACTAAAGTACGTACGATAAAGTTTTTCTGATACCGCAGTTGCTATCTCTGCACTAGAAAAAATAAATGGCAGACTCAAAATTTGAGCCGCAGGAAAAAGATCAGCATCCCAAGCAGAGTAAACAGGGCAAAGATCAGTAATATTATTCTTTAAAGCTTCGATACCCTCACGTTCTGGATGTAAAGTTCCTCCCCAGAAGGCTTCGACACCTATAGCACCTTGACTCATCACTTGCAAGCGTCTAAAGGCAGGCTCAAAAACATCTTTCACAGCAGGGGATTCCCCTGGAATATGAGCGCTGACACGCAACGTAAAGTCTGGTTTGACTATAGGTATTTGTTCATCTGTAACGGTTAACCATTGCCTTGCCGTAATGGTTTTATCTAATACTTCTTGGACACTATCAGTGCCGATAATTTGACGATGCATCATATGTATAACCTAAATTATTTATTTTTTTAATGTCTCAGACTCTATTGTAAGCACAAGTAGGATCAGAAGGGATTAAACTCCTTATATTCTATGTTTCGGATGATCTTATGTCATTACCTTCTTCTTTGAATCACTTACGATTACCCTTAATTGGTGCACCTCTATTTATCATTGCACAACCCGAGTTGGTGATTGCCCAATGTAAAGCTGGAATTGTGGGCGCCTTCCCAGCCCTCAATGCAAGACCTCCTGAATTATTAGATACGTGGTTGACACAAATTAAGGCAGAGTTAGATCGACAAAAAGAGCAGAATCCTCATCAAGTGATTGCCCCATTTGCCGTCAATCAAATTGTGCATGCATCTAATGAGCGATTGCAGCATGACATGGAGCTTTGTGTTCGGCATCAAGTACCTATTGTCATTACCAGCTTAAGGCCTCCCGGTGAAGTAGTTACGGCAGTTCATTCATACGGCGGACTCGTGTTTCATGACGTGATTAGTGTGCGTCATGCACAAAAAGCATTAGAGATGGGAGTTGATGGTTTAATTTTAGTATGCGCTGGAGCTGGAGGACATGCTGGCATGATGAGTCCATTTGCGCTAATAACTGAGGTACGTAAGTTCTGGGATGGACCACTCATTTTGTCGGGTGCGATGTCCAAGGGGGAGCATATTGTTGCTGCACTCGCGATGGGTGCTGATATGGCCTATATGGGTACACGATTTATTGCATCTCAAGAAGCAAAAGCATCCCAAGCTTATAAAGATAGTCTTGTTAGTAGCCAAGCTTCTGACATTATTTATAGTAATTTGTTTACTGGCGTGCATGGTAATTATTTACGATCCAGTATCGTTGCCGCAGGACTTGATCCAGATCACCTGCCGTTAGCTGATAAAAATACAATGGATTTTTCTGGTTCATCGACAAAAGCTTGGAGAGATATTTGGGGTGCAGGACAAAGCGTCTCCGGAATTGATTCAGTTGAATCTGTGCAAGATATTGTGACGCAACTGGAAATTGAATTTACTCAAGCAAAAAACAAGTTATGTTTACTTCCCTGAGATGACAGTCTGAGATGATTCAAATTACAGAACTTCGTTTACCAGTCGACCATACGCCCCAAGATTTAGAGCAGAGTATTTTATCTCGATTGAATATTTCGGCGATGGATTTGATTCGCTTCCAGATTTTTAAACGAAGTCATGATGCCCGAAAAAATAGTGCCTTATCTTTAATTTACAACATTCACCTCTCCGTGAAGAATGAAGAAGAGGTTCTAAAAAAATATGCTGGTGATAATAATATCTCGATTGCACCAGATACTTCTTATCGATATGTTACCCAAGCTCCTGAGAAGCTCAAAACACGACCTATAGTTATAGGGTTTGGCCCTTGCGGTATTTTTGCAGCGCTGATATTGGCTCAGATGGGATTCAAGCCGATTGTCTTAGAAAGAGGCAAGGCCGTTCGGCAAAGGACACAAGATACTTGGGGTTTATGGCGTAAGCATGTTTTACAACCTGAATCCAATGTGCAATTTGGGGAAGGTGGCGCCGGATTATTTTCTGATGGTAAGTTGTATAGTCAAATTAAAGATCCACAATTTTATGGTCGTAAAGTTATTACGGAATTTATCAAGGCTGGAGCCCCACCAGAAATCGAGTTTGTGGCTAAGCCGCACATAGGAACTTTTCGCTTAGTGGGAGTTGTTGAGCGGATGCGTCAAGAAATTATCCAACTGGGAGGTGAGGTGCATTTCTCAAGTAGGGTGACACAATTCCTGATTGAGAATCAAAAAATACGTGGCGTCCAATTGGCAGATGGTCAAGAGTTTTTATCTAATCATGTCGTCTTAGCCTTGGGGCATAGCTCAAGGGATAGTTTTTATACTCTGCATGATGCAGGAGTATTCATGGAGTCCAAGCCTTTTTCAGTTGGTTTTCGAATTGAGCATCCGCAGTCCATCATTGATAGAGCAAGGTTAGGACCTCATGCAGGTCATCCAATTATTGGTGCAGCTGATTACAAATTAGTTCACCATGCCAAAAACGGTCGAGCAGTTTATAGTTTTTGTATGTGTCCTGGAGGAACTGTGGTTGCTGCCACATCAGAATTAAATCACGTAGTGACTAATGGCATGAGTCAATATTCTCGAAATGAAAGAAACGCCAATGCAGGCATTGTTGTAGGTATTACCCCCGCAGATTACCCTGGCGGACCTTTGGCAGGTATTGAATTTCAGCGAACGATTGAAGCAAAAGCCTATGTCTTGGGAGGTTCTAATTATGATGCACCAGGACAATTAGTCGGTGACTTTATACACAATCGCCCCTCTGTGGAATTTGGTTCAGTCATGCCATCCTATAAACCAGGGGTACATTTGACTGACTTAACGCAAGCTCTTCCCGCATATGCCATTGAAGCAATGCGAGAGGCATTACCAGAGTTTGATAAAAAAATTAAAGGTTTTGCGATGCAAGATGCCGTATTAACTGGGGTAGAAACAAGAACTTCCTCACCCCTTCGAATCACAAGAGGTAGAGATTATCAAAGTCTGAATATTAAAGGTTTATATCCAGCGGGAGAGGGCGCTGGCTACGCTGGCGGTATTTTATCTGCTGGGGTAGATGGCATTAAAGTTGCCCAAGCAGTTGCTTTAAGTATGACTGAAAAGAAGGATTAATCATTTGACGTATTTGACTCGTACAATGCATACATCTATTTAAAAGGAATTTCTATGAAATTGAATCATTTAGTGCTTTTCTCATTTGTTGCTCTAGTACTACCTAATGCCGCTGTTCAGGCACAAACTAGTTCATCTGGCGCAATTGTCACTGTCAATGGCACGAAGATCATGCAAAAAGAAGTGGATGGCTTTGTTAAAAATGCCGTTGCCAGAGGTGCCAAAGATAGCCCAGAGTTAAGACAAGCTATTGTGAACGACCTCATTCTAAAAGAAGCTATTTTGCAAGATGTTAAAAAATCTGGCGTTGATAAGAAGGGTGATAATCCAGAAAAAATTAAATTAGCGCAACAACAATTCTTGCAAGAATTATGGTTTGAGGACTATCTTAAAGCTAATCCCATTAGTGAGTCTGATATTAAGACAGATTATGATCGTCAAGCCAATCTGACAAAAGAAGGACGTAATTCAAATGAGTATAAAGTTTCACAAATTGTTGTTGCTACTGAAGCTGAAGCTAGCAGTTTGATTACGCAAATCAATGGGGGGGATTCTTTTGAAAAGCTTGCTAAAGAAAAATCTCTAGAAAAAGTGAGTGGTGCTCAGGGCGGAGCGATTCCTAACTGGGTTTTGCCTGATATGGTCGTAGCTCCCCTCGGAGATGCTTTAGTGAATTTAACCAAAGGTAAGCTAGATCCAAAGCCAGTCAAAACCAATATTGGTTGGCATGTCGTACGAGTTGACGAAGTCCGTAAGTTTAAAATGCCAAGTTTTGAAGAAGCCAAAGGCAATATTTATCAAGGGCTTTTAGCAAGAAAAAAACAAGAAGCAATTGATGCACTCATCAAAAAGACCACTATTGCTAAAGCAAATTAGTTCTTTGATTTAATTCTTAAGCAGCGAGGAAGCAGTTTCATACTGAGTAAGCATCTCTACCCAATCATTTGGAATTGGGGTGCTTTTTCCCTCGCTCGTATTGACATAGACATAAATCATTTCACCACTCACTAAAAGTATCTCATCGCGATAGATTTCAATGAGGATCGTGAGAGAAGTTTTACCAACTTTACATGCTCTGACACCAAGTTTAAGATCATCATCGAACTTGGCCGAGGCATGGTATTCTAACGTCGCTTTTTTTACAAAGAGTTCAATACCTTCTTTGGCTTGAGAGAGGGGGGACGGAAGTTTTACTGCACGCCAATACTCTGTAAGGGCAACATCAAAATAAGTCAAGTAGTGTCCGTTAAAGACAACCGCTTGCATATCAACTTCAGCCCAGCGGACACGAAGGGGATGAAAAAAAGTAAAGTCTGTATAAGCCATGCAAAGTAATATAAATGATACGGAAAATTTTTACCAATAAAAAAAGAGCCAATAGGCTCCTCTTTGGAAAACTACCGAAGTCTTAATGAACTGTCGGCGTTGAGAAAGCAAATGATGCAAATCCAGTAATTTTCATCAATAGCTCATTAAACTCTTCTTGAGTGACTGGTAAGAGACCTCTGGCAGCTCTGCGACGATTAAAAGTGTCGAGCTCTTGAATATCAGAACCACCTAAGGTAGTATTTGCCGATTGTCTAGTTACATCATTCGTTTTCATTTCAATCTCCATTTTTGGTCAACTAGGCTATTCAACTACTAAAGTTTCATATAAATTGCTTAACCTGTACATTCAACGCAGTCAATTCTTTAAAGTTGACAAAAATTGGAAAAAATATAAAAAACTATCTTTTTATTAAGTTATTGATTTTATTGAATTATCTTAATACAAGACCTTTTAGCGATTATGCTTTTGAGAATTTTTAAATATTTAGCCTTTGTTTTATTGGTTTAGCCACTTTACTAGTTGGCAATTTGAGTCATTTTCAAATCACAAAGGACTATCCCCGAGTCTCGGATTAGCACATTTAAATCATTAATATCAATTGCATAGCCTATCGATTGCGCCAATTCCTGAGGATATTTCTCAGCGCATTCAGAGGCATGCGATTGAGCATACCTTACTCCTCTAGTTGGAATAGAAATCGTTTCTAATTAGTAGGGCAAGCCAACATAGTTTTCTGCAAGCGATCGTTGTGCGAGCTCTGAATGGCACAAATAATCAAATTCTGCTTGTTGGATGCGTTGATCAAAACGGGATTTTTCCGGAAAGTGGTGCAACATATTGGTTAGCCACCATGAAAAACGTTCAGCTTTCCAGATTCTTTGTAATGCAGTTGCGGAATATTGATCAATACCACTTTTTTGGTGCTCTACATAGTACTCAATCAATGCATTGGATAAGTAGTAAATATCGGACGCTGCTAAATTAAGGCCTTTTGCACCAGTTGGCGGAACAATATGTCCAGCATCTCCAGCTAAAAATAGCTGACCGTAACGTAAAGGTTCTGCAACAAAACTACGCAGAGGTGCGATACTTTTTTCGATTGAAGGGCCACGCACAAGATGGCCTGCAATACTTGAAGGTAATCTAGATTGAAGAGTATCCCAAAAACGATTATCAGACCACTTAGTAATATCTTCATCAACCGCACATTGCAAATAATATCGACTACGTGTTGGGGAGCGCATGCTACATAAATAGAAACCATCTGGATGGTTGCCATAGATTAGTTCTTCTTGAACGGGTGGAGTGTCAGAAAGAATTCCTAACCAACCAAATGGATACACGCGTTCAAATTCCCCAATCGAGTCCTTGGGTATGGAGGCACGACAGACGCCATGATAACCGTCGCATCCAGCAATAAAATCAGCTTTGATCGAGTAAGTTTGTTGCTCGTGAATAAATTGAACATGAGGTTGTTCGCTCAGTAAGTCATGGACTTTAACATCTGAGGCCTCATAAAAAGTTGGCAGACCCAAAGCTTGTCTAGCCTGACTTAAATCTTTGGTTACTTCCGTTTGACCATAGACAGTGACATGTTTACCTGCCGTTAATTTCTCAAGATCTAAGCGTAAATGTTGATGATCAAAAGCAATATCGAATCCGTGATGGACGAGTCCTTCACGGTGAAGCCGATCTCCCACTCCTGCTTGATCAAGTAAATTAACAGTTCCTTGCTCAAGAACGCCCGCACGGATACGTGACAGAACATAGTCTTTTGATTGACGTTCAATAACGATATTATCGACACCCGCTTTGGCCAATAATTGCCCAAGGAGTAATCCTGAGGGACCCGCACCAATAATTGCAACTTGTGTTTGAAATTCTTTAGGCATGAATCATTTTCATCACTTAGGTTGGATATTGCTCCGTATCTACTTCGGATTGACTTACAGCGTTATAGCGATTGCCAATCACAGGAATCGATTGAAGAATCTCATCAATTTCCTGCAAGTTCTGTGCCGATAGTTGAATTTGATCTGCAGCGACATTCTCACGCAGGTGGGATAGATTTGCCGTTCCTGGAATAACTAAAATATCATTACCTTGATGTAATACCCAAGCCAATGCAAGTTGTGGAAGTGAGCAGTGATGCTTATTTGCAACCTGTTTTAAGGCGTTATAAAAAGGGATATTTTTATCGAAATTTTCTGCTTGAAAACGTGGCATCCCACGACGAATATCTTTTTCTACGAATTGATCGATAGCGAGTAAGGATTCACTAAAAAATCCTCTTGCTAGAGGGCTAAATGCGACAAATGCAATCCCTAGTTCTCGACAGGCTTGTAAAAGAGCAATTTCAGGATTTCTTGACCACATCGAATATTCCGTTTGAAGAGCTGCAATAGGGAAGGTTGCATGCCCTTTACGTAATGTTTGTGCAGATATCTCAGACATACCAATAGCTCTAACTTTACCTTCTTTGACAAAATCTCCTAGAGTTCCAATTACATCCTCAATAGGAACTTTTTTGTCCCAGCGGTGAAGATAATATAAATCGATCACATCAGTTTGGAGACGTTGAAGACTACCCTCTACATCACGACGTAAAGATTCTGGACGACTATCAATGACACGCTTACCTTCAGCAGGTCCAACCCCACCCTTGCTAATTAGTGTAATTTGTTGACGATACTTTTTTAAAAAGGTTTTACCTAGAAGTGTTTCATTATGACCAAGACCATAAAGTGCAGCAGAGTCAAAATGGGTAATACCAAGATCAAAAGCCTCTTGCAAAAGGCGATTTGCATCTTCTTCGCTAGGAGGGATTCCATAAGCATGACTCAGGTTCATACAGCCAAGACCAATGGCACTTACTTGGTACGGTCCTAATTGACGTGTCGAGAGTTGCGTAGACATTTTTTCTCCTAAGAAGCGTTTTGAAGTTGAATTTCTAACTGATGCAAAATTTCATAACAAGGAAGTACTTTAGCAACGCTAGAGTTTGGCTCACGACCTTCACGAATCGCCGCAAAGAATTCACGATCTTGTAGTTCAATACCATTCATAGAAATATCAACTTTACTGACATCTATTTGATTATTCTTACCATCAAATAAATCATCATAACTAGCAATATAGGTGTTCTCATCACAAATATATCTAAAGATCGTTCCTAATGGACCATTATTGTTAAATGACAAGCTGAGAGTACATAAGGCCCCAGTACTTGCTTTTAACTGAATCGACATATCCATTGCAATGCCAAGTGTGGGATGAATCGGCCCTTGCATGGCACTTGCCGCGATGATTGTCCCTTGCGTTTGATATGCAAAGAGGTCAATGGTGTGAGCTGCATGGTGCCAAAGTAAATGATCCGTCCAACTTCTTGGTTGTCCGAGGGCATTCATATTCGTGCGACGAAAGAAGTAGGTTTGCACATCCATTTGCTGTATATGAGTTTGTCCGGCAATAATTTTTTGATGAAGATATTGATGGCTAGGATTAAATCTTCTTGTATGACCAACCATAGCAACTTTGCCTGTTTCTTTTTGTAGTCGAACGATTTCATTTGCATCTGCGAGAGAATCAGCCACCGGTATTTCTACCTGAACGTGTTTGCCAGCTTTGAGGCATGCGATTGCTTGAGCGGCATGCATCTGAGTTGGTGTACATAAAATAACCGCATCAACTTCAGCAATCGCTAGACTATCTGAAAGATTCGTTGTGACATGCTGGATTTTATATTTATCAGCAATTTCTTGCGTTTTAGATAATTCTCTACCAACTAAAGAAACTACTTCGATGCCCCCAATTTGAGCTATCGAATCAAGATGTTTATTACCAAAGGCACCGGCGCCAGCTAAAGCAACTTTCATAGATTCTCCAAAATGATATGTCCGACAGCGGTATTTGATGCCGGGACGTGATAATGTCGATGAATTTCTTTTACAGAAGCATCAAGAGCGCCACGCATAATTAGCCACATGACCAGTTCGATACCCTCAGAGCCTGCTTCTTCCACATAGGTGAGGTGGGATATTTTTGCTAGACCTTCAGGATCATTCGTTAAACCATCTAAAAAATCTTTGTCAAAGGCTTTGTTGATAAATCCAGCGCGAGGTCCTTGTAATTGATGAGACATTCCACCAGTTCCCATGATCACAATACGCTCATCGCTGCCAAAAGATTCAACCGCCTTACGAATAGCTTTACCTAATTGGTAACAACGATTACCAGTTGGTGGCGGGTATTGAACTACATTGACAGCTAGCGGAACCACTCGGCAAGGCCACTGATTCGGTTGCCCAAACATTAACGACAGTGGAACCGTCAAACCATGATCAACATCCATTTTGTTGATGATGGTCATATCAAATTCATCCAAAATTGTACTTTGTGCAATATGCCAACCTAGTTCTGGATAGCCTTCCACCGTTGGCACTGGTCTTGGCCCCCAGCCTTCATCTGCAGGAGCAAATGAAGCAGCACAGCCGATGGCAAATGTTGGAATCATTTCTAACGAAAATGCTGAAGCATGATCGTTATAAATCAGAATAATAGCGTCAGGCTTTACTTCCTTGAACCATTCTTTGGCACGATCATACCCAGCAAATACAGGACTCCAATAAGGCTCATTGGTTTTCCCTAAATCGAGAGCGGCACCAACCGCAGGAATATGAGAAGTTGCTACACCAGCAATTATTTTGGCCATTTATTGCTCCACAGGTCCAACAGGCATAGAGGGATTACGCCCCCCAGCAATCATCATTTGTCGATAACTTTCCTCGGGCATACCAGTCATGAGTGATGCAAGTTTCTGAAAGGAGTGGCCATCGGTTGCACCAATTTTCGCTAAAAAATAAATATTCCCCCCAAGTTGAATCATTTGGTTGTAGTCGCGGACGCGAACCGCTTGGTGTTGTTCGTCTGTCATCGGAAACTGCTTGAGATAAGCGTTCTCATCTGCTTTAAATGAGGTACGATTTACCTCTTTCATAAGTGACATGGCAAACATATTGAGGTGGTAACCAATTCTGGATTGAGTAGCATCAAATATGACAGTACCAGGTATTTTTTTAAAAGCATCGTAATAATCTACCACTTAATTACTCCAGTACAGACGGTTAGGGTTATCGACGAGCAAGGCTTGTTGGAGTTTTTCTGTATTGGCAATCCGAGGAATCCAATCGACTAATAAGCCATCATCAGGCATGTGATCTTTTAAATTAGGGTGAGGCCAGTCAGTTCCAGTTAAAACTCTATCCGTAAAATTTTCGACTAAATATTTGGCGAATGGTACAACATCCGTATAAGCAAGTTGTTCACCGTTTAAAGCTTTAGGACCAGTTACAGAAAGTCTTTCAGGACAAGTAACTTTGCTCCAAATGTTTTCATGCTCTCGCATGAGCTTTACAAATAACTGAAATTGTGGCCCATCAACCGGCAGGCTAACATCTGGACGACCCATATGATCTACGACAATGTTTGTTGGTAGCGCAGTAAAAAAATCCCATAACTCAGGTAAGTCGACCGCCTCAAAATAAATAACAATATGCCAACCAAGAGTTTGGATACGATGCGCAATTTCAAGCAACTCTTCTTTGGGTGTGAAGTCAACTAATCGTTTAACAAAATTAAATCGTACACCTCTAACTCCAGCTGCATGCAGTCTTTCAAGCTCTTGATCACTAATATCTCTTCTTACCGTGGCAATGCCTCTTGCGCGACCTGTGCTTCGAGAAAGGGCGTCCACCATGGCACTATTGTCAGCACCATGACAAGTTGCTTGGACAATCACATTCTTGTCAAAACCTAGACGATCACGTAGAGTAAAAAGTTGCTCATAACTTGCATCACAGGGAGTATATTTTCTCTCAGGGGCAAATGGAAAAAGATGACCTGGTCCGAAGACATGGCAATGAGCATCAACAGCACCCTTGGGTAATTGAAAGCGTGGTTGGCTAGGGCTGGCATACCAGTCTAACCATCCAGGAGTTTTCTCGAATGTAGTCATAGATTTGATCAATCTTCAATGTACTCTAAACCAGCTTGTTTTAATTTATCGCGCATTTTATACATATCCAGACCTAGAACACCTGAGGCTAATAGAGCACGTTTTTCTGTCTCATTACTTTCACGCGCTTGTGAAGCCTGAGCAACTGCCTGAGCTAAGTGAACTGGCACGACAACTACGCCATCATCATCAGCAATAATCACATCACCAGGATTCACATGGGCACCTGCACACACGACAGGAACATTCACTGAGCCAAGAGTTTCTTTGACTGTTCCTTTGGCACTTATGGCTTTACTGAAAACCGGAAAACCCATTTGAGTAAGCTCTTTGACATCTCGTACACCAGCATCAATGATTAAACCCTTTGCACCACGCGCTTGAAAAGACGTGGCTAATAAATCACCAAAAAAACCATCTGTATTATCTGTTGTACAAGCCGCTACAACCACATCACCCGGTTGGATTTGTTCAGCTACTACATGCATCATCCAGTTATCTCCCGGTTGAAGCAATACAGTTACTGCTGGTCCACACATGTTGGCACCGATATAGATTGGACGCATATATGTTTTCATGAGACCAATCCTACCCATCGCTTCATGAATCGTTGCGACACCAAAATGAGATAGTGCCTCAACTGCACCAGAATCTGCACGAGCAATCTTTGTTTTTACAACACCAAAAGCTTTCATATGTATCCCTTTTATCTTCCTTGTTGATGCAATATATGATCTAAGCGTGAAAAAACTCTACGAGCATTACCAGAGTATATTTGCTCGCGATCTTGAGGGCTAAGTTGAATATTAGATTCAATATAACGTTTTGTGTCATCAAAGTAATGACCTGTTTGTGGATCAATACCTCGCACAGCCCCAATCATTTCAGAAGCAAATAAAATATTTTTGACTGGTATGACTTCGGTTAATAAGTTGATGCCCGGTTGATGATATACGCAAGTATCAAAATAAATATTATTCAAAAGATGCTCTTCTAGTAATGGTTTTTTCAGCTCTTGAGCAAGCCCCCTAAACCTTCCCCAGTGATAAGGGACAGCACCACCACCATGGGGAATTAAAAATTTTAGTGTTGGAAAGTCGTTAAATAAGTCTGAAGTCAAGCACTGCATAAAAGCAGTTGTATCTGCATTGAGATAGTGTGCGCCGGTTGTATGAAAACATGAATTACAACTGGTACTTACATGGATCATTGCCGGTATGTCGTATTCCACCATTTTTTCATAGATGGGGTACCAATGTTTATCTGATAGGGGTGGTTCACGCCAATGACCACCGGACGGGTCTGGGTTAAGGTTAAGACCCACAAAGCCATACTCACGTACACATTTTTCTAATTCTTTTACGGATGTTTTGGGATCAACACCTGGAGATTGAGGCAACATGGCAGCCCCAATAAAATGATTTGGAAATAATTGATTGACTCGGTAAATCAATTCATTACAAATAGCTGCCCAAGTGGATGATGTATTAAAGTCTCCAATGTGATGTGCCATGAAGCTAGCTCTTGGAGAAAAAATGGTGAGATCACTGCCACGTTCAAGCATTTTGGCAAGTTGATTTTTTTCAATTGATGCGCGTAAATCGTCATCAGAAATTTTTAAATCACTTGCTTTTGGGCCTAGCTCGGGAGTATTTAAATTAGCAATTTGAAGATTACGCCAATCTTCTAAGGCCTTAGGCGCCGTTGTGTAGTGTCCATGACAATCAATAATCATTTTTTTCCTTGTGTAGCTAAATGATGCATAGGTGAGAATTACTGTTTCGGAATACGGGCTTTATCAATGATATTTCCCCAACGTTTTATATCATTTTCTAAGAGTGATCTTGCATCTTTAGTAGATGATGCATGAGCTTCCACGAAAATATCTTGTAATTTAGTTTTTACCTCTGGATCATTGACGGCGTCATTGATCGTTTTATTTAATAGATTAATAACAGTGGTTGGTGTTTTTGCAGGAGCTGCCAAACCATTCCATGAAGATGCGGTAAAGTTTTTTAAACCCACTTCGCTTACAGTTGGAACTTCTGGGAAAAATGATGATCGTTTGTTGCCTGTAACCGCGAGGAGACGAACTGCTTTGGATTTAATTTGGGGAACGAGTGGCCCTAAGATTTCTACCCCAGCATCAATTTGCTCACCACGAAGAGCAGTAATGACCGCTGGCGTGCCATTAAACGGAACAACTTGAACATCTAAATTCGCGGAGCTTTTAAATAATTCTGCGGCTAAATTTTGTGTGCTACCAATATTAATGCTACCGACGTTGAGCTTCCCAGGGTTAGTTTGAGCTGCCTGAATTAAGTCTTTTAATTGCATATATTTTGAAGATTCATTCACCACGATGGCAATGTCAAAAAAACCAACAGTAGACAAAGGCTCAAAATCCCTTAGAGTGTCATAGGGAAGTTTCTGGAATAAGTTAGCGCTAATGGCTGTGCCATTTGACATCAGTAACAAAGTGTAGCCATCTGGCTCAGACTTTGCTACTAGATCGGCAGCAACAACACCACCAGCACTTGGCTTATTCTCAATCACTACACCTTGCCCTAAATTAGCGCTCATTTTTTGGGCAACAATCCGCGCTGTTAAATCAGCAATACCGCCTGGACCAAATGGCACAATGATTTTGATGGGTTTAACAGGAAAGTTTTGTGCTAAACAAGAAAGGCTACAAAAGAAAGTGAACATGAAAATACTGATTTGTCGAATCGTGCGATGAGTAAGGAGTGGTTTCATGAGGTTTTTTAGAAGTAAGGAATATTAAATAATTGTTTGGCAAGAAAAAGGTGTTATAAAGACTTCAGGAAAATCAAATACTAAAATTTATTCATATGATCCAATTCTTGAATCCGATTAAAGCGCACACTAAACAACTCTATTATTTTATCGCACTGACATTTTTGGCGATTATTTTTCATCTAAATCTCATGGGATCTGCAAAAGCGCAGAATACTCAACCTGAAAAATCTGAGCAACTTAAGATCTTACTGGAGATTTCATGCCCTAATTTTAATGAGATGGTAAGTAATTATCAGCAAAAGTTTGTTTCCAAGATGTCTAATTGGAGTAAAGCAAATTTATCTCAAGCCGATTATCAAACAGCTTTTTATCCTTTTTCAGGTCCAGATATTGTCACTGTGATGTCTTTATACCCCAAAGCAAGCTATTACGTATTGGTGGCGGATCAAGTTCCAGAATATGCTTATATCAATTCTCCAGAAAAGTTGAGTAATACTTCTCAGTCATTTGAATGTCAAATGTTAAGTAATTTCTCGAGAAAAGGATTTTACCTAACGAATGATTTAGTGGGTAAAAATGGTCCAAAGCCAAGATTTATGAAGCTATTGATTTATAACTTAGCCTTTGCTGGAGCACAAGTGAGTGAAATAAAAAGCTTGTCGATTAGTTCTAATGGGATGATCGTACCTCAGACCAAAGACAGCCCAGCAAATGGAGTTCGTTTTTCGATTGAAACCCAAGATGGTCGAGCAGTGACAGTCGATTACATCAGTGCCAATATTTCCGATAGTGGCCTTAAAAATCATGCGCATTTTATCAAAGCCTTTCAACGTAAATCCAGTCAAGTAGTTTTAATTAAATCAGCTTCTCATTTACTTCAGAATACTTATTTTTCGACCATGAAAAATATATTGATTCAAAATGCAAAATGGATTACACAAGATGAGACTGGTCTCGATATCGTTCCGTATTCAGAGAATTTCAATCTGCAACTCTTTGGTAAGTTCATAAAACCAAATACCTTATGGGCAAAAAGTCCGTCAGCCCAGCGCTTAGCTAAATATTACCAAGGGCATCCTAGCAAACAAGAGCTTCCTTTTTTACTCGGATATGAGAAAGCTGGTGGATCGATGCTAATGATTGGGCAACGTAAATAAGAACTACTTCAGAAGAGATGAGAAAAGAATAATATTATTCGTGAGTTGATTTTGATCAAACGAGCTTAAAGTCCAAAGGTCAAGTTCGATACCATTAGATAAAGGGTTGAGATAGACATTATTTTTGCGCAATTCAAAATGAAGGTGTGGGCCAGTAGAGTGTCCTGTTGAACCAACATACCCAATTTCGAGACCACGCCTTACTTCGCTGCCAACAGACAACTCTGGGTTATAGGCGCTTAAATGTGCATAGAAGGTTTTATAGTTGCCTGGGTGTTCAATCACGACAAAATTTCCGTATCCTGCGTAAGGACTATATTGAACAATCTTGCCATTTGCCACAGCATAAATCGGGGTTCCCGGTGGAGCTGCAAAATCGATACCTTGATGACCTGAATAACTGGTATAAGATTGCAAAACGACGACATTTTTTTTGCCTTTTTTGACGACGGCTTTACGACGATTTGTTGAGGCAAAGTTTCCTACACCCCTTGAAATTCTGGTGTAATTTAAAGGATTAATCCAAAAATGTTGCTCTAACTCTTGGCCATAAGAAGTAAAAAAACCTCCGGGTAAATCATCTCGTTGAACCCAAAAAGCATCAGCCAAAACATTTTTCTGTGTTTGATCCAATATTTCTAAGCTAATCACTTGAGCCCATTTGTTTTTCCCTCCCGCGTCGTAGACAACGCGAGCAAAGTTCTTTTCGTTCTGCTTTATTTTGGGGTATAGCTCCTTGACTAACGAGGCTAACTCCCAAATGAGTTCTGGGGGAATCGAGGTATTTGCCTGATTGGCTTTGTAAATCACTAAATCATTTAAATCGAGAATCACTTCGAGATAGCTTTCAAAACCACTCCCAAGCGGCTGTGAGCTAACCAAATAGCCTTCTGTGTTGGGCGAACGATTGAGAGTGACTAAGTTTGTTGTTGGCTCTCTTTTTTCATTATTAAGAATTGAAAATGCTTGGATTTTATTCGTACTATTATCAATGGAATAAGCATATGGAAGGCAATTTGCCTTGAGATTAGAAAAAAATTCTGGAGCTTGACGATTAAAAGCTGAGAGAAATTCACTATCTTGGATGTAGAGGCTTTTTAATAAATTCGCCATGGAGGACGTAACAGTACCGCAACCATGCCTAAAGGTAAATCGTTGGAAACTAGATGAGGGTTTAACGACGTCAGGACTGGGTGTTTTAAGGATATTTTCAATGATGTTGGGGGTGGGCAAAGGCTCGCCTGATCCATTTTGAGCATTTCCCATTGGATAAGCATTCAGATAATTTTGTTTGTAAGCAGGTTGAACACCCAGTCGTGGAGATGGAATAGAGCTTGCTTGCTTTTGTGAGCTGGGTCTTTTAGGGGGGGGATTTTTTTTAGTGTTAGCGCTACTTGCGAAATTAGATATTAAGCACAAAGAAACTAAACAGATGATTTGACGATAAAAAGAAAAAGTCAATTCGATTTCCTTAGAAATTTTTCTAAATCCAAATTAAATTCATTTGCTTTATCTACAAACAGACCATGCCCTGCATTGTCGTCATAAATTTTAAATTCGCCCATAGGATGTTTTTCACTGAACAATAGAGCTTGTTCCGAATATCTAGGAGTAATAGCATACCAAATCGGCACTTGGGTTTTATAAATGGTATCTCTATAGTATTCACGTGAATAAGGTTTTCTGAGAATCGCGAAGGCATTTTCCGGGTTTGAGGATAGACGTAGTGCCGAGTTTTCGACCGTTTGAATAAAATCTGTCGGTGGATTAGATTTAAAAATAGCTCCGACAAATCCTTTGACATATTTTTTAAAAGACTCAGTGGTCATTTTGCTATTGCCACGTGCCAGATTCGCTTTAGGGGGAGTTCCTTCGCCAATCGAATTGTCGATGAGTACAAGACTTTGTAAGCCATGATCGCCATAGCGATTGACATAGTCCAATGCTTCCATTACACCTAAGGACCAGCCAATGAGGGTAAATTCTGTGGTTTGAGTGGTAGCGAGCAGTTCTTTGATATCTCTTGCGCGAAGTTCCGCTAAATTAGCTCCAAGATAGATATCTGATTTACCTTGGGAGCGAGGACTAAAAGAGATCACTCGATAATTTTGGGAAAAATAATTGAGTTGTGCATTAAAAACTTCTGCAGGCATCATCCATCCTGGAATAAAAAGCAGGGTTTTAGTACCTTGTCCACCAATTAAATACTGGAGTTTGACCCGATCAGATGTCACAAAGCTTTTTTGTTGAATTTCGGGAGTCAAGTTAAACGATTGAGCTTGCGAGGAGATGGGGTTGATTCCAAGCAACAGAAACAACATAAAAGAACTGAAATTTATATGTTTTTTATAAACAAGCGTCATAATGCTATTTTGCACGATTGCAGTGATTCGTTCTACTATTTCTTATAAGCCCTTATTACTAATGACAAATTCCAGTGAGACTAATCACATCACAAGCCCGAAAAGATCTTTAAAAACCTTTGATATTGCCGCACTCATTATTGGCACCATTTTAGGTGCCGGTATTTTTAGAGTGCCATCGATGGTCGCAGGACAACTCAATAATGAATATTTCATTATTGGAGCTTGGTTATTAGGTGGTTTGATTTCTATTATTGGCGCATTATGTTATGCCGAATTAGCTACCACTTATCCAAACGTGGGTGGTGAATACCATTTTTTACAAAAAGCCTATGGACGTCGATTAGCTTTTTTGTATGGGTGGGCTAGATCGATTGTCATTGTCACTGGATCTTTGGGAATTCTAGGAATTACACTGGGTGATTACATGACGAAAATTATCTCTTTAGGGTCATATTCATCGACCATTTGGGCCATGCTAGTCATTATTGTTTTAAGTGTTTTGAATGCAATCGGTATTAAAGAAGGAAAAACAGCGCAAAATATTTTGACCGTTTTTGAAGTCTTAGGCGTGGTTGGTATTATTGTTACTGGGTTCATGCTTCAAGGAGCAGCTCCCCAAGAAGTACACGCTACCACAAGCCAACCCAGCTTTGGAGCTGCAAGTTTGGCCATTATTTTCGTCTTATTGACCTATGGGGGATGGAATGAGGCTGCTTATGTATCCGCTGAGGCCGTTGATCAGCGTCGAGGGATTCTAAAAGCGCTAGTATTGGGAATTGGGATTGTTACTTTACTGTACGTCTTAGTCAATTTATCTTTAATTCACGCATTTGGCGTATCTAAAATGGGTCAATCCAATGCGCTTGCCAGCGATTTATTTGATTTGGCCTATGGGCATCAATCAGCTGTTTTATTTAGCGCTATCGTTGTTTTTTCCTGTTTGAACTCTATCAATGCAACCATCATATTTGGCTCAAGAAGTAGTTTTGCTTTAGGGCAAGATTGGAAGATGTTTTCTTGGATTGGACAATGGGATGAATCAGGGTCACCGAGAAAAGCAATTTTTCTCCAATGTCTGATTGCCTTAGCTCTTGTTTTTGGGGCATCTTTTGCAAGAGAGAGTTTTGAGTCAGTCGTGGAGTTCACCGCTCCCGTATTTTGGTTTTTTATATTACTGATTGGAATTTCTTTATTTATCCTCCGAAAACAGAACCCTGATAAAGAAATACCCTGCCCAGTTCCACTTTATCCAGTTTTACCGATTATTTTTATCCTGACTGTGGTCTGGTTACTTTGGTCCAGTTTGGCTTATTCTGGTTGGGGGGCATTAGTTGGCGTTGCTTGCTTAGGCGTTGGGGCTGTAATATTATTGTTTGAATCGAAGCATTAAATCGATTACATGTAACAAAGTACATAAACCTTTGTTATGGTTAATCATAAATTAAATGGAGATTAATATGAAAACTATCTTATTTGCATTAGTAGCTTTATTTACTGTTAATGTTACATACGCTCAAAATGCCTGTGAAATGAAAGCCGCTGATAAAAAATTAAATGGCGCAGCAAAAAACAGTTTCGTTAAGAAGTGCGAGAAAGATGCACGAGCAGTTTGTGAGAATGATGAAATTAGCAAAAGAACGAATGGTGCAGCGAAAGAAGCGCATATCAAAAAATGTCTCAAGGATAGCTTGGGCAGTTAATGCCTGACAATATTATGTTTAAAACATTACGAAGTTTTTCAAGGTTCATTCCATGGGTATTGTGTATTTTTTTCACAATTCTGATGGCCCTACAAATTCAAAGTGGTCACGATAATCTGGGAGCCTATCTTTGGTTTGGGCTCTTTACTTTTTTAAGTGTCATTGGTTTACAGGACGCAACACAAAAGCATCATGCCATTTTGAGAAACTATCCAGTTTCTGGTCATTTACGTTTTTTATTCGAGACCTTTCGCCCAGAGTTAAGACAATACCTTATTGAATCAGATACTGAAAAACTTCCATTTTCAAGAAATCAACGTGCCTTAGTCTATCAACGTGCTAAGGGTGCATCGGATAAGCGCCCATTAGGCACTATCGAAGATAATTATAAAGTTGGCATGGAGTGGTTATCCCACACCATCAACCCAGTTGGTCATGTAAAACCTGAATCATTACGTGTCACTGTAGGTAGTGCAAGTTGTAAAAAACCTTACTCGATTTCCATATTTAATATTTCTGCGATGAGCTTCGGCTCTTTATCAGCTAATGCCATCATGGCTTTAAATAAAGGTGCCAAAATGGGAGGTTTCGCTCATGACACTGGAGAGGGTTCTGTATCTGATTATCATCGTCGCTATGGCGGCGACTTAATCTGGGAACTTGGTTCAGGCTATTTTGGTTGCCGAACTGCCGAGGGGAATTTTGATCCTGAGAAGTTTGCTAAAGTTTCCGCTGAGCCTCAAATTAAGATGATTGAGATTAAGATTTCTCAGGGGGCAAAGCCTGGCCATGGCGGTGTTTTACCAGCCGCAAAAATCACTCCTGAAATTGCTAAAACGCGTGGTATTCCGATGGGCGTTGATTGCAATTCTCCAGCAGGTCATTCTGCCTTTACGACACCACTTGAATTAATGCAATTTATTACGCAATTACGTGAACTATCTGATGGAAAGCCTGTTGGTTTTAAATTATGTATTGGTAAAATTGATGAGTGGTTTGCCATCATTAAAGCTATGTTAGAAACTAAAGTAGTTCCTGATTTCATTGTGGTTGATGGCAGTGAAGGTGGAACAGGGGCTGCTCCCGTTGAGTTTGTCGATCATGTAGGAACACCAATGCGAGATGCTCTTCGTTTGGTTCATATGACATTGATAGGAGCTGGCTTACGAGACCAAATTAAACTTGGTGTAGCAGGTAAGATTATTTCTGCATACGATATTGTAAGAGCATGTGCTATCGGTGCCGATTGGTGTAATTCTGCTAGAGGATTTATGTTTGCGATCGGGTGTATTCAATCGAGAACTTGTCATACAGATTTATGTCCAACCGGAGTTGCCACACAAGATGCTATGCGTCAACAAGCTTTAAACCCTGAAGATAAAGCTCATAGGGTCTTCCATTTTCATCAAAACACTCTTGTTTCTTTAAGTGAGTTATTGACTGCATCTGGATTTTCACACCCTTATCAACTTGATGCTAACGTGATAGTAAGAAGAAATGAGAACGGAACTGCTATCCCTTTAGGCCATCATTTGTTAACTCTTCAATCAGGTGATTTACTCACAAATGATGCAGAGATATGTTTGAATTCTCACTTTGATGGTTTAGGTAGTTATTGGTCAAAGGCAACGTCAGCACATTGGTAAAGTTCCTCTAAATATGTTTAGTCCAAAATCGATTGCCGCTATTGTTTTTTCATTTTTAGTCATTACGGCATTGGCATTACATTATTTTGTCCCAGCACCACCCAAAAAAATTGTGATTGCTACAGGTGGTAAAACAGGCCAGTACTTTCGCTTAGGGAATGAATATAAGGAAGCGCTTGAGAAGAATGGTATTCAAGTTGAAGTTTTAGTTACTAAAGGATCCATTGAGAACCTTGAGTTACTGAATGATTCAAAGAGTCAAGTTGATCTTGCTTTTGTTCAGTCTGGCACCGCAACATCAAAAGATTATCCACAAATTCAATCTTTAGCAGGTGTGTTCTATGAGCCTTTGTGGATTGTATATCGAGAAAAGTCATTTAAAGCTGCGCCTGATACTTTAGATGATTTAGTGAAAAAAAATGTATCGATTGGTGTTTCAGGAAGTGGTACGCGAAAGTTGGTTGAGCGAATATTTGAGTTGGATCAAATTAAAACCAATAAGCCCAATTTTTTTGAATTGAATACCGACCAGTCCTTGGAAAAATTACAAGTTGGTGAAATTGATGCCATGTTTATATCTGTGAATAATCGTGCACAGATTATGCAAAAGATCTTCGCTGATTCGCGATTAAAAATCATGTCATTTTCAAAAGCTTATGGGTATCCTCCACGAATTAAAGGCTTAAGTGTTCTGCAAGTGAAACGAGCAACCTTAGATGTCTATAACGACACACCAAGTAAAGATATCTTCATGTTATCCTCGACTGCAGAACTTGTATCTAGAAAAGACTTACACCCAGCGATTACTGCATTAGTAGTAGATCTTTCTATTGATATGCTCTCTCAAGCAGATATTTTGAATGCTGAGAAAGATTTTCCAAGCCCTAATCATTTAAGTTTTGATACGAATGAAGACGCACAAAAAGTTCTTCGTGAAGGACCTGGTTTCTTACACCGTTATTTGCCATTTTGGGTAGCGGTTTGGATTGATCGACTATTGCGAGTAGCTATCCCATTGGCAGCCATTTTGATTCCACTTTTTAATTTCTTGCCAGCTATTTTGCAATATAGAATCAAATATAAATTTGCAATGATTTATAAAGAATTACGCACGGTAGAAAATCAAGTGAATGCGGGTGGCTATGACAAGGCGAGGATAAATACCGCCTTACAAGATTTACTAGAACGTTCCATGACCTTAAAAGTCTCTCAGTTTAATACCAAAGATGTCTATGATCTTTTGGCTCACATCGGCGATGTGCAGCGCAGAGTGGGAGAAGTGAAAAAAATCTAATTGAATAAAAATAAGTTTAAAAACTGTAAAGATAGTTTGATAAGTGGCTCAAGCCATAATCCACCTAAAATACCAGCAAGCATCAAACCAATTACAATAAAAATGCCATAAGGCTCTAGTTTTGCTAGTAAGCGAGCTTGTTGGTAGGGAAGTAAGCCTACTAAAATTCGACCGCCATCAAGAGGAGGTATGGGTAACAAGTTAAATACAGCTAAGACAACATTCCAATAAATACCTGCTTTTGCCATGGCGAATAAAAAAGGTGAGTCTACCGACATTCTTAAAACAGAAAAAATGAGAGTCCAAATAAAAGCTTGAATAAAGTTCGATGCAGGTCCTGCTAAAGCCACCCAAATCATATCTCTTTTGGGATGATTTAGAGCAGAAAAATTCACGGGAACCGGTTTTGCATACCCAAATAAAAAAGGTGATCCAGATAGTTTTAAAACTAAAGGGATTAAAAAAGTACCGATAGGATCAACATGTTTGAGGGGATTTAAGGTCACACGTCCTAGAGAATAAGCCGTGTAATCACCAAAATATTTAGCAGCATAGCCATGAGCAGCCTCATGCAGTGTAATCGCAAGAATCAGTGGCGGGGCGACTGTCAAAATAGTAAAAATTAAATCAGAATCCATAATTTCTTTCTTTTACCGTGTAGGAGGCAAACCAAAGCCAAAGCTTAACATGCTAATCGATGACATTTCTATACCCTCTGTTATCACACTGGCTGATTCATTCTCATGCTTTAAACCAAGGGTATAAATTGCTGGTAAATAATGTTCTGGAGTAGGTATGGCATAAGAGGCATACGGACTTGAGTTTTCCCAATGAATCAGCGGTTTGAAGTCGTTGGTCATCACATGATATCTAAAGAACTCTTCATACGCAGTTGCCCATGGGGGTGGAGAAAGACTGTTTCTTGATAGTAAGCGTAAATTATGGACTACATTACCACTACTAATGATTAACACATTTTCTTCACGAAGAGATTGTAAGAGTTGCCCCAACTTCCAGTGATCTTCATTTTTTAAAGTAGCATCAATACTCATTTGAATGACAGGAATATTTGCTTTGGGGTATAAATATTTTAAGATGGACCAAGAGCCGTGATCTAAGCCCCATTCAGCCTCTTCTAGAGTGACATTCGCAAAATCAGGTTGAATCAAATTCCTCACTCGTTCAGCAAGTTCTGGAGAGCCTTGCGCAGGATATTGGATCGCTGATAACTCCTCTGGGAAGCCACTAAAGTCATGAATCGTTTTTGGGTGTTGCATGGCGGTCAACCAAATACCCCTTGTATACCAATGAGCGGATATCATCAAAATAGCTTTAGGTTGCGCAATACTTTGTCCAAGCTTTGTCCAAGCATGTGTATATTGATTGGGCTCAATAGCATACATTGGACTACCGTGCCCAATAAACAATGCTGGTGTTAGCATAGGATGGATGTTCGCTTAATGAGAACCAGCCATGCGTGGTTTTGCTGCAGGGGGAAGGTCGAACAGTAAAATTTCTGCATCCTTACCTTGTTCAATATGAACAGTACTTTCTTGCGCAAGCATAAGGGCATCACCTGCATCGAGTGGTTCACCATTGACATGGACGCTACCCTTAGCAACATGAAGATAAGCTAATCGCCCACTGGCTAAATCATGTTGAATTGTTTCATTCCCATCGATTAAGGCCGCATATAAGCGCGTATCGGAATGAATCTTAACCGAGTTTTCAGCACCATTTTCAGATGCCACTAAACGTAGTTTGCCTCTTTTTTCTACCGGTGGAAATAAGGTTTGTTCGTAACTGGGGTCTACACCAAGCGTATCAGGCTGAATCCAGATTTGGAGAAGATGTGTAGTTTGACCTTCAGCATGGTTGTACTCACTATGCATGACACCTCGGCCAGCACTCATGCGTTGTACTTCATGAGGAAAAATGGCTTTACCGTTCCCCATATTGTCTTTATGAGCCAGCTCACCCTCGAGAACATAGGTAATAATTTCCATATCTTGATGACCATGGGTGCCAAAGCCTTTGCCAGAGGCAATCCAGTCTTCATTAATGACACGCAGAGGGCCAAAGCCCATGAATTTGGGGTCATAGTAATCCGCAAAAGAAAAACTATGAAATGACTTAAGCCAGCCGTGATCAGCGTAGCCTCTAGATAAAGCAGGACGTTTAATTTTCATGTCTGTGTAATCACTAAAAATAGAATACTTAAAGAATAATCTATTTTAGTGAACTACACAGACAACTCAGAAATTATTGATAACTTGAAATCAATACGTTTTATAAGATAAAAATTTACCAGATAAAACGACATTCACTCGATCACCTTTTGGATCTGCTTCTCGCTGAATATCCATAGAAAAATCGATTGCACTCATAATGCCATCACCAAACTCCTCATGAATGAGTTCTTTGATCGTTGTGCCATAGACACTCACAATTTCATACCATCGATAAATTAAGGGATCAGTTGGCACAGGTGTTGGAAGAGAGCCCTTGTAGGGCACAATTTGTAACCAAGCCATCTCTTCATCGGTTAAATCAAAAAGCTTACCAGCAGCTTCTGCTTGAACCTTCGTAAACGTCATTTGACCTAAGCAAGCGGCAGTTACCCATTCTTTAGATTCACCAATCGTTGTGGCGATATCCGCCCACTTGAGCCCATTTTTGACTTTGGTACTAATAATTTTTTCTGTTACTAATTCGCGATTCATCATCTTCCTTTCAATTAAATGTAGTGGATTCTTCTAATCCTGGATATACAACTAGTGGTTCAAAATCATTCATTACTTTGCCAGAAGCTGCCTCAGCTTGGAGTTGTTTGGATCGATTAACCAAAAAATCTACTAAGTGATTTCTGACTGGATAATATTTAGATTCATGATGTAAAGTCGCTCTTTGCCGATTTTTCGGTAAAGTATTAACAACGATTTCAGCAATTTTGGCATTTGGGCCATTACTCATCAACATAATGCGATCAGACAAAAGAATGGCTTCATCCACATCATGGGTAATCATAAAAACGGTCTGTTGAGTCTCTTTACAGATTTTTAATAACTCATCTTGAATTACGCCTCTAGTAAGGGCATCTAGGGCGCCAAATGGCTCATCTAGTAATAGCATTTGTGGTTCGATGGCAAATGCTCTAGCAATACCGACACGTTGTTTCATGCCACCCGATAATTCAGAAGGTTTTTTCTTATTGGCACCATGAAGACCCACTAAGGCTAAATATTTATTAGCTTGGTCTTCAATTTGTGACTTACTCCAATCAGGAAATCTTGACTTCACTGCAAAGCACACATTTTCAAGAACAGTCATCCAAGGCATCAGGGCATGACCTTGAAATACAACACCACGTTCAAGCCCTGGACCTTTAATCTCTCGTTCAAGCATAAAGGCATATCCAGAGCTTGCTTTTTCTAGACCAGCTAAAACATTGAGGATGGTAGTTTTGCCACAACCTGAGTGACCAATAATGCAAATGAACTCACCTTTTTGAATTTCGAAGTTAATCCCTTCGAATACTGGAGGACCATTTAGGCTATAAGATTTTGAAAGATTCTGAACTTTTAAAAAAGACTTATTAATCAGCATAGGAAACCATTTTTTGAAGTTGACCGAAAAGAGTATCGAGAAGCATGCCTACCGTACCAATTAAGGTAATGGCAAAAATAACACTAGCAAGAGAGAGGTTGTTCCACTCGTTCCATAAAAAATAACCAATCCCTGTGCCGCCTACAAGCATTTCAGCGGCAACGATAACCAACCATGCAATTCCCATGGAAATACGCATACCCGTCAGAATCGTTGGAGCAGCAGCAGGCAAAATCACAAAGAAAGCTTTTCTAAAAGGATTAACCTCTAGAGTTTTTGCAACATTGAGCCATTCACGTCTCACATTAGCAACACCAAAGGCCGTATTAATGAGCATGGGCCAGATCGAGCAAATGAAAATCACAAAGACTGCCGATATGGAAGAATCCTTTATGGTGTATAGAGCGATGGGCATCCAAGCAAGGGGAGATATCGGTTTTAACACTTGGATAAAAGGATTTAATGCTTGATAGATGAGAGGCGACATACCAATTACAAACCCCAGTGGTAAAGCGATGAGCAGGGCTAATAAAAATCCTAAACCCACACGACCTAACGAGTAATAAAGTTGGATGCCAATCCCCTTATCGTTTGGACCATTATCATAAAAAGGATGTGATAACTTTTCATAAAATGTTGTACCCATTTGACTCAGAGTAGGGAAGCCTGATTTTTGTGCACTATCCAAACTACCTTTACCCATCAAATCATTGTATTCAGCAGAGTTACCTGCTGCTGCAGTTGCAGCTGTTGAAATTTTAGATGCCTTAGGTACGGTAGCGACGTGCCATAGAAACAGACAAAAGATAAAAATCAATAGGGACAAAAAAGAACCTTTTGTTTTCGTTGAGAGTGACTTCATAACTTACTTTCTTTCATTAAGATTTTTTGGGAAATGAATTCAAATAGGCGCTTGCTTGATTTGCATCAAATTCTTTACCCATGATGTTAAATTTTTTGTAGCCTGTTTTAGCTAGGTTTGGAATTTCCATTTGAACTTCTGCCATATACTTTTTGGCATCTGTTAATAAAAATATCTTTTCAGATAATGCTTTGTAGTTCACATCACCCTTGATATATCCCCAGCGTTGCATTTGGGTCAGCATCCAAGTGGCCATTGAGTACCATGGGATTGGATTGAAGTCGATACGATCAGGCACGTTTTGCACATTACCCAAACCATCTGCAAATTTTCCAGTTAACACTTGCATCACCACTGTTTCTGGTTGATTCAAGTAATTTTGTGGAGAAATAACCTTAGCAATTAAAGGACGATTCTTTGGATCACTCGCCATTGCTGCAGCATTCAATACCGCACGGTATAAGGCAGCAAAAGTATTGGGGTTTTGCTTAATGAACTCTTCAGAAGTGCCAAATGCGCAGCATGGATGACCATTCCAGATTTCTTTTGTCAGAATATGAATAAATCCAATTTCATCATAAACAGCTCTTTGATTAAAAGGATCAGGCCCTAAGAAGCCATCGATATTACCAGCACGTAAGTTCGCAACCATCTCTGGTGGGGGAGTGACACGAATTTGAATATCTTTATCAGGATCAAGACCAGCTTGAGCAACGTAGTAACGTAGTAAAAAGTTATGCATAGAATATTCGAATGGGACGGCAAACTTCATCCCTTTCCACATTGCTGGATCACGTTTATCTTTGTGCTTATTTGCAAGAGTAATCGCTTGTCCATTGACGTTTTGAATCGTTGCAACACGCATCTGAGTTGGGTCAGAGCCTAGGCCCATTGACATCGAAACCGGCATGGGTGATAAAAAGTGAGAGGCATCATGTTCTTTAGAAAGCATTTTGTCGCGAATCAAGGCCCATCCCGCAGTTTTGTTTAAGCTAACATTCAGCCCCTGTTTTCTGTAAAAACCTAATGGATCGGCCATGATTAATGGTGTGGCGCAGGTAATTGCAATAAAACCAATCTTTAAATCTTTTTTCTCTAAGGCTCCTTTCTCTTGAGCCATTGCTTGTAGGGAATCTACAGGCAAGAACCCAGATAAAGCTGACATGGCACCGCCGACTCCCACTGCTTTAATAAATGCGCGGCGTCTCAGTTCATCGGGAAACAATGCCTTAACGAGACTTGCCTCGATAAAATCTTGGCTCATTTTTTCAGCATCTTGAATATGTTCTTCTTGAGAACGATGTTTACCACAAGCGCAACCCGTAAAGAGAGGCTGGTTTGGGTCAAAAGGATTTAATGTGTTCATCATAAGCTCCAATAAAAAAAGATAAATTTAACAAGCAATCGGTTGGTATAAATAGGTATTTAATTCGTTATGGGGTAAAGTTTGAAGACGATTAAGTGTGTCTCGGTAAACTTCACCAATTAAAGCAATCACAGGCTTTTGGTCTGAAAATAACGCTTCACTATTAAATAGTGCAAGCTCTTGAAGCGTTGTACCAAAGGAGCGCTGGTCTTTTAAGCTGACAGACTCCATAATGCATACAGGTGTATTTTGATCATGCCCTCTTTGAATGAGCTCTTCGGCAATCGTTTTTAATTCTCCACGCCCCATGTAGTAAATGAGAGTTTCTTGATCTTTGTAATTCAGTTTGGTTGGCAGTGTTGTAATGGTGACTGTCCGACTGATATTTCTTGAAGTTGGGGACTGTTGGAGCTGTGCAGAAGCCGCCAAAGCTGTAGTAATTCCAGGAATGATTTCAATATAAATTCCAGCGTTTCTTAAAGTGTCGATTTCTTCAGAGGCGCGACCAAAAATGAGTGGATCACCACCTTTTAACCTAACAACGATTGCATATTGATGAGCCGCATTCACTAATTGTCGATTAATAAATAATTGCGAATGAGAAAACTGACCACACCTCTTTCCAACAGGGACTTGCTTTGCTTGAGGGCACCAAGACAACATATTTTCATCAATCAGAGCATCATAAAAAACGATATCTGCTTGCGCAAGAATTTGTGCGCCCTTAACGGTAATTAAATCATGTGCGCCAGGTCCCGCACCGATTAAATACACACCGTTCGTCAGAACTTGTGTTTGGGAGAAGAGTGATTGATTAATTAACATGGTTTTATTTTTCATCAATTGCAAATTCCTCTAAATTTATATGCACCAAATTTGAGCGCGCCATTTTTAGTAAAAAAATATTGCACCAAATAAGGGAAATTTAAAAATGAAAGGTATGTGGAATTCCTTAATGTAGAAATAAGTTCATTAAGGAGAGAATCTATGAAAAAGACACCATCTATCAAAAGTGCTACATCAACCACCAAGCGAAGCTTAATTAAGTCTGTCGGAGCTGTTGGCATCTACAGCTTGATAGATCCTCTGATAAAGACTGGCGCTTGGGCTGCTGGATCTGATGCACCTGAAAAAACAGACGTTAAAGTTAGTTTTATCGCTCTCACAGATTGCTCTTCAGTTGTTATGGCAAACCAACTTGGTTTAGATAAGAAGTATGGAGTCAAGATTATTCCTACGAAAGAAGCTTCTTGGGCAGCGATTCGAGATAAGTTAATTAATGGTGAAAATGATTTATCTCATATTTTGTATGGACTCGTTTACGGACTACAGATGGGAATCGGAGGACAACAAAAAGATATGTCCATCTTAATGACCCTCAATAACAATGGTCAGGCAATTACTTTATCCAAAGCGCTCTATCAAAAAGGCTTAACAGATGGAACAAAATTAAGAGAGGTGATGGATAAAGAAAAAAGAGACTTTACTTTCGCGCACACTTTTCCAACGGGTACGCATGCTATGTGGCTCTATTATTGGTTAGCCAACTACGGAGTTAATCCGTTGAAAGAAGTTAAGATTATTACGGTACCACCACCGCAAATGGTAGCAAATATGCGCAGTGGCAATATGGATGGTTATTGTGTTGGGGAGCCCTGGAATGCAAGAGCCATTGCGGATGGTATTGGTTTTACTGCAATTACAACCCAAGAGATTTGGCCTGATCACCCAGAGAAAGTCCTGGGTACAACAGCAGACTTTGTAAAGAAATATCCAAATACAGCTAGAGCAGTGACGAGTGCTATTTTAGAGGCATCGAAGTTTATTGATTCATCAGCAAAATCACGTCACGATACCGCTACCGTTGTTTCCGCACCATCATTTGTGAATACGGATATGAATATTATTCAGGATCGAATGATGGGTCGTTATACCAATGGTATTGGTAAGACATGGGATGATCCAAATGCCATGAAGTTTTACAATGAAGGGAAAGCCCCTTTTCCTTACTTATCTGATGGAATGTGGTTTTTGACCCAACATAAGCGTTGGGGCTTACTCAAAGATCACCCGAACTATCTTGAAGTAGCCAAGAAAGTGAATAACATTGAGCTATATAAGCAAGCTGCAACTGCGGCGAATGTTCCAATTCCTAAATCTGATATGAGATCAAGTAAGTTCTTTGATGGCAAGGTGTGGAATGGACAAGATCCAAAGGGATATGCAGATAGTTTCAAAGTAAAAGCATGAAAAAATTAAAATTAGTGATGATCGGCAATGGTATGGCTGGTGTGCGTACCATAGAGGAATTACTCAAAATAGCCCCAGATTTATATGATATTTGTATATTTGGGGCTGAGCCACACCCTAATTACAACCGAATATTGTTATCTCCTGTGTTGTCTGGAGAACAAACTCTAGATCAAATTATTCTGAATGATTTAGATTGGTATGAGCAAAATCATATTCGCTTACATTTGGGGAAAACAGTTACTCAGATTAATCGTAAAGAGCGTTTTGTAGTAGCCGCAGATGGTACTCGTGAAGATTACGATCGCTTACTCTTTGCCACAGGATCTTTACCATTTATATTGCCAGTTCCCGGAAATGATTTAACTGGTGTGATTTCCTATCGGGATATAAAAGATACCAATGAAATGATTGAGACAGCGTCACAGTATAAAAATGCTGTTGTTATTGGCGGTGGCTTATTAGGTCTTGAGGCAGCAAATGGTTTAGCCGTTCGGGGAATGAGTGTCACGGTGGTTCATTTAGCACCTTGGTTGATGGAGCGTCAATTAGACGAAACCGCAGCGACATTATTGCAACAGTCTTTGGAAGAAAAAGGGCTGAAGTTTTTATTAGGGGCACATACAGAGGCATTAGTGGCGAATCAACAACAAGATCGTGTGGCTAAAGTACGTTTAAAGACGGGCTTAGAGATTTCTGCGGATTTAGTCGTGATGGCAGCCGGCATTAAGCCTAATACAGCTTTAGCGCAGTCAGCAGGATTACACTGCAATCGGGGCATTGTCGTGAGTGATACGATGCAGACATTTGATCCACGAGTATATGCAGTAGGAGAGTGTGCCAATCATCGAGGCACCGCTTATGGATTGGTGGCACCATTATTTGAACAAGCTAAAGTATGTGCGAGTCATTTAGCACAAATTGGAATTGGAACCTATCAAGGTTCAGTAACGTCCACTAAATTAAAGGTCACTGGCATCGATTTATTCTCTGCTGGAAATTTTATGGGTGGTGAAGATGTTGAAGAAATTACCTTAAATGATCCGTTTGGTGGCGTATATAAAAAACTAGTTATTCAAGATGAGCGACTTGTAGGTGTCTGTATGTATGGCGATACCGCTGATAGCACTTGGTACTTTAAGCTCATGCGAGATGAACAAAATATTACCCAAATTCGTGACACCTTAATGTTTGGTGAAACAAATATCGGCGATGTTGGGCATCAAGGTCACGATAAAGCTGCAGGTATGAAGGATACAGATGAAGTTTGTGGTTGTAATGGCATCACGAAGGGCACCATTGTTAAAGCTGTTAGAGATCAGGGCCTATTTACTTTAGATGAAGTTAAAAAATGTACTAAGGCAAGTAGTTCCTGCGGATCATGCACAGGGCTTGTCGAACAAATATTAATGAATGTATTAGGTTCTGACTACTCTGCAACCCCGAGAAAGAAAGCGGTTTGTTCTTGTACAGATATGTCGCATGATGAGGTTCGTATTGCGATTCGCAAAGAGCATTTAATTTCTCAAGAGCAGGTTCGTGAATTTTTACAGTGGAAATCACCCACTGGATGCGCAACCTGCCGACCTGCAGTCAATTATTACTTAATTTCCACATGGCCTCATGAAGCCAAAGATGATCCTCAATCACGATTTATTAATGAGCGTGCGCATGCCAATATTCAAAAAGATGGCACATACTCCGTGGTTCCTCGCATGTTTGGTGGTTTAACTACCCCCTCAGAGCTTCGCAGAATTGCGGATGTTGCGGAAAAATATCAAGTGCCAACAGTGAAGATGACCGGTGGTCAAAGAATTGATTTACTGGGTATTAAAAAAGAAGATTTGCCTGCGGTGTGGAAAGAACTGGATATGCCATCAGGGCATGCCTATGGAAAGTCAATTCGGACAGTCAAAACTTGCGTAGGTGATGAGCACTGTCGATTTGGCACACAATCTTCTATGCGCATGGGAGTTGATCTTGAGCGGATGCTGTTTGGTATGTATGCGCCTCATAAAGTAAAACTAGCTGTTTCTGGTTGTCCGCGTAATTGTGCTGAAGCGGGTATCAAAGATGTTGGTGTGATTGGTGTTGAGTCAGGATGGGAGATTTATATTGCTGGTAATGGTGGTATAAAAACAGAAGTGGCGCAATTTTTATGTAAGGTCACAACCGATGCTGAGGTGATGGAATATGCGGGTGCATTTTTACAGCTCTACCGTGAGGAAGCTTGGTATTTAGATAGGACTGTTCATTATGTCTCTAGAGTTGGTTTAGAGTACATCACACAGAAAATTGTGAATGATACAGAAAATCGTAAAGCTTTGTATGATCGCTTATTATTTGATCTCAAGGATGCGCCTGATCCTTGGAAAGACTTTGCAAAAGCAGGTGTTGATTTGCGTCAATTTATTCCCTTGCAACCGAAGGAGGTTTCAGATGTCTAAAGGCTCCTCTTCTTCAGAATTCATCGAAATCGTTCCAGTAGCGGATGTTCCTTATTTAGGTGCTAGAGTAGTTCAAACCCAAGTAGGTTCAATTGCTATTTTTAAAGTTCAGGATGAGCAAATTTTTGCGGTACTTGATGAGTGCCCTCACAAAAAAGGTCCATTATCACAAGGTATTGTGCATGGCAAAGTGGTTACTTGTCCTCTTCATGCTTGGAATATTGATTTAGAAAATGGACAGGCGTGTGCACCTGATCAAGGATGTGTAAAAACTTTTACTACACATATTGAAAACGAAAAAGTATATTTTGTACGTGCTGAAATTATGAGTTATGCCTGAAACCAAAAGTACCTGTCCATATTGTGGTGTGGGGTGTGGTGTACTGATTCAAACTCAAAAGAATCATGAGGGAGTTGACGAAGTTATTGGTGTACGAGGAGATCCTACACATCCAGCGAATTTTGGTCAATTATGCAGCAAAGGCTCAACCCTTCATTTAACAGCTGCGCCACACCTGCAAAAGCAAGTTAGGCTTTTACAGCCCACTAAGCGCGTCAATCGGCAGCTTGGCGAAAAAAGTTCCTTATCTGAAATTACATGGGAAGAG
>Ga0214921_10001505_pt1 | contig 39616 bp, 41 predicted proteins | sample LL1505_MetaG_FD_177992 | JGI IMG/M metagenome (GOLD analysis project Ga0214921, IMG submission 177992) | Freshwater microbial communities from Lake Lanier, Atlanta, Georgia, United States - LL-1505 | ecosystem: Environmental > Aquatic > Freshwater > Lake | place: USA: Georgia | collected...
ATATTGATATTTTACTTATTTGACTTACATACTATACTATACCTCTTTTACATACTATCTTTCTATCAACGGTTTTCATTATTTTATTAGACATATCAATATAAATATTTTGTTTTTACTATTAAATTTTTATATTTATTCTCTTCCTCAGGAGATTCAGGCTTTTTTTCTTCTATAGGCTTTTCTTCTTCTTCAGGCTTTTTTTCTTCCACAGGCTTTTCTTCTTCTTCAGGCTTTTCTTCTTCTACAGGCTTTTCTTCTTCTACAGGCTTTTCTTCTTCTACGGGCTTTTCTTCTTCTACCGGCTTTTTTTCTATTTTTTGTTCATCTTTTTTATACAGATTATTATTATTAAAAAAATTCGCAATAGTAGTTAATATACCACTTGTAGGTTTAGAACTTTGTATTTCCGGTGTTACAACAACGTCTTTTACTTTATATTTTTCACAGTATGATTCACAATCACATACAGTAGATAAATCTTTTTGACTCTGTTCTTTTTCTTTCGAAATATCATCTTTATCTTTTTTAACCCTATTTTTATAAAAATCAAATACGCTATCTAAAGCTTGTTCAAATTTATAATACATATTATATAAAATGATAATATATATTTATTACTATTATACTACTCATTACAAAATAGGATGAGCTTCCCATAAATATCTACAATATGCCCAGCGTAAATTAAATTCAGGAGTCTTACCATCTATTGTTTTATCATCAGGAAATAGTTCTTTTAAAATATCCGGTGGAACTACATACTTTAACTGTTCATCATTTGAACATACAGGAGTTTCTTTATAAACATCTTGTAGATCAATTTTCCCTATATACTTTTTTAAATCACACAATAAGGGTGCATAATAATATCGATATTTCCATCGATTATTTTTCACTCCCTGTGTATAATACTGAAAAACCCATGCTAAACCTTCAATATAATTCTCACAAATAGAATATATTTCAGGCTGTATAGGTTTCACATCAAATAATGATTGATAATATCGAGATTCCCAACCACCTTCTTCAGGACAAATATATTTCTCTTCCATTCGATAAATGATAGGGATATTTTCAATCAAATCCTCCTTTTCTTTTTGTGTATTAGAAGGAAATACTCTATTCTCAAACTTATCACGCATTTTATGTTCTTGAAGAATATTTTGATGCTCTTTTTTAGATAATTCAGTTATAAAATAACCTACATATTTCCAAATGATTTCTTTTGATAAAGGATGAATAAGAGATCGATCAGGATATTTACCAATCGTATGTTTATACGTATCTAAAATCACCTGAATACCAATCGTACGAATATTTAATGAAATAATATGCGGTAAAAAATCATTTCCCAATAAAAAACAAATGAAAATATAATCATATACACATCGAAAATCATATTGAACCGTCGTACTCATTTCACTAATAATTCTCTGTGATAATAAATGAATATCTATAAACAATTTTTCATTCACTTGAAAGGATTCATCTATAATAGAACGAAAATTAGGAGCTTCACGAAAAACATAAATATTTTTCGTATATTGTTTATGAAAAATCGATAACATAATTAAATCCGAATCCAGTCCATAGACTGCAACTGTTTCCATTTGAAGGGGAGTATCCCGTATCCATTGGAAAATTTTGTGTTCTCCTTCTCCTTCTTTATCCGCGCAAGATACATTGATTTTGTCATACAGATCCCATTTTGGTTTAGGCTTTTGGAAGTATTGATAAATTTCTCTAGACAATTTTTCCATAAAAGGGGTTCCAGGTGTAATAGCGGTTGTATTCCATATTTTTTTAGTAGATGTATTCCCTAACATATTTGGAATATTTGTCATAAATGAACTCTTATATCTACGTTTACGCTGTTGATTCATTTTAGCAAAGGGGGCTACACCATCAAATGTGATAAATACCGTTTTTTTAGGGGATATTTCGTCCATTAGCTGTTCTATTTTTTCAATGACCAAAATGATTAATTTGGTCTCTATAGTAGAGACTTCAAATGGAGTTTTTTTATAAAGCATTTCTAGTTCAGCAAAGGAATCATACACAATAGAATTACAATCCATACATAAATGATCTATGATAGAAATATTCTCTTGTTTATTGATGATACTTTTATAGTTTTTCATAATAAATGAAAAATAACTTGGAATACCCATCTTCTATAATATATAAAAACTTATATTTATATTCTTTTCTATATCTGTTTGTAATAATAAATATAGATTACAGAAACACTGCACATATGATGTATATTTTTACAACGTAATAATATTATTTTGTATAGACCAATAAGATATAGAATTTTTAAATAGAGGGTTAATTATTTATCCAGTGATTGTATATAATGGAATTAGATATTATTACTTTATTATATTTGTTTTTTCGTTTAGCACCCTTTGTTATTGTATCTTTTTTTGCTCTATCGTCATTATTTAATCAAGATATAAAAGGACTCATATATTTAGTTGGATTATTATTAGCATGTTTTTTTACTGTTTTAATAGGAAATAGTTTAAATGATGAATATACTACAGGAACAGATCCAAATCCTGTATGTAATTTAATAACAATTGGTAATAATGGTTCTTATTCCAAAATTCCATTGGGAATTTCTATGTTAACTTACACATTGATCTATTTAGTATATGTTATTGCGAAATATAAATTAGAAATGTCTAATTTACCTACATTGATTTTATTCCCTTTATTAATATTAGCGGATTTAATATGGAATATAAAAAATAGTTGCTACAAACCTTACGGTATAATTATATCTATTATAATAGGTGGAGGTGTTGGTGCTATTTGGGCATCAATTATCGATTCTATACAAAAACCGAATTTATTTTTTTTAAATGCTGGTAGTGATAGAACTACATGTTCTCGTCCTAGTGCGCAATTATTTAAATGCACATGGAAAAATAATACATCTGCTGGTTCTACTACTGGTACTGGTTCTACTACTGGTACTGGTTCTACTACTGGTACTGGTTCTACTACTGGTACTGGTTCTACTACTAGTACTGGTGGTACACGATAATAAAAACATTCTAACACATAACTAATTATGAATCAAAAGAAGAAATCACTTGATTAAACCACTCTTTCAATTTGTTTGACAATTGCGCTCTATGTAAATCTGATGCTATCAATTTAATACTACGGTAACGATCTTGAAAATGTACCATAAAATTTCTTATAATATTCACAGTAATTGCATTTGAATATTTGGGATCTAAATCAGCATAATTAAATTGTGGATATCCTTTACGTTTATTCACTGAATTATGAAAATTAAACATCATTCGTTTATAATCTTCTTTAGTTTGTATAGTATTGAAATTAATACTATCTAAATATATTTTAGCATGATTTGCGCAGTCAGGACATGGTAAATTACAACAAATAGCATAAGTATTATTCAACAAATCCTGTCGTATTTTTGAAAATTCACTTTCTTTTATTTTTACAGATAAAGTATGGAATAAATACCACGTAGGTTCTCCCCATTTTACCTTTTTTCCAGAAGATGATTGAGGGGCTATTTGTGTTATAGATGATATTGGTATCGGGGGTTGAATAGGTGTACTATTTTTATATCTCATATTCATCATAATTAAAGGCGGATTTTGATTCATATTTCCAGAAGCAATTGTTGTAGTACTATATAATCTCATTGAATCTATATAAATATAAAATATAAAATAAATATAATATAATAATATAAATGGCGGAAACTAAAGAAGAATTAATTCAAACCATTCGTGAATGGGTAAAATTGGATAATGAAATCCAACAATTACAAAAAGAAGTAGCGATACGAAAAAAAGATAAGATCAAAATATCCAGCCTACTCATGGATATTATGAAAAAGAACGAAATCGACTGTTTCGATATTAAAGACGGTCAAATACTCTATAATAAAAAAAATATTAAAAAACCCATCACAAAAAAAATTCTCAATGATGTTTTAGTAAAGTTTTATAAGGGTGATTATATGAAAGCCACTGAATTGAATGATTTTATTATGCAAAACCGTGGTGAAATTACTAAAGAAACTATAGTACGAAAAATGGTAAAAGACGACTCATTGGCAACATCTATGTAAGAAATTGGCTAATAGAAATTTTCCCATCTATTTTCTTATACTTTGCAATAATTTGCGGGTTCTCCTTTCCACTTAAAATATCCTCCGTTTTATAGATATTATAAAAACTATCTATATAATATGCAATTCCATTTACCTCTTCTAAGACCAACTCTATCTTTTTTATATTCGACTGAGCACATTGATTCATCTGTACAAAACCATTAGGTGTACCTTTACTATGTGTCCCACAGTATTCACTATCTGTCTTGCGACGACGGGTACATTGTTCATTATTTGCCCTCATTGCATTACAACGGTTTGTAGAAGGGATCGAATTTTTTATCCGTTTGCGTTTTACTAAGTCATCTTTTGTAACCGTCAAACGAGGGTAGTCATACAGGAATTCTAATAGAGTATTTATTTTCTGTTTATCATCGAATTTGAGTTCGTGAATTTTCCTTTTGACTTCATCTTTCAAGCCAATGATATACGTTTCTAATATTTTATTGACGCGCTTCTCCATTCTCTCTTTATATAGTTTATTTAAATAATTATTTTTAGTTCAATTTTATTAAATAATATATAGAAAGTAATATAAAGAAACCCTATGTCTTGTCCAAAAATAGAATTCGACATAACTTATAAAAATAAAGACGAGTTGCGCGATGTTTTTTTGGGGTATATTATAAACGATCTTAGACGTATTGCAGAATAATTATATGAAAATATGATGAAAAAAAAATAATATGTCATACAGATGATTATATATTTAGTTTATATAACTAATAATATTTATAAATATTAGTTATAAATAATATGCATGATACCTTAGTTGATAGTATAAAAGGGTATATAGATACATATGGTATTGATCATATAAAAGGCTGGTTTTTCGATATTAATAGAACCTATTGTGAGAATATACGGGTAATAAATGGCGATGGTATTATATTCGATCTATCATATGGACTTCCACGAGCAGATGTTGTGAATACATATCATACAGGCATTATAGAATGTGGGTTTGAATTTTATAATAATGCAATAAAAAAGATGTATTATGAAATACAGATCGAAATAGATGGCATGTGGAAATCTATTTTTATAATCAACAAGAATAAAAAACAGTTTATACCGAAAATAAATAATACTATTCCCGATTATTTAGTAATCGACCAATTTTATAAAGAACCCGATAAAGTTCGAGAATTCGCTTTATCGCAAGAATTTATAGCACATCCGGAATTTCACAAAGGAAAGAGAACCGAAACAGTATTTCTATTTGAAGGTATAAAAGAAAAGATCGAATATTGTATGAACCGAAAAATAAAGGATTGGAATGCATATGGTGTAAACGGTTGTTTCCAATATTGTATTGCAGGAGAACCATTAGTATATCATTATGACATACAAGATTATGCCGCAATCATATTTTTAACACCGGATGCGCCACCAGAAACAGGGACTAGTTTTTATCGATCCAAATATAACAAACAGATCAAAATAAATAGAGATGAAAATAATGAAAATATATTTAAGAATGGTTTTTTAGATTCTACGCAATTTGAATTGGTAGATCAAGTCGGGAATATTTATAACCGAATGGTAATTTTTAATAGCAGGATGATACATGCAGCATCCTGTTATTTTGGAACAAATGAAAAAAACGGGCGTCTATTTCAAATGTTTTTTTTCGATCTAGAAAAATGAAGATTTCATAGTGATAAAATATCTAATAACGAATAATATAATTGAGAACCACAAATTTATTACGTATATCTATTGTACTACCAGTTCCAGTAGAACCTGTTGTAAATGTATGTGTATGTGTTCCATTGGAATTTAATGTAATACCGGTACTAGATGAACTAATATTATTCCATGTTCTACTTCCAGCGCTGTCCCAACCTGCAAAACTAGGGTTTGAATTGAAGGGATAACCATTACCTCCACTATTATTAAAATCGTCATTTACTGTAGTTTGACTATGACTATGTTGTGGATCATTTATAGTATGCGAATGTGAACCATTGCTATCAGTAGTTCCTGTATGACTATGTGAAGGTAATTGTGTTTCAAGTAATGTGATCGAACTATTACCACCAGAATTACCTAGTACATTTCCACCAGATTTTCCTACAGGAACACGATCTGCTAAATTAGGGAGAACGAAATTCGAACTATTAACTGGATTTCCATATAAAGAACCGAGAACCGCAAATAAACGCGGATAGGTTTCTTTACTCACTTCACTTCCATCACATATTAACCAACCAGTAGGCGCAGAAGCGCCTGCATAAGTCAAAATACTACCCACAGGTGTAAAAAGAGAATTATTAATATAGACATCATCTGTAACATTCAATTCACTCACTTCAATGGAATTTGCAATAATAGCATTATTCACAACTAAATTTCTATTATTATTTGAGATAATTGTAGTTGTTCCTTTCTGCATTTTATATATTTTATATATATTATATAATATAAAAAATATCCTTATTCTTTGTATTTTTATATAGACAAATCTAAAACATCTTTTCAATTCTATCGAAAACGTCGATTGCTTGTAATGAAGATCGCTTTATATGTTCTCTTAAAAGATGTTTATCAGTTGGTTGTAAATAAGCAACACGAATCTTACTAAAAGTATCATGAGGATGGAATTTCTTAAAACCACAGTAATTCATCAATTTTTCGCCTTCATAATAAGTTTCATACAGGATATATTCGAGGACTTTGCCAATAGTATAGTCCTCATTTTCCAAAGTAATATCATAAGCATTTTCCATAGTGGTTTCGCCCATTGTAATTGGCATTGCATCGCTCTCTACTAACTGAATGATATTCGCGAATTTTTCTTTTAATATTTTACAGGATTTCTTTATGATATATTTATTATCGAAAACACCTACTGTTTGAATAACGAAATCGAAACTATCTGGGATAAATGTTCGCTGTGCATCAAGTAAATAGAAATTGCGCTTTTTATAGGCGATCTCTTCTTTTGTCATATCTTCGGCGATAAGTCCCTCTTGAATATGGTTCCATGCATCCTCTACTTTGGATTCGTCGATAGTATTTCCATAAGAACATTTTGAGACAACATTAAACATTGCATTTGTAGCCGCACTAGCTATGGAAAATTTACAGGTAAACTTAATATGTTCTCCGGGGATCATATCGCCTATTTTCGGGCGAACACGGGCAAAATCAATATAGGATAACGTAAGTGGATCGGGCGGGAATATTTGTTGTACTTCCTCTCGAGCCATATATTTCCCCGATTCAATATGTTTAATTTTGAAATCTTCCGTGGTAATCATCCGGATCGATTCACCCTCATTATTCACATCTACTTCCAAAATATATTCCTGTGGGAAAGTCTGCATCTCCTTTTCATTCGAAATATGCACCGGAATCGAACTAAGACGCTGTTTTAAAAGTTCATTATGAAGTCGGCTTGTATTTATTTCGATTTGACAATGATTATCTTGATATGTTTCGGTTCTCAAAACTACTGTAGGAATATCGTTTAAAATCGTTCGTCGAATTGCATTTGCTAGACTCACATTTAATTTAGCTAAGGTGAATCGATATATATCAGCTTCTTCTTCTGGGCGTTGTAATATAGGATTCATGATAATATATATAATGGTTTACAAAATAGAATTTATATCAATTTTTTTTATTTTGAATAATCAAATATGTATAGTAGTCCAATGATGACTTTTCCAATCTTCTAAATAGGGAATTAAATACCGGTACTTTTTATGTTTTGTCATAAAGGATTTTACGCGAAACGAATGACCACAAGGGGGGCCCCATATAGCTTCGAATTTCATTTTATTTGCCATATCTGTAGTAACCACTTTTGCATCCGTCGATCCTGCTGGAAAATAGGGTTTTCTTCCATTTCGTACATTTTCCTTAGATAATTCACCGTGTTTACATATCGTTCTTATTCCGGGGTTCTCCTTCTTTACAAACGGATCGTGATGATCCGCGATAATTTTTTTTGCAATAGAAACATCGATTTTCCCATCATACATTTCAAACAGAGTTTGAAATCGATGATTTCGAGAACCTGATGAAGTAGTTATATTTTGATAATCATTAGGGAACTTAGTTTCGTTTTGTCTTACAGATTGATTATGAGGACTATTCATTACGTAGAAAACCCCCGAATAGGTTCTCTCAATACTAGATATTGTTTGACCAATCTCGAAAAGTGCGATTTCATTTGTACGGATATTTCCTAAAAGCCATGAACAGGGGTAATCTCCCCCATTATCCGTTTTAATATAGTTTATAAAATCGTCAATAGACACGGAGAACTGCATTGCTATTCTTGCGCGACAGAAAATAGGAGAACCGAATATAGGTTTATAATTTTCTTGATCGATAGTTGCTTCACAACCAATAATACCGGATTGCGTGATAAACCAATCAGTCATACTCCAAACGAGACCGGGTGAGGATTGCATTATAAAGGGTTCTCCTCTATCGGGGATTATTTTAAATATAATATTCGAAAGTTGACCCGAAAGGAAATCGGAATGTGTTGTATGCGCCATTACGATTTTCTTATCTTTTGTAGAATTTCCAGTTGCAATAAATGCGCTACATCTTTCAGTACAAGACGAAATACTCATTTGTGAATTCCAGCCGATAATAATATCAATATCGATTCCAGATCCTTCGGCAATACCTTCGAGTTCTCTATAAATATCGGGAAATTTCGTTTGGACAATAGGTTTAATAATTGTAATGGTTTTTGTCATAAAGGATTCGTATGTTTGATTTAATTCAGTTTTTACATAAATAGGTAGGATTTGTTTGACTCTTTCTAATTCGGTTTTTAGATATTTTCCATGTTGCAGCCCGATTTCATAGGGACTACCTTTTAAAACTACCTGCTTCCATCCATGATTTTTCGTTTTTTTTCGGGTTTTATTATTTTTCATAGTATACTATAGTATCATATAAAATAATATATTTCGGTTTATTGTATCATCATATATGCTATCATAACGAAAAGTAACAAAAATGGTACAAGAATAAGAAACCAAGAAATACCGGTAGCACCGGCATTACAAATCAAATTCAAAATCCATGTCCAAAATAGAATATAGATGAATTTTATAACAAAAACGAGGAGTGTACTAGAAACTACACAGGAATAAGACCCTAAACAGTATACATTTGTACTACCATTAAAATAATTCTGTGCCGCCATAATAAAAAGCGCAATAAGCGAAATTACTAAATAGACAGACGCAGGAGTACATAGATTTTTTAGTCCAGTAATAGCCATTTTTTATATATTGTACACATAAAAAATAACAGGGCGGTTTTATACTAAAGCATTTGCATAGGGATTTGACAATAAAGGTTGAGCTAAAGGAGAAGAATCTACTGTAGGGTTTCCTGATATAATATTATACATAGTAGGTAATCCAGTGGTTGATCCAAACGATGAAATTGCGTTTGCTGCTGATGGGTCTGCAGATCCTCCTTTTAAAACGCGTCTCTTACGTCTTTTACCACCTGTTAGTATATTTGGTTGCATACGCGTATCTGTCATAGAGGATGGATCATTTGGATCCATTTGGGTTCCTGATGCTTGATTATATGGGATAACTGCTGGATTTTGATTGATTGTATGATTTAAACTATTTGAATTTCCACCTAAAATTAAGGAGGATTTACAATTACCACCGCGTTTTCTAGACATACGGGTTTTGCGATTTCTCTTTTGAGTCTTACGTTTGCTTTGTCTCTTTCTCTTACTTGGCATCTTTATATAAATTATAGCTATATTTTATGTTATGTTTTAGAATTATCATAAAAAAAGATTGCAAGATTGTCATACAGAATTTATATTTATTTACATATAAAACGGGGGGGGTCATGACCCACCTATTCATTCGATATCAACATGAGTAAGCATATGTCGACGACAACATACATTTAAAACGCGCATATTATCTAAAACAATTCCGTTGGCCGTCTTTTCCATATTTTCCTTTGTGAAATACTCGACCTTATTTACATCGAGACCTTGAGATAATTTGATTTTTCGTACTTCGTCTAAATAATAACGATATTTATTGGCTAATACATTACCACATGTAAAACATTTAACAGGAATAATCATTTTTAAATATATATAAACTCTAGGTTTTATATCTATTTTATTATTTTTTGAATTGTCTTCAATTTTATTCTAAATGAAGTCTTCAATTAGCATTCTCTGCATTTACCTCGGGCTCTTCTTCTTCTTTATCATCCATTCCCTCTTCTTTTCCCTCCATTCCTTCAAATCGCTGTGTCATTCTCCAGACAAATTTATGTGTAAGCCAAAATAAAAGACCAAACACAACGGCATGAACAAGAGCAACGGTATATTTCGATCCATTCTTAGGAAGTCTTAAAAGAATGCTAGGTGTAAGAATAAAAAATAAAATAGCAGCGTAAATAGAAACGATAAGTCCCATTTATATATGTTATATAGATTTTTTATTTATAATATTATAAATATCCTAAATAAATCTCTTCATAATATAGAATTGAAAAATGAATTGGATTTTTATAGGGATATTATTATTTCTAATTGTCATTACACCTTTAGCTTTAGGTATAAAAAAGTCAATTGAAGGATATACTGATGGATATAATTATTGTAAGGCGGAAGATCAAGATTATAATAATCCCGAATCTTGTTATGATATTAGTTATAATGATAGTAGTGGTAATAAAAAAGCAGGAAAAGCGCGAATCTATGGAGACTATTATATTAGTCATGATGGATATTTAAAAGAAGTTCCAGATAAAATAAATTATGCTCCTACGGATAACAATAGAGGGTATTTTCCTAAAGGAACAAATGGTATTACCCTATGTGAAGCAAATGATCCAAAATATAACGATATATCTGTTTGTACCGTTGCCAACTACTACGATTTAAACGGAAATAAAGTGACAGCTCCTATGAAACTTTCAAATAAAGTATATTTAGACGTAAGCGGGTTTGTCCAACAGGTACCTTATGGATATAGATCTAATTCAGCGAGAAATGGATATATACCAATAACGGATTCACAGCAATATAGTTCCGCTGCGGATCCTAGTTGGAATAATGTAGGAAGTCTTATATCTAAGAGTGGATATAATTCGGATAATTTAGATATTACTTATCATACCGATCCAACAGAAAATTCTAGTGATAATAATTCAATGGCTCCTGGTAAAATGTGGGTAAAGGATCCATCTGGAAAATTAATTGCAATGCCATATGTAGATGTTAGTAATACTACCCTTTATTATCAACCGGGATCATATCGTTATGGACCATCAAACTATGTTCCTAATTATGAAGAAAGTATTTATTTAAGTAAATTAACCAAAAGATCTACAACAACGCCTATTTTAGATGCACCATATTTAAAAGCTGGATTCTGTGAAGAATATAAATCGTTTCCAAATAAAATAGATGGAAAATGTAATGGATTACATCCAGAAACTTGTGCTTCTACGAAATGCTGTGTTTTATTAGGAGGACAAAGATGTGTAGCCGGAAATGAGAGTGGACCTACATTTGCTTATAATTATAGTAATTTGCATATAAAAAATCGGGATTATTATTATTATCAAGGGAAATGTTATGGAAACTGTAAATCTAATCTCAAATAAAAAAAATTGATTCATTATAGGTTTGTCATAAAGATGATATATTTTACTATGTCATCTTTTAATATCAATAAAGAAAATGAATCGAATTTTGAATCTCTTATGGAATATGTATCGTTGGAATTTCATACAGACGTCTTACCAGTATCTATTTTCACAGAAAGTGATACTAAATTCGGGATTTTTACGTTAAAACCCTTTCCTTGTGAACCTTCTGCAATTCCTATAGTAATTCAATGTACTATTGATATTTCTACTTCTATGGAAGAGTATGTAGAATGGTCTAAAACATATCAAAAGATTGATTTTATCAAGCAAACACTCGAAAAGATGTTGACTTATTTATTAGACAATTTCAATATTGAAATATGGATACAAATTGGCGTATTTAATTCCTTATATATGACGCTTATACCTATGCAAATGATACAACGAGAAAATATAAAAGATATTATTGAGAAGATTAACTCCATAACTTGCGATGGTAGCACAAATATAGAAGTTGCATTTATTGAATCTAGAAATATAATGGAGACTAGCATAAAACTACATCCAACCTACAAACATGTCCATATTTTCCTTACAGATGGAAATGCAACCGATGGAATTGAAGATAATATGGAACTTTCGCAACTAATAAGTAAGCAATATCCAACGCTATTTATTGGCTATGGCTATAATCATAATGCAGATCTTCTTAAGACTTGCGCGAATCATTTGTCACACAGTTATCAATATGTCGACAATTTCGAAATGACAGGTAAAGTCTATGCCGAAATTCTATATAGTCTTATTTATAATGTCATGGAAAAGACTGTTATTGAAATAGAAGATGGATATATTTATGATTCATTACATGATGAATGGACGAATCGTATTGAGATTCCTCTATGGGTAGCCGAAAAGGAATATATTTATCATATCTCTTCAGCGAATCCAGACGATACAATTTTGCGAATTTATAAAGATGGAGAGTTATTATTTACCGAGTATAAAGTTCCATTATTGGAAGATACTGAAACAAATGAATTAGAAGTTCGCAATTTTGATAAATATATATTCAAGCAAAAGACGATGGAATTACTATCAATGGCGCTTCATATCCAAACAAGCATAGATGAAATTGACACAACAAATAAATTGATAGATACACAAAAGAAACTAGCGGATTTATTTATATTATTAAGAACCTATATGAGGGAGAAGAATCTATTAGAAGATTCCTTTTTGAAAATCCTATGTGAAGATTTATCGATTAGTTATCAAACAATAAAATCGCAATTAAACTATGACACCTATGATACAAATTACGTAACAATGAATATTCTTTCTAGAAGAAATGCACAAGCAACTCAAGGGATTTATCGTTCAGGATCTGCTGTTAGAAGAAATACACAAAATTCGCAACCTTATACTCCCCAACTAGGTCTTCATCGTTCTATATCCGCTGCTTATTATGATGAAGATTGTGATGTAGAAACACAAATAGATGATTGGTCTATTACCGATTGTCAAGATAACGAAGATTCGATTGAAAATTATTGTGAAGAATTTGTCACACAGAATATTTATTCGCCTAGTGGAATGGATAGAATGGCACGTCATATTAGTAGTTAGATCGGCGGAAATTTATAATAAATAAAAAATTAGAAATACCTATTTTTTTATAGGTATAATACCAATCGTCGTCTTTTTTTTAATAAAAATCGTCTCTTCTTTATGAATAGTTTGATGACAATCTTCGCAAAGAGCCATTAGGTTAGCTGCATGATCTTTATGAAATGACCCAATAAATCCATTTGCATCCGCATCTTTCTGTGGACTTAAATGGTGTGTTTCAGTAGCCAAAGATCGTTTACAATTCTCACAGAATCCTTTGATTTTACTGCTATTATAACGCGAAGTACTATGATTCAATTCTCCTCCAGATTCGGGGAAATATTTCTGGCGAAACTGGTAGGCACGTTCTAAGAAATCCTCTTCCAAGAAGAGCGATTTACAGACTTCTAATCCATAAGTCCTACTACCCTGTCCTTCAGCTAATTTACGGTCATACACGAGACATTTGTTTGCCGGATCGTAATGTACCGCCATATGTCGAATCAATAATTTATCGAGTTCCTGTATTTCCGCGAATTTGGTTATTTCGTGAAAATGCGTTGCAAAAAGGAAGGTAGCTCCTTTTTTATGAAGATCGACTAATCCCATCGAAAAAAGACTAAGCGCGCTTTCTGTTTCCGTACCTGAGCAGAGTTCATCGCCTAAAACCAGACTATATTCGTCCGCCATTTTAAGAATAACGCGGAGTTCGGACATTTCAACGGCAAACGTCGAAAGACCCTTAAATAGATTATCATTTCCCAAAATACGTGAAAAGATCGATCGATAAGGATAATATTCAAATGTCGAACAAGGAACATAGAGTCCAGATTGAGCCATAATGATAATAATACCAATTGCACGTATAAAACTCGTTTTACCTACGGCGTTTGTCCCAAATAGTAACATTCCCGCTTTTTTTGATTCATCGTTTAATGCAATATCGTTTGTAACATAGATTTCATTCTTCTGTAAATGTTCAATCAATACATGGCGAATTTCACTAGCCTTTATATAAGATACATTATTTGATGTTTGAATAACTGGTTTACAATAATTATATTTTTCAGCAATATAAGCTTTACATTGGAGAACATCGACTTTTGTTATAAATCCAATAATCTTTTCTAGGATATCATACCAAGATTCTTCTATTTCACTTAAAATTCTGCTATAGACGCGAGAAATCTCAGCAATCATTTCATCTTTCAAAATCCCTATCTGTTTTATTAGGTAGGATAACTGTGGGAAATCAATTTCATCATTCGATCCACTAGCCTTTATAATTTGGATATCTTTTGACATGACCTTCAAATTAGGTGTAATATCAATCACTTGCGCCTTATCTAGAATTTTTCGAAGGGTCTGTCCACGTTTTCGCGTAATTTGTAATGTATTACCCGATTTTTCTGTTGTATGAACTTTAATAAAATCCCCATCGGGACATTGTTCTACTTGACACATCATTTCATTAAATACTTTCCTTATATTGTCAAACAGGAATTGATTGGTTTCATATCTGTTTACGATATTATCCAGTTCTATTGAAACGTTTGGACGAATGATATTTTCATTGAAAGTAGAGGTAGTTTCAAGACAACGATCTATATAGAGAACCGAATCAAGATATTCTAGGAAATCGACCATATGTTCTCCTATGTGGTCCGGTTCTAAATAGCCGATAATATCGGGAGATTGAGATATATCATAAAGAATCGATTTACTCGCAAGAATACTGTCATACAGGAATCCTATAGCATTAGGATATGCTTTCTTTATGACAATCTGTCTACAAATTTTATCTATATCTTTCATTTTGCGTAGTGGTGTTCGCAGATCCATTTCGAAACAATCACGTAAAAAATGATCGGTTGCTGTATATTCTTTTTGCAGCCATTCGATATCGAAAGTAGGATTCGATAATTGATATTGAAATTGCCGTTTTCCCATAGGGGTTAGACAGCGATTTAAGAAAGAGAGAACGGAGGAGAATTTCCCCGCGGTTTTGCTATCATGTGTAGAATCGTCAATAATATTGAGCTGTTTTAAAGTATGATTTGCTAAGATCATACGATCGCCCATATTTTTACATTGCGGAAGTTTGATTTTTTTGATTAAATCCGGATTATGTTCCTGTAGGAAATGTAGTAGATAACAGAGTGATTGTGTTGCAATAGAATACTCGTAAAATTCGGTACAAGTATTATAAATATCCTGTCCATAAAAAGTGGAAAGAATATGCGAAATATAGGTCTGTTTTTGACAGTTCTCTATAATAGGATTCTTATCTATCGATAGGAAATGCGTTTTAATATGTACACAATTTGCATATTGTATTATTTTGGTTCTCTCTTCTACATCTACATTCGAAATAAATATTATTTCTGCTGGACAAATACTCGAAATAGATCGTTCTAATTCATCAAAGGTCGTTGGATTCATATAAAAAGGAGTATCATATTGAAAGATTGTGGTTTCTCCGGTGAAAATATGAGCCGAAGAAAGCCCGCAAACAAGTTGTTTCGATTTATTAGAGAGGGATTGATACGTTTCTAACCAAATACATAGAATATTATTTGTAAGAGTCTGTTCAATATCATATGATAGATATGTTCCAGGAGAATACGTCATATGATATTCCCTCTGTTTACTCATAGGGTTCTTACTTTGAACATATACTAAAGCAGTATAGCCATTTTGAATAGCGATTTTAATAAATTTCTCACAGGAATATTCCGGAAATCCAGCTAACACTATAAATTCATTATTCCATTCTGTTTTTTTATTACAGGACATATTCATTCCAGTAAGTTCACAGAATTCTTCTACTATTGGATAGCGATTTTTATCGGTTTGTTTATCTTTAAAATTGTAGAGTTCGAAAAAAGATCCGCATTGATAGAAGACGACTGTTTTTCGACCATATTTTTGGAAAGATTCTTCGATTACTTTTATATAATGAGCATACATAGAATCTTCTAGGTTCTCTGTCTTTTTTTTAGGAGGCATTATCTATATAATATAGCAAATATGGTTTATATTATTTTTTATAAAAATATAATATAAAGGTTCTCTAATGAAATAGTATAAATAATGAACAAATATCTTTTATTAGGTTATGACAAATATAAAGATGAAGACAAATACGAAGACGAAAATGAAGACGAAGACGAAGATGAATATAAAGAAATACAAGAAAATAGCATCGAAGATGGAAATTATGAATCACTATCTATAATACCTAAAAAAAATAAACATAAAAAATATCCAGAAGAAACTATCTATTTTATTATTATAATACCTATTTTATTTCTAATCTACTATTGTATAACTATCGAGATATAATAATTTTCTATTTTTATTTATTCGTTCAAAATTTTATAACCGTTTTTTGTAATAAGAATTACGCGTTCAAAATGCGCGGAAATAGAACGATCCGCTGTTATATATCCAAAATGATCCTCTAATAGTCGTTTTTTACCCGTGCCTCTACATAATAGAGGTTCTATTGCAAACATATCACCTTCTTTCATTTGTTTATCATCATCTATAATTGTCGCATGATTCGATATAAATGGTTTCATATGTAATTGTCGACCGATTCCATGTCCGCCAAATCCATCAATCACTGAAAAATCATTTTTTACGGCAATTTCCTCGATTTTTTTTCCTATATCACTATAAAGAATACCCGGTTTACAAAGTCGCGCTGCTTCATAGAAACATTTTTCAGTGATCTTTACTAATTTAATATTTTCTTTTGAACATTTTCCAATACAATATGTCTGTGCCATATCTGTATGAAAACCATCAGCAAATCCACATATATCTAAGGATACAACATCGCCATCTTGTAAAATATATTTATATGGGACGGCATGACATATAATAGAATTTACTGAAATAGAGGATGCTTTTGGAAAATCGTCATATCCAAACATTGTAGGAAAAATACTTTGAGAACATAAAGTATGATAAAGATAATTATCAATATCTGCAATATCAATTCCAGGTTTCATCCATTTTTTAACCTTTTTTACAATAGATGAAAGCTTAAGATTCAAATCTTTTATTTTTATTAAATCTTGAGAACCTAAACGATAATCATCAATAGAAGTTTCAGGTAGGCTTGTCATAAAGGAATCTGGTATAGTTAAATTGGTGATTTCGTTTTTTTCGTAAGGATCGACTTTACCTATGCCTATTTTATTTAATTTTGGTATTATTGTATAATTTAAAAATTGGAATTGACTATTTATTTCTAATGAGTTCATATTATATATATATATATATATAATATATTATGCCTGATATTTCCAATAAAAAACGTCGGTTTACAAGTGAAAGTGATACACATAGCATGTCTAGATCGAGAAGTAAATCTAGATCACATAGCATTTCTAGATTGAGAAGTAAATCTAGATCATATAGTGTTTCTTTTGCAAAAACAAAGAGGAGAAGAGTGAAGGTCAATAGAAATAATGCAATACATACTAGACGAAACACAAAACAAACAAATGATTTAATAAATTCGGTATGTTCAATTTTAGGAACTGATTTATGTAATGCATTGACAACATTTAGAATTGATTTATTAGAATATTTTGACAATTTTGTACATTTTAACAATATGATATCACCTTCTATGAGAATGGGCGCTCCATCTGCAAATGGATTTGTTAGGAGAATTACTTATAAAAGAGGAAATATAACATCATATGCTATTTTGAAATCATCCGTAGAAAGTAATTCGGATAATTTAGCATATGAATATTTGGTTGGTAAATTTATAAATAATTTAAGATCTAAATTTCCATGTTTTGTAGAAACATATGGTTTATTTTATTATAAAACAGATGAAAAATGGAAAGAATGTATGAATCATGTAGAAGTACCAACAGAACGCTTACAAGAGGCTTTAACATTATCCTCAGGTGAAATTGATTATAAATTTTTATGTGATAATTCGAAATATGCGGCAATTCTTATAGAAAATATACCATCTGCTCAATCAATAGCCACTATTCTAAAAAGTAACATTTTTTTAAAGTTTGCAAATATAGATCTTTTAGGTTGTTTATATCAAATATATTACTGTTTATCCAAAACTGCGAGTTATTTTACGCATTATGATTTACATCACGATAATGTAATGCTTTATGCTCTACCAAAAAATAAATATATTACATATCATTTCAAATTACCATATGGATCAATATTAACATTTCATAGTAAATATATCGTAAAAATAATTGATTATGGTAGAAGTTTTTTTCTTGATAATGCTAATAATTCATTTGAAATTTATAAAAATGTAACCAAAACCATTATTGGACAAAGCACATTAAGTGATGTTGGGTTTTTTTCTATGACTAATGAAGCATTCGATCGATTTAAAATAAGTTCTTATAGAAGAAATATAAGCAGCGATTTAAGATTATTAAAAGTATATATTTATAAAAAATTAAATGAAGTAACAATTAGACCGGATTCTCCATTAGAAATATTAAAAAACGTTTTATCAAAAGTTGTTTATGGAATAGGTACTCAACCCAGAAATGAAAGGTATGGTACAACAGAAAATCCAAATCTAACTGCATATCAATTTAATAATGATATTTGTAATGTAGTGCAAGCAGAGCAAGCTTTAAGATCATTATTCCCACTTTTTGAGGAATCAAATAACAGATATTATGAAGGCCAAAGTTCCGCTTATGAAAAAATGGGGGATTTTTATATAGATGGTGTAAATGATATGAGATTTGAAATCTTCAACGGTGTAAAATCCGCACATAAATAGTCTTACAAAATTCAACTATTAGTAAAAGTAAACAGTTTTATCATTTCATCAGCATCCTTTCTATTGGATTCATTGGGAATATAAGAAATTTCTAACAATGGAAGTTCAGTTGTTTTACTAATAATAATAATATGGATAACTATATTATTATATAATCCATAAAAATCGCGATAATGCGATGCCAAAGGTTTGCATTTCCCTATATAACTAAACATCTGTATAGTTCTCTTTATTTGATCTAAATCTTCCATAAAATAAATATGTAATGGAAATAAAAACCGTTTTACATCTTTGGCAAGATAAATACTTTGGATAATTGTCTTCGGGTCCATTTTATATATTTTATTTATAAAATATAAAACATATCAATTTTATCTTTCTGTAGTATCATTCATAAAATTATAAAGCAGGTTCTCCGTATTATGATTTTGAACATCCCCACAAATAAGAAGAACACTTTCATACATCTTTCTTAGAACATCATTCGGTGCAGTAGTTCCTACTTTTATAAATCCCTTTTTAATAAGGTATTTACGAACTTCTTGTATAGGAATCTGCCTTAACATATGGGTTTGTTCTGTAGTACGATTACGAATCGTACGATTCGAAATAAGAACCCCAATTTTAGGGGCTATTTTCGATCGACCCACATGATAGGTTCTCTTATATATCTTTTTTCGTTTCATATAGCGGATTTTATTATTTTTCTCTTTCTTTTTCTCTTTTTCGTCCTTTTGTATTCGTTCTTTTGTCTTCATAACACCAATTGCCTTTGCTTTTTCTATAGAAGAATTGTCATACAGTGTTGATTGTAGTTTTGATTCTTTATTCTCTATAGGTTCATTTAAACTAGGATATACCCGTTGTGTTTGTTGTTTCCAATGGCGATACGTTGGTAGAGAACCGTTTTTAAGAGAACTATATGCAGGCGGAGGGGGTAGTCTGGAAGGTCGAATATTCATAGGCGGTTGTTCTCTTATTATAGGCGAAATAGAAAATTCTTCTGGAAATTCGAGTTGTACATTTTCATTTGTATTTATTGATGGAGATATAAAAGACGGCATAGTAGTATCGTGCTGGAATAATAGAGAACTTGGAGTAGATTGTGGATAGGATTTCAATGTAGAATTATGAATATTCGGTTTTGCTTGTTTTAGTTCTTGGTCTTTTTTTTGCGCTAATTTAGAGAAAAAATCCAAGGATTGATCGAATTCCTTTTGAAAATCGTCGACTACTGCATTCGATGTTGGAATATCCTTCGTTGATTTGTCAGACAGAAGATCTTTCAGGGCTTTTTCCTGATTCTCTCTAATCATTTTCATCACATTATTACGTAAGGTTTTTGGACGAATATTCGCCGTTTTAACTTTTATTTGTGGTCGTTTTTCTGTTGGTATTTTCTCTCTCTTTTTTTTTGTGGTATTTTTAGAGAACGAAAATAATTCGGGATTAATATGGATCGTTTTCTTTTCTGACATATAGTTAATAAATCCGGTGAAAATAAAAAGAAAATAAAAACGGGATCTAACAATACATATCGTGCAAAACCGTTTTTTCCGGTTTATTCTTGGAGAACCTTTCAAAGGATTGAAATCCATTATTTATATCTTCCATTGTAATACGTTTTTTCGTATTAGTAGTATTATGCGATGACAGACCAAATATACGTCGACTATGGGCTATTTTTGTATATGTAAATAAGGCTTCCATATCTCTACCAAAGAATGGAAATGCCCCCTTATTTTTAGAAAACCAGCGTTCTCCCACTTTCTGTTCTAGGTTCTCCATTTGCCAACCACTCTTTTCTACTTTCTGTTTGAAAATAGCAAAAAGTTCCACAGGACTATATGAATCTAAAGTAAATCGCCAGATAAAACGGGATTCTAAACCTGGATTTGTCTTAAAGAATTGTTGTTTGATTTCGTCTTCATATCCTGCAATAATGACGAGCCAATTATCTTTATATTGACTTAGAGCTTCGCATAAGGTATCAATACATTCTCTGGAAAAACTATCACGTTGTTCCGAATCGGCTAAAGAATATACTTCGTCGATAAAGAGAACCCCACCCAAGGAAGATTCAATTACTTTCTGGGTTTTAATAGCGGTTTGTCCTAAATATCCGGCAATAAGCTCGGATCTAGTAACCTTTTTGAAAATTGGATTCGGTAAAATACCAATTTTCGAATAAATCTGTCCTATGAGTTTGGCGATTTCTGTTTTACCGGTTCCAGGTGGTCCATAGAGAACCGTATGTTTATAATCACTTGATGACCCATCCACTAAATGTAAGTCCTGCATAAAATAGAGGAGTTGATCCAATATTTGTGTTTTAAAAGTAGATAATCCTATCATATTATGTAGATCTTGTAGTTCTTGTCTTACAGAATGTAATATTTTAATATTGATATTATATTGTATAGATTCATCATAAGGATATTTCGAAATAATATCCAGAAGATCTTGAATAGAATCGATTTTTATATCGATTTCTTTATAAATGGTTGGTATCTTAGGTATTTCTATAGGTTTAATTATATGATTATGTTGTAAAGGTTGAATCAAATGATCGTCAAATGTGCAAGTATAATCATGTTGCAATTGCCATAAAGAATAATTTGAAATAGGATTATAAATATGCGTATCGGTTTTTGTTAATTTATGTTTAATAAAATTCATATTCATTTGATCTATCAGTGATAAATAATGAATTGGTTGTATGGATTCTGTTTCTTTATATTTATCTAAATATTCGATAAATTTTCTCATTTTTAATAGAAAAAGCGCGAAAGATTTAATATGTTTATAATTAAAATACGAAAAACAATAACTAATTTTTGAAAAGAATTTAAAAAATTGAAGCGTCTATATTATTAGATTTGAAAGTATAAAATGATCGCTTCCAATTCTCTATCAGTTACCGTAAATAATAAGGATAAAAAGGATAAGAAACCTAGAGTAAGTAAGGCAAAAAAGTCCGTTGAAATGAATTATCAATCGCAAATAGACGAAATTTCTAAACAAATTGAAGAAAATATCAAACAGGTAGATAATGGGTTCGTAGATAATGGGTTCGTAGATAATGGGTTCGTAGATAATGGGTTCGTAGATAATGGGTTCGTAGATAATGGGTTCGTAGATAATGATTATTCTGTTCTTTCTCATATGGGATCTTATACGGAAGCCCCGTTTCATATGATCGAGTCTTATTTTGAAGGACAATATCTTGAACGTCTTGTAAGACACCAGATTGAATCCTTCAATCACTTTATTGGATATCAGGCACAAAGAACAATCCAGATGTTCAATCCAGTAGAAGTTAAATCCGAACATGATTATATTGCAGAACATGATAAGCATCTTTTAGAAATTCAAATTGCTTTCGATAATTTTAAGCTATATCCACCACAAATTCACGAGAACAATGGTGCTACTAAAATCATGTTTCCAAAAGAAGCCAAATTACGTAATTTTACGTATGCATCTACTATGACAATTGATATTCATATCGATTATATTATTCGCAATACTGAATCGATGAATACTCCCACCATTATCAAGAAAATTCTCCCAAAAATCAATATTGGTAAGATGCCGATTATGTTAAAATCATCGATCTGTATGCTTACACAGAATAAGAATATTCATCCTAGTTATACTGGTGAATGTGCTATGGATTGTGGTGGATATTTTATTATCAAGGGATCAGAAAAGACAGTACTTGGTCAAGAAAGAGCTGCCGAAAACAAAATCTATTGTTTTGATGGGAAGAATACTACCAAATGGGCATGGTTTGCAGAGATTAAATCAATACCCGATGACAAATGTATTTCTCCTAAACAGATTGAAATGATGATCGCCTCGAAAAACAATGGTTTTGGACATGCTATTTATATTACAATTCCTCGTATCAAATATCCGGTCGAATTATTTACACTTTTCAGGGCACTAGGTGTACTTTCCGACAAAGAAATATGTTCATATATCCTATTAGATATCACTTCGGGTTTACAAGATGATTTGCTTGATTTCCTACAGGCATCTATTATTGATTCGAATAAATATATGACGAAAGAGGATGCACTTCGTCATATTACATCGATGGTTGCTTATACACCGCTTAATATGGATAAGGAAACAGGACAAAGGAAAAAGCGTGAATTCGCCGAGGAAGTCTTATCGAAAGATCTATTTCCTCATTGTAAATCAATTACACAGAAACTCCATTTGATAGGTTATATGGCAAATAAGCTTATACAAACGAGTAAAGGAAGATTACCACCAGACGATCGCGATTCTTATCTAAATAAACGCATTGAATTAACCGGAACACTACTGAATAATCTATTCCGTAATTATTTCAACAAATTAGTCAAAGAGATGCAAAAGCAGATTGTCAAAGAGATCAATTCTGGTTCTTGGCGGTCGACGGAAGATTATGAGAATATTATCAATATGACAAATATCTATAAGATTATGAAATCGACGACGATTGAGAATGGTATTAACCGTGCACTAGCCACTGGCGATTTCAGTATCAAACAGTCGAATTCAAGTAAGGTAGGTGTAGCACAGGTACTAAACCGACTTACCTATGTAGCGAGTCTTAGTCATCTCCGTCGTATTAATACCCCGCTAGAGAAATCGGGGGAATTGATTGCTCCGCGCAAATTACATAATACGACGTGGGGATTCTTATGTCCCGCGGAGACACCGGAAGGTCAGTCGATTGGTGTAGTCAAAAATATCAGCTATCTAGGACATATTACAATACCGACCAATAGTAGTTCTCTAAGACAATATATCGAACCATTCATTACATCTCTTGAAAAAGTCATAGAGAAACATCATATTTATCAAAAAGTGAAGGTATTCATCAATGGTGCATGGGTAGGTATTACTGAATCGCCATTCGAACTCTATAATGATATGAAGGATAAGAAATACAAGGGTATTATAAATATTTATACGTCTATTGTTTTCGATTTCAAACTGTTGGAAATTCGCATATGTAATGATGGTGGTCGTTTATGTCGGCCTCTATTAAAAGTCCGCGATAATAAGGCGTTGATTACACAGGAAATTATCGATAGGCTTGTCAAAAAGGAATTATGTTGGAACGATCTACTGACGAGTTGTAAGATAGACGAGTCAGTTATCGAATATATCGATCCAGAAGAACAGAATTTCGCAATGATTGCAATGAAATCGAAAGATAGTTATATCAATAAGGTGAATAATTACACACATTGTGAAATCCATCCATCGACTATTTTCGGTGTATTAGCATCTTGTATTCCATTTCCAGAACATAATCAGGCTCCTAGAAATACATATCAAACCGCAATGGCAAAACAAGCAATGGGTGTTTATGCGACCAATTTCGATATGCGTATGGATAAGACGGCATATATCCTGAATTATCCTAGCAGACCATTAGTAGATACGCGTATTATGAATTTCCTAAATTTGAATCAAGTACCATCGGGCTGTCAAATACATGTAGCAATTATGACCCATACAGGATATAATCAGGAGGATAGTGTTCTAATCAACAAAGGATCGATTGATCGCGGGCTCTTTTTAGCAACGATTTATCATACAGAAAAGGATGAAGATAAGAATATTATTCGCGATGAGATTATTCGTTGTAAACCGGATAAGACGAAAACCAAGGGAATAAAATTCGGGAATTACGATAAATTGAATTCACAGGGATTCATTCCGGAAAATTCGCTTGTTGAGAATCGCGATATTATTATTGCGAAAATCATACCTATCAAGGATAATCGTAATGATCCTACCAAAGTCATTAAGTTCGAGGATCAAAGTAAAACATTTAGGACAACGGAAGAGACCTATATTGATAAGAATTATACTGGACGTAATGGAGATGGATACAATTTCGCCAAAGTCCGTGTCCGTATTTTAAGGAAACCTGTTTATGGAGATAAGATGAGCTCACGACATGGCCAGAAAGGGACCGTCGGTAACATCATTCCTGAGTGCGATATGCCATTTACTCGCGATGGACTACGACCAGATGTGATTATCAATCCACATGCAATTCCTTCTCGTATGACAATTGCACAGCTAAAGGAAACGCTATTAGGAAAAGTCTTATTAGAACTCGGTCTCTTTGGTGATGGAACGAGTTTCGGTAATATGGATGTAAAAACAATCGCGGATCAGCTATTAAAATTAGGATACGAAAGTCATGGAAACGAACTTCTCTATAATGGTCTTACAGGGGAACAATTGGAATCGAATATTTTCATAGGTCCCGTCTTTTACCAGAGGTTAAAACATATGGTAAATGATAAGCAGCATAGTAGAGCAATTGGTCCAATGGTAAATTTAACGCGACAACCGGCTGAAGGTCGCAGTCGCGATGGCGGTTTTAGAATTGGTGAGATGGAACGCGATGTCATGATTGCACACGGTGCCTCGCGATTCTGTAAAGAACGTCTCTATGACGTATCGGATAAATATTCGGCATACATATGTAGGACTTGCGGTTTAATAGCATCATATAACGATGGAAACAAAAACAAGCTTTATACAAGCACCGATTTTACCATTCATTTATGTAAGACATGTGGGAATAAGACAAATTTCGCGAAAGTCGATATACCCTATGCATATAAATTACTCGCACAAGAGCTACAGACGATTAATGTGGTGCCTAGATTGATTACCGAGTAAGGAACCTTTTGCTGACCTCTCCATTACTCGCGGATTCTCATACAGAAGATTTTATAGATTCATTCCCATCATAGTCATCATCTTCATCCTGATCTATTTTTTCACCTTTTTTATAAATAATAAAACAGCGATCATTATTAGTACAATCGATTTCATAATCTAAATCATTCATATAAATATAGATTTGGAACCCAATATAACAGACAACATAAAAAACGAAAATATAGTAGAGAACTGTCCAAAAAGTGAATTCTGTAGGAAAAAAATCCATAGAAAGATATAAACTATATGTCTAAAAGATATTATTTTTTTATACGGAATAAATAAATAATAGATATCCTCTATGAATAATTCCGACATTAATGATATTCGAATGCCCAATGAATTCAAAGGAGAATCATTTTCCCATTATAAAAAAACGGCAGTACGCGATCAGCTCCTATCCAATATGTGTAAGGGGAAAATCGAACCTGCATGTTACTGGTCTGCCGAATTAATATGTGCTGGTCAATATCAAGATCTATGGGAAATTCTCCTCCATTATATTGGTAAACATATTCATTTAGGAAATCCTAAAATTGTCAGTTACTTAGAATTGCGATACCAGATCTTCCGTAATATAATGACAAATGCGATATATACAAATGAACTTCAATTAAGAAACAATCAAAATATGCGCGATTTGTTCGCTGAAATCATCGCCGTTCTCACGTTTTCAAATAGAAAACATAGTTTCGAGGCGATCAAGATCAACCGTATCGAAGAATTCGATATTACCCAATTGTCTGACAGATTAAAAGCTACCACTGTGCAATTTGCCGAACCGATTTTCCAGAAAAAAGACCCGAAAGAAATATATATTCCTATTAACGAATTCTGTTATCATATATCCTGTGAAAAAAAGAGTATGTTACAGGCATGTTATTGGATCGAATGGATTATCGAATTCGATATTATCTGTAGGAAGAAAAAGGAAAATTGTTTTTGTGAAAAGCGAAGTGAATATCCAGTAGAAGTAAAGTCACAAAGAGATATTATTTGGTTAATATGGGATAGTATTTTTTATTACAGTGAAAAGGTAGGGAATCCGTTTATCATAAGGCTTTTACGATCTATTTTGAATCTTTTTTGCATTAAATATACGTATGGATCTTCGAAAAAGCGCCGATATTTATTATATTTTTCAGTTGCCTTATTATGTGAACCAGTTCAATTCGATATCGAAATGATACAAAACAAAGATATGGTACGCAATATAATAACAAAAATCAATGAAATCTATAAACAGATAAAAAAAAACGAAGAAAGTCCTAATACAGAATATTTATTCTCTAATATAGCTCAACAAAATCAAGCAGAACAGTCAATGCGAAAACTTGATTTAGTAAATTCGATCGATATGAATCCTAAATAAAATATCATTAAAATATAAAGAATGAGTATAAATGTAGGTCCCTCTGAAGTTATAGGGGAAGGAGGTTTTGGATGTATTCATAAACCGAGTTTAATATGCAATAACAATAAAAAAATCATATATAAAAACAAAGTATCCAAATTATTATTAACTGAGCATGCCATTAGCGAGCTAAATGAATATATGTTAATATCACAGACGGATAAAAAAGGCGAATATTTTTTAGGAGTTCCTGAATTATGTGTAATAAAAACAACAAAAACAGCTATGAAATCTGTACAAAAATGCAAACGGTTAATTAGAAAAAATAACAATAAAGCCATAACGAAAAAAAATTTACAGAGATATTCTGTATTGATTATGAATTATGGAGGTACAGATCTAGAAAAATTTGGCGTATCTTGTGGGAAGTTTACAGATACAGTAAAAAATCGCACTATAATTACTAATTTTTGGAAAGAAACTACGCGAATACTACAAGGTATTTCTATATTTATAAAACACGATATTGTTCATTTCGATTTAAAACCACATAATATTGTGTATGACAAAAAGGCAAAGCGAATGAATTTTATTGATTTTGGTCATATGCGCAAAATATCATCTTCAATAGAAGAATCTATGTCATCTAATAATAGTTTTACAAGAGAAGCTTTTTGGAATTATCCATTTGAAATACAATTTTTAAATCGCGATACATATATGCAAATTGCCAATTTTACTATAGAGGAAAGAAAACAATGGTATAATCATTTTTTACTTGATTTAAAAGATCATAATGATACTCCTTTTATCATTGCTTATGAAACTTTTATAGAAATGTATACTGAAAATTTATCACCCGAAGAAATAGAAAAAATAGAGAATATAATACATCAAGATTTTTTAAATATGTTATTAAATCAAATTACAATAGAAAATTACGAGGCTTTTTTAGAAAAATCAACAAAAACGATTGATATATTTGGGTGTGGATTAACATTCCGGTATATGTTAAATTATACGCGTCATTTATTACCAGAGTCATTTGTTACAAAAATGAGCGAACTTTGTAGCTTTATGACCACTCCTGATTTGTCAAAAAGGTATATGATTGCAGATATTATCGAATTCCATAAACAAGCACTTTCTTTATTATAGAAAAAATGAATATATCAGTAAATGAATATATCAGTAAATGAATATCAGGATTGTCATACAGAATTTATTGGGTGTGTTTGAAATTTTGTCCCTCCATCATATGGAAGAGCGAACCCCTGTCGAATTAACCATTCATTCACATAAACATCTTCGTTCAATAGATTTTTCACATAAATATCGGCTAATATCCGACCATATTTTTCCTGTTTTTTATTTTTCAACTGGACTACTTTATGAAGAACGAGCGCTTCTAATGCCCGTTTTGATTTATGTGCTTCCTCTTTTTCTTCATCCGTTTTCCCTTTGATTTCAGGTGAATCGATCCCATTGAGTCTTACCTGAAATCGGTAGAGCGGGGATTCTAAATAGGGAAGTTTTGTAGCAATTGTAATCGTATCACCATCATATACCTTTATGACAAATCCTTCTTGAATAGGTGGTATAAAGGGTACTGTATGTTCCCATTCGATATGTTGGGACATAGGGTTTGTTTGATTCACTGAATTATTACGCGAATAACATATTCCCATTTTAAAATATGTTATTTATTATTAGTTCCATTTTTGTTTCAATTTTTACTTTTTCATAAAGAAAGGTTTATACCAGTGAAGATTTACACCGTTGAAGAATTCAATCCGCACACGGATTGATTCTTCAACTAAGTTACCTGTTACAGATTTGAATAGAGCACCCCCATTGGTGTGCGGATTCAAATCTTCACCGGTATAAAATGTCCCATTTTAATTATTCAAGGGTTTAAAAAGAAGATCCAAAAGCACCGCCTAAAACACTGTTAGCAGCGGCAGGTCCCATATAAGATCCAATATCAGGTCCTGTATTTGCGGATCCACGCATCATAGTATCATATGATCCATTTTGCGGTTTAGCAGTTGCTATTGGTGCAGGAGGAAAAATATTCGATTGTGTTCCAGAATGGTCTAAATAGTCAGCTTGGCTAGGTATATGGGGTTGTGCATAGGAACTATTAGATCCATATTTTCGCATACTCGGTTTCTGACCATCTTCTTCAGGACCATTCCATAATTCATATACACGATCGACTAATATATTCAATTTTAACCCAATCTTTGTTTGAATACTGAAAATAATGATTAAAAAGGCTAGTATCACATTTGTTAGCGTTAGATCTTCGTATTTAAATCCACTATAAGTAGGGAAATAGGTAATCAAACGATGGATGATGATAATACCGCAAAACATGACAATCATTTGTATGAAAATTTCGACTAAAAGTTCTAAAGTAGATTTTTCAGTATCGGCTTCTGGAATAAACCGTTGAATTGTCTTATTTAGAATTACAATAGGAATAATACCCATCAAAGCATATTGAAGAACATTTAATATTTCGGCTTTACCTTCTTGTGTTGTAGAAAAGATATGACTAAAAAAGGTTCTCTGTGGTCGATCCGCTGTTTCTTGTAATAAATCCATATATTATACTCTTATATAAGATTTTTTCTCGAGTTGTCATACAGAAATTTTATTGTTATTAGGGGGTGGGATATGTATCATTAGAAAACGGATGAAGCATATTATTAATAATGATAAAACAAACTTAGAGAAACCGTAATAATAAAAGACATAATGAGTAGATCTCTTTCATCTGCTAAGCAACGTAGAGCAGGTGTTTCACCTCAAGCCGAGATCCCTAGAACAAATCCTAATGCCCCTACTTCAAATTCTGCAAATAACGGCCCTCAAAATGGTCTTACGCTTCAACAGGTGATTGCTGTAGTGGATGCGCGTTTAACAAAGCTAGAGACTTTTCAAAAGACGGCTGAAATGAATATGTTTTCTCCTCAGGTTCTCCCAACTATCTATGAAAAAGCTGATTCGACTGTAAAAGATGAATCGATATCCAATATAAATGAAATCATTGACGATTTTCAACAGCGGTTTATTATGCTTGCAACTGAGATAGGTAGTCTAAAGGATACGATTATGAAACTTCAGTCATATACGATGGATGTGAATAAGATGCTTCTTGAGGAACGTGTAAATATTCTATCGGATCTCGGTAATGAAAACAAATCGCTTTATATTCTTCAAAATACCGACGAGTCCCTAGTAGAGAGTGAGAATATTGTCCTAGAGGAATCAGTAGTAACTGCCGAATAAAAGTATATTTGAAAATATATATAAATAATATTCCTGATAAATATTATTTATATGGATCCTATAAATTCTATGGAAAAGATGAAACAGGAATATTATAAGGAGAACCCGAAACATATGTTTTTTAAAAAATCGCAGAAAATGGATTGTGCTAAACAGCTAACAGAATCGCAGGATTTTCATTTAGAAACGGCGATAAAAAACACGGTTTTTATTTTATCCGATTCGAATCGCATATTTTTTAATTATGAGATATTTAAATATTATGGCCATGATGAAAATTTTGATGCTATTGTTAATTATATTCTTTCGCTTATTCTATTATGTATATCCAAATTCGAAAATTTCGAATTCCATATTAATCTTCATTCGTTTACTATTTCTGCAGCACAGAGATATAACCCCGCTATAAAACTCTTTATGGGAAAATGTATATCGGAAAAAACGGAGTTCTCTAAACTATTAAAGAAAATGGTCATTTATAATGCTCCAAAATTAATGTATGAAATTTCGTTATTGTTAAAACCCTTAATTGATCCTATCATCACAGATAAAATTGTATTATGTAATAAAGATGAAACTCCTATAGATATCCAAGAGATCATTGTCAAAATAAATAATTGAAAACTGAAAAAAATTGAAAAGAAGATAAATATTTGTTTTGATGATATACAATGAATCTTACTATTTCGAATCCAGTCAAAGCCGAACAATTTACGTATATTTTCCAGCACCTGAAATTATTTACCGATCCTATCAATATTAGGTTCGAAAAGAGTGGAATTTATGTGCAAACGATGGATACTACACACGTATCTATATTCGAATTGAAAATCCCGAGCGGATGGTTCGATAAGTTTTGTCATACAGAAGATTCTGCTATTTTGATTGGAATCTCCTCGTCATTATTATTCAAAATATTAAATACGCGTGATAAAGCGCAGGCGATTATGATTTCACAAGATACAATGGATAAATTATCTATACAATTTTCGTGTATAGGGGAGATCGAAGTGAAAGGTATATTCGATAAGCATTTTGAGATTCCTCTTATGGATATCACAGAGGAACATATGGCGATTCCTAATATAGAGTTTCAGGCAGAGATTGCTCTTCCTTCGTCTACATTTGCCTCTATTATACAGCAATTGAAATTATTTGGAGAGACGATTGATATTTCTTGTAACGAGGAGAAGATTTTGCTTTGTTCGAACAGTATCGAGAATGGTCGAATGTTTGTGGAGATAAAGATTGACGATGTAGACGAGTTTTCGATTAATGAGGGGGAGAACCTAGAAGTCTCCTATAGTTTGAATATTCTTAATAATATTTGTCTATATCATAAAATAGCGAAAAATATTGATATTAAACTATGCAATGATTATCCAATGAGGATTTCGTATGATTTAGGTGAGGGTGGTTCAGTTGTCTTCTATTTAGCCCCGAAAATAAAAGACGATTAGATCCAATAAATCACATAAATTTTAGAAAGAGTAGTATATAGATGGAAAAACATGTGATAATTAATCCAATTCACATCGTTTTTTTCATATGTTTTACAAGATAAATAATAAAATCGGTAAATCATAGATAAATTGAAATATCCCAATATAAATGAATTAAACGGATGAATATTGAAAAATCCGTAATAAACATAAGAAATAAGAGATAATCGACTAGTAATAACATCTATATTTCGATTATATGCAATTTCCGGATTTTTCCAATAGCGAAGAGAACCTGCTAATGCCAATAATGATGAAAAAGATAATATATAATGCTTTTTTCTATATGAATATAAAATAGGGAAAATAAAAGTACTTGTTGTTCCTAATAGCCAATAATTAGGATTAGGATTATGATTCATATAGTTTATATAATAAATAGAATAAAGATTTTTATTATATTTATCAATATATATATGAGCCCTATAAAAGTTGTATGTAATACGTGTAAGTTTTTCATAAAGACAGTTATACATAGTAATAAAAATACCAATCCTGATTTATTATTATGTCATAAAATAGGGTTTCGTATTGTGGAGAGGGGGGATCCGCCTATTTATTGTGATTATTATCAAAATAAAAAGGATGATAAAAAATAGGGTTTATTTTACACAGTTTCTAATTCAAAAAAATTGATTCACTTTTTTTACTTTTTATAAATAGCACAACTCTCCACAAACATGCAATTCCAAGAACTAACAACCGCTCTAAACGACGCACTCGATAGATTCGATAAAATGAAATATAGAGAACTACTCTTATCAGCTAACTTATCCTTACTTATAGAAGACGAGCGAACAATCATCGAAAAATGGATCACGCGAGAAAAGGCGATGATTGAAATCGAGAAACAAGAGCTAAGCAAGGTTCTAAATGAGCAGACGATTATTTACGAGAGAGCAAAGGAGGACGACCCCGATTTCTACTATCCATCACAAAGAGAACAAGCACACACTCCTGGAGTAGATAGCTACCTGATTGCGTCAAACAGTATTCAACAGCTACGAATGCTGTCATACGAGGAATTTACGTCGAAGTTTTTCGGCAAATAAAGATAGTAGTATTTAGTAAATAGTAAATAGTAACTGCGTATTGTAAACAATAGAAAAATATCTCTATATAAAAATATTCTATAGAAACCCATATGTTCGTTACTTTTTTCATTTTCCTCCTTATTTTTTTCCTCTATTTTCATATTATGGATCAATATAAAAAAAGCGAAAATTTAGAAATATATGAAACCGACTATACATCCAATATAGAATTACAGAAAGTATGTTCTATTAAACAACCCATTATATTCAATTTTATATCCGTTTGCCCAGAACTATACGAACAATTAGATCCCAATAGAATTCGCAATTTGATAGGTCATACAGAAGTTACTGTTAAAGATACGGATGACTATTGGATCCCTCAACAAAACTCCGTAGATTCCGTTACTCTTTCATATACAAGTTTCGATCAATTAGTTACGACCGATACAAAGGCACATTTTTTCACAGAGAATAATTGGGATATTATAAGCGATACTCCGGAAATATATAACGAAATACAGCGCGTAGATCACTTTTTAAAACCCCATTTTGTCGTCCATACTAAATATGATATTCTGTCTGGTTCTAACAATTGTACTACTCCTTTCCGGTATCATACAAATGAACGGGCATTTTATATAGTCGTATCTGGATCGGCCACTGTCCAATTAACTCCATGGAGAAGCCGGACAGTACTGAAAGAAAATCGCGATTATAACAATTATGAATTTTGGTCGCCTATGAAACCGGGATCTATAGATACGATTCCTATACTTACATGCATTGTTCCTGTAGGACAAATCCTATATCTACCTCCCTATTGGTGGTATTCTATTCGATTTTCGAAGGATACTATTCTTTTTTCTGTGAATTATAATTCGGTTGCTAATATTGTATCAAATGCACCCGCAATTTTTCGTTATTATTTACAATTCCATAATACTAATAAAAAGGTTCTCCCCAGTATTATTGATAAACCAAGTATTATTGATAAACCCATAAAAGAAGCCGAAGAAAAAATAGAGGAATAATCTATAAATGAATTTATACGAACCTATCTTTGCATTTTTCATATTTACTTGTTTGGATATTGCCTTTATTACATTTAATAATGATTCCTTTATGAAACAAATAAAAGATGTACAGAAAAGTCCTATGAATTCTATTAATAAAATGGGAGCTTTAGGTGCATATATTTGTTTATTTGTAGGACTTTATTGGTTTATTCTTAGAGAACACCGTTCTCCAATAGATGCAGGAATTTTAGGAATAATCATTAATGGAACTTATGAATTTACGAATTATACCTTTTTATCTAACTGGAAAATAGATACTGTAATAAAGGATACATTATGGGGATTCTTTTTATGGTTTGGAACAACGTGGATAACCTACCAGATATTTCCAAAATAATTTCTGGCGATATTTATATAAATTATGTCATCAAGAAGCAAATCTTCGACAAGCAAATCTGGTAGAAGAAAATATCATTCGGATCCTACAAATAATCGAACACGTAAAAGTTCTTTTTCAACAGGTTTAAAAATGAACACAGCGTTTCATAAATTAACTGCGGAACAGAAAGATTATAATGTATATATGCAAACAATGACATTTTTATGTCATAAACTTAAAATAGGTAGTAAAGAAGCAATATTATCCTCTTCTCAGGAACAAGGATTAAATAAAATAGCTTCTCATCTTGAACAAAGCTTTAAAGATGCAAATATGAATTTTAATAGCAGTGCATTTAAATCATTATTCCGGAGAACCGCACAAAGTTTACATCAATGTGGAATGTTAAAAAAAAAATTATCAGGAGGAAATCCTAAAAAAGATTCATCCGACAGTGAAGCAGAAGAGCAAATGGTCGTATATCAAGATATGCCTTTACTTGCAAGAAATCAATCCGCAGTATATACATGGTTTTCCAATGCAGTTTCATTAAGAATGAATAATGAAAAATTAGATATACTATCATTAATGGCATTATTTTTGGGAATTTTCGAGTTATTGTGTGCTTGGGGATCTCTTTCTTCTTTAGCTTCAACATTTACAGGAGGTACTGCGGGGGAAGTTGCATCGGGATTTTCTTCATTCATTGTAAATGAAATATATTCTTCAGGATTTTTCGCATTATTTACCTTTGGATTTATAGGTAATGGGTTTAATCGCATTTTTTCGAATCAATTAGACTTTTTACAATCATCGCTAATTTCCCAAATTGGTACCGTTTCAACTGCATTATCTAGCTCTATACAAAATAATTGTTTTTCACATTTGACAGAGCAAACAACATTCGCTAAATTGGCAGATGCATTTGTTCCTGGAAATTTAGATATTCAATTACAATGTATAAGTGAGGTTACAAAAATAGAGGGATCTCGAGCTGTTTCAAATATAAGCTACGATTTTCAATTAGAAATGACCAAATTTAGAACAGATTCACAGAGAGTACTAAACCAAGCTTGGAGTGGTATATGGTATATTCGCGGGTCAATTGGATGGTTTTCTTATAGATTAGGATATCAGGGACTTGCTATGTCTATGTTTAATATGGGAGAAACTATGAAAAAATATAGACCTAGTCGTCGAACTCGTCTTGCTAGACCAGGAGAAATAGAAGAAGTTCCAATGAAACGCAGAGAAATTGACAATGTGCCTGCAGCAAGAGCACACGAAGCAGTAGAAGAATCAATAGCTCTTGTTCCATATTTAAACCAGCCTAGAAGACTTAGACGAGGAATATCAAATTCTTCTAATATCAGTAATGATGTAGAGTTTTAATCCTTTTTTTCACTTATTAACAACAATAATTCATAGAATTTAATGACCCCCCTTTCCGCCCCCACCATATAGGCTTTTCATGAGTCACTCTAGCTATGGTCTTATTTTCATGCCGCTATATAATGAAAGTGTTAAACACCCAAACATTTGCGATATATTTCCACCGGTTGTTCATCCGGTTCATAACCATAATTATTATAAAACGCATCTTTATCATCTTCACAATTAAAACAGACAGTTTTTTGCACATCATCAATAATTCCTGTATGACATTCAATACGATCTTTCCATATAGGAGATCTGGCTGCATAATAAAGCCAGTTCGTACGCCATAACAGAAGTATATCTTCTTGATATACTTCTGGTAATAGTCCATATTCACATACTTCCTGTAGATATTTCCATAAATATTGTCTTGGAGGTTTTGTCATACAGAATTCTATTTGATCTTGTTTAATACGGATAAATTTCGGGTTTTTAGATTCGGGTTTTTTTTTAAGAATCGGTTTGATAACGAGATTTTTTATAATAGTAGCGATAGTAGTACGATCTTTCGATTTTATGCATTTTTCTATAAATTCACCTAGCTTTGGATAATATTCAGCATAGAAATTATCGTAGATTTCTTGTAAAATATCGATAGTTTCATCGCAAAATCCGGATTCATATAATTCATATCCCCAGAAAAGAGCAGCAGATTCCTGTTGTGAAAGAATTGTATGAATCAATGTTCTCTTAACACCTTCAAAATTATATAAATATCGGGTTAGAATAAGGTTTGTCATACAGATTATATTGTTGTGTTGGTTTGCTAGAAATGCGTCAATTTTTTTGCAATATTTTGCGTTAAAAAATAATTGTTTATAAGATACTTACAACTACTACCTATCTACTTATCCATCGTAATTAGCTAAGCGGACACATGCCGCATGAATAGATCGTTCATCTTCGAATGAAATCTCTAGGTCTCTTGCTATTTCGACGACATATCCTCTAATTACATAGAGGAAATAGTCGTTTAAACAGTCGCATTTGGTTTGTTTTGATCTTGCTTTGGAAAACATTGCAGTGACGATTTCTTTCATAGAAAGATCGGGATATTTCAATGCTAGCTCGGCAAAGAACGTCGTCCACATCAAGCAGTATCCCTCTTGTTCCTTTTCTGTGAGCTTATCTGAAGATGCCTCCAGAGATTGAATCCCAAATTCGTAATCAGTATAAATATCATTATTGTTTTTATATTTTGGTGTAAATGGGAGATTCTCTGCCACCTTGCGAACAATCGCTTCACTAATCTCGCAGCAAGTAAAGTATCCCCTCTCTTTTCGTTTAAGATACTTTGGGAGCTGATTTGAATCAATATGCTCGATAGTATTCGTATCTGGGTTATACGTAACAAGCTCGATATGTCCATTCGAAGGTTTCCCGTTTGTATAAAATGAGATTTCGAAAGTACAGAAGATTTTCTTACCTGGGTTCGCCATGATCGTATCGTGTAATTTCCAGTAGAATGCGGCGTAGTAATCCTCTTTCGTAGAGGATAATAGCCGTTCCTTTTCGTCGTAGTCTAGCGTCAGTTCCCATGAGCAGTGCGCAGGTGCTTCCTTAAGCGATTTCTGTCGTTCAGTATAACGACCGTACTGTTGATACTGTTTGCGAATGTTGGCCTGCGTCTTATCTTCAATGCCATATTTATTGTTTAGATAAAGTAGCATCATGATCATTGTTGGTATTGTGCTGATATAGTCTATCGGGTTCTGTCCAAGTTTGTAGTATCTGGCAATTTCTTGTTCGATGGTTGTCATGTTTGTTTTGCGTGTAAGGTAAGGATGTGCTATTGTCATAAAGGATAAAAAGTGAATCAATTTTTTTATTTGAATTGTAATAAATGGGTTTATTATATCGAAAGCCACGTTTTTTCGCTGATATTCGATGTTGTAAAAGGTCCGGCTACACAATTTGTCGAATCCCATTTCGTTCCATAATAATCGCATAGAATATCTGGACGGTTTATAAAAGGCATTGGTTTTAATATACAATCTAATCTTATTTTAGAATTTAATTCATCCAATACTACGGAACCTTCTGCAATGATACTATCTTCATCTATATTTTTACCACTATTAGATTCATACCACGTACTTTGCCAATCCTCTAATACATTTGCTATTTTATTTTTTGTATCCGGTAAATATAAAAAACGCCCATTGTAGGAATATTGATTATAATTCATAAATCTACTAGATATAGGGGATGAAGCAGACAATAACATATAACTGGTCGAATTTAAAAATAGATTATAATAGATTTCAACACAAAGTGAATCCCATTTATCCGTAGTTCGATTGAATATACAGGTATAAATATCCCCCTTTTTCGAAGATATAAATAAATTATGAGCAACAAGACAGCCTCCTGAAGTGACAAAAGCGATATTATATTGATTATCATCGAAAATATTATTGAGAACTTTACCGGTTGTACTAGAACCGATTTCGAAATTAATACCGTTTTCTTCATTCCCTATGATAATATTGTTTTGAAAAACGCTATTTTGTCCTGCACCTTGATCACTCCAAATACCATTGCAATAATTATGACGTATAATATTTTGTGAAATAATAGATTCTGTAGGACAATGCACTTTCAATCCAGCGCTTTCCCATCGCTGTTTCCCATAATATAACCAAGAATTATTGAGTTCTACTATATTTTTCGAGAAAACGAATTTCTTTCCCATATAACTAGCGGTTCCTGCTGCTCCATTTTCCCTAATAATATTATTATCTATTATATGACCATAAGATCCTGATGCATTGCCATTTGTACCTTTCTCTAAGTCTTGTGATAGTCCGCCTTCATTCCCCCAATCAATACCCACTCCAGATGCATGACGTATTATATTATTTTGTATTGTCCAATATTTTCCAGAACGAGTACCGATCATTCCTGCTTGTTGATTTTGTGGTTGAACCCAAAATTTATTAGGATATTGGTTTCCACATCTTTCAATAATAAATCCGTCTACTACAATATATCTTAAACCGCGCACATGGGGTGCAAATACACGTCGTTGATTTGTAATTTCAATCGTTGTAAAGGGCGATTCTTTATTTATATATAACATATTCGCAGGAATATCGTACCACCAAGTGTTCGGTATTTTTTCCATTTCTGTGCGATATGGTAATTGAACAAAAGGAATATCATCGACAAATACTTGTCCCAAAGAATAGGATAAATTCGGGTCTGCATTTTTAATTCCATTTAGAGATTCTGGTTTACCCTCTCGTTTATAGGGTGTTACCGAACAAGGTACTAAAAAAGGACACGCACCGTCTATTGCCGAAGTATCTGTAAATAGAGATAAGTCTAAAGGTCCTGAATAGATATTATTTGTCACAGTTTTGGGTTTCCATTCAACAGATCCTCGAATAATTGCCGCATTTTTAACGATCGATTTATATATAATAGGTTTTCCAGATAATCCACCACGAGGTGGAGAAACACGTTCTCTATAAATACCTGGTTGAACAAGAATAGAATCGCCGGGTTGAGCTATATTAGAAGCTGTTTGAATTGTCTTAAATGGTTGATTTAGAGAACCATTATTTGTATCGGAGCCAGATATATCACACACGTAATATATAGTCATAATATATATATATGACTAAATATAAATAAATATCTAAA
>Ga0214921_10001506_pt1 | contig 39584 bp, 29 predicted proteins | sample LL1505_MetaG_FD_177992 | JGI IMG/M metagenome (GOLD analysis project Ga0214921, IMG submission 177992) | Freshwater microbial communities from Lake Lanier, Atlanta, Georgia, United States - LL-1505 | ecosystem: Environmental > Aquatic > Freshwater > Lake | place: USA: Georgia | collected...
CCCATCTTAATTTTAGACGAAGCCACATCGGCTTTAGATACAGAGAGCGAAAGACTGGTGCAAGATGCAATTAATAATATGATGCAAAACAGAACTTCTATTGTGATTGCACATAGATTATCTACCATTCGCCACGCAGATGAAATCATTGTATTGCAGAAAGGTGCCATCGTAGAACGCGGTAACCACGATACCTTGCTAAAACAAGGCGGTTACTACAAGAAGTTGATTGAGATGCAGGAAGTGAAATAGCAAAAAACCCGATTAATGATCGGGTTTTTTTAGAGGTCTATTTAAGTTCAAGCTATTTGCTAGAATAATTATTGATCGCTGCTATTTTTTACATAACCTAATTTCGCTTCTAAGCTTAACGTAGCATGAGGTACAGCGCGTAAACGTGCTTTGTCAATTAAGCGACCAGTGACTCTACAAATACCATAGGTTTTGTTTTCGATACGCATGATAGCTTTCTCTAAATGGTCAATGAAAGTGATTTGACGGCTAGCCATTTGACCCATTTGCTCTCTCTCCATACTTACACTTCCATCTTCCATGGTCATGTATCTTGCGTCATCGTTGTCGCCACCCATTTCGTCTTTACGCGTGATCAATCCTTGTAAATAAACTAATTCTTTTTTTGCAGCGTCTAATTTTTTTGAAATCAACTCTCTAAACTCTGCTAATTCAGCATCAGAATATTTTACTAAAGTATCAGTTGATCTTTCTACTTCTTTTCTTTTTTCCATTGGTACATAACCTGGTTGATATGGTACACTGCTCTTTGCATTGATCTTAGGTACTTTAATATCCTTGATTGGCTCTGCTGCCTTACGCACTGGTTTTACAGGCGGCGTAGGAATCACTGGAACTGGTTTTGCAGGAGGTACATATTTTTCAACTGGCTTTGCAGCCACTACTGGTTTAACTGGCGCTTTTGCAACTGGCTTCGCAGGTGCTTTTGCTGGAGCTGCTTTCTTTACAGGAACTACTTTTTTAGCAGGTACTGCTTTTTTTGCTGGTGCAGCCTTTTTTACAGGAGCCGCTTTCTTTGCAGGAACCACTTTTTTAGCAGGTACTGCTTTTTTTGCAGGAACTACTTTCTTAGCAGGTGCAGCCTTTTTTGCTGGAGCCGCTTTCTTAGCAGGTACAGCTTTTTTTGCTGGAACTACTTTTTTTACCGGAGCTGCCTTTTTTGCAGGAGCCGCTTTCTTCCCTGGCGCAGCTTTTTTAGCTGGCACTGCCTTTTTTGCAGGAGCCGCTTTTTTTGCTGGCACAGCTTTTTTTGCTGGAGCCGCTTTTTTAGGTGCTGGTTTTTTTGTAGCCATAATTATCCTTTTTGTCTAACTAAGATTCTTAGTTTTTGATCATTTATTTCAATATCGACGCCTTCTTCAAGGCTAGTTACCCAATCAATTTGGGTCGCTAATATTTCGCGGCAAATATACTCTGAAAATTCATTAATAGAACCTTTCAAGTTTGTGTTATCCACAATTTGGAGTAAAATCTTGTCTGTAAGCTCAAAATTGGCCTCTTTTCGGATGTTTTGGACCCTATTTACCAATTCTCGAGCATTTCCCTCTTTTAAAAGGGCTTCAGAAAGGCTAATATCCAAGGCAACGGTCAAATTACCCTTCACAGCCACACTCCAACCCGGGATATCCTCGGCAATAATATCTACTTCATTGATTAACAATACAATAGCAGTTTCTTCGACTTGAATTGTGAGGGTTCCGTTACGTTCCAATTCAGAAATTTCATTTTGGCTCAAAGCTGCAATGACTGCAGATGCCTGTTTCATCTTAGTTCCCAATTTGGCACCCAATAATTTGAAATTCGGTTTTAGCTTTTTGCTAATCACCCCCTCCGTCTCTGTGATATAATTAATTTCCTTCACATTCACCTCGGCCAGAATCAATTCCTCCATTTGCTCAATGGCTAATTTCATAGAAGGGTCTAAAACTGGGATGAGGATTTTTTGTAATGGTTGACGCACTTTAATATTCACCTTTTTACGAATAGATAAAACCAAAGAACAAATATCTTGGGCCAATTGCATTCTTGTCTCTAATGCTGCATCCATTTTAGATGGATCGGCTTTTGGAAAATCAATATGATGAATAGAGGTTGCTTCGAAACGTTTTGTAATTCCATTTAAGTTTCTGAATAATTGATCACAGAAGAATGGAGCAATTGGAGCCATTAATCTTGCGATGGTTTCGATACACTCATACAAGGTTTGGTAAGCAGCAATTTTATCTTCGCTATAAGTGCCTTTCCAGAATCTTCTTCTACATAAACGTACGTACCAGTTACTTAAATGTTCGTCTACAAAAGTCTCAATCGCACGGCCAGCAATGGTTGGCTCAAAGTCATCCATCGCCACTGTCACTGTCTGCACTAAACTATGTAAAGAAGAAATCACCCAACGATCAATCTCTGGACGATCCTTCACTGGAATATAGGCTTGTTCAAATTTGAATCCATCTACATTCGCATACAATACAAAAAACTGATAGGTGTTGTACAAAGTGCCAAAGAATTTTCTTTGCACTTCTTGTATACCTGATAAATCGAATTTTAAATTATCCCAAGGTGAAGCATTGGTCACTAAATACCATCTTGTAGCATCTGCACCATAGGTCTCTAAGGTCTCAAATGGATTCACCACATTCCCCAAACGCTTACTCATCTTATTGCCATTCTTATCCAAAACCAAGCCATTACTCACCACGGCTTTATACGCTACTTTATCAAATAACAAAACGCCCAATGCATGTAATGTATAAAACCAGCCTCTAGTTTGGTCCACCCCTTCTGCAATAAAATCTGCTGGGAAGGCCAAACCTTTTTCGACTAAATCTTTATTTTCAAATGGATAGTGCCATTGTGCATAAGGCATGGCGCCCGAATCAAACCATACGTCAACTAAGTCTGTAACGCGTTGCATTGGTCTGCCAGTAGGACTTAAAATTTCTATCTGGTCTACAAATGGTTTATGCAAGTCTACATCTAGTTTGCCATCTACAATTTGTAATAGTACGGCTTTATTAAATCCTTTTTCTTTTGCGGCTAAAAATCCTGCAGTCAATTCGTCTATTGATCCAATGCAAACTTCTTCTGTTCCGTCTTCTGTTCTCCAGATTGGAAGTGGTGTCCCCCAATAACGGCTACGAGATAAATTCCAATCCACCATATTCTCTAACCAATTACCAAATCGACCTTCTCCAGTGCTCTTTGGTTTCCAATTAATAGTTTTATTCAACTCCACCATTCTATCTTTCACTGCAGTGGTTTTGATAAACCATGCATCCAATGGATAATATAAAATTGGTTTATCTGTTCTCCAACAATGCGGATAATTGTGTTCGTATTTCTCTACTTTAAAAGCACGATTTTCTTTTTTTAACTTCACCGAGATATCGACGTTCACATCTTGAAAATCTTTTTCATCTTTATAGTTCTTCACGAACCTTCCAGCGAATTCTCCCACACCATCAATGAACTTTCCTGCTCTGTCCACCAAAGTAATGATGCCTAAATTATTTTTTTGACCTACTTTATAGTCATCTGCACCAAACGCAGGTGAAGTATGTACAATACCAGTACCATCCTCAGTAGTAACAAAATCACCTTGAATAATTTTAAACGGATCGCCTTCTATATTCGCTGGGTTGTTTGCTTCAAATGGCATCAACTGCTCATAGCGTAATCCATCCAATTGACTTCCTTTAAATGTGGCCAATTCCTTCCAAGGAACAATTTTATCACCTTCTGCAAAATCAGTCAAGCCCAATCCTTCCTCCTTGAAATACTTTGATATCAAGGCTTTTGCGACAACTACATTCACTGGTATTGCAGTGTATGGATTATAGGTTGCTATTAATGCATATTCAATATTTGGTCCAACAGTCAAACCTAAATTAGAGGGCAAAGTCCAAGGTGTTGTGGTCCAAGCCATGTAATAGACTTCCTTAGAAAGTGGATTGGCTGCAGCTGCATCAAAAATAAATTGACTTTCAGTTGAAGGAATGGCTTTAAACATCGCCACTACCGAAGTGTCTTTCACATCCTTATACGTACCTGGCTGATTCAATTCGTGCGAGCTCAACCCAGTTCCAGCTGCAGGAGAATAAGGTTGAATGCTAACACTCTGATACAAGTATCCTTTTTTATAAAGTGTACTTAGTATCCACCACAAAGTCTCAATATAATTGTTTTCGAATGTGATGTATGGATTGTTTAAGTCTACCCAATACCCCATTTTATTGGTGATATCATCCCACTCTTTTTTGTAACGCAATACTGCTTCTCTACATTTTTGATTGTATGCTTCTACAGTGATTGTTTTACCAATATCTTCTTTGGTAATACCTAATTCTTTTTCTACCCCTAACTCAACAGGTAAACCGTGGGTATCCCATCCACCTTTTCTTTTTACTTGAAAACCTTGCATGGTTTTATAACGACAAACCATGTCTTTTAAAGTTCTTGAAATAACATGATGAATTCCAGGCATGCCATTGGCACTTGGAGGGCCTTCATAAAACACAAACGGTGTTTTACCTTCTCTTAATTGAACAGATTGTTCAAAAGCTTGTTCTTTTTTCCAAGCTGCTAAAATTTCTGCCTCGATGGTTGGCAGATGTAAACCATTGAATTCTGGATATTGATTACTCATAAAACGCTTGTCCTATCTGATTTTTAGGTCATGAAGGTACGAATAAGCGGGGAAAAAAGGAAACGAATTTATGCTGCTTCCTCAGAAGGGAAAAACTTGCTTTGAAAGACAAATAAAGCAATCACACCAGTGCTAATGGACATATCGGCAAAATTGAATACTGGACTAAAGAATTCAAAGGACTCGCCGCCCCAAATAGGGACCCAACTTGGAAAATGCGCATCTCTAATAATTGGGAAATAAAACATATCTACCACTTTGCCATGTAAAAAACTAGCATACCCGCCCCCTTCTGGTAAAAACTGCGCCACCATCGCTGAATAGGGTACACTTACATCAAACAACAGCCCATAAAACATGCTATCAATTAAATTACCCAATGCTCCAGCAAATATTAAAGCCGCACAAATGATAAACCCATTATGGTATTGCTTTTTTATAAATCCCTTGATTAAAAAGATACCCCAAATGACCGCAGCCAATCTAAATAAAGTCAAGGCAATTTTTCCAAATTCACCTCCAAATTTTAGACCCCATGCCATTCCCTCATTCTCGACAAAATGCAGTCTGAACCAGGATCCAATCACTAGATGTTCTTCACCTAAAAAGTAGTTCAACTTAATATAAAATTTCAACAACTGATCTATCACTATAATAGCAATAATCAAAGCTACTACTTTTTTTCCGTTCATTTTAAGTTGCATAAACTAAATAATATTGTCTTTAAAGTCCTTTGGTAAGTTCTTTTGACGATTTGAAAAGATAGAATATAAAATTGATCCAGTAATTGAAAATACAATGACTAATAATGATACTAGCACTTGTGTATTTTTATTCATCACCATATTGATATAATGCTCTCCAAGCATTTTAACACCTATGAATATTAAAACAATGGCAATTCCTTTTTGAAGATGTTCAAATTGTTTCACTGCGCCTCTTAATAAAAAGAATAAAGAGCGCAAACCAAGAATCGCAAAGATATTAGAAGTGTAAATGACTAGGCTGCTCATAGAAATCCCCATTACAGCTGGGATTGAATCTAAAGCAAACACTAAATCGATAGCAGCCAATAAAACAACCACTACAAAAAGGTTCGTGTACATTGGCTTTCCGCCAATACGCATCATAAATTTTCCATCTCCATCTTGATTGGTGATAGGTAAGAATTTTTTTAAGAAAAGATAGATCTTTGATTTTTGAGGATCAAAAGCTTCATCCTCTCCAGCAGTAAACATCTTATAACCTGTATACAATAAAAACAAACCAAATAAATATAATAACCAAGCAAATTGAGCTACCAATGCAACACCTACCGTAATAAAAATGACCCTAAATACAATGGCAGTCAAAATACCTATCAACAAAACTCTTGAGAGATGCTGCTCCTTAACCTTAAAAGCATCAAATATTAAAATAAAAACAAAAATATTGTCGATACTCAAACTCCACTCCATTAAATAACCACTTAAATATTCAAATGCTAATTTTTGACCTTCCTCTACCCACATGAATATAAAGAAACCTAAAGCTAACAACACCCAAATAAAAGTTTGCTGAAGCGCTTGTGGAATGGTAATGGACTTGTTTTTTTTACTCAGAAATCCTAAGTCTAAAATTAAGGCAGTCACTACCACTGCGCCGAAAACTGCATAAACAATTTGATCTGTTGTCATGTTGTAAAGATAAGCTATGATTTAGATACGGCAAATCGAGATTGACGGTAATAATACATAGTGCAATAGCCTAGCCCAAGCAAGAATAATGGACCAATCAATAATACGATTTGAATCCAAAGTCTATTTTCTGCGACTTTTCCTGGATCAAGTCTTCTTAACACTAAATTCTTTTTTCTTGCTTCTAATAAACTGATTGGTTCGTTTAAATAAGCTATCGCATTTTGGAAAAAAACTGGATTTGCAAATTGAACACCCTCATATGGAATCATCCCCATTGGAAGTGGTCCTTTTTGCGCATCTACAAAATTGGTAATTAAATCGGCATCGGATAGTACAATTTGCTTTGACACTTTGATACCGACTGTCCTAAAAGATTTGCCAGTCGATAATTGAACGGAGTCCATTAAAGATGTCGTTAATTTGCCAGTAAAGGCAGATTTAAATTGTCCTTCTAGTAAGACAGCAATTGGAATATGTTGTTTTGTAAAGCGCGCTAATTCCCCCTCTTGCTGACCGCTATTTAATTGAATCATTGTTGGACTACTTATGATTCTGCTGGTTGTATCTGTGGTTAATAAAATCGATTTTGTAATACCAATTGCGCGCACTGTGTCAAGACTTGCAGGAAAAGCAGTAAGGACTCTATCCATATTTTGAACCATTGGATGCTCCGATCCCGCTTGGGCGAAAGGGTAATAAGGCCAAGGCACTCTTTGAATTTTCGGTGCCCCTGCTTCATCTACGCCCACCACCATTGGTAGCTTTGCGCAATTTAAATCTTGTACTAAATTAGGATTCACCCTCACGCCATACTTAAATAATTGTGCCTCTAATCCTAGTCCACGATCAAATGCAAGGTAGGCTCCAGCTGTATTGCGTAAACTATCATACTCTGCAAACAATGGATCCAATGCCCAAATGACATTGCCACCTGATAGAATGTATTGGTCAATTTTTAATTGATCTAATTCGGTAAATCGCATCGTTGGTTTTACAATCAACAAGGTGCTAATTTTTGAAGCATCAGGGAACCCTTTCTTTAAATCAAAGACCCCAAGATTGTATTGATTTTTGATGGACTGTCCTAAATCATTCACCGTGTAATCCAAGGGTTCTCCATTGCCCACTAAGTATGCGATACTTGGTTTAGCAGTCCTATTCAATAAATAAATTGCCTGTACTAATTTATATTCTAAAAGCGCTTCGGCGGCATTAAAGCTAGCTTCTATATCAATTTCGGGTAATTCCTTTACAATATTATAGGGCTTAAAGAATTGCTTGCTACTTCTCAAATCTATTGCAATTGGCTTCTGTCCTTCCACTTCGATCAGTAATCCTGGCACTAAAAGTTGATCTAATTTTTTATCAGTAATGGTCTCCATATTTTGAAAACGATCAATTGGTAAACCTTGCTTTTGAAGGCTATCATAAAATAGCATCAACGCACTATCTTTAAATAACTCCCCTGGAATGGTTTGATCCCAACTAATCCATGTTGGATTAATTTGTTGGAGCTGCTCTAAAAATTGGATGGTCGAAAGCTCTAATTTTTTATAATGCGAAGGTAATTCACCCCCTAGATAAAAGTGTATTTTGACTGGCTGCTTTAAATCTCGAATCAATGAGGTCGATTGATCACTGATGGTATAGCGTTGGTCTTTTGTTAAATCAATTTGTAATGGATACAAACGGCTTAGGTAGTTCAATAAAAGTAGGATGCATAAAACCCAGGCATACTTAAACTTGCCAGACAATTGTTCCATAGCACCTAGGCCAAATAAAAGAATGATGGTTATGAAATACAAAATGTCTTGTAATACAATTGCTCCTTTATTTAAGCTTTGATAATGTACCAAAAGCCCTAATTGACGAATATAAAAATCGTACCCATTTTGAAAAAATTGTACCTCTGCAATCCAGTCAAATCCTTTGTATAAAAAAATACAAATGAGTACCGAAGCCAATAAAGCAATCATGGTATGCTTTGTCACACTACTCATGTACACACCCACGGCCACATAGACAGCTGCAAGTGCAATTAAGCCAATATAAGCACCCATAGTTGCTCCCCAATCTATACCACCAACAGCACTTAAATGATTTAAAACAATGGCATAAAAAAATGTGGGAAGAATCGCTAAGATGGTGATAGAGAAGACGCCAAGATATTTTCCTATCAAAATAGACCTCGACGAAATTGGTAGACTCTTTAAAATTTCATAGGTGCTTTGCTTGTACTCTTCGGAGAAGCTCCGCATGGTGATTGCAGGAATCAATAAAATCAAAATCCATGGGGCAAAATCAAAATACACTTGCAGGCTTGTGTACCCAAAATCTAATATATTAAAATTAGGGAGAACAAATAACAGTAAACCATTCACCAATAAATAAAAACTGATAATTAGGTAGCCAGATAAGCTTCCAAAATAATGCGCCCACTCTTTTTTACATATTGCCCACATGTATCAAAGCTACAAAAAAAATGCCCCATGTTAACGGAGCACTAAATTTTATAATCATCTTTTATTTTACTATACAGCGAAACTCTCTCCACAGCCACAACTTCTGCTTGCATTTGGATTGTTGAAATAAAAACCCTTTCCGTTCAATCCGTCTGAAAATTCTAATTCAGTATTGACTAAGTATAAAAAACTTTTCAGGTCAGTTACAATCTTCACGCCGTTGTCCTCAAAAACTTGATCCATCGGCTTAATTTCATTGTCGAAATCGAGCTTATAGCTCAATCCAGAACAGCCACCGCCAACAACACCTACTCTTAAAAAATAATTAGGATCATCAGTAATGCCAGCGTCCAGCATCAGTTGTTTCACTTTTGCTTTCGCCTTCTCACTCACGTAAATTGTATTTTCTAAAACTTCACTCATGTGTTATATTAGTGTATTCTCTCTTCAAACACCAATTGCTCTAAACCATTCTTTGAACGGTAGTCGTTGATTGCTGCTTTGATTGCATCTTCTGCTAACACTGAACAGTGAATTTTAACTGGAGGTAAGTTTAACTCTTCCACTAAATCCATGTTGTCAATTTTAACTGCTTCGTCCACTGATTTACCTTTTAACCACTCTGTAGCTAAAGAAGAAGAAGCAATTGCAGAACCACAACCAAATGTTTTGAATTTTGCGTCAGTGATGATGCCAGTAGCATTATCTACTTGAATTTGCAAACGCATTACGTCACCACATTCTGGCGCGCCTACTAAACCTGTTCCTACTGTGTTTGATGATTTGTCTAATGTTCCTACATTTTTAGGATTAGAATAATGATCGATTACTTTATCTGAGTATGCCATGATTTTTTATTTTAAAATATTTTCAAAAATGAGACTTGGTCCCAATTAATTGTAAAGTTAGTGATGTGCCCATTGAATTGAATCAATATCGATTCCTTCTTTGAACATTTCCCATAAAGGACTCATCTCTCTTAATTTCAATACAGTGTCTGTTACTGCTTTGATAGTAAAATCGATTTGCTCTTCTGTCGTGTATCTTCCTAAGCCAAAACGCAATGAGCTATGCGCTAAATCATCACCTAAACCTAAAGCCTTCAATACATAACTAGGCTCTAATGAAGCCGAAGTACAAGCTGAACCAGAAGACAAAGCGATGTCCTTATTAAAGCCCATCATCAAACCTTCTCCTTCTACATATTTGAAAGAAATATTACTAACATGTGGTAAACGATGTGCTGGGTTACCATTCACATAAGACTCATCAATTTGCTTTAATGCATTTTCTAACTTATCTCTTAATTTAGAGATTCTTTCTGTATCAGAAGCCATTTCTAATCTTGCTAATTCACATGCTTTACCAAAACCAACAATGCCAGGCACATTCAATGTTCCGCTACGCATACCTCTTTCATGTCCACCACCATCTACTTGTGCTGTCACTTTTACTCTTGGATTTTTACGACGTACATACAATGCACCAACGCCCTTCGGGCCATACATTTTATGTGCAGTAAACGCCATTAAGTCAATGCCATCTGCATTTACATCTACTGGTATTTTACCAACCGCTTGCACTGCATCTGTAAAGAATAAAGCGCCGTGCTTTTTTGCAATGGCACTGATTTCTTTAACTGGTTGAATTACGCCAATTTCATTGTTTGCATACATAATCGCAACTAAAATTGTAGTTGGTCTCATTGCAGCTTCTAATTCCTTCAAGTCTATTAATCCATCAGGTTGAACTTCTAAATAAGTTACTTCTGCACCTAGTTTCTCTAAGTGCTTACAAGTATCTAAAACCGCTTTATGTTCAGTAGTACAAGTAATGATATGATTGCCTTTGCTTGCATACATTTCGTATACCCCTTTGATACCTAAGTTATCTCCTTCTGTTGCACCAGAAGTAAAAATAATTTCCTTTGGATCTGCACCAATTAATTGAGCGATTTGCTCACGCGCGTAATCAACTGCCTCTTCTGCATGCCATCCGAAAGAATGGTTCCTACTTGCTGCATTTCCGAAATTTTCGGTGAAATAAGGAATCATCGCCTCCAAAACCCTAGGATCCATTGGGGTAGTTGCATTATGGTCGAGATAAATTGGTAATTTTAACATGGTTCTATTTTATATTTGTCTAAGGCTACAAAGTTAAAGATTGAGGGCCAATATGTAGGATTTCGTTAGCTTTAGGTGGCATTTTTTTCCCAATTCGTAAAACAATTAAAAATGGATTATAAGGTGGACCATATTGGCATTGCGGTGAATGACTTAAAAACAAGTATTCCTTTGTATGAGCGCCTTTTGGGAGCGCAATGTTATAAAACCGAACAAGTAGCTAGTGAAGCAGTGGATACAGCGTTTTTTTTACAAAATGGGGCCAAAATAGAACTGGTCGCCAGTTTGGACCCAAATGGGGTGATTGCAAAGTTCATTGGTAAAAAAGGGGAAGGGTTACACCATATTGCTTTTGAAGTGCCTGATATTCTTGAAGAAATGGAAAGATTGAAAAAAGAAGGATTCACATTGCTCAATGATGCCCCAAAATTAGGTGCTGATAATAAATGGGTTTGTTTTGTGCATCCTAAAGATGCAGGTGGGGTTTTGATTGAACTGTGCCAGACAAAAAAATAAGTCTTTCTTAATCATTGCGCTAGCTTGTTTGTCTAAGTGATCTGTAAAATCTCAATCGCTTTTTGTGCGGCAATCTGACTAGCATCTTTTTTTGTAAATCCTTTTTGAGAGGTAATGACTTCGCCGTCTATAACAATATTGATTGTAAATAATCGGCGTCTTCCTTCTAATGTTTCATCAGCTAAAACAAAATCAATTTGCTTGCCTTGCTTTAAAGCCCAGCCGATTATTTTATTTTTAATATTAATATCTATTTGCTCTAATTCATCCATGAACAAATAAGGTTGAATCATTTTTTCGATGATCCATTTTTTTGTAAAATTATATTCTTTATCTAGGTAAATAGCGCCTACCAAGGCTTCTAGCGTATTGCCAAAAATCTGACTACTCTTTAATCCGCCATCTAGTTTATTAAAACGAGTCATTTTTTTTAACCCCATTTGAATGGCAATATGATTCAACTGTTGTCTGTTGACCATCTTACTGCGCATCTCGGTTAAGAAACCTTCGCCTTTGTAAGGGTATTTCTTAAAGAGGTATTCGGCTACGACCGAACTGATGATGGCATCGCCCAAAAATTCCATCCTTTCATTGTTCTCTGATGGACTTTCTTTTAAAGATCGGTGGTTAAACGCAGTGTGGAATAGCACCATTTTAGAAGTAGGATACCCAATTAACATTAAAACACTTTTTTCAAATTCAGATTTTCTGAAAGAAAAAATTAGTTGGTATAAGCGCTTCATCTAATGCTTTGTTAAGCTTTGTATTTCTTAACAATCACACAAGCATTGTGTCCACCAAAACCGAAAGTATTACTCAAAGCGGCATTCACAACGCGCTTTTCGGCTTTATTAAAAGTGAAATTTAAACCTGGGTCTAAATCTGGATCGTCCGTAAAATGATTGATGGTTGGAGGGATGATATCGTGAATGACTGTTTGAATACATGCAATTGCCTCAATCACACCAGCTGCACCTAAGCAATGACCAGTCATAGACTTGGTAGAGCTAATATTTAAATTGTACGCATGCTCTCCAAAAACATCTACAATAGCTTTTGCTTCTGCAATATCCCCCAAAGGCGTAGAAGTACCATGTGTATTAATGTAGTCAATCTCATTGGCTTGCATACCTGCATCTCTTAATGCAGCATTCATTACATTTTTTGCGCCCAATCCCTCTGGGTGTGGTGCAGTTAAATGGTATGCATCCGCTGTGGCGCCTCCGCCAACTACTTCGCAATATATTTTTGCACCACGACGAATAGCATGCTCTAATTCTTCTAATACCAACACACCACTTGCTTCCCCCATGATAAAACCATCGCGGTCTTTATCGTAAGGACGGCTTGCAGTTTTTGGATCGTCATTGCGCTCACTCATTGCTTTCATTGCATTGAATCCGCCCATGCCCGCAATGCCTATCACGGCTTCAGATCCACCAGTGATAATGATATCTGCTTTACCTAATTTTAAATTATCCATGGCCGAAATAATTGCATTTGTGCTAGATGCACAAGCACTCACCACTGCATAGTTGGGCCCTCTAAAGCCATGCTTCATAGAAATTTGTCCTGCAGCAATATCTAAAATCATTTTTGGAATAAAAAATGGATTGAATCTTGGTGTACCATCTCCATGTACAAAATTGGTCACCTCTTCTGTAAAAGTTGTTAAACCTCCAATACCACTTGCAAAAATAACACCCACTCTATCGTGGTCAACATTGTCTTTTGTAATGCCAGCATCTAAAACCGCTTGATCACTTGCTACCAATGCAATCTGTGCAAAACGATCTAGTTTTCGAGCTTCCTTACGATCCATAAATTCTGTTGGATCAAAATCTTTGATTTCACATGCAAATCTTGTCTTAAACTTTGACGCGTCAAATTGTGTAATCATATCCGCACCAGAAACGCCATTGATTAAATTATTCCAATACGTTTCTACATTATTCCCTATTGGTGTTAGGGCACCTATTCCTGTAACTACAATACGTCTAGCTTGCATGTGAAATATTTTTAAAATAAAAATCCGCCTTTAAAGCAAGGCTCAAAAAGGCGGATTAAATATGCCGAAGGTTCAGCTTATAAAATAATATAAATTATTATTTTGCGTGCTCTTCTAAATAAGCAACAGCTTGACCAACAGTAGTAATAGTTTCTGCTTGTTCGTCTGGGATAGAAATATTGAATTCTTTTTCGAATTCCATGATTAATTCCACTGTGTCTAAAGAATCCGCGCCTAAATCATTTGTAAAAGAAGCCTCGTTTGTAACTTCTGCTTCATCTACACCTAATTTGTCAACGATAATTTTTTTAACTCTGATTGCGATGTCTGACATTGTAAATAGTTTTTTGTTTACGCGGCAAAAATATACTTTTTGTTAAAATACACGGTGTTTATTTGCCTTTTTGTTTTCACAAATGTTATTCTGTGCTTAGAAACGCTTTTTTTGTTGCACTTTAAGGCTAAAAAAGGGCTGAAAATGCTAACAAATGCTAACTTTTATTAAAATAACCTCTTATTAATTGTTGGTCTTCGTAGCTAAAATGTGTTTTAGGCAGGATGAAAAAGGATTTTGGTGCAAAATACACATGAAAAAACAAGGGGCTTTCAAAAAACTGAGTCACATCTGACCAGGCCCAATGCGCAGTTCCGTTGTCGGATTCCAAACTGGCTTCTTTGCTGTCAAAATTAAATTGCCAGTCCTGTTTGAACATGTTGGTTTTTCTGTAAAATAACCAGGGGAGTAAAAACCAAAAAAATACCATAAGTATGATCCACAATAACGAACCCACTAGAAAAAGCTCAGGTCTAATTTTCTTATAGAATAATAGCACTGCTGTGATGATAGCATAGACATTTACAATTAACAATAAACCCTTGATTTCTGGTTGCTTTATAAAATGATATCGTAGGCCTTGAATGACTTGCGCTTTTTGAAATTGAATTTGAATAGGCATATGCTAAAAGTACAGATTGAACCTAAAGATACAAAGCGCAAAGGTTTGCATAGAAAAAATTACTGCAAAAAGTCTTATTTAAAAGAAACAATTGTTAGTAAAAAAGACAAAATCACTATATTTAAAGAACACATTGCTTAAACTTTGTCCTATGTTATCTAAACCCAATTTGCGCTTTTCGCAAATCATTAATATGAATGTTGGTTTCTTAGGAATCCAGTACAGTTTTGGATTGCAACAATCTGCAGTCAATCCTATTTATGATATGTTGGGTGCAAGTCCTGATCAAATCCCAATGCTTAACTTAGCTGGTCCCATGACAGGTTTATTGATTCAACCAATCATTGGCGCTATGAGTGATAAAACTTGGTCACCAAGATTTGGAAGACGCAAGCCTTATTTTTTAATTGGTGCTTTACTATGTAGTATATGTTTGTTTTTGTACCCTTTTAGTAGTGCCTTGTGGATGGCTGTTGGATTGTTATGGATTTTAGATGCAGCCAACAACACTGCGATGGAACCTTATAGAGCATTCATTGCAGATAAATTACCTGGTGAACAGCATGCTGCAGGATTTTTGACCCAAAGTTTTTTTACCGGTTTAGGTATCACCTTAGCAAATATTTCTTTATTTGTTTTTCAGAAAAATATTCATGGTAATTATGGTAGTCTGCCTTATTGGGTTTATGCCTCTTTCTTTTTAGGAAGTGTTTGTTCTATTGCCACCGTGGGTTGGTCAGTTTTTAAAACCCCCGAAATCCCTCCTACAGAGGCAGAACTAATTGCACTGAAGGCGGAAAAAATAAATGTGTTTACTCCATTCAAAGAAATTAGTAACGCTATTGGTCATATGCCCAAAGTCATGTGGCAATTGAGTTTGGTATATCTGTTTCAGTGGTATGCATTATTTTGTTATTGGCAAAATGCTTCTAAAAGCATCGCAAAATCTGTTTGGAATACAACAGTCTACCAAAACAATCCAGCGTATGACGAAGCAGTAGGCTGGTCTGGTCTTGTAAATGGTTGGTACAATATTATCACCTTTGCGAGTGCCTTTGTTTTACTTTGGATGGCAAAAAAAATAAGTCCTAAAATGATTCATGTGGTTTGCTTGATCCTGGCTGCAATTGGATTGTTGGTGTTCCCCCATATCACAGATAAAAATTTATTATTTGTGCCTATGGCAGGATTTGGTGTTGCATGGGCAAGTATGATGGGCATTCCCTATTTATTGGTGGTAGATAAAATACCAAAAGAAAAGTATGGCGTATACATGGGCATTATTAATATGATGATTGTGATTCCTATGTTGATTCAAAATTTAAGCTTTGGATATATTTTAAAACATTTTTTAAACAACGACCCTGGTAAAGCCATCAGCTTTGCGGGTGTCTTTTTATTGTTTGCAGCAGTTGCTACTTTGTTTATTCAAAATTCAAGCAAAAAAGAACTCAAAGAAGCATAGATCGCAATAGATAAATGACAGAAAAAAATTAAGAAACAAATTGCATTGATTTAAAAATAGGATATGAAAGTATTGTGTATTGGAGAGGCCTTGATAGATATGATTTGTACTGACAGAGGCAGTCGACTTGCAGATGGTCAAAATTTTTTAAAAAAAGCAGGTGGCGCTCCAGCGAATGTAGCAGCCGCTATTGCTGCACTTGGGGGCCAGGTAGACATGGCAGCAAAAGTGGGCAAGGATCCTTTTGGTCAACACCTAATTGATTTGATGAGTGAAATGGGCGTGAATACAAAGTGGGTTATCCAAGACCCAAATGCATTTACCACTTTTGCGTTTGTTTCTTTAATGGAAGATGGAGAGCGTGATTTTTATTTCAATAGAGGCGCCGATGGGCAACTATCTATGACAGATTTAGCTGGATTAAATTTAAACGAATACGATATAGTGCATTTTGGTTCTGCAACAGGATTCTTACCTGGACCATTGCAAGCAACTTATATCGATTTATTGAACAAAGCAAAAGCAGTAGGTGCATTAATTAGTTTTGATCCAAACTATCGACATTTATTATTTCCAAACTCGACTGAAAGTTTTATCACTCAGTCTTGGCATTTTATTACCGCATGTGATTTTTTTAAATTGAGTGACGAAGAAGCCATCTTAATTACAGGACTTAATTCGGTGGATGCTGCAGCTGCTGCCCTTCGTTCAAAAACAAATGCCGTGTTTGCTATTACATTGGGTAAAGAAGGTACTTTATTGTCTACTAGCCATGGGACTGAAATCATTGCAAGTATTCCAATTACTGCTATAGATGCGACAGGTGCTGGAGACGCTTTTGTAGGCGCCGTTTTATACCAACTTACTGGAACTAAACCTACTGATATGCAAGCACTGCCAATTGAACAATGGCGCACCATGATTTCAAATGCCAATAAAGCAGGTGCGAGAACATGTGAATACCTAGGCGCTATGGAAGCATTTAAACATTTAAATAATTCTATTTTCAATTCCTAAATAGTAATTGCACTGTGAACCTGACCCCATTACACCAATTCGGTACTGATTTATTAGCGACCTATAAAATTGATAGCATAAAAAAGGATTCCGCTTTTAGCCAACAATTTTTAGGGCATATCAATGCCATCGAGAATTTATTTGATGAAGTCTATGCAGGTCATCCAAGAAGAAATGAAGCATTCGAAGGTCTTTTGGTTACACTGATACAACAATACAAAAAACGTGCTGATATCTTATTAAAAAAAGATGCCCAAAAATCCAAGTTAGGGCATTGGTATTTAAGCAATGAAATCACGGGCATGAGTTTGTATGTGGATCGATTCAGTGACAACCTTCAAGGAGTACAAAAAAGATTGGATTATTTTAAGGAACTGGGTGTAAATTTTTTACACCTCATGCCTATTTTTGAAAGTCCAGAAGGCGAAAGTGATGGAGGTTATGCCGTATCCGATTTCAGAAAAGTAGCAAGCAGATTTGGCAATTTGCAGGATCTGCAAAATCTAATTGCAGGCATGAATGCTGCTGACATGTATTTAATGTTGGACATTGTATTAAACCATACCTCTCACCATCATGAGTGGGCACAAAAAGCGAAAGCGGGGGATCCTTATTATCAAGATTTTTATTATTTCTATGACGATAGAAGCATCCCCAATCAATTAGATCAAACCATGCCTGATATTTTTCCAGAATCTTCACCTGGGAGTTTCTCATATGTGCCTGAATTGAATAAATGGGTGATGACCGTATTCCATCATTATCAATGGGATTTAAATTTTAGCAACCCAAATGTGTTGGTAGCGATGATGGACACCATTTTATTTTACGCCAATTTAGGTGTAGATATTCTGCGTATAGATGCGCCAGCATTTATTTGGAAAGAACTTGGTACTGGCTGTCAAAATTTACCTAAAGCGCATACTCTACTTAGACTAATCAAACAATGTACTCAAGTGGCGAGTCCAGGCATGGCATTGTTAGGCGAGGCCATTGTAGCTCCTAAAGAAATCATCAAATATTTTGGTACGGGTAATTATGTGGCAAACGAGTGTGATGTAGCTTATAATGCTACTCAGATGGCACTGCAATGGGATGCGCTTGCCACAGGCGATACAAGAATCATGCTAAACGCACAACATGATATTTTACAAAAACCCTTTGGTTGTACTTGGATCTCCTACACTAGATGCCATGACGATATTGGGCTTGGATACGATGACGAGATCATTGCAAGTGTTGGATTTAATCCTTATCATCATAGGACCTATTTGAAAAACTATTACTCAGGTAATCATGATGGATCGGTGGCTGCTGGTGCTTTATTTTCTGTGAATCCAAAAACAAACGACGCGCGCATTAGTGGATCCCTTGCTTCATTATGTGGATTAGAAAAAGCCATGGCTTGGAACAATGCAAATGAAATTGAAAATGCATTGAGAAAAATTATTTTAATGCAAGCACATACGATGTTCATGGGTGGCATCCCTATGTTGTATTACGGAGACGAAGTGGCGTATACCAATGACTATAGCTATTTAAATGACCCAGGCAAAAGTTATGACAATAGGTGGATGCATCGTCCTATGATTGACTGGAATAAAAATGACCAAAGAAAAAAAGAAGGAAGTTTGGAATACCGCATTTTTAATGCAACAAAGCAATTGATTCAAATAAGAAAAGCATTTCCCATATTGAGCGATTTGAAAAATGTTACTTGGATGACGCCTCATAATATTCATGTGGCAGGATTCGTTCGTACTTTTGAGGATAAAAAATTATACTGTTTGTTGAATTATCAAGCAGCTGACTCCTATGTCACTTGGTATACTTTTAAGGAACATGGCCTAAGGCCAGCACAATTAAAAGATCATTGGACTGGCCTTACGCATCATGTTGGTAATGACAACGAATATTTTATTTTAGGTGCTTATGAATTTGCTATTCTAGAAATGATTCCTTAGAACTTAAAACTCATTCCTAAATTAAAGCTATAGTCTGCAAAGGCAGCATCCCCTCTTGAGAATACACCAGTGTCATTGGTTTTTAAAACATCTGGATAGCTCTGTGGTCTTTCACGTTTTAATGCCACTGGAGTATATAGGAAAAAGTTGTACTTCTTAACCATATAAGTCAGACCAGGCTCAGCAGATAAAATATTACCTGGTCTTCTGAATCCTGTACTTTTCCCAATCAAATCATAAGTTGGAATACATTCATACCTTAAACCTAATGAATAGGTCCATGCTTGTTTGCTGTAATTGAATCCGGATCGTACCATGTATTGATCTGCCACACTCATCACATTAGAAGTATACTTAATTGCTGTTGCACTAGCCACTCCACCTCTTGTTGTACTTACCCCATTGTTGTCTCTAGGATTCAATAAATAAAAGGCATTGGCATAACTGCTCCATTCGGTATTCAATTGTCTAAATCCATTTAATTCCAAAGTAATACCAAATCCTCCATCACCTGGCTGTATGGACTGGTCTACATAACCCATTCTTCGGGCGTTGGCTGTGTATTGAAACTCATCCTGTGCCTTGTAATTTCCTGTAGGTAATTTAATACCAAGTCCTGCCATTAAATTTCCTTTTTTATTGGCATCTGGTGCAATCAACCATCTGTAGGCAGAAAGTCGAATATCCCCTAATCCTCTTGCTGCTGTTGCAAAACGATACGGACTCGTATTTCCTAAATGTTCATATTTTGAAGTACGTTCATAATTTACAAGTGGTATGTTGATGCCTACCATCCATTTTTCATTGAGCTTTCTTGTTAAGGAAAAATCCATTGCGCTATTATAATTAATCACTTCAGATCCTTCTTCTACTCTATATTTTTGTTCGTCAGTTCCATTAAAATGTTTGTAAGATTTAAAGTACCTGTAATTAAAATTGAAAGTCCATTTTGAACTGTCTTCTTGATGCATGCCCGCATGTTCCATCGTGCATAAGCCACCCACTGTTCTAATGGCTACGCAGCCTTGTGCATTAGATTGATTGATAAAGCCAATGCATAATAATACCGATAGTATAATTGATTTTTTCATGTATTTTTTGATGTTTTCTTTATTTTTTAAACTCAATTTGATTGAATTTATTTTTTCATTTTTAACTTAGATACGATATAAGTTCCAAGTGCACGACCCTTTGCAGTACTTGTGATGCAAGAATTGTGAAAGTGGATCCCACCGTAAAAACGCGCCCAGTTATTTTCTTCAGCTGCTGCCCTAAACGACTTAAAGCTTCTGTTTTCAATACCAAATTCCAATTCAGTAGAGTCTGTATAAGCAAAATTGTCGCCATGCACACTTGTTAAAGCCTCGGCAGCTGCAGATGAAATGGTAGAATGCCCACAAGTGTATTCAGGGAATGCAGGGGTTTGTAAAAGCGGTCTCCAATTTGGATCAATGTATTTATTGATCACGGACTCTGGACGTACTGTTTTGTAGGTATATTTTGCATCCCATGTATGGATGAACGCATCAAATAGGGCAATAGCCGTTTTTGCATAGGCATACACTGATGTATTAAAATCTGACTTTGCTGTTTTATTGGCAATACCTACAATACTCATCCAATGCCCTGGAGGAGAAAACTTTTTTGTACTAAACATAGCATGTCCTGTCACATTCACTTTGAATGGATTGTCATCCCAGAAAATAGCAATATGCTTTTGTTCCTCTGTTAAACTATCTCCTGCATTTTTCACCATCATGACATTCTTGTAATACGCACTGTTTTTATCTGTTACGTTAAAAGCAGGAGGTGGTGCAGGTCTGAACTGACTGGCACTATCAATGGCCATTGTTCTAATTTCCGCCCAATGTGGCTCAGCTGCAGAGGCATACATGGGTGGTGTTGGCATCCATCGTCCTGGAGAATCTTTTACAGTATATCTTTCAGCGCTTCTTGTTTGCGCATAATTGTCTTTTTTACTCCATGCAATAATAGATGTGCTGACTTCCTTTGCAAAAGCTTCAGATGCTTTAATCATTTTACTAGACATCCCATTTGATTGCACTAATTTTCTTAAACTATCTGTGTACTCCTTCATGCTGCCTTCTGGAAAAGTCACGGCCTGGCCTACTGTGGCATAGGCAACCAATGCTGCATAAGGAAAGTCAATATTTGCAGTGTCTTTTGGCTTTGGCATTTGTGAGAGCCCCTTCAATTGCCCAGCTAAACTTTGATAGGCAGTTGGATTCCCAGCAGCCACCACTTCATAGCCTGCAATAGCTGCATAAGCGTAGTTTCTGGATGCCACAATTGGACTAAAATTATTGCCCATCACCACCTGATTTAATTCATGCACTGTGTAGGCATATAAGTCGGGGTTACTGGTAATTTTTTTATAGTCATTGGATTGGTTACAAGCAATCATAGTCATTGCTAGTAGCAATACAGTAAGTAATTTATTCATTGAGTTTGGTTGATAGTAAAAGCAAGTTGCAAAGCTTTTTGAGCCAATGCACATTTATTCAAGTCATGCCTAAGCAGGACTTCATTGCGAGCGTAAAAAATTAAGCAAGTATTTTCGGAGGCGGACCTTCTACCGTTAAATAATTGCTTATTAAACGCGTATTGTAACGATAACCAGTCGTTACCTTCGCCAAATTTACTGGAGCTAAATGCCAGCTAATATTTTGTTGGATATAATCAAAACTGATAAATTTTGCGCTAGCTTTTCCTAGTGGGACAGATTTTTTGTCTGGATTGGTATTAGAAAGGTCTTGTGCTAATTTATAAAAATCTTCTCTTGCATTTTTAATATGCAAACGATCTTGGTTCGGTAATACTTTTAGTTCTAGGCTGTCGTTGTATATTCTTCTTTGAACATATTGATACACAATGCCCTTGATCACAATCTCTCCATCTACTCTTTCAAATTGAGGATTGTTGGAGTAATAAGGTAGGTTGATTGGCGTCTTAATAGTCACTAGGTAGGATTCATCATAGTTGTTCTCTTCAATTAGATGGACTAATTGACCAGCTGCTTTTTGGTCAAAGTAATTCGATACCAATCGGTAACCAAATCCGTTAAAAAGCAATATGCCCAAGAATAATATAGCGCCTAGTTTTTTCAATAGGCTAAAATAGCCATTTTTATTAAAATCGGGCCCCTAAAAAGGGGTATTTTTATGTAATTTCACGCTCTTAAAGAACTTGTTGCTATGCAAAAAATTATTGGGTTTGTTTCGATCATCCTCTTTCTAAGCCTTGCTGGCGTGTATGTACTTATCCCAAATCAACTGACCATTCAAGGCAGCCAAATGGTCTACCAACCTACTTCAAGTGTGATTAGGGCAATGACACAGACCTCAAAATGGTCTGAGTGGATGCCAAAAGAGATTGTCCTTCAACCAACTAATAGTTTAGTAGCAACAATACAAGCAATTTTAAATGAAGATGGAATATTGGTGCCGGTTGTGTTTTCAATTGAAAATGCAGAAGGAAAAAATTCATTTATCCAATTTGAAACAAGTATGGACCAAATTGGTTGGTCACCCATTAAAAGGATTCAATATTATCTTTTTGCAAGAAAAATACAGGGTCATTTAAATCAAGTACTAGCAGCAGCAACGGCACATTATAATTACAGTAAAGGTGTCTATGGATTTGATATTGTTGAAACAAAAGTCAAAGACTCTAGTTATTTGGCTATAGACCAAACCTCAACTGACACTCCGTCCTTGGTGCAGATTTATCAAATGGTGGATCAATTAACAGCATATATCAACACTCAAAAAGGAAAAGCCATAGGAGACCCCATGGTGAACATCACAAGGGTTGATGCTAAAGCAATCTATCTACAAGTTGCTATCCCATTAGAAAGAGATATTCCTGTGAATGGGGTATTTTCAATTAAAAAAATGGTACTAGGAAATTTACTTTCTGTTAAAGTACAAGGTGACCAAGCAAAAGTGAATGAAGCATTTGAAGCAACCAAGCAATATATTACTGACAAGCAAAAATACTCTCCAGCTATTCCCTTTATAATTTATAACACCAATCGACTTTTGGAAAAAGATTCGAGTAAATGGATTTCAACAATTAGCTACCCCATTTATTAGACTTTTGCTTATTTTTTGAAGCTGCTATTTAAATTGAATGAGCCTCAAACTATCTGAGTTCATACCCAATACAAATGCTGATTGTTGTTTGATCTGAATAGGTGCTATATGTCTTACCTGTCCTTTCACACTTAATCCATTCATGGCTGCTACTTTAAAATCTTGCTTCCCTGTATTAATTAATAAGCTACCGTAATCTGCATCGTATCTGCCCATTTGTACATTGTTATCATAAAAGTTGCCCATCATTAAAATATCTGGCCATTGATCTCCATTGGCATCCATCACAACAGCAGATTTATAGGCAGAAATTTGCGCTTCCCAAGGAAGTGCTTTTGCTGTAAATTTTCCTTTGCCATCATTGATGAATAAAGTATTTGCAAAATGATATGCATGTACCACTTTAGAAGTCTTTAATTTTTCTTTTGTGAAAATATCATACAGGTTTGCTTTTGCAAAATCTTCGGCGTACAAAAAGGTCTTTTTTATTTTAGGAATCTGTCTTTGAATTTCATCCTTGTTGGCAAATGGAATTTCTTTTCCTTGTAAATAGAACGTAATGATTTGTTCGAATTTGCCATTGTCATCAAAGTCATTGTAATACATACTGATAGGTTCTTTTTCGGTCGCCTTCAGCCTGGTGTTCAAGCCTAGATTCCCTGCAATAAAATCCATATCCCCATCTAAATCAATATCAATTGGTAATGTGAAATTCCACCAACCAGGTAAATTAGTTGCACTTGCTTTTGTCCATTTTTTGACAGATGGATACATGACATCAATCCCGCCCCACTGGTGCGTTAATAGGATTTCCAAACTGCCATCTCTGTTGATATCCATTTCTGTGGCGCTCGTAATCATCCCGATGCCATTTAAATCTGGGGCCACCGTGGCTGTCACATTTTTAAAATGTCCATCGCCAGTATTGTATAACAAATAACTATCAGTTGATGCACCATAATCCATTGCGGTGACCCTGCTTGTAATCAAAAGATCTACTGATCCATCTTGATTGAAATCTCTTGCAACAATCGAAGAGCTTTGATTGTAAATTGGAATCGCATTGTCTAAAACACTAAACTGTCCTTTTGAATTGTTTAAATACACCCTTGGCATCATGTGCTTGTCTTTTCCAAAGTATTCATTTCCTCCAGACCCAACTACTATATCTTGATACCCATCCTTATTCACATCGGCCATCACTGCACAAACATCTTCATAATTACTATCTAAACGAAATGCTTCTTGTTTGGATAGGATAAACTTCCCATTGGTTTGTTGAACATATAAAGCTGCGCTAAACCCTCTAGCGCCTCCAATGAAAATATCTTCTAAGCCGTCTTTATTGATATCGCCCACAGCTAAAGCAGGACCCTCAGTAGAATTCATTTGAGGGATCAATTGCTCTCTATTGAATTCTTGGAAAATATTTTCTTGATGCTTGAATTGTATACCAGAACTAGCAGTTAAGTCAAAAGCCTGTTTTGTATTGTTTGGCCAGTGCTGGTTAATTAAATTATAATCAAATTTTGGTAACCCAATTTGATAAGTGAATGCTAATTGTTTTTTCTTGAACTGGGCAGGATTGATTTTTTGAAAACTGTTATCAGGCCAAACTAAGAAAGCCGAATCCACTTTTGTATTTTTTAACCCAATGGATAATGGGATCTCCATACTAGACAAAAATCCTTTCACAGGAAATTTTTCATAGGTTCTAATTTCACCTGGTGTAAACAAAACTAATTTTGAACCTATGGCATTGATGTTTTTAGCTGCGCCCTTTAATGTTACTGCAACTGAATGTGCAGTTGTATCTTGAGTGCTTTTGTTTTCATAAATAAAAGACTTATCGTTTACATTGTTGACCACTAAATCTAAATCGCCATCATTATCAAAGTCCGCATAAGCAGCCCCGTTCGAATAGGATGGAGGATTGTTGGTAATTGCTTTTTCTTTGTCATCAAATGACAGCCCTTTTTTATTTAGAAAGAATTGATTAGGGATTTTGATTTCTGGGAAGCGATCAATCAAGGCCATATCCTTTTCCCCCATTTTATTATCCCTTATTTTTTCTTGAATCTCCTGGTTGGATACATAGTTTACGTAATCCATATCATTCATGCGCTTTGGGATGCCATTCGCGATAAAAATATCCTTATACCCATCATTGTCAAAATCCATTAATAGTGTGGCCCAAGACCAATCTGTTGCAAACATACCCGCATACATTCCTACTTCGCTAAATTTTCCATTGCGACGATTCCATTGTAAGTTGTTTCTTGTGAACTGATAATCGTACCCCACTGATATTTTATATTGATAAATATCATAGTCGTCTTCACCTAAAGATCTTTTTAAAATATAAGGGTCCTTAGGTAACATATCCATAGAGACAATCTCTGGAAAGCCATCATTGTTTAAATCGGCCGCATCTACCCCCATGGAGTATTGGCTGGTATGCATCAATCTTTCCTTTTGCTCATCTTTGAAGCTGCCATTTTTTTGATTGATGTACAAGTAATCATTTTCATGAAAATCATTGCCGGCATAAATATCTACCCACCCATCTAAATTGATATCACTCATCACCACTCCTAGTCCATAACTTATGGCCGTACTATTAATTTTAGATGCTTTTGTTAGGTCTTCAAAATGCCCATTGTTATTGGCAAATAAACGATCACCTGATAAAGGATCGAATGTGCCCATAAAACTTGCTCTTGGTGCAAAGGTCCCATTCTGATGTACGGAATGATTTAACAAGAAAACATCTAAGTCGCCATCCTGATCGTAATCAAAAAAACTTGCTTGTGTGCTAAAGCCAGAAAAATCTAAACCATATGCAGCAGCAGCTTCTTTGTATTTTGGAATACCATTTTCAATTGCAACACAAACTAATAACTGATTCTTGGATACAAATTTTTCAAAATTGCCTAGCCTACAAATATAGATATCCAATAACCCGTCATTGTTAATGTCTACTACAGATACACCCGTGTTCCAGGCACTATCCTGTGGTATTTGTGCTGCTTTACTGACTTCTGTAAATTGTAATTTCCCCTTATTTAAATACAATTGATTGTCTCCCTCGTTGGAAGCAAAAAAGATATCCACCTGTCCGTCATTATTAAAATCTCCAGTACCTACCCCTGCGCCATTATAATAGTACATATAATGAAACATATTAAACTGCTCGTTAGGATGTAATTTATTTTCAAATTGAATCCCTGTTTGCTCGGCTGTAAGTGCCTCAAATAATGGCGATTCCTTAGCTGGCTGGTTACATGCAAAAAGCACGGCACTCAATGCAACCATCATGGCGCTTGATGTTAAAATTGATGCAACTTGCTTACAGCTGTGGTTGTATTTAAAAAACATAGAATTATTTAATTTTCATGTACACTGGGAACTGATTGTTTCTGATAAACAATACACCCTTTTGTTTTGGCTGCTGAATCAATAACAGATCTCTCACTTGCCCAGTGATGGCCAAGCCCGATTGTTTGTCTTCTAACACTTTAAGTTTCCGTTTGCCTTGATTCAATAATACCAATCCATAATTGGCGTCTAAACGACCAAACTGAGGCAGAAACCCAAATTGATTGCCACCCATGACTAAATCTAATTTGCCATCTGCATTGACATCGGTGGACACCATCGCGTTCAATGAAGAAAACTGCACTTCGTTTGGTAAACGCTGAATCTCAAATTGTCCATTGCCTTTTCCCCATGCAATGATTGAACTTGAATAATTGTATAATTTCATTTCCGCTTTATCTACCAATTCTTTTTTAAACAATTCTTGGAAGGATTTTTTGGCATAGATCTCGTAATTCAAGTTTTCTTTTTTGAGTAAAGGAATTTGCTCTTGCATTTCGCCTTTCAAGAAGACTGGCACATCTTTACCATTGATTGTCCTTGTTAAAATTTTATCGATACTTTCATTGCCATCAAAATCATTGATCCAAAGTTTTACCGGCGCTGATGGTGTTGGCTTTAGGTAACCATTCTCGCCCATGTTCCCAATGATTAAATCCTGGAACCCGTCTCCATCTATATCTGCCATATGAACAGCCTGCCACCAGCCATTGAGGCCTTTTAAATTGGTTGTTTTTTCTACCATTTTACCTTGCTCAAAAGCGTATATGATTGGATACATGTATTCTCCAACAATGATGAGTGATGCTTCACCTTGATTGCTCAACTTACCCGCCACTGCACTGGTGACCATCCCTATTTTTAGAAAATCAGGTGCCACAGATTTTGTTACATCTTTAAATTGCCCTTGACCATTGTTTTGGTACAATGCACTTGCTGGTGTTACACCATATTTTAATGGCGTATTTCGAGCGCCAACAAATACATCAAGGTCTCCATCCAAGTCGTAGTCAAAAGGCACCATGACGCCCGTGTTGTATTCAAATACAGGGAATGCATCAGCAAGATGCGTGAAATTGGCCTTGCCGTCATTGAGGAAAAGGCGGTGATTCAATTCGCCTCTTGTAGATAAGCGATTGTTACCACCAGATCCCACTAATAAATCCATATCACCATCTTTATCGGCATCAAAGAACAACGCTGCTACATCTTCGTAAGACTCGAATGGCTTAAATGACATCTGTGGCTTAGGTTTAAAATCGCCGCTTGCTGATTGAATATAAATTTGACTGCCCTTATTATTCGCACCGCCAATAAATAAATCCCCTAAGCCATCCCCATCTAAATCTGCACTTGCTGCTTTTGGACCTTCTTGTGAAAGTATTCTTGGAATGATTCTTTCGGCATAAAAATCTACATGGTCATCTTCGGTATGTTTTTCAAAGTTGGTTTTTACTTCCTCAAACAAGGGTGCTACTTTTTCTTGTGCCAACACAAATGGACTTACAATTGATGTAGCTTGTTCGATGGTATAGACTGTATCTAGCTTTTGAATTTTTAAAATACTTTGTGTTAGGTTTGGCCAAATCACTTGCACAGAATCGATTTTCTTAAACTGTCCTAAGCCAAAAATTTGTTTGTAATCTACTGAAGACTGGAACCCTCTTGCAGGAATGACTTCCTTACTTAAAATTTGCCCTTGAACAAATAGATTGATTTTTGCCCCCACTGCGTTGATGTTCTGTGGTAGCCCTTTTAACTTAAATCCAATATATCCGTTCTTGTTTTTTTCTCTACTCTTGTTTTTAAAGACAAAGCTTGGCATATTGTTATTATTCACCACTATATCTAAATCGCCATCATTGTCCAAGTCGCCATAAGCAGCGCCATTTGAAAAGCTAGGCATATCCAGCCCCCAATCTTTGCCCATATCTTTGAAAGTTAAATCACCATTGTTTCTAAACATTTTATTGGGAATGGGCTGACTACTCATCTTTTCAATGATACTGCTAATCTCGTCTTTCTTGCCAGACAAAACCATTTTTTGAATCATGGTATTGGCAAAGAAATCTATAAAATCCTGATTGGTTAAATCACGATAAATACCATTGCTTACATAGATGTCATTGTATCCATCATTGTCAGCGTCAAAGATCATCTCTCCCCAACTCCAATCACTCGCTTCTACGCCAGAAAAATGGGCAATTTCTTTATACTTTCCATTCTTATTATTTAACTGTAAAGAATTGTGCATGAACTGATGATAAAACCCACTTGCGACTTTCAATCGATAGATGTCTATATTGTCAAATGAACTTGTTGTCTTTAATCTAAAATCATTGTCAGGCAACATTTCTGTTGTAAAAATATCTGGATAACCATCATTGTTCACATCGGCCATATCAGTTCCCATGGATGCAATGCTGTTGTGCTCGGTATAGTTTTCTATTTCATCTTTGAATTTGCCATTCTTTTGGTTGATGTATAAATAATCTCTTTCAAAAAAATCATTCGACACATATACATCGGGCCAAGCATCGCCATTCACATCACCAATGGTTACACCCAAACCAAAACTAATGAGTGTTCCATGAATGCCAGCTTCAGCAGATACTTCAACAAATTTTCCGCCTTCATTCTTATACAAATGATCCCCACCTCCTTTTAAAAAATTTGCTACATCTGAATTTTCTGCGCGCACATCTCTTGCATTGGCATAATTTAAAGTGTTTACAGGGATGGGGCTATTGTTTACCATAAAGCAATCCAAGTCGCCATCCATATCATAATCAAAGAAAGAAGCATGTGTGGTGTATCCACTGTTTGCTAATCCGTAGGCTTCTGCGCTATCGGTAAAAGTTAAATCGTGGTTGTTAATGAACAATTGATTCTTACGCAGATCTTCTTCCATCATGTGGCCTGCATTGGCTACATAAATATCCAACCAACCATCGTTATTGATGTCCACCATCGTCACACCAGTACTCCATTGGTCTTTTTTTGAAAAACCTGCTTTATCAGAAATATCTTCGAATTTAAAATCACCTTTATTTAGGAATAATTTATTAGCCCCTTGATTGGCCGTAAAAAACACATCGGCAAGCCCATCATTATTGATATCACCAATACCTACACCACCACCATTGTAAAAATTACGGTATTTAAAAATATTATTGTCCTTCTCATCGGTCACCTTATTTGTAAATTGAATGCCGCTGTTTTGAACTAGTTCAAAAAGTTGACCGTCCTTGGACTTTGTACAAGCAGAAAAAAAGACAGCAACAAAAAGGAGTAGGTATATTCTTTGCATAAAAGGAGGCCTGATTTTAATTCGTAAAAATACAAAAAGGCGGGCGTAAACGCCCGCCTAAAATTGTAATAGTTTGTTTTTAGGGGCATTAGATTTTATGAAAGCCCCTCAAAACAAAAAGGCTGCCGTAAACGGCAGCCTTTTCTATAATAGGTAAACTATTTAAAGTAAATCCTAGTAACCGAAGTTTTGCTTCAAATTAGGGTTTGAAGAAACAGCTTGATTAGGAATAGGGTAAACTACTCTTGAAGCATCAGACTTCACAGCTCTTTCGTTTACTGGATCGTTGTACTTTCCAAAACGGATTAAATCTGGACGTCTTACAGCCTCTAAGTATAATTCACGACCTCTTTCAGCTAAGATATCGCTTAATGTCACAGCAGTTAATGCTGGAGCACCAGAACGAGTTCTTACAGCGTTCACGATAGAAAGTGCAGTTTCGCCATTAGTAGCAGTACCGCCTCTTAAAATCGCTTCAGCTTTCATCAATAACGCATCAGCGTAACGGAAGAAAACGTAGTCGTTTTTACCATTGAAATTACCATCCTTATATTCCATAGGATACTTCATAGTTCTGATACCCTTTGATTCTGTAGAGAAGAATAAAGATACTTCTGGAGTGAACACTAAGTCAGAACCAGAACGATCTTTTACTTTCACTTTCACACCTTTGTCATACTTATATTGTTGACCAGCTAAGAAACCAGCATTGAAACCAGTTAACTCAGTGTAGCCAGCGATATCAGATTGTCTTCTGTTATCAACAGCAGGGAATGAATTGTAAAAATCAGCAGTAGTCGTGAAACCATTCCAACCAGAGAATGTTTGGTTGTAGTGTGTTCCCATACCTGTGTACCAGTTTACATTAATTGTTCCACCTAATTGAGTAGCACCATCGCCACCTCTTGTGTAGATCAACTCAGTTGATTTTGTATGGTTATTCCACACAAAGTTATCCCAGTAATTAGCAGCTAAAGAGAATTTACCACTTGCAGTGATTGCATCCACCATTGAAATTACTGAATTCATATCTGCAGCTGCAAAAGTGAATGTAGTTGGTGTTTTAGGATCTGCTTTGTAAACAGCTTTGTTCAACATTAAACGTGCTTTCAAAAATTGAGCAGCTTGTTTTGTTGCTTTACGGCTATCAGTGATCGCAGCATTTGAAGGCAAAGCAGCAATTGCAGCATCCAAATCAGTCATGATCCAATCAAAAGCTTCAGCTCTTGTTTTTACTGCAGGAATCGCATCTGGACCATCGTTAGCAGCTCTATAAGGAACTTGACCAAAAATGTCCATGACTTGTGTTGCCATGAAAGCTCTTAAAAACTTTGCAGCAGGTTGATCAGCAGCAGTACCTTTTTCAGCAACTATAGTCGCTTTAAAAAGACCACTATTAAGACCATTCCAAGTATCATATAATTGATTGTGTGCACCATCTACTGCGTGTAAATGGATTTTTCTCCAAGTACCGAAATCATCCCAGTCAGTACCACGAGTTGGTCCTAGTAATTCGTCTGTAGAATGCTCTTGTAAAGCATACCAGTTTCCTTGGCCCATCAAAGCGTTTGTTGCATCATAAACAGATGCAAGATTCGCAGATGCAGCTCCACCAGTAGATGCAGCAGCAACAGTTTTTGATCCAAACACTTTCTCGTCTAATTTAGAACAAGAAGCTGCACCCAAACTCACTGCGATAGCAGCGGTGTAGATGGCTGTTTGTTTGATGAAATTATTTTTCATGTGTATAGTTATTTATTAATTTAAAAACGAGCGTTGATACCTAATGTGAATACACGAGCTCTTGGAGTTGCAGTATAGTCAAATCCACGAGAAGGTACACCGTTTCTAGATTTGTCTACATTCACCTCTGGATCTAAACCACTGTACTTAGTAAATAAGCCTAAGTTTTGACCAGAAAGAGAAAGATTCAAACCCTTGATGAAAGAACCTTTTTTCACATCTACAGCATAGTTGATGCTAGCATTTGCAAAACGGATATAATCACCTTTTTCTAAGAAACGAGAAGAAACGTTACCTGGATTGATTGAATTCTCAATTGAATTCACGACATCTCTAGTTACGTTATGTGCAGTCTTCAAACTTCCTTTTAATAATAATGCGTTTGCTGTATTGTTGTAAACAACAAAACCAGTTACTGCATTAAAGAAGAAGCTTGCTGTAAATTTCTTGTAAGAGAAATTGTTTGTTAAACCTGCGTTGAATTTAGGTAAAGCTGAACCTTGTAATTCATCCTTAGCACCATTCGCATACACACCATTTCCAAAAGCATCAAATCTTAAGAAAGTAGGCATTACGAAAGTAAATAAAGGAGAACCATCACGGATTGTTTGTGCATAAGCACCAGATAAACCTTGTCCAGAAACCTCACCTGTGTTCACCACAGTAGATCCGAATCCTTCAACATTGTTCTTTAAGAATGACATGTTATAGTTCACATCCCAACCGAATGCACCTCTGTAAGCAGGACGCACTAATTGGTAATCTAAACCAAATTCCCATCCTTTGTTAGTAACATTACCTGGTAAGTTTACCCAACGATCAGCAGAAGCTGCTGGTTGAGGGTAGCTGATCAAGAACAATAAATCTTGAGTAGACTTATTGAAATAATCAACCGTACCGTTTAATCTTCCGTTGAACATAGAGAAGTCAACACCAACACCTTGTGTTGTAGTTTGTTCCCATTTCAAATTAGGATTAGAGTTTGTAATCACACTATTACCACCTGTGAAATTAGATTGTTGTAAAGCTAAAGAAGCATAAGCAGGGAACTCTTGGTTACCTGTGATACCATAGTTTAATCTCATGTCAAAATTAGAGAAGATTTTACCCAAAGTATTTTGAGCAAACTTTTCTTCTAATACTCTCCACTTGAAACCAAATGCTGGGAAAGTACCATATTTGTTACCATTACTAAACTTAGAAGATCCGTCTATTCTCACCAATGCAGATAAGATATACTTGTCTTTCATTGTGTAGTTTAAACGAGAGAAATAAGATTGTAATTCAACTTGAGTACTATCACCATATACATCAGTCACACCACCTGTGTAATCTCTGTAGTTAGTTAACATCTTTGTCGCACCAGCAGTACCCCATCTTTGAGATGCTCTGTAATAGTCAGTCGTCTTTTGGTAAGAGAAGGCAGCTAAAGCTTGTAAGTTGTTGCCATTCTTAAATGTTTTATCGTAGTTCAATGTATGCTCGATCAAGCTAGAAGTTTGGTCAAGAAACTGCTGAGCAGCTCTACCTTTTCCAGAGAAATCAGAACCAACATAGTTCTTACCACGAACATTGATTTGACCTTGAATATAAGCGCCTGGTAAACGAGGATCAACAAAAGTTAAACGCTCAGATGCACCATTCTCCATACCGAAGATCGCTTTGTATGTTAAGTTGTCAGTCAATTTGTAAGAAAGAGACACATTCGCTAATAACTTATTATAAGTATCATTGTCTTTGTATCCTTCTAAGATTGCAACAGGGTTTCTGTTACCATCTTGGTTATCATACCAAGTTCCATCTGCATTGTATACAGGGAAAGTTGGGTTGTAAGAAATCATCGCACCAATCAAAGAACCTTGGTAACCAGCATTATTTGTAACCTGTGCATAGCTATTTTTAACCATAGATTGGTTAGCAGTGATATCTAATTTTAAACGAGAAGTCAATTGATTAGAATATTTCAAACCAAAAGTAACACGCTTTAATCCTTGAGTTTTAACGATACCTTGTTGGTTATCATAAGAACCATTCAATTTCAAAGAAGACTTTGAATTTGAGAAGCCCCAACCTAAGTTGTAGCTATTAGATACTGCTGTTTGGAATACTTGATCTTGCCAGTTTGTGTTGAAACCTTTATCGTTACTACCTACACCAGAAGCATCAATACCAGAATTTTCTAATGTTTTCTTGATACCATAAACAAATTCTTGAGGACCAGCTAAATCATAACGATTTGCAATCGTAGAAACAGATGTAGTCGCGTTAAAAGTTAAGCTAGGCTTACCTTTACCAGACTTAGTTGTAATTAATACAACACCATTCGCACCTCTAGCACCATAGATTGCTGCAGAAGAGGCATCCTTTAAGATAGAGATGTTCTCAATATCGTTTGGATTTAAGAATGACAATGGGTTTCTTGCAGTGGTACCACCTTCTACTGAGATAGCACTTCCTACTGTACCGCCACCATATAAAGGCACACCATCCACTACATACAATGGGTTGTTGTTACTTCTTACAGAAGAAGTACCTCTGATAGTGATGTTAATTGCACCTCCTGGCTCACCAGAGTTAGATGTAACATTCACACCAGCAACACGACCTTGTAACAATTGCTCTGGAGAAGAGATCACCCCTTTGTTAAAGGACTTCTCACCCAAAGAAACAACAGCACCAGTCGCATCTTTTACTTTACGAGTACCATAACCTACAACTACAACTTCGTTCAATTGCTCACTTGTTTGGTTTAATGATACTGTTACGTTTCCTTCTGCAGCTACTTCTCTAGAAGAATAACCTACAGTTGAAACAACTAATTTTGTTACAGAAGATGGTATGGTGATTGCAAAAGTTCCATCAGCTGCTGTTTTAGCACCTGTGCTAGTTCCTTTAGCGACAACAGTAGCTGCTGCGATTGGAGAACCGTCTTTTGCATCTAATACCTTACCTGTAACTGTTTTGTTCTGAGCTTGAGCATTCAATGCAAGCAAGCCAAGAAACAGTCCTACGAAAGAGGACTTAACAATTTTTGAAAAATTCATAATTGGCAGTTTATTGGTTTAATAAGCAGATACAAAATACACAATTTTGATATGAAACAAATCTTTTGTTAAATAATTTTTAACTTTTTGGGGCTTGATACTACAAATGTTAGTTAATATCATTTTTTTTAAGGCTTAATTCCCTTTAAAACTCAATCATAGCTTGATTATAGGGTATAAAAAGAAGAATTAGACATAAAACAAATTATCTAGAAAAGCTTCTAAATTCCCTAATTTTGCAAACGTTTGCGGTAAATTTTGTGTTAATTTTCCTTAAATTGAACTTTGTAAAGATGATTGACTATGACTAACACAACACTCAAATTGTTGGCACAACAATTACAGTTAAGTATTTCCACGGTATCTAGGGCATTGAAAGACCATCCAGATATTTCGACTGCCACAAAAGCGAAAGTACATGCACTGGCAAATAGCCTAGACTATGAGCCAAATGCCTATGCCATTCAATTAAGAACGCAGAGTAGCAAAATATTTGGTGTCATTGTTCCCGCAATTGCAAATTTATTTTATGATAGTTTTATCGCAGCAATAGAAGAGGAAAGTAGAAAAAACGGATACGCTTTGATGATTTTGCAATCTAGCAACAACATAGAAAATGAATTAAACAACTTAAAAATTTTTAGACAGAATCGAGTTTCTGGCGTTTTTGCATGTTTATCTGCCCATACACAAAATTTAGAAGTGTATGAGAAAATGAGTGATAGGGATATTCCCGTTGTCTTTTTTGATATTGTTCCTAAAGAAAATAAATATACTAAAGTGAGAATGGCAGACGAAAGATGTGCCATCATTGCTGCAGAAAATATTATTCAAAGAGGAGCAAAACGGGTATTAGCATTATTTGGTGACCCTGCTTTGTCCATCAGCTTAAAACGAAAGCAAGCCTTTCAACAATTCATGGAAAAATATGCACCTAAAACACATTGCACATATGAACATACACACAGCTCTTTAGAAGCAGAAGCTGCATTTAAAAAACACCTGAACAAAATACAAAAATTTGACACTGTATTTGCGATGACAGATGAAATATTGATAGGTGTGATGAAAGCAATTCAGGCATTGAATATTAAAGTTCCAAAAGAGATTGGTGTAATTAGTATCAGTAACGGTTTTATTCCAAGTTTATACCATCCCAATATTAGTTATGTAGAAACTAGTGGTTACGAATTGGGTAAATTAGCATTCGTACAAATGCTGGCAAATTTAAAAGGAGGTAAAACTTTATCTGAATTAACAGTGGATGCAAGATTTGTAGAAGGTGGGTCTATGTAAACAATTGTGCATTGTCATTGGTTTTTATTTGCCAATACAAAATTTAGAAAATATAAAATCCAATTGATCTTCATTGGTAATCTCCCCTGTAATGGTGCCAAGATAATGTAACGCTTGGCGTATATCCAATGCTAATAAATCACCGGTTGCATGTTGGATTAATCCTGTTTCAATATCATTGAGCGCCAGCATTAATTTTTTCAAAGAAGCCACATGCCTTGCATTGGTTACAATGGTCCCTTCTTTATTCAATGCATCACCAACTACTTTTTGATTCAACGCATTTTCTAATACTATAATATTGTGTTTGTTTTTAGCAGAGATAAATAATACTTCTTTGAATGCTTCATTTGATGCAATTGCTTGATCTAATGCAAGGTCAATTTTATTGCCTACTAAAATTAATTTTTCATTTGCCACACCGATATCAGATTGCCATGTTTGAATGTCTGATGCGTCATGTGTGCTTGCATCAAATAAAGCAATCACAATATCTGCCTCTTGAATTTTCTCCCTACTTTTTTCAATACCCATTTGTTCAATGGAATCTTCGGTTTGAGTTCTAATGCCTGCCGTATCAATTAATTTATATAGTACACCTTGTATATTTAAATATTCTTCGACCGTATCTCTGGTGGTTCCAGGTATATCACTCACCAAGGCCCTACTTTCATTTAATAAGGCATTTAAGAGTGTAGATTTACCTGCATTCGGTTTTCCTACAATGGCCACTTGCACCCCATTTTTAATTACATTGCCTAACTTAAATGAGTCGTATAATTCTTGCGTTTTTATTTGCAATTGATAGACTAGATTTTCTAATTCTTTTTTATTCGCAAAAGCCACATCCTCTTGTGAAAAATCTAATTCTAATTCAATCAATGCAGAAAACTTAATTAATTTTTCACGCATTAATTGTAAATCATTCGAGAAGCCTCCTTTTAAATTATGTAAAGCTGTTTTTCTTGCTGCTTCTGTATTACTAGCAATTAAATCTGCTACTGCTTCGGCTTGTGTTAAATCTAATTTCGCATTCAAGAACGCTCTTTGTGTAAATTCTCCTGGCTTGGCCATTCGAGCCCCTTTTTCAATCATCAATTGTAAAATTGAATCCTGTATAAAAGGCGCACCGTGACATGAAATTTCTACTACTTCTTCGCCTGTGTAAGATTTAGGGGCTCTATAAATACTTGCTACAACTTCATCTAGTACCATCCCCTTATCAATTAATTTTCCAAAATGTACCGTATGTGAAGCCTGTTTGGTTAAATCCTTTTTTTCAAATACTGCATTCACAATATGAATGGCTTCTGGACCACTCAGTCTTATCACCGCAATGGCGCCTAATCCAGGTGCGGTAGCGAGTGCTACAATAGTGTCATTCCAGTTGCTTAATGTGCTTTGCATGGTTGCAAAATTACACAAAAAAGGCTCCCAATTGGGAGCCTTTTTATATTGAATCTGTTTGAATCTTAGTCTTCAGAAACCATGAAAACAATGGTCTGTCTTTGTCTGTAAATTACATTACGTCCATTTTGAACAGCTGGTTTCCATTTTGGACCTCTTTGAATTACTCTAACTGCTTCATCTTTTGTACCATAACCAGGATCGTTCTCTGCTTTTACTTCAGAGATAGAACCATCTTTAGCTACGATGAAAGAAACCGTTACAGAGTATTTTCCAGTAGGTGCACCATTTTCAACTGGCAAGTCTCTGTTCAAAGTACGCTCTAAGAATCTTTGCCATCCACTTTGTCCACCTGGGAACTCGGCTTGTATTTGAACCGAAGTGAATAGCCTATCATAGTCTTCGTCTTTTGGTGCTTCAACAGCACCAGTACTTTGTTCAACAGGAGCAACTAATCCATCGTCTTTAGAACCTTCTTGGTTGAAAGTACTAATCTTAGTTTCCTCCAATTTTTCTACTTCCTTGATTTCGTCTTCTTCCTTCACTTCCTCGTCTTTTACAATTTTTGGAGGGGTGAATTTAGTGACTTCAACCTTTGGTGGTTCTTGTTTTGGTGGCGGTGGCGGCGGTGGTTCAGGCTTTTTTTCATCTTGATTTACATTCTCTAATGATAAATCTACTGCAACCACTTCTACTTTATCATTCTTAATTTTATTGGATAAAATTACACCAACTGTCAAAGTCAAAGTCACAAGAAACATCCCCAAAAGACCATATTTTAAACGCTTATCATACGTTTTACGTAACTCATAAGCGCCATAGGCTTTATTCTTGCCTTCGAAAAGGATATCAAGAAAATCGGCGGTTAATATTTTATTTATGTCCATGTTTAATGCTTTTATTTACTTGCCGAAGTTTGTGAACTTGCATCTGAGATTTTTACCAACTGGGATTCCCCGTCAGAAATATCAACTAATGCATATTTTTTTACAACGTTAATTGCCATTTCATCCAAGATGTCAATAACATTTTTATAATTACAGTCAGCACCAGGTTTAATCACGACTACGAAATCCTTGTAAGGGTTTTCAGTATCTCTTGATCTACTCCTAACGTCTGCTTTCTTTTTCAAGATGACATCACGGATAGAGTTCTCGCCATTATAAGAGGCTGAAAGAAAATTAGAACCATCTGATTTTAATTGACCTTCATAATAATAAATATGATTATCTGCCCCCATTAAGATGGTAAGTACACCAGACTCTTTTGCCTTGTTTGGCTCATCTGTTACTTTATCATCTGGCAAAAACAACTTTAACGCTGTTGGTTGACTCATGGTTGTGGTGAAGATGAAGAAGGTAATCAATAAGAAACCTAAGTCCACCATTGGTGTTAAATCAACGCGAGTTGATAACTTTTTTCCTTTCTTGACCCCTGGTCCTTTCTTATGGCCACCACCCGAGGTATCTAATTCTGCCATTGTAAGCGCTTTTAATTAGTTATTAAAATTAATCTTCCTGTTTTTCACCCTTCATAGACTTCTTCCATAATTCAGAGCCTTCAGGAGCGTTTTCAGGATTGGTTACCATTTGAAACTTCAACAATTCGTTTTTCTTGAAAGCAGTGATTACATTCTTGAAAGCTGGATACTTGGCAACATTGTCCCCTTTTAATAAAAGGTCCATTTTCTCGCCTGCATATGCTGCTTTCACTACTTGCATCCAATAGATCAATTCATTGTTGGTGCTATCCTTACATGGTATACCAGGTAATTGATCGCCTTTTCTGTTTTCTTCAGGAATTGATAAAAAAGAATTCAATCCATTTAATGGAGCGCCAATGAAACCTGCTTTTTTGAAAGCAGCTACATTGATGCCTAAGTTACGTTCGCTGTTTACAGCATTCGCAACTAATTCCTTCTTTTGTTCGTCATCCATGGTTAGGAAAACCTTACCATCCTTATCAATTGTAACTAAAACGAAGTCTTTATTAGGAGCAACTTTGGAAGCCACCGAACTTGGTGTCTCTACCGCTATTGCTTCTGCAGGCTTGAACTTAGTTGTCAAGATGAAGAAAGACAATAAAAGGAAGGCCACATCACACATGGCTGTCATGTCGATGTTTGTACTCTTGCGAGGTAATTTGGCTCTACCCATTGTATAGTCTTTTAATATTTTTAAGGCCAGGCCTTAATGAATGATTTATTTATAATTCGCTGCGAAACTTTGAGTCAAAGTAAATCCAGACTCATCGATTCCGTAAGTGATACCATCAATACTTGTAGTAAATACATTGTACATAATGATTGCTACAGCAGATGTACCAATACCTAATGCAGTATTGTACAATGCCTCAGAGATACCTTGAGACAATTCACGTGCAGCTTCACCACCACCTTCTTCACCTAATTTAGAGAAAGAACG
>Ga0214921_10001507_pt1 | contig 39551 bp, 30 predicted proteins | sample LL1505_MetaG_FD_177992 | JGI IMG/M metagenome (GOLD analysis project Ga0214921, IMG submission 177992) | Freshwater microbial communities from Lake Lanier, Atlanta, Georgia, United States - LL-1505 | ecosystem: Environmental > Aquatic > Freshwater > Lake | place: USA: Georgia | collected...
CCAGTGGGCGTAGAGGGTCGTCTCCGCGTCGGTGCTGTCGTTCGCCGTCAGGGAGGTGATCTCCTCGCCCCCCTCGTCCGCGGTGAACCAGCCGTCGAAGGTGTAGCCGGCGCGGGTCGGCGCGCTCGGGAAGGTGAGGAAGGTGCCGTAGGTCCAGGTGGCATCGGCGGGGGCGGTCCCGGTGGCGCCGTTCAGGTCGAAGGTGACGGTGGTGGTGGTGAGGCGCCAGAAGGCGTAGAGGGTGCGGTTGCCGACGGCGGTGTTCGTGTCGCCATTCTCAACGAGGGTGGCCTCGGTGTGCACGGCGGGGTCGCTGTACCAGCCGACGAACTCGTAGCCGTCCGGCTCGCCGCTGTCGACGCTGCGGCGGGCGTTGACCTCCTCAACCGTCGGGAGGCCCGCGAGGTCGGCGTCGTAGCTCCAGAGCAGGCTGTCGAGCGGGCTGACGTTGTAGGCGTCGCTCAGGGTGATCTCGTACTCGTTGGCGAGCCAGTGGGCCGTCAAGCTGACCGAGTGATCCGGCGTGTAGCTCTCGCCACCCATGCCTACAAGCGAGTCGTCCTCAAACCAGCCGTCGAAGGTATAGCCGGCTCGTGTCGGGGTGGGCAGGGTAACCGACGAGCCTTGCGCAATCGTCACTGTCGCCGCGTTTGGATTTGACTCATCTACATAGGACACATCGTAGACACCGATGACGTCAAAGCTAATCTCTGATGTCGCTTCAAGGTACTGATCATCCTCGGCAACCGTCGCGGTAATCGTGCACGTACCAGAGGCATGGAGGAGCACAAGGTCATCCTCAATCGTGCAGACATCCTCATCGCTGACCGTAAACACCGGCGTCGTTGTGCTCTCATTACCGAGGAGCTCGAATGTGAGGCCAGCAACGTTTGACAGCACTGGCTGGAGAACTCGCGACCCGGCGACGGTGAGGGAGATCTGCTGATCAATCTTGTTGACGCTGAAGATCGCGCTCTCATCTTCGGCAGCTTCATATCGACCATTACCCGCCTGGCTGATGCCAATCTCGCAGTCGCCGCTCGCCAGCAGGGTCACCAACCCGCTCGTGGCCACCACCGTGCAGACCTCGGGGCTGTTTGAGGTGTAGGTGAGCGAAAGGCCGCTATCCGCGGAGGCTGAGAGCGTGAACGCAGGATCACCGACGAAACGGTCGACCGGTTGCGCAACGGTAATCACCTGCTCAATCTTGTTGATTGCAAAGGTGTTGATTACCTCTTCCGCGGCAGCATATGTGTCGTTCCCCTCTTGGTTAGCCGCGATCTCACAGTCGCCCGCACGCAAGAGGGTGACGGTTCCGTTCAGCGAAACGGTGCAGATCTCAGGGGAATTCGAGGTGAAGCTGATCGCCAAATTGCTGTCGGCTACGGCCGTAAGTGGCAACGAGGCGGTTGCGAGGGTCTGGTCGTCGGGCTGATCAAAGGTGATCACCTGATCAATCTTGTTGATCGCAAAGGTGTTGATTACCTCTTCCGCAGCGGCGTAGGTGTCATCGCCCTCCTGGTTTGCCGCGATCTCGCAGTCGCCCGCACGCAAGAGGGTGACGATTCCGTTCAGCGAAACGGTGCAGATCAAAGGAGAATTCGAGGTGAAGCTGATCGTCAATTCACTCTCAGTTGAAGCGATTAGCACCACGCTAGGGTTTCCGAGAGTCTGGTCGTCGGGCTGATCGAAGAGGATCTCCTGTTCAATCTTGTTGACCGCAAAGGTGTTGATTACCTCTTCCGCAGCGGCGTAGGTGTCATCGCCCTCTTGGTTTGCGGCGATCTCGCAGTCGCCCGCGCCAACGAGGGTAACCTCGTCAACGTCGGTGACGGTACAAACGTCAGGACTATTGGAGGTAAAGGTGACCGGCAGACCGCTGTCGCTGATTGCTGAGAGGCTCAACGTGGTGGTCGCGAGAGTCTCCTCTTCTGGCTGGTCGAAGGTGATCACCTGTTCAATCTTGTTGACCGTAAAGGTGTTGACGACCTCTTCCGCGGCGTCGTAAATCGTGGTCCCCGCCTGGTTGGCTGCAATTTCGCAGTCTCCTGCGCTGAGAAGGGTGACGGCACCGCCTTCCGTAACGGAACAGACTTCGGGACTATTCGAGGTGAAGCGCACTGGCAGGCCGCTATCCGAGGTTGCGGCAAGGATGACGAACGGTCGCGCAAGCGACTGCTCTTCGGGCTGATCAAAGGTGATCACCTGCTCCACGCCGACGACCGCGAAATTGATCAGGACCTCTTCGGCCGCCGCGTATCGCCGATTACCCGGCTGGTTCACCGCAATCTCGCATTCGCCAACCCGTAGAAGCGTGACGAGCGGATTTGAGCTGGTGATGGTGCAGATGGTCGGCGTATTTGAGCCGAAAATTAAAAAAAGCCCGGAGGCTGTGTTAACGTCTAGGCTTACATCGCCTAGATCGATGCGCTGATCTTCAATAGGTTCGTACGTGATCTCCTGGTAGATCTTCGAAACAGTAAATGCGTTTGGTACGTCTTCTGCTGCAGCAAACACTCTGTTGCCAGCTTGCTTGGCAACGATTTCACAGGTTCCCTCGCTGCGTAGGGTGACGACCGAGCCACGAACGGTGCAGACGGTCGTATCGGTGGAGGTGAACTTCACCAGAAGGCCGCTGTCGGAGAATGCGTCAAGCGTAAGAAACGGCTCCTCAAGGGTCTGTTCCTCGATCTGGTCGAAGGTGATCACCTGCTCAACCTTGGCTACCTCAAAGGTGACGACAACATCTTCGGCTGGGGCGTACTTCGTACCGCCTGCTTGGCTCGCCGTGATCTCGCACGTTCCCTCGCCTCTCAGGGTCACGATGGGCGAAGAGCCAGAGGTGGTGCACACACTCCTGTCGCTTGAAACCAATTTGACTGGAAGATTGCTGTCGCTCGACACATCAAGTGGGACCACCGTGGTGTCAAGGGTCTGATCCTCTGGCGGCTCAAACGTGATGAGCTGCTCAATCTTGGTCACTTCGAACGAGACAACCACCTCCTCAGCTGGACCGTAGAGGTTGTTGCCCGCCTGTCGCGCTGTTACCTCACAGCTGCCCGCGCTTTTGAGAACGATGAACCCGCCGCGAACGACGCAAACGCTCTTGGTGGATGAGAGGTACGAGACGGTCAGCCCACTGTCGCTGAACGCCTCGAGCGAGACGAGGAGGTCCTCAAGTGATTGGTCCTCAATTGGGTCAAACGTGATGGCTTGAGCCAGTCGAATCCTCAAGGTTTTCGCGATTGGCGTGGCGGCCGCATAACGGGCGTCACCAGCTTGGCGCGCAGTGATGCTGCAGTTTCCGGGTCCAACGAGCGTGAGGTCCGTGCCACTTACGGTACAGACCGATGCTGGGCTGGCGACAAACGTCACGGTCAGCGGACTATTCGTAGACGCCACAAGTGTGATTGGACCCTCTTCTGGAGCCACGACGCCAGTCAGATCTTGAACCCAGGTGATGGCCTGCGACCGGAGGGCAATCGTGAAGGTGCGCGAGACGCTGACGGCCGCTGCAACCGTCGGCGTGGCTGCCGAGGCTGCAACGATGGTGCAGCTGCCCGCTGTGAGGACAGTGATCGTGCGTGCTGAGACTGTGCAGACTCCAGGGGTGGAGGAGGTAAGGGAGACCGTGACGCCGACCGCTGTGGATGAGGCGGTAATGATCGGTGCTGAATCACCAAACGTGATCGCCGAGGAGCTGAGCGTGAAGGTGATGGTCTGCGCGGTCTTTACGGCGAAGGTTTGCGTGACCGGGGTCGCCGGTTTGAACTTTGCCGCTTGCCCCGCCTGCGAAGCAGTGATGGAGCAGGTTCCAATTGTCTTAATGGTGACCGTGCCTGTTGGAGTGACGGTGCACACGGCTGCGGAGTTGCTCGCGAACGACACGGGTAGCTTGCTCGAAGCGGTCGCAACAAGGTTGTATGGAGCGACTCCGAGAGCGACATCTGCTGGCTTCGTAAATGTGATGGTCTGCGCTGCCGCAGCCTTCGGCGTTGGAATCTTTTGCGGAACGAGCTGAGTCGCGGTGCGCGACGCCGTGATAGCAGTTGACGCCGTGGCCGTCGACGTTAATCCCACAACTTCGGTAACCGGAGCGATCAGGAAGAGGGTGGCGAAAAGAAGCGTGCGAAGTATTCGAGAGGTGTTCACAGACGGGCGGTTCACGCCAGAAGATTCGCCGATGCGATGTTGGCTGTCAACCACTTGTGGAAAGAATTAACCAAGAGTTAACACGCAATCGTGGGCGCTCGCGAGCAGATGATTACCGCTGGATTAACGCCAGCGTGAAAACGCAGAGCCGCCGCAGCCTACCCGCCAGTGAGCTGCGGCGACTCGTCGTCGTTGGGTGGCTATCGATTAGTCGTCTTCGCCGTCCTCGTCTTCTCCGTCGTCGCCCTCACCATCGTCGTCACCGTCGTCCTCACTATCGTCGTCATCGTCTGATCCGCCGCCAGCTGGTGGTGGAATAACAACTGGATCACTGGTTGGCGCTGGATCAATTGCAGGGATATCAGTCGCGCCTGTCGTGACATCAACCGCAGTTGCCGGGTCAACGACTGGGTCAACTACAGGTTCAGTAGTTGAATCGGCTGATGCGTCAGGCGACTGGTCGACGACGGCTGCAGACTCGGTGCCGCCGAGTGGCGGCAAGATGCCGGCCTGGCTTGCAAACGCGCCACCGATCGACAGGCCGAACCCGGCGGCCAGCACGAAGGCAACGATCGTTGAGGCTGGATGCCGGCGACTAGTGATCGCCTGCGGTGCGTACTCGGGACGCCACGGCTCCATCGGAGCGAGTTCCTGACCTTCAATTGTGCTCTTGTTCTTTGCCATGAGATTGCTCCTTTCTATCGCAGCGGCTAGCGCCTCGGTCGCCTGTGGCCATGATCGACGCTTGGGAGCTCAGGCGTCCTGTGTGGAAACACAGGAAGTCGTGAGAAGTCACAAATAAATCCCTTCAAATCGTGCGCGTTCGGAAGTCTTCAGTTGCGGTGAGCACCCCGTCGGTGTCCATAGCGAGTGCGCCGTAGCCGGGCTCGTCATCTATGCGCTGCATGCCCGCTCGTCCCTCAAGGAAACAGATTGTGGCCAGGGCGTCCACCCGTGCAATGTCGGGGCCTACCACCGTAAAGCTGAGCCAGGGGCTGGCTGCCACCTGGCCCGTCGCTGTGTCGCGCAGGTGCCCTGGTCGCTCCGAGAGGCCGCTCGTAGCGATCGCCGCGTTGCGCAGGGCAACGCGAGCAACGAGTGTGGTGTTGCGACGCGGGTCAACGACACCAACGCTCCAGCCAATCCCGGCGGGTCCACCACCTGTAGCGGTGATGTCACCGCCGATACCGAACGAGAAGTTGTCAACGCCGTGCTCGCGCAAGGCTGCGCCCGCCACTCCAATCGCCCAACCCTTCACGAAGCCAGCGGGTTCGAGGCCCCCGTCGCGCCCGGCGTGCCAAGCATCAAAGATGCCGTCACTCTCCTCATGAAGCGCCTCGCAGATATCAAGGACCTCTTGCGTCTCAGGGTGCGCCTCTTCTCTGGCAAGCATCCCATCGCGAATACGGCAGATCTCAGAGTTCGGTCGATATGTAGAGAAGCGATCCTCGATCTCGTTCAGCCGGGCAAACGTGGCCTCAACCGCGGCCGAAGGGAGTGGCCCGACAACGGCGAGTGACGCGGCTGAGCCGAAGATCTTTCGGACGACGCGAGTGACAGGCTCGTCGAGTGTGCCGCTCAATAGGTGGCCTTATCGATGGCTGCCTGGAGGGAGTTTGCATAGCCCCACCAGGAGTAGGATGCACCACTGCACGCGTTTGGCTGAAGCGCCACAAAGCTTTTCCCTGCGGAGCTGTTCGCCGCGAGGTCAATCGCTGCACTGTTGAACACCGCCTCGGTGCATGCTGACTTGCGGTACCCGATCGCCCAGCGCCCGCTCTGCGAGACCGACGCATCGGTCACCTTGCCGCCACTAATCGTGACGGTCACCTTCATGGTGCCGTAGTTGTAATTGAAGTTGCTTCCCGTAAATGTGCCGTTATGCAGCGTGGCTGCCGCGGTGGCCGTTGGCTTTGGAGTAGCTGTTGGCTTTGGGGTTGGCTTTGGGGTTGCGCTTGCGCCTGGAGCCAACGATGGATCTGGCGTTGGAGATGGCGTCGGCGTCGGGTCAGCGGTGGCAGTCGCCGAAGGGTCCGGGGTCACCGACGGGTCTGGTGAGATTCCGCCAATCCCAGCCTGAGCCGGCGGCACGTACCCAACGATCAGGCGCAGCCCTGCAATCGTAAAGATGAGTGAGATCAGTCCTCGTTTTGGCATATCCCTGCTCCTCTCTGCCCTACCGGGCTACCAGCTAAATCGCTCAAGATGGATCTGGTGATGCGGCACGCCGATATCGTGCAGGCTCTTCTCGACGGTGGCCATCATGCGCGGCGAGCCACAAAGGTAGATGTCGCGCTCGCGCACATCTGGGTAGGCGGCCCATAGTCCGCCAGGTGAGAGCGGATCGTCATCAAAGGTGAACCGGTCGCGGCTCCCCGTGACAAGGTTCAGATCGGCGCCGCGCGCTTCGGCGATGCGGGTGAGCTCCCGCTTCAGCACGACCGAAGCGTTGGATGGTGCGCGGTAGAGGAGTGCCATATCACCACGGCGCACCGGGAGCACCTCGAAGAGCGCTCGCAACGGCGTGATGCCGATGCCTCCAGCAATCAGGAGCACCTTCTCGCGTGTGCGCACGGCGCCGGTGAGGATGCCGTACGGACCCTCAAGAAAGACTCGGGTGCCGGGCTTAAGGTGCTGTAACGCACGCGAGCGATCGCCGAGAGCCTCGATGGTGAAGCGAAGGTGCACCCCGTTTGGACCGGCAGAGAGGGAGTAGGGATTGGAGCGCCACCAGCCTTTGGCGTCGAGCACGCGGATGCCGAACCATTGCCCCGCCCGAACAGGAAGCTTATCCATCGCGCGCCCGGTGATCCAGAGCGAGGCAACACCGTCGCGTTCAATGACGACCTTGTCGATGTAGAAGCGGTGGCGCAGGTTGCGCAGGAGTGGCTCTAGGAATCGGAAGAGGATCAGCGGCACAAACGCGATCCCATAGAGGGCAATCCACGAGTATCGGGCGAGCTCGTCTCCGACAAAGTCAGTCCCGATCGTGAGCTGGTGCAAGAAGCCGAGCGCCATAGCGATGTAGACGTAGAGGTGAATGCCATACCAGGTCTCATAGGCCAGCCGCGCGCGTGCGGCGCGAATGGAGACGACGGCCACAACGATCAGGAGCGCTAGGGCGACCGTTGCGCCAAGGCCACCCGCCTCAAGTGCCGTAAAGGTGTAGATCTGCTCCCAAATCTCACCTAGGGTTGGAACGGTCGTAGCTCCGGAGAACCCAATCGTCGAGGTCACCGCATGGATGCCGATGAACCAGACGCTGGCGAATCCGGCGAGTCGATGGATCCGCGATGCCTCGTCGCTCCCGAGAACCTGGTCGATGAACGGCGCGCGAGACATAAGGAGGATGCCGACCAGCGCCAGGTATGTGCCGAAGAGTGCGGTGAGCTGGCCGATGGCGACGAGGACGTTCAGCGGGCCATCGAAGAGGCTGAGGCCGCCGTGTCGAACCCACATGGCGGCAATGATGAGCGCAACGCCAAACACCCCCCAATTGAAATCGCTGGGGGTAATCGACCAGCGCCGCGGCAGCGGCGGACTGGTGGGCGCCATCTGGCGCGCGCTACTGGTTCGACTGGCGGTCGTCATACGGCTCATCGTCGCTGCGCGAGGGTTCTGGTGTCCTGTACCCGCTCAAAACCTTCGCCGTATCGCGTGAGAAGGTTCAAATCTTCGTGGTCCAGGCCAGCGTGAGTGGCAGTACCAGGGTCTCCCCCGCCAGTAGCTTGATGGCCCCACCGCGATGGAACGCGTCCGGTGGGCCTGCTTGAGGCTCCACACACAGGGCGTCATCTGGGTCGTAGACCATCCAGTGCGTCACGGCCGACCCCGCCGTCAAGATGAGGGTGAGGTCCTCGCCCCAGGTGATCTGCGGTGGTGTGGTCACGCCCACGAACGGGTCATCCCACGTTGCCCCTGATCCTGGTGTCGCGACGCCGCCATCAACGGCAGGCTGCACCGCATCAACAAGATGCAGGCCAGGCATCGCCGTATCCCGTGCCAACACACCGCTCGGTGCGAACGAGAGAACCCCTTCGGCGCCCATCTCGCTGCGCAGATTCGCGTCGAGTAGAAAGCGACGGAAGCAGGGGTGCCACCCAGCGGTGACGTGCTGTGCGACCTCTGCCGTGATAGTCAGCGTGATCGTCAGCGCGCCTGCTGTGGCGTTCCCGCTTAGTTCAGCGGCGACCTCTGCGCGTGCGTTGAGTGGCCAGCCAGCGGCACGATCAAGTGGCGCGTACATCACCGCCGATCTGCCGTCGCCAGCAACGCTCTGCTCGTTCGCACTGCTCTGGTAGAGACGGCCGTGGAAGGCGTGCTCCCCCCAGGTTGGTGAGAAGGTGTGTGTGACGCCGGCGAAGTCGGTGAACGTTGCGTGCGCCATGCGGCCGGCCCACGGCGCCATCGGAAAGATCCCCCACGTTGCGGGGTGACCGTTCTCACCTACGAGCAGCTCGCGACCGCCAATAACAATGCTGCCGACGCGGAGTCCCGCATCTGGAAGGAGGGTGACGGAAACGCCATCAACCCCAAGGGTGATTGCCGTTGCGTGCAGATAGTCCGGGACCTGCGGGTACGTCTCCGGTGTCGCCGATGGAACAAGGTGTGGGTGCCGCGCGCTGCGAATCATCGGGTGACGCCGATCGGTGCCATAACGCCCCCTCCAACTCGCAAGAGATCGGCGGGTGACAGTTCAATCGAGCGACCGCGCTGCCCCGCTGAGACGACGATCGTAGCGTGCGCGCTGGCTCCATCATCAAGCAACAGCGGCAGTGGCCGCTTGGACCCGAGCGGGCTCACGCCGCCTGGTACATACCCCGTAACGCGACGCACACTCTCGGCGTCGGCGAGCGCTGCGCGCTTCGCGTGGAGTGCTGCGGCAACGGCCTTCTCGGAAAGCTCACCGCTGCTCGGCACCACTGCGAGCGCAAAAAGGGTACGTGGCTCTTGCGCCCCTTCAATGGCCAGCACGAGCGTTTTATAGAGACGCTCGGGTGAGATGCCGAGCGCCGCGGCGGCGGCGTCGCCGTAGGCGATGCGCTCACCACGATGTTGGTCAACGCCGCTCAGCGGTTCAAGCTCGTATTCATGCAGCGTGAACGGCACGCCGTTCGCAGCGAGGAGAGCGGTTGCTGGCGTACCTGCGCCCACGAGGGCTACTCCTTCGCGGTGAGTGGAATTCGCACGATCATACGCGCGCCGCCACCAACGGCAGTCTCCACAGCGATAGTGCCGTTGTGAGCGGTAGCGATCGAACGTGCGATGGCCAGGCCGAGCCCTGCACCGCCATGGCTGCGCGCCTGTCCGGCGCCGCGATAAAACGGTTCAAAGATGCGCTCGCGCTCCGAGAGTGACACGCCAGGGCCTTCGTCATCGACCCAGATTGAGGCGAGGCCATCAGAGACGCTCGTGCCGATAGTGATGGAGCCTGCGGTCGGCGAGTGGCGAATCGCGTTTTCAACCAAGCCGAGAACCAGCTGGATTAATCGATCGGTATCGCCCGAGATGGTGAGGCGCTTGCGACCGATGTTGGCGCGCAGTTCGAGCCCAACGCGCTTCACCAGCGGTCCGGCGCGTTCTACCGCCTCCCGCGCGACATCGTCGAGATTGATCGGATGCAGGTCAACCGTGACCATGCGCTCGCCACCCTCCGCACTCGCCTGTCGACTTGAGAGTGTGAGCAGATCGGCGCTCAGGCGGCCGAGGCGCTCGGACTCAGCGGCGATGCCGTGCAGCAACTCGAGTCCCGCCGGCTTGACGAGACCTTCGCGCTCCAAGATTTCGGCGCTGGAGAGAATCACCGAGGCCGGGGTGCGCAGCTCATGTGAAGCGCTCGCTACCAGTGCGCGCTCCCGTGCGGCGGCGGCGGCGATCGGTACAAGGGCGCGGCGTGCAATTAGCAGTGCCATCACCAGCGCACCACCAAGCGAGAGGAGCGCAACGAGCACGAGGGAGCCGAAGAGGTTCTCTCGCTGGGCATCACGAACATCAAGCCGTCCGGCCACCTGCACATAGCCGAGCACCTTGCCATTTGGATCTTGCGGGTGTCGGATCGGCGTCGTAACGACGCGAAATTCGGTGCGTCCGATCAGCACCGTGGTCGCGGTTTGGTCAATTAGGGTCGGAATCGGAAACTCGGCACCGCCCCCCGCAGAGCGAGCGAGGATTGCGCCATTCACGTCAAGCACAGCCCACGGGCCACCGGCACCGTACTCTTGCTCGGTCAGTTCAGGCGGAATCGATGGTGGAGCATCATCGCGGTGCGAGCTTCGCCCGATCACATACACGACCGTGGCGGCGGATGGCGCACGGCCGCTGTCGTCGCCCCCCTCCTCATCTTCGCCATCAGGATCGCCACTCGGCATCGGAGCATCGCTGCTCGGTCGCGGAGATCGCTCTTCCTCGGGCATCTCCGATTCGCCAGGATCTTCGGACGCACCTGGGCTCGCGGTTGGATCGGGAGAGACGTTCGGGTCAACTGACGCCCCTGGAAGTGGTGGCAGCTTCTCCTGGATCACCGCCACGATGCGTTCGGCTCGGGCATACAGGGCGTTGTCGAGGCCAGCATCGAGCGCGCTATTGCCAGCTACCGCTCCACCAACGCCGACCACCGCCACAATAAGCGCCGTTGCGCCGAGGATGAAGATCGACATTTGGCGGCGGGTGCGCGCCAAGAGCGCCTCGATCCCTTCACCTTGAAATTCGTCGCGGAGCGGCATGTCTACTTGGCTTTTGGTGCGTCGGCCAACCGATAGCCGATGCCGCGTACCGTCTTTAGCAGGTCGTTAAAGCCCGCCTCTTCAAACTTCTTGCGCAGGTAGTGCACATAGAGGTCAACCACGTTGGAGTAGACGTCGGGCTCTGCTCCCCACACTTCGTCTAGCAGCTGCTGTCGCGTCAGGGCAATGCCACGATTGCGAATCAGGTAGGCAATGAGTGCGTACTCCCGGGCGGAGAGGTCGATGACCTTCTCGCCCGCGGTCAGCGCATGTCGACCCTCATCAAGCAGGAGCCCTGGCACAATCTCGCGCTCGGCCTCGCCACTCGCCGACATCTCCCCACGGCGGCCCAGTGCACGCACGCGCGCCAGCAGCTCCGTCGCGGCAAAGGGCTTGGTGAGGTAATCGTCGGCGCCAGAGTCGAGCCCCTCAACACGATCATCAACCGTGCCGAGTGCGGTAAGCATGAGGACTGGCGTGGTGTCTCCGGCGTGCCGGCGGTCGCGCAGAATCGAAGAGCCCTCTAGGTCAGGAAGCATACGATCAAGAATGATGAGGTCCCACGACGCTGTCTCCCAGAAGGTGACGCCGTCGGCGCCAGTTGCGCAGAGTTGCACTGTGTGGCGCTCGGCGGTGAGGAGTCGAGCAATCAGCGGCCCAAGTCGAGCGTCGTCTTCAATCAGGAGAATCTTCATGTTCCGATCGTGGCGCGCATTGCAAGATCGGTCAAGCGAATTGACTCGCATCTTTGAGATTTCACATCTGTGTGCAACGAGATACTGGTTAGTGAGATGTGGTGCGCCCTGAGGGACTCGAACCCCCGACCCTCTGGTCCGAAGCCAGATGCTCTATCCGCTGAGCTAAGGGCGCATGTGCGTATCTTCGCCTAGATCGCCCAGGAGCGGAATCTAGCGGCGATAGGTGACAGTGCCGTCAGCAGCAACGCTGATTTCGATCGCGCGCAGCGGCCGATTTGCCGGAGGATTGGTTACGCCCCCTTGGGCGTTAAACCGTGCGCCGTGATTGGGGCACAAGAAATCCCCACTCCCCGCCTGCCAATCAACGTTCGTTCCTGCATGGGTGCAGGCGCGTTCGAAGGCACGGTAGGTGCTCCCATCCTTTATGAGCACGGCATCGTCATCGTTGGGGAGGCCAGTCGTGGAAAAGTTCAGCGCCTGTCCGGAGGCAAGGCCCTGCGCACCGCTAATCGCGGTGCCCCCCGTTGGCAGAGAGCTCGACGGTGTTGCCGTGGGCTTCGGCGTCGCTCCCGATGATGGAGCGGCTGATGGGCTTCCTGAGGGTGTTGGTGATGCCGAAGATGCTGGTGATGGGGTCGCCGTCGCGCTTGCTCCAGGAGTCGGCGATGGTGTGGGTGTCCCACCCCCCGAGATCGCAGAGATGGCGCGCGATCGATCAAGTACCAGGAGGGCGGCGATGCCGGCGGCGATGCCAGTGCCGCTCACAAGTGCGGCACGTCGCTCTGGGTCGTGTGCCCGCAATGCTGTGGCGCCAAGGCGAAGGGCTCCGCCATCGCCGAGTGCCGCAAGCGCAAGGAATCCAACGAGGTACGGCAGGTCGTTGCCGTAGTAGTACGGGCTCACTCCCCACGTAGAGGTGAGGGCGAGCGAGAGTGAGATGCCGGCGCCAAGCAGCGCGCCGTAGCGCACCCACGAGCCAGTCAGCAGTGATGCACCAACGATGAGCTGAGCCCCCGCCATGGACGCGCCAATCAGCACCGGTTGCGGCAGCGCCACAGCCTCGACGAGCCCAGCGAGCGGTCCTCCTGAGGTTACGAAAAAGCGCAGCGTCTCACCAATGGAACCAACGCCGTCAGCTTGAAGAAAGCGTGGATCAAGGAGAATTTTGTCAATGCCGGCGTAGAGCATCGTGCCGCCCAGGAAGAATCGAAGCACCACAGCTGCGACGGTGGTGGAGGCGTACGGTGCGAGTGCAGCCGACGCTCGGCGCGCGAGCGACGGACTCTTCTGCGTGGATCGTTTCGGCGCTGCCATCGATGAATTATATCCAGAGATGAAAGCTGGTCGGGGCGAGAGGATTTGAACCTCCGACCTCGTCGTCCCGAACGACGCGCGCTACCAAGCTGCGCTACGCCCCGACCGATCCCGCACCGCGGGAGGGGAAGGATAGCCGATTGGCGCTACCCTTCGCCCATGAACCAGGCTGCGAACGAGGTGATCCTGCAGGTCGCACTGACCTTTGATCACGATGCGATTAGCTCCGATGTAGAGAAGGGCCACCTCCCCTTCGATCGTTCGATCGGCGAGTTCGGTCCGCGCGTTGGCCTGCCGCGCATCCTTGCCATCCTTGCGCGCGAATCGGTGCCCGCCACCTTCTTTGTTCCAGTGCATACCGCGCACACCTGGTCCGAGAGCCTCGCCGCCATCGTGGCCGGCGGCCATGAGGTTGGCTGTCATGGCTGGGCCCACGAAGACCACGCCGCCCTCCCCGCCAACGAAGAGCGCGATTTGATCGTTCGTCAGAAGGCTGCCCTCACGGTCGCCGCCCAGAGCGCTGGTTACACCTCGCCGATCGTTGGCTTCCGCGCCCCGTACTGGTCACTCTCCGAGCAGACGCTGAAGTTCGTTGAAGAGGCGGGGTTCACCTACGACTCATCGCTCGCCTGGGAGGAGACGCGCATCACTCCCGCGCGCCATGGCGACAAGCACGCCATTGAGCGCTCAACCCTGGGCACCGACGGCACCTTACTCGAGGCACCGATCAGCCACTGGCTTGACGACTGGCCCTGGTTCGAACCGGGTCGCGGCGGTGGACCTGCCTCACTTCCGAGCGCCTTCGCCGAAGTCGCCCTTGCCGAGCTCCGCCTGGCGCATGCACGCGCACTCGCCGACCCAAGCCTTCGCAGTGGTGTGTTGACCTATACCTTCCACCCGGAGTGCATTGGGCGTGGCAGTCGGGCCGAGGTGCTCGAGGCGATTATCGCCGCCGGGAAAGCACTCGGCGGCGTGCACTTTACGCGGCTTGATGCCGCCATACACGCCGCCAAGTAGCGAACACTTTGTCGTCGGGATTTGCCCCGAACTGCCTTAGTAGAGTTCGAGGTAGCGCTCAACCTCCCAGTTCGAAACGTGCGTGCGGTACTCGTCCCACTCGGCCTGCTTGGCGTCCAAGAAGTGCGAGAGGATGTGCTCGCCGAGTGCGCCGCAGATCACTGGGTTTGCCTTGAGCTCGTCGATCGCCTCGATCAGGCTCCCTGGCAGCTCCTGGATCCCCTTCTGGGCAACGCGCACGGAGTCCATCTCGTAGAGCGACTCTTCCACCGGGTCTGGCAACACCATCTTCTTCTCGATGCCATCAAGGCCGGCGGCGATCATCACCGCGAAGGCGAGGTACGGATTCGCCGAAGGGTCTGGGCAGCGCAGCTCCATGCGCGTTGCCTCAACCGAGCGGCCCGCCGAGATCATCGGCACGCGAATGAGTGCCGAGCGATTGCGTCGACCCCACACCAAATATGTTGGTGCTTCGTATCCAGGAACGAGTCGCTTGTACGAGTTCACCGTTGGCGCCAACACCGCGATCATTGATCGCGCGTGCTTCAAGATTCCGGCCATGTACGACTTGGCGATCGGCGAAAGGCTGTACTTATCCTTTGCGTCGTAGAAGACGTTCTTTCCAGTCTTCAGGCTAGCGAGACTGATGTGGGTGTGCATGCCTGAACCATTGATACCGTAGATCGGCTTCGGCATGAAGCTTGCATACAGCCCGTGCTGCTTGGCAATCTCTTTCAGCGCGTACTTGAATGTAGTGGCGTTGTCGGCAGTAGAGAGTGAGTCCGAATACTCGAAGTCAATCTCATGCTGGCCGGGCGCCACCTCATGGTGCGCAGTTTCAATCTTGATGCCGAGTGCCTCGAGGGCGTCGACCATGTCTTGGCGCACTTCGATGCCCTGGTCACCGGTGAAGTCAAAGTAGCCGGCCTTGTCGTGTGGCTTGGTGATTGGATGCCCGTCGGCGCCGTACTCAAAGAGGAAGAACTCCAGCTCTGGTCCCATGTTTACCTTGTAGCCGAGCTTTGCCGCGCGTTCAACCTGGCGGCGCAGTGCGCCACGTGGGTCGCCCGCAAATGGCGAGCCGTCAGGAAGGAGCACATCGCAGATCACGCGCGCCGTACCGGCGCCGCTCTCGGCGGGAGCCCAGGGGAGAGCGCGCCAGGTGCTCATGTCGGGTCGCAACATCTGATCGCTCTCGGCGATGCGCGTGAAACCCTCTACCGAGGAACCATCAAACCAGGTGCCGTGCTTCACGGCGTTCGGCATCATGTGGATTGGGATCTGCACGCTCTTGGTAATGCCATGCAGGTCCACGAACTGCAGCTGAACCGTCCGAATACCGGCCTTCTCGGCCTTGGCTACGGTGGCGAGCGCCGCCTTGGTTTCGGCCTCGGTGCGTGCTCCATACCCCTTTGACATGATCCCCCTCCGCCGGGCAGTGCCCGAATCTTGTGCGTACGGCACAGATTTCACCCCCTGCAACCCAGGGGAGAAGCCGTCACACGGAGAATACGGCGTTTCAGGTTGGTCTAGGGGCCGTTTTGTGGCTGCCTAGATTGTGATCTTGCACAAGAAATAGGGTGCTTCCCTACTGGAGAACCCAGCCCTTGCCTACGGCGGTGCGCGTGACCTTCTCCTGCTGCACTAAGCGGCCGGCGGCGTAGCCGAGGCGCTGCAGGGTGACGGTTCCCTTAGAGGAGACGCTGGTGAAGAAGAGGTCAAGGATGCCGTCGCCGGTCCAGTCGCGGGCCATCAGCTTCGGCACGCTCCCTGAGGCGGTGGCCCTCCAGACCTCGAGCGGGCTTCCCCAGGCGTAGGTGCGGGCACCAACGACGAAGGTGGTGGCCGGAACGCTGCTGCGAACCACAGGGGCCCACGGGGCGCGGATTCGAACCTCGCTACCGGCGGTGGCCGTTGTGAGGTCAATGGTTGGGTTTAGCGCCGCAAGGCCAGCGGCATCAACTGCCACGCCAGCGGCGGCGGCTCGCGTGGCAATGGTCTCCCACGTATCAGCAGCGCGAAGCCAATCAACTTCACCTGCAAGGATGCGTACTGGCGCATTGCGATACATCACGCTCTTTGCGGTGTAGACACAGGTGGTGTCGACGGGCACGTTCACCGTTTTTCCGACAACAAGCACTTTCGCGGGATAGGCAATCTTGGAACTCTTCGGATTCATGGATCGAAGACAGCCCTCGGTTCGCCCAACACGCTTGGCGATCTGGGCATATGTCTCAGCTTTGCCTCTAACCTTACGAACGGTTTCAAGTCGTACTGGCCCAGCGTTCAACGCAAAGAACGTTGCGTAGTTGGCGGTGCCACTCTTGTAGCCAAGTCGCGCAGCAACCTTGGCGAGTGTGCTCTCACCTTTGCGGACGGTCGTGGTCTGTGCAGGTGCGGTTTCAGGCGTGAATACAAGATCGGGGTTCACCGCTGGAAGCGCAGCGACATCAGCGACTTCACTCATAGCGAGACGTACGATATGGCCAATCCCCTTGAGGTCGCGATAGCTCAGATAGAGCTCCGACCCAGTGTCGCCCAACGCATCTGCCGCGGTCACACTCCACCCGCTGGCGATTGGCCAGAGCAGCGCTCCAGGGGCGCTCAATGTGCCGAGAGACCATTGCGTGTTCGGCGTGAAGCTTACCGTTCCAGCCGCCTGCGAAGCCATCAGTGCACCATCAGTTGCGCGCCAGAGTACGGTTGCATCTGGCACTCCATCACCAGTGACATCGCGAAGGACCGTTACCGCGTCTGTACCTGCTGTGGTTTCAATAAGCTGCCGTGGCGCCGCCCCAAGTTTTACGTCAAAGAGACGAAGTCGCGCGCTGGTTGCGTCGGTTGGGTTTGGTGTTCGTTCGGTAATGAAGAACTCTTGAATGATGTCGGCTGATGTGTCAGCAACATCAAGAGAGAGGCTAGCTGTTGCGTCGAAGCCGGTGTAGGCATCAAGAATGCTCACTGGGGTGCCCAGAACGCCGCTTGAGATTGGGCTCTTCGTGAGCGTGGTTGCGCCACTGGCCGCACGCCAAAGGCTGAGTACCGAAAGGCCTCCATCACGCTCCGTTCGCGCAATCTTGCGGTCAATCAGTGTCGCTCCATCGAGCACAGGGACAGTACCCGGAACGCGATTGCGCAAGCGACCGTTCTTTCCCACGTACTTGTCTGCGGAGATAAATTTAATCGACCCGTCAGCGCCGATGGCGGTGAAGTCGCCCTTCCCGTCGCCCGTGACATCAATCCCAGGAGAGATGATCCGATTCGGTTCCACCCAGTTGATGCTGTACTTGTAGGCACGTGAGCCTGGGACGCTATACGAGGTTTCACCCGTGGCTTTGGCGTCAACGCTGTACCAGACGTAGCGGATCAGCTCTTCGACTGAGAGATCGTGATCTTTCGCACAGGAATCTGCATTCATGACGAAAATTGAGACCCCCCGCCAATGTCCCTTCTGCGTGGCATGTCGCAGGGGAATGCCACCTTGACCAGCCCTTGGAGGCCCAAGGCAGCCAGTGAATGGGCCGCCTCCGCCATCCCAGCTGCCGTAGAAGCCTGGGTTGGCGAAGTACCACTTTCCGTCCTCCTTGAGGCGCTGAACCGTGATCCCCCATGTGGCATCCACCGCGGCGTTATACCTCGCAGTGCTCCGGCTCCCAGAGCTCCACCCTGGTTCATAAATACCACCCGTGCGATAGATCTGATTGATTGATGGTTCATCTGTGATGTCAAAGCAGGAGCGTGGGGTGTCTTCAGGTAGCAGAGTGGCTGGCACAAGGTCACCAGTTTCGGTGTAGACCGCAAGCGGAGCGGTGTAATGGCCCGTGTCAAAGTCGATCTTTAAGCCCCCGATAGAGTCGTCCAAGAGGTCTGGGCCGAAGCGGATGCGCATGGCAACGCGAATCTTGAAGTTCTCCATGGCTCGTACGGAGTTACTCGCCGCAGAGGTACGACCAAATGTACCGTTGAGTTTGCCGTCGTCGGCAAGGTCCCCGCGTACCCATGCCTGCTCCGCCGCGGTGGATTTGGAGACGTCAAACCAGTTTCGCTCCCTTCCTGGGCGTGCCATCGTCCATGACCATGCATTCTGCTTAATCGCGATGGCTGCGATGCCAAGAAGTGCATCGCTATACGGGCTCTTCTTGTACTCGGTGTAAAACTCAGCCACGTGCGTCCGGTAGACGTAGAGCTTGAATGGGATCTCTTCAACAACTCCTGAGTTCGTGCGAAGAACCCGGATGGTCTCAGGGGGTGAAATCTCGCTCTTCCAATCGGTGCAGGGCCTCTGCACCAGGACTCTGGCCAACACCGGAGTCGGGTTAGCACCCGCCACCCCCACCACGCTAGAGAGGCAGAGGAGGGCGACCCCTGCGAGCGCGATGGCGCGGCGGAGCGTCATACGAGATGCCGCTCTATGTTCCATTTCCTGATTCTACCGCCTGCGCCAGTTCTGATCCTGTGAGCCCTGAAAGGTTTGGACCTACTCGTTAACGCTCCCGTCAAAGCCGCCCTCGGCGTCAAGGATCCGCAGCGCAAGCGAGAGTGCCAGTCGTAGATCGGGCTCGCGAAGATCCCAACCCGTTACCTCCTCAATACGCTTGAGGCGATAGGCGGTGGTGTTGCGATGCACACCCAGTGAGCTGCTCGCCTCCGATGAACCTGGGGCGTCGAGGATGGCGCGCACCGTTTCAATGCGCTGTCGTCGAGCTGCTGCGGTGCCCACCAGCAGTGGCCCAAGCACCGCACGTGCGAGTCGTCGGCCTTCCGGGATGGTCATCACCGAGCCGAGCAACTGATGCGCCGGAAGGAGCTCGGCGCGCACCACTTGCTCACCGCCGCTACCGACTCGACCGCCAATGCGGCGCTCGAGCGACTCAAGTGCGGCACGTGCCTCCGCTTCAGCCGCTGGGCGTGCTGATGGATCGGTGAATGGTCGCGACACGGCGACGGGTCGCATCAGTCGCTTAGCGACCTTGCGTGCAGATTCTGCGGCGCCAGGATCGCTGACATCGGCAACGGCAATGATGCGAACCTCGAGGCTCTCGTTACTCCCGCGCAGCATGAAGCGACGCGGGCTTGCGAGGAGGCGCAGTTCGCGACGCAAGGCTGGCACATCGGCTTCATGCGGTCGCGGCTGGCGTGCTGCGATAGCGACCCACGGAGGGCCCTCTGCGGGGAGGGTGCGCGCCTCGCCGCGACCAGCATTCGCGGGGAGTTCGGCGGCAACGCGCACGATCTCAAGCGCGAGGAGAGGGGCGACCCGCTCGCAGGCGATGCGATCGCGTTCGCTGACCGGCTCGTCGCCGAGCAAGATGACCGAGCCTGGCCGCTCCGCACCCTCATCGCCGAGCGGTGACTCTTCGAGGCCCTCTTCAAGTTCTCGCTCTCCCTCTGGTGCCCCTGGGACGGCGGGGAGCGGAATTCGTTGGCCCGCTGGTCGGCTCTTGGAGAGGTAGTGCGAGACCGCCTTCGCCGCTGCCGCGCTTGACGGTAGACCTGCTGGCGCAACCACGGCAAGTGAGACGCCACCACGTGCCTCAAGCGCCACGGCGCGACCGATGAAGGCGGCCAGTGCGCCGATGAGCGCCTCTAGACCCTGCCCATCGAGTGCGAGTGCTGCGATTTGGCGCTCCAGCCCCACCGCCTGCCGCTCGAGTTCGGCACGACGGTTTACCACTGCACCGATCAGGCTGCGCTCGAGCTGCGCCGACTCCATGCCGTATACCGCGAGGCACGGGAGTCCATTCTGCTCTGCGGCTCGGGCCAGCTCCGCTCGCGCCTTCGCCTCGACCGCACCTGGCTGCTCATCACCGAGGAGCAGGATGCCACTGCTGCCGTGCTCTGCGAGGTACTCCGCAAGGTCGGCGCGGGCCTGTGCATCGGGGGCGGCTGCGGTGAGGAGCGTCAGTGGAATCAGGGCCAAATCACCCGACTCCATGCCATCAAACGCTGGTAGTCGCATGCGCATGACGCGCACCCAGGTAACGGTTCGCGCCATGGACTCATCACGAACCTTTGCCAGCGGAACAGCGTTCGGGAGCAGCGTTTGCACGAGCTCTCGTAACGACGCCATTACGCCCCCTCTCCTGACAGCCGACGTGTGATGCGCCGAATGGTGGGCCCATATTGGGCTGAATCGGCGCCACGTTCCGTGAGGAGCACGATAGGCACCGTGGCAAGGCCAGGGCGTAGCTGCAACCAGAGTCGCGCGCGTGGGCGGCGAAGCGTCAGCATCAAGCCGCCCATGATTAGTGCGGCAGCGATCCAGATAAGCGTCGCCGCCGGATCGCGTCGTGCAATGATCCCCGTATACGAGGTCACCTCACGGAGATAGACGCTGAATCCGGCGCCAGGTGCCGTTGCAACGTCACCCTCCGCGAGTACCGACGCAAAGATCGTCGTTAGTGGAACGGTACCGTCTTCCGCTGGGGTGCCGTTCACAACAGGGGCACTGGCCACCATGAAGATTGCAGCGGCGCCGTTCGTGTCACGACGCAACTGCATCTCGATCCCTGCGCTGCTCCCTGGGATCGGCAGGGTTGCATATGGCGCGCCATCGACCTGTGCCGAAAACGGAGCATCGCCAGACCAGAGCAAGGCTCCCGTATCGTCACGAATCTCGAGCCGCGCGGCGGGGCCGAAAAAGTTCTGGTGGAAGCTCCAACCGTTGTAGGCGAGTGGCTCATTCACGCGCACCATCTGACGTGCGACCTCCTCGCCGCCGACATAGACGCCAAGGTCGGTCGAGAAATCGGCAAATGCACCAGTACTGTTGCGTGGCGCACTGAATGCGTGGTTCACGATCACGAGACCATCTGCAGTGCCGATCTTCCCCACGGGGAGCGCCTCACCGTCGGTGAGCAGGATTCCTTGGGTGTACCCGAAGGCTCCCGAGGCAGCCGCGCCGAGGAGCATCACCACGAGCCCGGTGTGCATCACCAAGGTGAATCGCCCCGATCGGCGAAAGCGGTCTCCGTGAAGGAGGAGACCACCGTCGCGATCGGGATCAGCGGCAACGCTGACCTCCCAGCCGTCGCGCTTCGCCACAGCGGCGGCAGCGTTGGCGCGAACGCCAAGCTCTGACGTCGTTGGAAGCACCGCAGCGAGGTCGATCACTCCACGCCCTGGCAGAGACTCGCTAAAGAAGCTATCGGGCTGCTCAGGGCGCGATTGAGCCGTTGCTGCCGCGATCTTCGGCAGGCGGTCCCAGGTGCAGACGATGATCGAGACGGTCAAGAGCACCAGCAGCGCCGTGAACCACGGCGAGGTGAAGACCCGAAAGAGACCCAGGCGTTCAAAGATCCCCACGAGCGGTCCGAGGGTGGGCTCGTACTCGGCGCGCAACTTGGCCATCTCGTTGGCGTAGTCACCAGCGTTCTGGAGGGCGTAGTCCGGAAGCTGGCGGAGCGCGATGCCAACGGTGGAGGCGAGGGCGATGACGCCGATCTGGAGCACGGCAAATCGTACGTTTGCCAGGAGGGCTCGCGCGATAAGGAGTGGGCCACTAATCACCCGCTGATGGTAGCCTTCGCACCGCTGGGCCATCTGCCCTGCAGCGATGGCAGCGGCATCAACGCGGCGCAGGGGGTGAGATGGCACGAGGGAACAGCCACGGAGCGCTTGACGACCTTGATCGTCGCTTGATGGAGGTACTGCAGGCCGATGGCCGCAAGCCCTTCACCGAAATAGCCGCCGCATTCGGCGTCCCTGAGTCAACGATCCGCGCCCGCTACAAGGGGCTCGTGGACCGCGGTGCGCTGAAGGTGATCGCTGTCGCTGATCCACTCAAGGTGGGCTACCCGCTGATGGCCATGATCGGCGTGCGCTGCACCCCAGCCGCCCTCCTCACTACCGCCAAAGAGCTCGAGGCACTCCCCGAGGTGAGCTACTGCGTGGTGGTCGCTGGCGCGTACGACCTACTGATTGAGGTGGTCTGTGAAGACAACGACGCACTGCTCACGTTCCTTACGGAACGGCTGCGATCGATCCCTGGCGTTCTCGAAACGGAGACGTTCGTCTACTTGCGCATCTTGAAGCAGAACTACGAATGGGGAACGACCCCGACCTGACCGCCTGAGCGGCTCGGCCGGGGTCGCCCGGTACTTCCTAGTGCGCGCGGGTTACGCGGCGCGGCGCTTCGATCGACCGACGAGTGCTGCAGCACCGATCCAGGCGAGCAGTGCCGCCAAGATGATCGTTGGTAGTGCCGCCGTCCAACCGTTCTCACCCTCGCCAGATCCCGCCATGTTGTCGTACGCGGCAAAGAGCGGCATTGCGCCTGCGACTGTGCCATCGGGCAACAGGCAGGGAGCGATGGTTGGATCCGTCACATCAATACCTTCAGCGCATGGCTCGACGGTGGCGCGGAACTCTTCCATCCACGTGTTGTACATCGTGGCCCAATCGTTCTCTCCACCTGATCCTGCAGCCTTCACCTCTGGAAAGAGTGAGCCGTCAAGCATCAGGCACGGCAGGACGGTATCGCTGGAGATTGGCGCGTTTGGTTCGTTGATTCCCTCTGGGCAGGCGGTTGGCTCGCCGGTCAGCGTGCGCCACTCTGGCTGAGGAGTAACGCCACCACTGCGGCCGGTGAGCGCAACCAGCTCAGCTGGCGCATCGGCGGGTAGTGCGTCGCCTTGATGGCTATCAAAAGTTGCAGCGCCGTTTAGTGGGTCAACTTGATAGACGAAGCTGTGGGAGTTGATGCAGCCCGACTGACAGTCGTTCCAGCCGTACGTGTAGACCACGATCCAGATCGCGGCGCTTCCTGGCTCACCCTTCACGTCGTAGTACTTCGTCGCACCGATCAGTGCGCCGTCGTTGTAGGTGAATTCAGCGAACGGACCGCCGGCGGCGAGCACCGCAGCGTGCGCATCCTCAGGCGACGCAATTGGCAGCGTGCCGGCGTAGCCGCCGACCGAGTAGAGCGCCGCCTCTGGGCTGGCGTCAGGGGCTGGCACCTCGTCGGCCGCGGCTACCGGGGCAACGGCCGCCAGAAGGAGGGCGAGCGGGAGGAAGATCTTTAGGAGCGTTCGCACGGTTCACCTCAACTTCGCTACTGCTGGGGAGTGTCCCCATCAGGATCATAACGTTCGAGTGATTCTGGCGGTTCCCGAAGGGGCTCAGCTCACCGGCTCATACGGCTGCGGGAGCCACTTACTACCAGAGAGGGCGTGGAGCTCGCCAAGTGAGATATCGAACCAGGCGCCGTGGAGGGTGAGACTGCCCGCGGCGACACGCTCGGCGATCCAGGGGAAGGTTCGAAGATGCTCAAGCGATTCCTGCACGCTGAGATGCTCAATGAGTCGCTGGCGCTCCTCGGGGCCACTCGCCGACGAGGGGGGCGTGCGCTCGGCGAGGGTCTTGAGATCGGCAACCCAGGCACCGATGAAATCCGAATCCGTTAGGCGCGATTCAGGGTCAAGTGCTGCGGCAACACCGCCACAGCGACCGTGCCCCATCACCACAATGGAGGTGACCTCATGGCCAAGCACGGCGAACTCAAGGGCGGCACTCGCACCATGGCTCTTGGCATCGGGGGCGTAGCGGGGAACGAGGGCGGCCACGTTGCGCACCACGAAGAGCTCACCAGGGCCAGCGTCAAAGATCGTCTCTGGAGCAGAGCGGGAGTCGGAGCAGGCGACAATCATCGTGCGCGGCTTCTGCCCCTCACGCGCGAGTTCGTCATAGCGCACTCGCTCATCGTTGTATCGACCGGCGCGGAATCGACGGTATCCAGCGCTGAGTCGCTCGGAGAGAGGCTGACTCGACATCGGATCAGTCTAAACGAGGCCATCATGGCGACGAGGTCTGGGGCTAGATAGAGGGGAAGTTGTGGTCGGGGCGAGAGGATTCGAACCTCCGACCTCCTGCTCCCAAAGCAGGCGCGCTACCAAGCTGCGCCACACCCCGACGTGCTCATCCTAAACGCTCCCCTCAATCGGGTGGCATGATCACCCTATGCCTGCTGAATCCACGCCCAAATCGGGCTCTCTCCGTGCCGCCGCCGCGTCGGCCATCGTGCCTGGCCTGGGACAGTGGCTCTCCGGCCGTCGCCGTGCCGCACTCTTCTCGGCCCTTCCCCTGATCGCAGTTGCCGCAGTCACCTTAGGCGCACTCCTCTTCTTCGGAGTGGTGCGCACGGCGGCTGCCATCGCCACCCCTGGACGACTCACCATACTCTTCGCCCTCCTACTTCTCTCGATTCCATGGCGGGTGCTGGTCACAGTAGATGCGGCCCGCGGCACTAGGCGCACGCGCCGCTCAGCAATCCTCTTGGCCCTGGCACTTTTGATCTCGATTGCGCCGCAAGCTGGCGCGGCGGCAATTGTCTACCGCGCCAAAGTAGCCGCAACGGATGTCTTCTCGGGCTTCACCACCCCAACCCCCGACAGTTCCGCTGCAGAAAGCACCACACCAACTCCACCACCGCTCGGCGATCGCTTCACCATGCTGCTGATCGGCGCCGACACGATGGGGAACCGCAGCTCTTTCAACACCGACTCAATGATCATCGTCAGCTGGGATCGCATCGGCGGCTACGTCAGCACCGTCTCAATCCCCCGAGACCTTGTGAATGTGCCGCTCGGTAACGGCGAAGTGTACGGGCCAAAGATCAACTCTCTCTGGTCGCATGCCCTGCGGTACCCGAAGAGGTTCCCCGGTGGTCCAGCCGCTGCGCTAAGCACTGCACTCGGCACGATGTTCAACGTGAAGATTGATGCCACCGCCGTCGTCGTCATTCCGACCTTCGTCAAGATCATTGATCAACTCGGCGGTGTTGATCTAACGATTCGCCGCACGATCGTTGATGTTTCGTACCGCACCAACATGGATGGGGCACGCCTCCCCGCCGGTAACTGGCATATGAGCGGCGAGTGTGCCCTCGCCTACGCGCGCATTCGTAAAGCCCCAGGTACCGACGATATGACCCGTGGCCCACGACAGATTGAGATCCTGCTTGCCGCCCGCGATGAGCTTGCGCGCAGCGGAAACTTTGTCGGCAATGCCCTTGCCCTTCTCGATGTGATCGGTGATGGGGTGCGCACCGACCTCAACCCAGCCCTGATTCCGCAGTTGGCCGAGGCGGCCGGATCGTTTGACACGAGCAAGATCGTGCGCGCCGTGATCCAACCGGGCGACACGATCCTGCGCTATCGCCATAAGGGCGAATACAGCCCCTTCGGTTCGGTCGTCTTCTTTGATGCCGCGCGCATGTCGCTGCTTGCGGCTCGCCTCTTCCCGGCCCCTGGCACTCGGCCGTGGGGTTTCCCAGCTACGAAGAGTGAACCGAAGCTCGGCGCGGAGGCAACCTTTACTCCTGCGCCACTCGCGAGCGGCGCATCACCCACCCCGACTGCGACGCCAACGCCCGCACTGACACACCCGTTCCCAACACTGGCCTCGTGCGATGCTGGGTTGCCGCGACCACGCTACACCCCGACCCCAGATCCAACGGCGCCACCGGAGAGCACCTCGCCGAGCCCTTCGCCGACCGAGCCGACACCACTACCGGGCGTTCCTGAGAGCGTTCCCCCAGCCCCATAGCGCGCAACGGTGGTGAACTGAGGGGGCACGCCTCGTAGAATCCGCGCATGCCATCACTGCAGCACAACTTATTCGGGTGGGCCCTAGGAGTGATTGCGGCGCTGAAGCCGCCTCGAGACGAGGCGCATGCCCGTGCGATGTTCGCGCGGATGCACAGCCAGAAGCCTGCGCTCCCACCGAAGGGGATCTTGAAAACGGTAAGCGCCGAGGTTGATCAGACGCTTGGCTTCCCTGTTTGGACCCTTACGCCAAAAAGCGGTGGCACTGATCTGCAGATGGTGTATCTGCATGGTGGCGCGTATGTGGGTGATGCTTCGATCATTCACTGGAACCTTTGCGCAGAGATTGCGCGCACCAGTGGCGCTACGGTCGTACTACCCATCTATCCACTAGCGCCTGAGGCGACATGGTCAACATCATTTGATGCGCTCCTGACGTTGGCGCGGGGTAGCGGCGGCACCACCCCCGTGCTGATGGGCGATTCTGCTGGCGGTGGGCTGGCACTGGCGCTTGCGCAACGCGTCGCCGCAGAGGGTGGCTCACCTCGTGTGGCACTCATCTCGCCCTGGCTTGACGTGACCATGTCCGATCCCACAACGCCAACGTACGACCGCGCCGATCCCATTCTCAGCGCGCCATTCCTTGAAGTTGCTGGCCGCTTCTGGGCCGGGAGCGATGATCCTCGCCGTGCTGAAGTGAGTCCGCAGTTCGGTTCACTCCGTGGGATTCGCGAGCTGCTGCTCTTTAGTGGCTCGCGCGACGTGCTCTACCCGCAAGCGCTCCGTCTCGTGGCGGATGCGAAGGCTGCTGGCGTCTCCTGCACCGCCCACCTCGAAGAGGGCCTCGTGCACGTGTATCCGCTGCTACCGATCCCTGAGGCGAAGGGGCCGCGCGCGGCGCTTAGCGCGTTTGTTCGAGCTCACTCCTAAGCGCTGCCACCACCAGTGCGGCGGCTCGGCCACGGTGGCTGAGAGCATCCTTATCTGCAGGTGCTCGCTCCGCCATTGTTCGACCGCCCACCTCAAAGATTGGGTCGTAACCGAAGCCGAATTCGCCTCGCGGTGCCGTGGTCAGCGTTCCAGGGCATTCGCCGCGGAAGGTGCGCGCTGACCCGTTAACGGGATCAATCAGCGCCATGGTGCAGACGAAGCGCGCCGATCGGTCGGCAGCCCCAGCGGTATCAGCCAGGAGCTTCTCGTAGTTCTCAGCGTCGGTGGCATTTGGTCCGGCGTAGCGACGCGTATAGACACCAGGGGCACCGTTCAGCGCAGCGACCTCAAGCCCAGAGTCATCGGCGAGTGTCCACTCGCCTGAAGCCTCTGCATACCAGCGCGCTTTCTGCAGTGCGTTCTCTTCAAACGTTGCGCCGTCTTCTGGTGACTCGTCGGTGATGCCAACGTCGCGCAGCGTTACCAGGTCAATCGGCAGATCGCCGAAGAGACGCTGCAACTCGATCAGTTTATGCGCGGAGCCGGTGGCGACAAGGAGCCGCCGTCGCGGCGCGGTCACGCGCGAGCGAGTGTGTCGCGCTGGAACGTAATGAGGTCGGCGATCCCAGCATCGGCAAGCTTCAACATCTCGTCGAGCGCGGTGCGGTGGAATGGATCCTGTTCTGCCGTTCCCTGCAGCTCAACATAGTGGCCAGCATCGGTGGCGACGACGTTCAGGTCGACATCGGCACGGCTGTCCTCTTCGTACGGTAGGTCGAGAACTGCCTGACCATCAACGATGCCGACCGAAACGGCCGCAACGTTGCGCACCAGGTGCGCCTCGAGCTTCTTGGCGCGCATGGCGAGTGCCAGGGCGATCCAGCCGCCGGTGATGCTCGCGCAACGGGTGCCACCATCGGCAACGAGCACGTCGCAGTCGATGAGAATCGAGCGCTCACCGAGTTTGGTGAGGTCAACCGACTGACGGAGGGCACGGCCGATGAGGCGCTGAATCTCGTGGGTGCGGCCGCCAAGCTTGCCGCGGACCGCCTCGCGGTCGGAGCGGGTGTTCGTGGCACGCGGGAGCATGCTGTACTCGGCGGTGACCCAGCCGGTCCCCTTGCCGCGAAGGTGTGGCGGCACGCGCTCCTCAATGGATGCGGAGCAGATCACCACGGTATTGCCGATGGAGATGATGGCGGAACCTTCGGCCCACTTCTGGACACCGAGTTCAATCTTCAGATCGCGGAGTTGGTTTACGGCGCGTCCGTCGGCTCGTACCTTGCTCATGGTGCCCCCTACCCTTTCGCCTCGCGCTCGGCGGCTTTCGCCTCATCCCAGAGCGCATCCAATGTCGTGAAGTCTGCATCTTTTAGTGAGATCCCGCGCGCAGCGGCGCGACGCTCAACATCACCGAAGCGACGTCGGAACTTGTCGTTGGCTCCGCGGAGCGCCGCCTCAGCGTCGATGCCGCTGCGGCGACCAAGATTCACGATGACGGCGAGTACGTCGCCGAGTTCCTCTTGTGCGTGTGCCAACGCCGCAGCGCTTGATGCCTGCGTGCTGGTGATCTGGTCGGGATGCCCAGCCTCGGCGAGCGCTTCGTCGAGCTCGGCCAACTCTTCGCTGATCTTCGCCCGTACGCCGTCAAGCGTTGGCCAGTCGTATCCAACGGCACTGGCGCGGTCCTGTAGCTCACGACTCGCTGAGAGGGCTGGGAGCCCGCGGCTCACCCCGTCGAGGGCACCCTTGGTCTTCTCGCCTTCGCCGGCTGCGGCACGCTCTCCCGCCTTGATCGCCTCCCAGTTGCGCTGCACGTCGCGCGTCGTCGCTGCACTGGCTTCGCCGAAGACGTGTGGGTGCCGGCGAACGATTTTGCGCACGAGTCCGTCTTGCACATCGGCAAGGTCAAAGTCGCCGCGCTCCTGCGCGATCTGGGAGTGCAGCACAACCTGCAGCAGCACGTCGCCAAGCTCCTCGGCAAGGTCGGCAGCCGCTCGAGGTCGCTCGGCCTCACTCGCGGACTCGAGCGCGGCAATGGCATCATGCAGCTCCCAGGCCTCCTCAATCAGGTGCTTTGCCAAACTGGCGTGGGTCTGCTCGCGATCCCACGGGCAGCCATCGGGTGCACGGAGGCGGGCACTAAGCCACGGCATCGTCCATGGCGAGGCGAACGCATCGAGGGGTTGAACCGCCGCCAGATAGAGGGCTTGTTCTCCCTTGGTGCCACCAGATCCGCAGGCGGCAATCGTGCTGACGCTCCCGCTTGGAAGGAGCACTACCGCTCGTTCAGCGCTGTAGAGGCGTGTGAGGAGATCCCAGCCAGTCCCGCTTCGACCGGGAAGCTCCTCGTCACTATCAGCATCGCCGAGCAGCACGATGAGCGGTCGACCAGTATCAATGGCGACAGTGCCGCATCGGCGTACGGCAACGATCGTGATCCCGTTTGCAGGATTAAGCGTCGCATCGGCGCGTTGCGCAGCCGCAATGAGCGCATCTACGGAAGCGCTAAGCTCCTTCGCGGTCACGGAGTTGGCGAAGCCCCAGCCTCCTGCACAACGGATCCATCAATCGCGACGCGCGCTGCGGAGCGATAGAGGTCGAGCCAGATCGAGAAGCCACTCGCCTTGATGCCAGTGATCTGGTCTGCGGTCAGCGCTCGGGTCTCAACACCGTCAACATGCACTATCAGATAGGTGTTGGAGCTCTCGACCACCGCGCTCGTGCCGCCCGCCTTCAGGCCCCACACCACGGCTCCGAGTTCTGGATTCACCGTGTACTTCGGCACATAGCCTGGGCTTGCAAAGGTGAGCTCTTCAATCGTATTCGTCGCGGTGGTTGCGGCCTTCTCAAAGTCCACCCCGTCGGCGGCAAGCGTCTTGGCGAGTTCGTCGAGTCGATCCTTCAGTGAGGGACGGCGCGCGTCGAACTTGATCACGTGATACCCGAATTCGGTCTTGATCGGACCAAGGATGTCGTTGCGCTTCACGCCGTCGGCCCAAATCGCCGCTTCAAATTCTGGAACATAGGTCCCCTTTGGTGCCCATGCCAGGAGTCCACCATCTGCGCCAGAGGTCTTGTCATCACTCTTCTTCGCTTCGGTCTCAAAGCTCGAACCGCCCTTCAGTCGGGCAATGAGGTCGTTTGCCTCTTTCTCGGCTGCGGCCCAGGCCGGGTCCGTAGGTTCAAGGTTGCCAGCAGTGTTTGGATCATCTTTTGGACTGAAGAGGATGTGGCTCACCTGGACCTGCTCAACATCTTTCTCTGGAACGGTGGCTGCCACGTAGCTGACCTCGCGCTGCTCAACAGGGCCGGCGAGAAGCTGCGTGGTGATCTTCTCACTCAAGGCGGTCTTCAAGGCGCGCTCTTCGATCATGCGCTCGTAAAGCGCACGGTCAATCCCAGCGTCGCTGATCTGCTTCTCAAAGTCTGGATCCAGCTTTGATGCCTGAGACTTCTCCAGACGGAAAATGACGAACTGGTCTTCTGTGCGGGCGATGACAGCGGTGATTGGTTGATCGGAGCCTGCGGCTGCGGGGGTTAGCGCCCAAGCGGCGTCGTACCCGAGATCATCGGTCGGATCTTCGGCCCGCGAAGTCCAACCAACGAGTCCGCCTAGCTCGGCAAAAGAGTCGTCTGAATCTCGTTTCGCAATCGTAGCGAAGTCGCCGCCGGCCTTGATCTCGGCAAGGATCGCTTCGGCCTTCGCCTTCGCCGCGGCCCGTGTGGCGGCGGTTGGCTTCTTCGTCTTCTTGTCATTCGCAGCGTCAATGCTGATGCGGCGGAGGAGTCGTAACTCTGGGAGAGTGGTCTCCTTGGTCCATTCGCTCGCGACCACAGCTGGATCGACGATGACGCCGTTCACGGCGGCGAGATCACGAACCAGGAGTGTGTCGACCATGTCGGTTGTGACCTGGTTGCTAATCGCCTGTGCCTGGTCGTTCAGCGCCTTGAGAGCGGTATCGCCAGCGCTGTTCGTCATGGTGCCAGCGGCAACACGGGCGCGAATGCGTGATCCTTCGAGGGCGATCCGGAAGGCGGTGACTTCGGCGCGGGCCTTCGCCTCCGCCTTGTTGATTGCGGCACTGTTGACCTCAACGGCGGGGGCCCAGGTGTTGTCGTATACGGAGTAGCCGGCAACTCCCACGAGTAGGGCCCCAGCGAGCGCGATCGCAACGACAAACGTGAGGTTGGTCAGCGCCGTCTTGTCGGCGGCCTGATATCGAGCTGCTGCTCGGGCGCGTAGGCGTGCGATCGGGTTCATGCTCAGTGGTCCTCCTCTAGTCGGGTCCTGGTTAGGGGCAGTATAGGGGGGACGGGTGCTATCCTCGCCCTCTCATGACCACCCACAGCACGGAACTGACCGTCGGCAGGCCGCGCCGCGGCAGTATTGGCACCATTCTTGAGAGCCTTGCCGCCCTCGTAGAACGCCGCCGGCTCGTCTGGTATCTCACAATCTCCGAGATCAGAAACAAGGGGGCCAACTCCTTACTCGGAAACGTCTGGTGGTTCCTTGACCCCGCCCTTCAGCTCTTTGTCTACTTCCTCCTGGTCAGCGTCATCTTCCAGCAGGCTCGGCCGGCGATCCTCCTCTTCCTCGGATCAGCCATCTTCCCCTGGAAGTGGTACTCCGCTGCGCTCGCCTCCGCCACAACCTCCGTACGCAGCCGAGAGCAGGTGATGCGACAGATCGCCTTTCCTCACCTCGTTCTGCCGGCCTCTTCCGTGTTGGCCAGCACCGCAAACTTTGCCTTCGCCCTCGTACCACTTGGAGGGCTCTATCTGCTCTACCCCGATCGCCTCACCCCCTGGGCCCTCGCCGTGCTACCGGTTGCCGCGGTGCAGCTCCTCTGGACAATTCCCGCCGTTTTCACGCTGAGTGCGGTAGCGGTCTTCTTCCGCGATATTGCAAACTTCATTCCCCATGGTCTGCGCATCTGGTTCTACCTCTCTCCTGCACTCTTTCCTCTCGAAAAACTCCAGGCGATCGGCGATCAATACCCGTGGTTCGGCTTCTTCGTCACAATCAACCCATTCACCTGGATTTTCTCTGGGTACCGTGACGCGATCTACTACGGTCGCTCTCCGCAGTGGGAGGCGCTCGGAATCCTCGCCGTCGCCTCAATTCCCGCGACGTTACTCTCGATCTACTTCTTCCGACGCGTCTCGCCACTCTTTGTGAAAGTCCTTTAAGTGGCGCAACGAGTGAGTTCGCGCAAAAGCGTGGCACCACCACCAATCCTGCTCGCAGGGCTTGGCGTGCAGTACGATCTACGCCTCAGCAAGAAGCGCAAGCTGCGCGACACGGTGGTGCGGGATGACCGGCATTCACAGAGCGGCAAGTTCTGGGCGCTACGCGATGTTGACTTCCGTGTCGAAGCGGGGGAGTCCGTCGCAGTGATCGGGCCAAACGGGGCTGGAAAAAGTACGATGCTTCAGGTCTTGGCTGGCATTCTGGAGCCTTCGGTCGGCAAGGTTGAGGTTCGAGGCAAGATCGCCACCCTTCTACAGCTTGGCGCAGGCTTTGACCCCGAGCTGAACGCTCGGGAGAACACACTCCTCGTAGGTGAGTTTCTTGGGATCCCCCACAAAGAGATGGTGCAGCGCGTCCCGGCAATCCTTGATTTCGCTGGCCTTGGTGAATTTGCCGATGCAGAGGTCCGGACCTACAGCGCAGGAATGCGCGCTCGCCTCGGGTTCAGCGTTGCAACCTCTGTTGAGCCCGACGTCCTACTCCTTGATGAGGTCCTCTCAACCGGCGATGCAGCCTTCATTGAAAAGTCGCGGGGTCGAATCACAGAGCTGATGAAGCGAGCACGAGCGATCGTATTCGTGACCCACGACCTTGATTCTGCAGCAACTTTCTGCACGCGCGCGATTGAGCTCGAGGGTGGAAGAATCGTGGCCGATGGTCCGGCGAAGCGAGTGATTGCCGCCTACAAAAAGAAGATGGCGAAGCGCGCCGCTACGGTGCCTCGATCAGGTCAGGTAGCCCGCCGCGGTAGTTAAGGATAACGAGCAGCGTTCGCACCGAATCCAGATCGAGCGTCGGCTGAACATCCGCACTCTGCAGGACAGCAGAGGCGACGCTGTTGACCGCCACTACTCGACCTACCGAGAGCCCCCGCGGAAAAGCAGAGCGCAAGGTGGGGCTCAACTCAATTCCTGATGTAGTGATCTCCGCCCCAACAGGCACTTGACGCTGTGCGTCAACATCATCAAAGGCGAGCGGGTTCGCAGCACGCCCTCGAACCTGCCCGATCGCACCGGTTGAGGCGACCTCCGAGGTGACGGAGAACTCTGGGTCGGTGAGGAGGCGGACCTGACAACTCTGATCCGACACTTGCACGACACGTCCAGCGAGTGATGCGCCCGCCCCGATAACGACGTCGCCAACCTTCACGCCGTCTGCGCCACCGACATCGAGAATGACGTAGCGGCGGTCAATCGCGAAATCACGGGCGACCACCTGGGCCGCAACTGTGGCAAACGATGTCGTCGCACGCAGATCAAGCGTCGCCTGAAGTTCGGCGACCTCACGCTCAAGGCTTGCAATGCGTGCCGCCTCTGCGGCTAGCTGATCACGCTCTTCAAGTAGCAGAGTCAGTCGAGCCTGCAAACTACGAATGTCCACAAAGAGATCGCGAACTGATGCCGCGCCTCTGCCGATTACTGCGACAGGCTCACTGATCGTGCGCACGAGCTGTCCCGTAGCACCTTGTACAGCGAGCACTGGTGCGCTGCCAGAGAGCAGGAAGAGGGCTCCGTTGATGGTGAGCACGACGCCGATGGCGGCAAGTCCAGCCTGCGGTTTACGCCCTCCACGATCGCGGGGGAGCATCGGTTCTTAGCGCAGCGGACGCTGGTAGGTCTCGGGGACGAGCATCTTCTCGAGCGCCTCAACCTCTTCCAGAATGATGCCCGTGCCTCGAACCACACAGGTGAGGGGGTCATCGGCGATGCGCACAGGCATCTTTGTTTCCGCCGAGAGGCGCACATCCATACCGAGAAGGAGTGCGCCACCGCCAGCGAGGACAATGCCCTGGTCCATGATGTCAGCGACGAGTTCCGGCGGAGTCTCTTCAATGGTGTCGCGCACTGCGTTGATGATCTCGATGATGGAAGGTTCTAACGCTTCGCGAACTTGGGGTGCGGCCACCTCTACCGCACGTGGGAGGCCAGTCAGAAGGTCTCGACCGCGGAAGGTGATGCGCTGCGAGTCCCACTCGCCGGAGTGCGCCGAACCGACGGCCATCTTGATGTCTTCAGCGGTTCGCTCACCAAGGAGGAGGTTGTACTGTCGTCGGGCGTACGCGACGATGTTTTCGTCCATCTCATCACCCGCAATGCGAATGCTACGTGCAGTCACGATGCCACCGAGGCTGGTAACGGCGACCTCAGTGGTGCCGCCGCCGATGTCAACGATCATGCTGCCGTTGGGCTCACCGACGGCAAGGCCCGCGCCGATCGCGGCGGCCATCGGCTCCTCCACAAGACGAACCCAGCGCGCACCAGCACGAATGGCAGCGTCGCGTACGGCACGCTTCTCCACTTCGGTCACCCCAGAGGGAATGCCGATGATCATGCGCGGCCGTGCGGAGAGCCAGCCGCCTTGGTGGACCTTCCGCACGTAGTAGCTAATCATCTGCTCGGTGACTGCGGCATCGGAAATCACACCATCGCGAAGCGGTCGAATGGCCACGATGTTCGCTGGGGTGCGTCCGAGCATGCGCTTCGCCTCGGCACCAATTGCAAGGACCTTGCGCGATTTCGTCTCAACTGCAACCACCGAAGGCTCGCTAATCACGACGCCCTTGCCGGCGACGTGAACCAGCGTATTGGCGGTGCCAAGGTCGATGCCGATGTCACTCGAGAAGAGGTTGTAGATACGGTCAAGCATGGCGCGATGGTAGCACCCACCCCGCGCACTCCCGCCCTCACCCCTACGGCGCCTCGGCACCCCAGATCGAGGGCTGCTTTGAGCGAATGCTCACCCAACGACCGTGCCCAATGACGAGGTGGTCCAGGAACTCAATGTCGAGCAGGCGGGCGGCGGCGAGCAGTTCGCTCGTGAGCCGAAGGTCCTCGTCGGAGGGCTCTGGGTCGCCACTCGGATGGTTGTGGACGGCGGCGAAGCCGACGCCACGCTCCTCAAGGACCGGCCGCAGAAGTTCACCGATGCGGACACTCGTACCCGTTGCGGTGCCCGTGTACACATGACGTAGGTCGAGCAGCCCATTACGTCCATCAACGATAGCGATGTGCAGTTGCTCCTGGGCTGATCGCCCAAATATCGGTTGGGCAATCGCGGCGAGGTCGGCCGGCGCCTGCACGCGGGTTCGCTCTGCAGGCCACCACGCCATCAGGTCACGCGATGCAGCCAAGAGACGATCAACTAGTTCAGCCGTATGGCCTGGCACTCCAGCGCGAACCAAACGGTCGGTGACGCTCCCATGCGTGAGCCCCTCTGGGCCGCCCGCGAGGGAGACCAGGTCGCGTGCGATCTGTGTTGCTCCACTCTGGGAGAGCAGCGTATCGAGCGCGAAGATAAATCGCTCATCACGATCGCGCTGCTCTGCGCTCGTATCACTGGGTACGGCCGCTACCACGGTGAGACTCATGGAACCTCCACGGCGAAGAGCAAGCGGCCGAAGCTGGCACCTCCGGCAGAGCGGCGAGCCCGCCGTTTTCCCGCCGCCCTGCCGAAGGCGAGCGCATCCTCTCGCGCGCCACGTATCAGGAGCGTATGGGCTTGGTGGCGCTACGAAACGGCAACGATCGCGACGATGGCAAGGTTGTAGGCGGCGTGTAGTGCGACCGTGGCGAGGAGTGATCGGCGACGAATCCAGAGCCACCCGAGTGCGATCCCGAGTGGGAGCCGCACAAGGAATGCGACGGCGGCACCGCTCACAGCACCGCCGACAGAAGTCCCACCGACCGTAAGTGTGTGCGCGAAGGCGAAGACGATCGCAGAGAAGAGGATCGCTCGGCGTGCGGATGATTGCCGCGCCCACGCTTGCGCAATCACACCCCGATAGAGGAGCTCTTCGCCGATCGGCGCAATGAGCCCAGCGGACAGCGCGTTGGCGGCGAGGTCTACTGCACCCATCGCCGGTGGCAGCACCACTGGTGCGCTGAGGCCGGTTCCGTTCATCACCAGCGTGGCGAAGAGACCGGCGGCGCTCAGGATCGGCAGGGCAAGGGTAGCGCCCCACAAGACGTCGCCAGCGAGGCCACCGCGGCGATCAGGCGTCGGCAGTGTCGTTGGTGATGCGGCTGGTGTTGCGAAAACGAGATCACGCCAGCGCACGGCACCGCTACCAACCACCACCAGGCCGACGATCAGAACGGTGGCAGCATTCGATGCCGCCGCCAGGGCGAGGGTTCCAATTGGCGTCCGCAGCAGCGCGGTCGCCGCACCAACCGAGGTGAGCAGTGCTGCGACAAGTAACTGCGCGAGTAAGGCCCACGGAATGGTTGTCCAGAAAATCGCCAGTGGGCCCGGGCCGCGCCACCCTGCAGCGGGGGTATCGACGCGCCGCTGCAGCGCGGAGGTCCCTGAGAGGGCGATGCCACCAACGCCAACCAGGACGAGCGCGAGGATGATAAGCCCAACTCCTGCACCAGCAAAACCCGCAACGAGGGCACTGACCCCGACGACCGTCGCGAGGAGGCCGATAACGTAGAGCGCTGGCGCTTCACGCCCCGCAAGTTGTAGTAGCCCTGGGCGCGGCACCGTGCTCATTTGTTCGCCGCTACGGCTTGGTGCTCTCCGTCAGCGCTGACAGCTCTTTGAGCACCGCCTGCAACTCACTGATGCGCACGCCATAGGTTGCAAAGTCTCCCGCCTTCAACGCCGTCTGCGCTTGAGCAAAGAGCGTTGATGCCTTCGAGACGAGTCCCGCAACGTCGGTTGGATTACCGCCGCCGCCTGGATCAACGACGCCGCCACCAACGAGAAGGTTTAGCGCTTCAGAGAGCGTGTCGCCCCACACCACCTTGGTTGAGGTAGCGGCCACGATCTTTTGGAACTCAGGGAAGGCGCTTGACGTCGACTGCAGATATACGGGCTGAAGGTAGACAACAGTTCCACCGATCGGCGTGACGATCAGATTCCCGCGCGTGACAGTTGAACCTGATTGGTCCCAGAGGGTGGTCTGCGCCGAGATGATCGGGTCCGCATCAATGCGGGCACCGACCTGGCTTGGCCCGAAGACTGATGTGTCCTTCGGGAAGCGGTAGCTCACGATTTGGCCGTACGCGTCGCCATCGTTTCGTGCGGCGACCCAGGCGATCATGTTCGGTCGACTTGTTGGCACGAGCGGCTGGATGAGGGTGAACTCCGTGCCAGTTTCGCCAGGGAGGCGAACGCGCACGTAGTACGACTCACCGGGTAGCGACTGTGACCCGGCCGCCGACTCTGGCACCGTCCACACGTCGTCCTGGCGGTAGAAGGTCTGAGGGTCGGTCACGTGGTACCTCGCGTACATACGGGTCGTAATGTCAAACCCGCCCGCGCCAACCCGAAGGTGTGCCCGCAGGTCGGCCGGCATCGTGTCGAGTGGGCGTAGCAGGCCTGGGAATACCTTCGACCATGCCAGTGCAATCGGATCCTTGGCGTCAGCTAGGTAGAGTGCCGTCTCGCCCGTGTAGAGATCAACGGACGCCTTCACGCTGTTCCGCAGGTAGTTGATGCTGCTCCCCTCGGCCGCGTTTGCGTTCGGGAAGTGGCTGCTCGTGGTGTAGCCGTCCACCATGTAGCTCAGCCCACCATCTTCACGAATCACGAGATACGGATCTGAGTCCCAGGTGACAAACGGTGCGAGGGCCGTGACACGCTCAGTGATAGTTCGGCGCCAAAGGAGCTGGCTGTCGGCGGTGATCTGATCGCTGATCAACAGATTTAGATCGCCCAGCCGCGCGGCGAAGAGGAGGCGATCCAAGAAGGTGTTCAGGGAGATTCCCGAGGTTCCGCTCCACTTCGTGGTCGCATCACCTGAGCCACCCGAACCGGTGACATCTTCGCCGACCGGGTAGTCAAACTCCTCGGTCTTGGCGCCGACGATCACCCAGTCATCATCGAGTTCGCCGAAATAGATTCGTGGCTCGGTGACCACTGGAGCCCCACCACTGGAAACCGGTGGGATGTCGCGAATGATGAGCTCTGGGAGTCCGCCGCTCGCCACGCCGGCGACAGGGACCATCGCCACGCCGATGCCGTGCGTGAAGGCGATACGACGATTGACCCACGTCGCTGATTGAAGTGCCCGCTGCGGGTTCAGCTCTCGTGCTGAGAGCATCACCAGACGCTGCTTCCCGTCGATTACATAGCGATCAACATCCACATCGGAGAAGTTGTAGTACTGACGCACCGTCTGGAGCTGATCCAACGTCTGCTGCAGTGGACGATAGTCCCAGAGGCGTGCGTCAGCGAAGGACTCCGCGTTGTCCGCAATGGCCGCTGTCGTAAGCTCGGCAGCACCGTCGTATTGACGTTCGGTCCAACCATCAAGTCCGAACGCTAGACGTGTCATGCGAATGTTGTTGGCGATATAGGGTTCCTCGAGCGCGTACTCGTTTGGGGTGACCTGGAAGCGCTGAACAAACTCTGGGTAAAGCCCAGTCAGCACCGCCGAGGCGCCGAACCACACCGTCACCGTCAGCACGAGTGGCCAGGTGGAGCGCGTCACTGCGGCGCCAACCAAGAAGGCGGCGGCGAGCGCTGCGATCACCGTCAGTGCGTCAAGGCCAGGGATCCGTGCGGTTGCGTCGGTGTACGAGACACCTGTCGCAACGCCGTTCTGCGAGTAGACCAGGTCAAGCTTATCGAGCTGATAGCCATACGCGGTAACCAGCAGGATCGCGCCAACTAAGAGCGCGAGGTGGAGGCGTGGCAGTGTGCCGACTCCACCGAGGCCGCGCGCGCCGATCGCCGGTAGATAGCGAAGTGCGGCGAGTGCGGTTGCGCCGCCGAGCAGCAAGATGCCAAGGCCCTGCGCAAGGCGAAGGATCGGGAGGCTGAAGAGGTAGAACGAGATGTCGCGGCCGAAGATCGGATCGACGGCCGACCTGTCAGCGGCGTACGGCACCGCGTTTTGCCAGAGCGCGATCTGTTCCCAGTTGGCGGCAACCTGCGCACCAATCAAGAGGGCTACAACGACCGCACCGATGCGGAGGGCGCCGCTACCGATGGTTGCGCCAGCGGTCCGCGCTGCACCATCACCATCAGCGCCAAAGAGTCCGCGAAGTGCATCGACGATCCCGTCGGGCTGCAGGTTCCCACGGTCATCCATGAGGGGGGTTCGTGGTTCACGCGAAGCATCGGCGCTCGCTGTCGTACCAGTCGGAGTACCGCCGAGGCGTCGGGCGATGAGCCCAGCCGCAACGAGGCTGAGCATCAGCAGCGCGAGCGCGGCAAGTGTTCCGCCGACGAAGAGTCCGCCCTGCAGCTGTAGTCGCTGCCAATAGAGGGCGCCTGCACCGAGAGATTCAAACCAGCGCGCATCGGTGAGCAGTCCAATGACCGGCCCGCCAACTAAGACGAGCACGAGGAGAGCTGGTAGGAAGAGGGCGCGGAAGCCCAGCTTGAAGGTTGGTCGCGGGCCGCTCGGTGCGCCGCCCCCGGGGCGACGGGCGCGAGTGCGCGTTGGTGGAGCGTCGGATTCAGGTTCGGATTCAGCGTTGTTAGGGGCGCCGTTGGAGCGACGTCGCTCGAGCTCTTCGAGGAAATCCTTAAACGGATCACTCATGATCGATCCCCCTTCAACTGCGTTGCGTCAGGGTCGATGCGCGACCTCGATCGCACGGGTGAAGGCGTCGAGTGCTGCCTCGGCAACCTTCGCCTCTGTCATCGTAGCGATTCGCATCGGATCCCACTTGGCAGCCACCTGGAGCACCAAGGGGCGGCGCCACGGCTCGTTGACGTCGGCCAGGTCGCCCAGCAGTCGTAACTTCAGGCAGGAGCGCCCCTCCTCAATGGCAAGGAGGTCACCGAGACCGTTCGTCATGAGCTCCCCCAGGCGCTGGAGTGGCGGCGTTGGAGGTGGGCCGGCGATCGGTGCAACCTCGCGGCAACTCACGACGCCAGTCTCATCCTCCGCCCACATCATGCCGATCCACCATCCATCGGGCATGGTCGTTGGCGTGCTCATCCCGGTATGCACGCTTGCCTCGGG